>Ga0224723_1000609_pt1 | contig 24181 bp, 20 predicted proteins | sample Balambano_FR2_Me_FD_161647 | JGI IMG/M metagenome (GOLD analysis project Ga0224723, IMG submission 161647) | Freshwater sediment microbial communities from Lake Towuti, South Sulawesi, Indonesia - Balambano_FR2_MetaG | ecosystem: Environmental > Aquatic > Freshwater > Lake > Sediment | place... | reverse complement strand
AACTGTGGGAAAACCGTGGCAAGAGCCTGGTAGTGGCGGGCTCGAACGACAAAGCCGTGCAAGTGGTGGTTAACGCCATTAACGACATGCTGGGCAACTATGGCTCAACCATATCGTTGGCGCAAGCGATGAACATCCGTCAGGGCAATGATCAGGCCATGGCTACGTTCGTTAGCGATATTGAATCGGGTAAAGTAGATGGTGTTTTGTTTTATAACTGTAACCCCGTGTACGACCATCCCATGGGTGACAAGATTGCCGCTGGCTTGAAGAAAGTTAGCCTGTCGGTATCTACGGGTTACACCAAAGACGAGACCGCCTCGGTGTGCGCATATAAAGCGCCCGACCACCACTACCTGGAATCGTGGAATGATTTTGAGCCTCGCAAAAACTCGTACAGCTTATCGCAACCTGCCATCACCCCTTTGTTCAAAACACGGCAGGCCCAGGAAAGCCTGTTGGTGTGGGCGGGCGAAAGCAACACCGACTATTTTGAGTTTGTGAAGCAAAACTGGAAAGACTGGCACTTTGGCAAAGCCACCGGCTTTGTGGATTTTCAGACGTTCTGGGATACATGTCTGCACGATGGCGTATTAGACTTTGAATCTGAGCCCGGTGCTGCTCCGGCTTTCAAAGCCGATGTGGCCGCTGCAGCTGCAGCCATCGCAGCCAACTACAAGCCCGCCAACGCGGGGTTTGAGGTAGCTATCTATGAGAGTTATGGCGTGGGCAACGGAACGCAGGCCAACAACCCGTTGCTGCAAGAACTTCCCGACCCCATCACCAAAGCCGTATGGGATCACTACATCACCATCTCGAAAAAAGATGCCAACACCCTGGGTATCGATAACGATGCCGAAGGCAGAACACAGTTGGTGAACGTGAGCGCCAACGGCAAAACGTTTAAGATTGCTGCTTTGGTGCAACCCGGCCAGGCGCCCGGCACAGTAGGCATCGCTCTCGGCTATGGCCGCAGCAAGGTGGGCAAAGTGGGCGAGAACATTGGTGTGAATGTGTACCCCCTGGTCTCCACGGTCAATGGGTCACTCAACTACAGCGTCACAGCAGGCGTAAAGATTGAGAAGACGGACGAACCCTTCCAACTTGCGCAGACACAGATTCACCAGACCTACATGGGGCGCACCAACGTGGTGCAGGAAACTACCCTTGCGGACTACGTGAAAGACCCGGGCTTTTTTAAAGAGGACGCACCGAAAATTTCTAATTGGGACAAGAAAGTTGACCCCAGCGCGGTGAGTTTATGGAAAGGCCACGAATATAAAAACCACCATTGGGGGATGTCGATCGATCTGAACTCGTGCACCGGCTGCGGCACGTGCGTGGTGGCTTGCAACGTGGAGAACAACGTGGCGCTGGTGGGCAAGCAGGAGGTGATCAATCGAAGAGAGATGCACTGGCTTCGTATCGACCGCTATTACAGCAGCGATTCTGACGCCCCCGCCAATTCAAAAGAGTTGGAAGAAGCTGCCGAGAACCCCGAAGTGGTGTTTCAGCCGATGATGTGCCAGCATTGTAACAACGCACCCTGCGAAACTGTGTGCCCGGTGGCGGCCACCACCCACAGCACCGAGGGCTTAAACCAAATGACCTACAACCGTTGCATTGGCACACGCTACTGCGCCAACAACTGTCCGTATAAGGTAAGGCGCTTCAACTGGTTTAAGTACCACGACAACCAGCAGTTTTACCAACCTAACCCGGCCATGAATACCGACCTGGGGCGCATGGTGCTGAACCCGGAAGTGACTGTGCGCTCGCGTGGCGTGATGGAGAAGTGTTCGTTTTGCGTGCAGCGCCTACAAGCGGGTAAGCTCGCGGCCAAGAAAGAGCGCAGGCCGGTGAAGGATGGCGAAATCAACACTGCATGTGCAGCAGCCTGCACCACTGGCGCCATTGTGTTTGGCGACCTGAACGATCCCGAGAGCCGCATCGCCAAGCTGCTCAGGATTTCCAAAGATGAGAAAGGCGCATCGGCCTTCGATAAAAAGGCAGAGAACCCACGTGCTTATCGCGTTATCGAAGAGATCGGGGTGAAGCCCAACGTGTACTACTTAACCAAAATCAGAAATAAAGACGAGGCAAAAGCCTAAGGGATCATTAAACCAAAGAAACCGGACATTTTTCTATGCAAGCACAATCAATCCTGCGCGAATCGCTCATCACGGGAGGAAAAACCGTAGCCGATGTGTCGGAAGACATAAGCCGGCAGGTGGAAGGCAAGCCCACCAAACTGTGGTGGATGGCCTTTGGCATCTCGGTAGTGGTTTTTCTGTACGGCTTCTACTGCGTATGCTTCTTGTTGTGGAACGGGGTGGGGGTATGGGGACTGAACAAAACCGTTGGTTGGGCTTGGGATATCACCAACTTTGTGTGGTGGGTTGGTATCGGCCACGCAGGTACGCTCATCTCGGCTATTTTGCTGCTGTTTCGTCAAAAGTGGCGCATGTCTATCAACCGCGCGGCCGAGGCGATGACAATCTTTGCGGTGATCTGCGCAGCCACCTTTCCGTTTGCCCACATGGGTCGGCTGTGGTTAGGGTTTTACTGGGTGTTTCCACTGCCCAACACGTGGGGTTCGCTGTGGGCTAACTTCAACTCGCCCCTGTTGTGGGACGTGTTCGCTATCTCAACTTACTTTTCCGTGTCGCTGGTGTTCTGGTACATCGGTTTGATTCCGGATTTTGCCGTCATACGCGATCGCGCGGTGCGCATGGGTCATAAAACACGCGCGGCCATCTACAATGCCTTGAGCTTCGGCTGGGACGGAGCCGCACGCACCTGGAGTCGCTATGAATCAGTGGCGCTCATCCTGGCCGGCCTGTCTACTCCGCTGGTACTGTCGGTGCACACCATTGTATCGTTCGACTTTGCCACCTCAGTGGTACCCGGCTGGCACACCACCATCTTCCCTCCGTATTTCGTGGCCGGTGCCATTTTCTCTGGCTTCGCCATGGTGCTCACCCTGCTGTTGGTAACACGTAAGGTGTTCAAACTCGAAGACTACATCACGATTTATCACATCGAGTTGATGAACATTATCATCATCGTTACCGGATCGATCGTGGGCATTGCGTACATCACCGAATTTTTCATCGCCTGGTACGGCCAGGTGCCGGCAGAGAGCTACGCCTTTATTAACCGCGCTTTTGGCCCATACTGGTGGGCCTATTGGGCCATGATGACCTGCAATGTTATTTCACCGCAGTTATTTTGGATCAAGAAAATCAGAACGAGCATCGTGGCCACGTTTGTGCTCTCCATCATCGTTAACATCGGTATGTGGTTCGAACGTTTTGTGATTATCGTTACATCTATCCACCGCGATTATCTGCCCTCCAGTTGGTCGATGTTTTACCCTACGATGTACGATGTGGGTGAATACCTGTTTACGTTTGGTTTATTCTTTACGGCCTTCTTATTGTTTGCTAAGTTTTTCCCGGTTATCAACATGGCCGAAGTTAAAAGTATCATCAAGTCATCTTCAGAAAAGAAGCACTAACAGCTTATGGACAGCAACAAAAATTTTTTGGTTGGGATTTTTAACGATGAGGAAGTGCTGTTGCATGCAGTGGAAAACATTCGCGGCAAGGGCGTAAAAATTCAGGAGGTCTACTCTCCGTTTCCTGTGCACGGCCTGGACGAGGCGCTCGGCTACAGGCGCAGCCGCCTGCCCATCGCAGCCTTCCTGTTTGGACTCACCGGAACCTCGCTGGCGCTGCTCATGCAAATCTGGATGTTGGGCTATGATTGGCCGATGATCATTGGCGGTAAAAATTTCGCTTCCCTGCCTCCTTTTATCCCTGTTACGTTCGAGCTGACCGTTCTGCTGGCGGCCTTCGGAATGGTGGGCACCTTCTTTATTGTGTGCGACATGAAGCCGTACAAGTGGCCCCGCCAGTTCGACCTGCGCAGCACCGATGACAAGCACGTGATGGCCATCGACCTGGCCGCCAATAAACTCGATAAAAATGAGATCTCCGGTATTTTGAAAGAAAGTGGAGCATCGGAAGTAAACGAGAAAAATTTTTAATGTGATGATGACACGATCCTTACTGTACACTGCTGCTCTTGCTGCCCTGTTGGCAGGCTGTAAGGCAGGTGGCGACAACCCCGGCCTGGAGTACGCACCCAACATGTATCACTCAGTGGCTTACGAGCCCCTGTCTCAGATTACTGACGAAGATGCGGGCACCTGGGTGAACTCGCTTGACAATGGGCGGGGCGAATACTTCAACTCGAACAAGTACAACCCCTACCGAATGAACATGCGCGAGCCCGCGCCCTATACGGTGAAGCGCGACCCGCACCGCTGGCTGCCTTACCGCCAGGGCAGGGTATCGAAAGACAGCATCGACATCGTAACAGCCAACTTAAAGAACCCTCTTGACTCCACGGCTGCCCACCTGGAGACAGGCAAAGCGCTGTATTATTCCTACTGCCAGCATTGCCACGGAGCCAAAGGCGAGGGCGATGGGCTGGTGGCAGAGAAGTATGCCGGTGTGGCAAACCTGAAAGGCGATTCTTACCTCAACATGTCAGAGGCGCACGTGTTTCAGGTCATCACGCACGGTGCCGGGCTCATGGGGGCGCACGGGTCGCAGGTAAGCCCCGAAGACCGGTGGAAGATCGCTATGTATGTAAAGGCCCTTCAGAAGCAGAAATAACCGAATCACGAAATATTGAAATAGAATGTCAGCAGCAACGCATCAGATTAAAGACGAGCGCTACGAGTTCAAAGCCGCCACCAAGCAGAAGTTGATCATTTTGGGCGTGGTGGGCGCGGTGCTTTTTGGCCTGGGGGTGTTTATGGCCATGAATGCCGGCCATGCCCACGAAGAACACGGGGCGCTTGCAAATTCCGCGCAAATGGTAGCATCTGCCGAGCAGCCTGCGGCCGGTGGCGAGAGTCATGACCACGGGCATGAGCACCACGGCAGCGCCATTTGGTTAAAACGCATTTACAGCTCGCTATGGCACAACAACATCTTTTTCGCGGGCATTGGTATCATCGGCTTGTTTTTCATTGCTATTCAGTATGCCGCACAGGCCGGTTGGTCGGCCCCGGTAAAACGCATTCCCCTGGCGGTGGGCCACTGGATTCCCTTCGCAGGTATTCTCATGGTGCTGCTTTGGTTTGTGGTAAAAGGTGACATTTTTCACTGGACGCACCACGACCTGTATGTAGAAAACACCGAGGGATACGATAAAATAATTGCCGGAAAAAGCGGCTTCTTCTTTTGGCCAATGGAAGCCGGATCGTTTCCGGTTTTCTACATAGCGCGCATGGTAATCTTCTTCGGCCTTTGGTATATGTTTTTTATTTGGATAAAGAAGGAAATGCTTGCCGAAGACATTAATGGGGGCATTCAGCACTGGACCAACGCCCGTAAGTTTTCCACCATATTCCTCATTTTTTTTGCCGTTAGTTCATCGGTGTCGGCTTGGGACTGGGTAATGAGTATAGATACCCACTGGTACAGTACCATGATGGGCTGGTATGTATTTGCCAGTTGGTGGGTTACCGGCCTGGCCACCATTACGCTGATCGTGGTCAACCTGAAAGAGGCGGGCTACCTTAAAATGGTAAACCAGAATCACCTGCACGACCTCGGCAAGTTCGTGTTCGCCTTCAGCATTTTCTGGACCTACATCTGGTTCAGTCAGTTTATGTTGATCTATTATGCCAATATTCCTGAAGAAACCATCTATTTCGTTCAACGAATGAAAGTGGCGCCTTACAGTTGGATATTTTATGTGAACCTTATCCTTAACTTCGTGTTGCCTTTCTTGTTATTGATGACAAGAGATGCAAAGCGGCATATGTCGATGTTAAAGGTGGTGTGTCCGATCATTATCGTGGGTCATTGGTTCGACTTCTACAACATGATTACGCCCGGGGTAATGCAGGTCAATGGTGGCATTGGCTTTCTTGAAATCGGGTTGCTGATGGTATTTGCAGCTGCGTTCCTTTTTGTCGTGCTAAACGCCCTGTCAAAACATCAGTTGGTGGCCAAGCAGCATCCCATGATGGAAGAAAGTTTAACCCATCACATTTAGTGGAAATTTGGAGCAGTAAAAACAATCGGTTATGGTAAGCATACTTATTGGTGTAGGTGCAGTTCTGGTTCTGGCCATTTTGTACATGATCTTTCGTATCGATGGCCTGGTGTCGTTGGTGAAACCGAAGAAGGAGGGCGAAGTAGATGAAGCGGGAAATAACGTGCATGCCTACCTCTTTCTGTTTTTTCTGGTGGCCAGCCTCGTGGTATTTTTTTGGTATTCGTTTGCCCACATCGATGGGTACGAATTACCCGTTGCCTCTGAGCACGGTAAAATTACCGACAGCCTTTTTTGGATTACGATGTGGATTACCGTAGGGTCGTTCACCATCATTTTTATTGGCATGTTTTGGTTCACCTTTAAGTACCGGTATCAGAAGAACCGCAAAGCAGAGTTTTTTGCTGACAATTCCACCCTCGAAATTGTGTGGACTATCGTGCCCGCTATCGTGTTGGCGTTGCTCATCTTCCGCGGCCTGGCCGTTTGGAATGACATCACCTCACCGGCCTCCAAAGAAGCAGAGGTAGTAGAAGTGGTGGCTCAGCAGTTTTTCTGGAGCGCCCGCTACCCCGGGGTGAAAGACCAGGTGCTCGGACACCAGAACTTCAAGATGATAGATGCCGTGAACGAATTCGGACTGGATTTGTCGGACAAAAATTCGTTTGACGACTTCAAATCAGGGGCGCTCAATCTGCCCCCGGGTAAAGAAGTGTTGCTGAAGATCAGATCTCGCGATGTGTTGCACAGTGTCTTTTTGCCGCACTTCAGGGTAAAGATGGATGCCGTGCCGGGCATGGAGACGCATTTTAAGTTTACGGTCACGAAGTCGACCCAGCAGATGCGCGATGAAACCGGTAACCCTAACTTTAACTATGAAATGGCGTGCACCGAAATATGCGGGCGCGGCCACTTTTCGATGAAGTTCCCGGTATTTGTTCACGATTCGGTGGAAGAATACGAAAAGTGGAAGGCTGCTCAGGAGCCGTGGCTGAAACAGAACCCCGAGTACCTGCAACGCGTGCCCGCAAACCTGCGGGAAGTGGCACTGATCAAAGCAGGGCTACCTCTGGAGGCAGCCGTGTCGGGGCAGGCATCTACGTCACCAAAATCTACGCAAGCAGCATCCATCAACTAAGAAATTAAGGCAATGGCAACAATTGATATACATGCACAACCGGCTGTTCAACATCATGATGATCATGAGCATGAACACCACGAAGGAAATTTCTGGACCAACTACATCTTCAGCCAGGACCACAAGGTTATCGCCAAGCAATTCCTGATCACCGGAATTTTTTGGGCCTTGATTGGCGGGGTATTGTCGGTGTTGTTTCGCCTCCAGTTGGGTTTTCCCGAGGCTAATTTGGAGTGGTTACGGCCGTTGTTGGGTGGCTGGATTACCCCTGAGGGAAAGATCGATGCAGAGTTTTACCTGGCATTGGTAACCATGCACGGCACGATCATGGTATTCTTTGTGCTAACGGCAGGGCTGAGCGGCACATTTAGTAACTTCCTTATCCCGTTGCAAATCGGTGCGCGCGATATGGCCTCCGGCTTTATGAACATGCTGTCGTACTGGTTTTTCTTTTTGTCGAGTGTGGTCATGTTTACATCGTTGTTCATCTCCACCGGCCCTGCCGGTGGCGGCTGGACGGTGTATCCGCCTCTAAGTGCCCTGCCCCAGGCGGTACCAGGGTCGGGATTGGGCATGACGTTGTGGTTGGTGTCGATGGCCCTGTTTATCGTGAGTACGTTGCTGGGCGGCATCAACTACATCACTACGGTAATTAACATGCGCACGCAAGGCATGTCGTTCACCAAGATGCCCCTCACCATCTGGGCATTCTTCTTCACGGCTATTATTGGGTTACTGTCGTTTCCTGTACTCTTCGGTGCAGCCCTGTTATTGATTTTCGATCGCAGTTTCGGCACAAGCTTCTTTTTGTCAGACATCTACATCGGTGGCGAGGCGCTGGCACACGAGGGTGGAAGCCCGATTTTGTTTCAGCACCTGTTCTGGTTCCTGGGGCACCCGGAGGTATATATCGTGCTGTTACCAGCTCTTGGCATTACATCGGAGATTATCGCCACCAACTCGCGTAAACCAATCTTTGGATATAAAGCCATGGTAGGCTCGATGCTCTTCATCGCCATCCTGTCGTTTGTGGTATGGGCGCACCATATGTTTGTAACCGGTATGAACCCTTTCCTTGGTTCTATCTTTACACTGTTAACACTGATCATCGCGGTGCCGTCAGCGGTGAAGATATTCAACTATGTTACCACCCTGTGGAAGGGGAACATCGTGTTTACACCCGCCATGTTGTTCTCCATCGGCCTGGTGTCTTTCTTCCTCACCGGTGGTATTACCGGTATCTTTCTGGGTAACTCAGCCGTTGACATCCAGCTTCACGACACTTATTTTGTGGTGGCTCACTTCCACCTGGTGATGGGCAGCGCGTCTTTCTTCGGCATGCTGGCCGGTGTTTACCATTGGTTCCCGAAAATGTTCGGGCGCATGATGAACGATAAACTGGGATATATTCACTTCTGGGCGACCTTTGTGGGTGTGTACCTGGTGTTCTTCCCGTTGCACTACATAGGCATTGCTGGTTTCCCGCGCAGATACTACACATGGACTAACTTTGAAACATTCAGCGGTTTTACGGACTTGAACATGTTGGTAAGTGTGGCAGCCATTTTGACACTGGCTGCGCAGTTTATCTTCCTATTCAACTTCATCTACAGCATCTTCAGGGGCAAATTGGCACCCGCCAATCCGTGGAATTCTACCACCCTGGAATGGACTACTCCGCGCTTTCCTGCCCATGGAAACTGGCCCGGTGCCATACCCGCCGTGTACAGATGGCCGTACGACTACAGCAAACCAGGCGCTAAGGAGGATTTCATTCCTCAACACATTCCATACTCAGAAACGCCAGAGTCCAACTTCAAACACGAGAACGACCAAATTAAGTTGGAGATGAACAACGGCAGCGCCATTGTGGTAGAAGATAAAAAGCATTAACAGCCAATTACGGGTACAACTTGACCTCCACAGCGATCAGGAAGTTTAACAGGTTCTGCCTGTACACGCTGATCGCTGTTTATTTTTTGATTGGGGTAGGCGGCATTGTGCGAAGCACCGGCTCCGGCATGGGGTGCCCAGACTGGCCCAAGTGTTTTGGGCAGTGGGTACCGCCCACATCTATAGAGCAATTACCGGCTGATTACAAAGCGTCTTACGCGGCACTGCGAGAAAAAAAAAATGAGAAGTTTGCCCGCTACCTGGCAGCCTGTGGGTTTACCGATGTAGCTGAGAAGCTCACCACCGACAAGACTATTTTGGAGGAAGCCGACTTCAACCCTGTAAAAACATGGGTGGAATACATCAATCGATTGATTGGCGTGGTGGTAGGTTTGCTGATTATGGGCTTGGTGTACAAATCGTGGCAGGCCCGCAAAGAAAACGGCACTGTGTTTATTGTATCGTTGCTTTGTCTTGTCGCAGTGTTGATTCAAGGCTGGCTCGGTTCGATTGTGGTGTCTACCAATCTAACATCCTGGACCATCACCGTACACATGTTTCTGGCTCTTGGTATTGTGGGCATTTTGGTGTACCTGTATCATGAAAGCCGCGTGTGGAGATGGCAAGGCGCGCCTGCACAGAGGCTTTCGTGGCTGTTGGTAGTTGGCATCGGCTTGTTGTTAGTCCAGGTTTTTCTGGGCACTGAAGTACGGTCGGCAATTGATGCCGTTGCCTCGCAGTTTTCGCGCGACAGCTGGATTGAGCGGGTATTTTCCGATTTCGTGGTCCATCGGTCGTTTTCGTGGCTGGTGCTGGCTGTGCACGGGGTGCTATGGTTAAGGTTGCGAAAATTAGCGGTATTCGCTGCACCGGTCCATTGGCTTTTGGGCTTAACTTTGACGGCCATGGCAACCGGTGCGGGCATGGCCTACCTGGCGGTACCGGCCTACTTACAACCTTTGCATTTGGTGGTAGCTGTTGTGCTGGCAGGATTTTTATTTTTATTATGGCTGCGGGTTAACACCCGGCCAGCGGGCGATGTTAATTAAGCGACATGATTACACAAGGTTCTGTTTCAGGGATATCGCAGGCAACAGTTAAAACCAGGGCTTACGTGGAATTGCTCAAGGTGCGACTCTCCATGCTGGTGGCTTTTTCGTGCGCATTTGGCTACGGATTGGCCTCTCCACAAACCATCAATTGGTATGAGTTAATCTGGGTAGTAGCGGGGGGATTTCTATTATCGGGTGCCTCAGTAGCGATCAACCAGGTTATTGAGAAGGACCTCGATGGCCTCATGACTCGCACGCAGAACAGACCCTTGCCCACAGGCCGCCTGTCAGTACATGAGGCAACAGTTTTTGCGTTAATATGTATGGCCCTCAGCCTCGTTATCCTTTGGATGGTTACCAATCCGCTCACGGTCATACTGTCGGTAGTATCGATGTTGTTGTACAGTTTCGTTTACACTCCACTTAAACGTGTAGGGCCTATAGCCGTTTTTGTGGGCGCTGTACCCGGAGCTATGCCCCCGCTGTTGGGCTGGGTAGCGGCTACGGGGAGCGTAAGCCACGAGGCGCTCATTATTTTTGGTATCCAGTTCATTTGGCAATTCCCGCATTTTTGGGCTATCGCCTGGGTGGCTGACGATGATTATCGGAGGGCGGGTTTCAAGTTATTGCCTTCTGGTGGAGGTAGGAATCTGAACACTGCCATTCAGATTATGACATACACTTTGTTTCTGATACCGCTGGGATTGCTGCCTGCAAAATTTGGTATGACAGGCATCGACTCCGCTATCGCGGCCACGGTTTGTGGCGTGGCTTTTTTTGCACAGACTTTCGCGCTGATGCGCACCGGCAGCAGGCAATCAGCCCTGCGCATCATGTTCGGGTCTTTTATCTACTTGCCTATTGTTCAAATTGCTTACTTGATGGATAAACTTTAAAAATAACAGAAGGATATGGAAGAGTTGACTGCGTCCGATTTTAAGATTGTCGAGGAGCCCAAGAGGCCGCTGGCCATGCATCCGCGTAAATTTGCCATGTGGCTGTTCATTGGCAGCGTATTAATGTTGTTTGCGGCCCTTACATCGGCCTACATCGTGCGGCAAGCCGAAGGGAACTGGGTGTTTTTTGAACTGCCTTCGTTGTTTTATTCCACCACCATAGTCATACTGCTCAGTAGTGTTACCATGCAGTGGGCCTACGTAGCTTTAAAAAAGCAAAGCCACCAACAAGTGGTGTTGATGTTGGCACTCACTGTGTTGCTAGGTACCGCCTTTTTGGTGGGTCAGTGGGTGGGCTGGCAACAGCTTGTGGATCAGCGCGTCTACTTCGTTGGCAATCCGTCAGGGTCATTTTTGTACGTGCTCACAGGTTTGCATGCCGTGCACATTGTCAGCTCCCTGGTGTTTGCGGCCATTACATGGGTGCGCGCCTCCCGCCATAAATTGGCGCTTGCAAGCTTGGAAATGTGCGCCACTTATTGGCATTTTTTGGGCGGACTTTGGCTATATTTGTTCGTCTTTTTAATATTGAACCGATAACTTCTACTCCATTTCTATGGCTCACTCTTCAGCAACGGTAACAGCGCCCGGCCGCAGCGTTTGGGACGGTGGCGTGTCGCCCATGGGCGCCAGCTACGGTAAGCTCATGATGTGGTTCTTCCTTCTGTCGGATGCGTTTACGTTCTCCGGGTTGCTCATTACCTACGGGCTCATTCGCTCTCAACATCCGGCTTTTACCGGGGCTGTGGATGCGTTCACATTCTCGCCCGAATACTGGCCAATACCCGAAAAAGTGTTCGAAGCGGTTCCCTTCTTCCACGGGCTGGAGGCGCCTTTGGTGTTTGTAGGTATCATGACGTTCATTCTCATCATGAGCAGCGTAACGATGGTGCTCGCGGTAGAAGCCGGCCACCGTATGGACAGGAAGGCAGTGGAGAAGTGGATGCTGTGGACGATTCTGGGTGGCATCACCTTTCTGAGTTGTCAGGCCTGGGAGTGGACGCACTTTATTGTGGGCACGGATACGCCAACGCTGGTGAAAGATTTTGTAAACGGGCAGTGGGTGACGAAGGAAGTCTTTGGCGCTAACCTGAAGATTAACCAGTATGGGCCCCAGGCCTTTGCTGACTTTTTCTTTTTTATTACAGGCTTCCATGGCTTCCACGTATTCAGTGGGGTATTGCTGAACTTTCTGGTTTACTATAACACCGTTACGGGTGTGTATCAACGCAGGGGCCATTATGAAATGGTGGAAAAAGTAGGGCTCTACTGGCACTTTGTTGATTTGGTGTGGGTGTTTGTGTTCACGTTCTTTTATCTGGTATAAAAACTTTGATCGATTAATTATGGCACATTCGCACGATGAAACGGAGGTAGCCGTTCTGCCTCCCAATAAAGAGAAAATCAAAAAACTATGGACTGTAGCCGGTATTCTGGGTGCAGTAACAGCGGTAGAGTTTATTTTCGCCTTTACACTGCCCCACGGGCCGCTTAAGACAGCGATTTTCGTGACGCTCACCATCGTAAAGGCCGGCTACATCGTACTGGAGTTTATGCACCTCCGTTACGAAGTAAAGGTGTTGTTCTGGTCGATTTTGATCCCGATGATTTTTGTGGTGTGGATGTTGGTGGCCTTTGTGTACGAAGGCATGAAAATGGCTGATGTGAATTTTCTAAGATTTTAATCTCTCTGCATTGCGCAAAAGGGGCTTAAGACAAACTTTGGCCCCTTTTTTATGTTCTCACAGATATGCGAAAGCGTTGGATGTTGATTGTTGCACTCTTAAGCCCCGTGGCCGTATTTAGTTTTTTGAAGTTTTTCGGTCGCAACGAGTTCGACATCCCCGTTTACCACCTGAAAAAGACGGGAGCGGCATTTGACGATTGTACCAACATTACGTATCCCTACAAACTGCATGCTGATTCACTCAGGCGTTTGGGTTTGGGGTCTCGACCGGCCGTACTTTTTTTTGATGCACAGCGACCTGATTCGCTTGCACTGGCAAGGGTGCGAGAAGAGTTTGGTGAGTCGGTATTGGTAGGCTCGTTGCCCGGAACACCCGCGCATCGCTGCACATTTTTGTTAACCGATTCGGCCCGCACGCTGTTAATAGACACAGAAGGGAAGATTCGTGGATACTATCACACACCGGAGTTTGAAGAAGCCGACAGATTGATAGTAGAGTTAAAAATACTTTTAAAACAATATTGATGAAGGAGAAAGAGCCTTATCGCGGTCTTATTATCGCGCTGTCAGTCATCATTCCGTTGGTGGTGGCCGTGCTGTTTCGGGTTAAAGTTGAAGGCTTCGATTTTTCGTTTCTACCCCCAATTTATGCCGGCATCAACGGCGTTACCGGGCTGCTGCTGATGGTAGCCCTGGTGGCAATTAAAGCCAGAAAAATGGCGCTGCATCGAAATATTATGAAAGTATGCATCGGTCTATCGGCTTGTTTTTTAGTGATGTATGTGCTCTACCACATGACCAGCGACTCCACTGCTTATGGCGGGCAAGGGCCCATCCGGTTCTTCTATTACTTTATTCTCGTTACCCACATTTTGCTTTCCATCGTCATTATCCCGCTGGTACTGTTTACATTTTCGCGCGCGCTGGCCGGTTCATTTGAACGGCATAAAAGGTTAGCAAGAATCACTTTTCCCCTGTGGCTATATGTAACGGTAACGGGCGTTGTTGTATATTTAATGATCAGTCCGTACTATCCATAAAGTGAGTATGAAAAAGGCAACTGTGTTTTTGTTAGCCGGGATGCTGGCGGTATGCGAGGCGACTGCTCAATGTGCGATGTGCCGCACCACGCTGGAAAACAATGTAAGCAACGGTAACATCGGTATTGCCGCGGGTATTAACTCAGGCATCTTGTATCTGTTTTTCGCCCCGTACCTGGCGGTAGCTGTAATTGCTTTTTTCTGGTACAGAACCAGTAAACGAAATGCCTCACACGCCATTCATCATCGCCCTTTGGCAGGGTAAATGCCCGCAATGCCGCGAAGGCAAAGTATTTTCGTTCCCGATCAGATCAATCACGCGGTTCGGTAAAATGAATGCGCAGTGCCCTGTGTGCGCTGCTTCGTTTGAGCACGAACCAGGCTTCTACTTTGGTGCGATGTTCATTAGCTATGCCATCAACGTGGCTGTATTTGTCGCCACCTGGATAACACTGTATCTGCTTTGGAACCCCAGCGATGGGGTGTATGTGCTGGCAATAGCGCTGATGGGTTTATTATGCACACCTTTTACTTTTCGGAGCGCGCGGGTACTCTGGCTCTATTGGTTCGGTGGTCTGTCGTACCGACCAGATAGAATGAGCTGAAGCAATTTCTTAGATTTCGGCAGTCAAACGGATAGCATGCGGTTCACTGCGCCACGTTTTCTATGCTTGTTAGCTGTGGCATTTGCTGCAATGGGTTGGCTGTTATACCAGCTGCAACCTACGCAAGCGCAAAAAATTGAAAGACAACTGCAGCGCGCCCTTGACCTGGTAGAGCGCGAGGCGCTCTTTATGACCGGGGTGGCTGCCAACAGCGCGGAGTGGCGCGAGCAACGGCATCCGTTTTTTTTAGTTTCGCCACAGGGCGACATGCTGGCGTGGTCGCGCCATCGCTTTATAAGTTCTGAGGTGTTGGCATCAGCCACCCACAGCTACCGCCTGCTGGAACACGCACGCGGACAATTTCTCATCAAAAAATGGAACGCACCTGCGGGCATATTGCTGATCGCTTACCCGCTCGCTGAGCGTTACAGAATTTCAAATCAATACCTAAAGCCAACGGTACAACCAGAGGTGCCTGCACTTGGCAGCGCACGTATTCTGATGCCTGGAAGCGAAAAAACACCCATCTCATATCGTGGTCAGGTGGTTTTTGAAGTGGACCAGGCAGACGAAAAAATCTTGGGCACGGGTGCGATCGCGTGCCTTATGCTGGGTATGTGCGCGATTGTATTCGCAGTTTATCATTGGCTGCGGCAACTGGTAAAAGCGCACCGGCCACAGTTGGGATTTGCGGCCCTGCTGATGTTCGTTTTGCTGATCAGAGGCGCGCTGTCGTGGCCAAATTTTCGACTTTTGTTTCCAAAGTCCAATTTGCTGGATCCGCAGGTATTTGCCTCATCGGCACTTAGTCCCTCGCTGTTCGATCTGCTCATCAACACATTTGCGCTTGTTGCCCTTTGCGCTTTTTTATTCTTCAACTACAGCAGGTTTTATCTTGTACAACGGTTGAGCAAGGCTGCCGTGCGCAGTCGCTGGCTGCTGGTTACGTGTCTGGCCTCTTTATTTTTCCTGGCCACATTACTCCCTTTTCTTTTTGTTGAAACACTCGTTCATAACTCCAACATCGTACTGACAATCTCCCAATCTATTACTTTTCCTGTAACCAGGATAGTATCTTTTGGCTGCGTGGTGTTGGGCTGCATGAGTGCCTTTATGTTGCTGCATGTGATTGTGCAGTGTTGCCACCGCGGTAGTACAAGCCGGCTACAACTCACGTTAGGCTTTGTTTTTGGAGCTGGGTTATTCGTTGTGTATGCAGTGCTGGCCGGAAAAAACTATTGGATGACGCTGGTGATTGGTCTTTTTTATGCCTTGGTTGTTGTAGCTGCGGGCATGCGCAAGAAGCTGCGGGTCATCACCACGGGTACGTTTGCATACCTGGTTACGGCTGCCTGCTTGTTGTCGTTGCACAACACAGTGGCGGTTTGGTTTTTAAGTGAAGAGAAGCAGGTAGATCGCCAATTGCAACGGGCTGGCCAATTGCTGGTGGGCCGAGACGGGCTAAGCGAATTCTTGTTTCAGGAGAGTGTGGAGCGGGCAGCGACCGATCCTTTATTGCTGAGTTTTTTTACCAGCCCAGTGGTTAGTAAAGCATCGGTAATTCAAAAAATCGAGCGCGTGTACCTCAGCAAATACTTGGGTCGCTTTGATACCGATATTTTCTTCTTCGATGCGTCCGGCCGGTCGCTGGACGGAGACACAACCGATTTTTTTTCGCGCCTGTCAAGCTATCAGCAGCAGAACAACAGCACAGGCTATGCGGGTGTATATTATGTGCAGTCCGCACAGGGCCCATCGCGGTATGTGTTGGTTGTACCCGTTTTACGACAGGGGCGGTCCCTTGGCTTTGTGTTGGTGTTTTGTCAACTCAAGAAAGTTATTCCCGAAGCAGTTTTTCCATCCCTACTGGTTGATCAGCGGCTTAGCGAAGCTAGCGCGTACAGCAGCAATTACGCTTTTTTTACCGGTACGGACATAGCTGTCAGCCAAGGTTCTTTCGACTATGCTCGCCAATTTGATAGCCGTTGGCTGGCCAAAACTAACACTGTCATTCGGCACGATGGGTACCTGCATGCCGTGGCGATAGCCAACACAGAGGCAAGCGCGGTGGTGATAAGCGAAAAGCACTATACACTTCTCGATGGCGCGAGCGATTTTTCGTTTTGGATAGCCATAGCGCTGCTACTGTTGCTGCTTTTGTTTGGCATTGCAGGCCTGGTGAGATGGGCGCGGGGTGTGTCGTTTGCTTACAGCCATCGCGTGCAGTGGTTGTTTTACCTGGCCATTCTGCTGCCTTTGTTTAGTGTGGCGGGCGTTTCGTGGGTGCTGGTATCGCAGTTGGCCAAAGAGCAGGTGAGGGGCCAGTTTGAAGATGTGGCGTTGAGCATGGCCGCATCGCTCTCAGGCGTGCTATCGGCCGACTCTCTTGTGGCGCAGCGTGAGCGCCTGCAACTGGAGGCTGACCGGGTAGCACAATTATCAAAAACAGACGTCACGATTTATGACCTGACGGGCGCCATGCTACTCGCCACCCAGCCCCGTATTTTCAGTGAGCAGTTGATGTCGCGCTGGGCTGACAGAAACGCCTGGCATGCCATTGCACTGGATGGGCAACCCGTTTTTGTGCAGGAAGAGAAGATCGGCAGCCTGCCGTTCAACCATGTCTATGCCCCGCTTCGTCACCCCAAAACGAATGTGCTGCTGGGGGCGGTTAGTGTGCCCTATTTTGATTCGCAGAAATTTGTGGAGGCGAGCCAGAGGCGGTTGCTGGTGGTCATTCTCATTACGTTTGTTGTAACAGTTTTGATATTCTTTGTCGTTACCCGATACCTGTTGTCCAGTTTGCTGATGCCCTTGAGAATGATGGCTCGAACGCTTCGCGAGACTTCTTTGAATGAAGAGAACCGTCAGGTGAAGTGGGCTGCCCGTGATGAAATCGGCCTGATGATTAACAGTTATAACCGGATGGTAGAGAATTTGAAGCAGAGCACCCAGGCACTTTTGAGAAGCGAGAAAGAATCGGTTTGGCGCGAGATGGCACAGCGTGTAGCCCACGAAATAAAAAACCCCCTGACGCCCATGAAATTGATTTTGCAGCGCCTGGAACTGTCGCTAGCCCGTGGAGAGCGCGTGGCCCACTCTGCTGAGTTGGTCAAAACCTTACTCAACCAGATTGATATTTTGAATGGCATTGCGTCATCGTTCAGCGCCTTTGCCCGGCTGCCCGTTCCGGCCTTGCAGCCCGTAGATGTCAATGCGGTGGCGCGGCAAGTAGCTCAATTGCACAATCAACCCGGTGTGGCGCTCAAGGTGCGACAGTTTTATAGCGAGCCTGCCTGGGTTCACGCTGACGAGGCACTCATGGTTCGAATTATGTCTAACCTGGTGCTGAACAGCGTGCAGGCTGCGAGCAGTTCGCGCCCGCTGGTAATAGAAATAGCAATATCACACAACGGTGAATTTTACCAGATTGAAATAGCCGATAATGGCAACGGCATGAATCCCGAACAGCAACACAGAGCCTTCGAAGCACACTTTACCACAAAACAGGACGGTTCAGGCCTAGGTCTGGCCATTGCAAAGCACGGTATAGAGCAATTTGGCGGTAAGATATGGCTCACCTCGCAAGAGGGTGTGGGTACAACATTTTATATTGTGTTGCCCGTTTTTAGTTCAGAATAGTCATCCTGCGCGGGTAAAATTTTGAAAGCTGGGTTTTTCTCCTGCCCATTTAGCCCTATTTTTGCCGTTCGTATCGGGCCCTTAGCTCAGTTGGTTAGAGCATCAGACTCATAATCTGAGGGTCGCTGGATCGTTCCCAGCAGGGCCCACAAATCATGGCGATCAACAGGTCGCCTTTTTTATTAAAAAACGCGGTGCCATGGCTGCTGATTACACAAACATTATTTTTGATCTGGGGGGCGTACTGCTCAACCTGGATGTGACCAAGACTGTGGATGCTTTCGCGAGTTTATCAGGCAGGCCCTCATACGAGGTGGCTGTCATGATGCAATCACCACTGTTTCTTGACTTTGAGAGGGGGTCGATCAGCCCCATGCAATTCCGGCAGGAGGTGCGCCAATGGTTGTCAACTTCGTTAACCGACACAGAGATTGACAGTGCATGGAATGCCATGTTGGGTGAATTGCCCTCAGCTCGCCTTGCCTTAGTAGACCAACTGCGTTATCGGCATCGCATTTTTTTGCTGAGCAACACCAACGCCATCCACTTAGCGTGCTTTGAAAAAATTGCACAGCAGGCTTCGGGCCATCGTGCGTTTTCAAGCTACTTCGACAGAGCGTATTATTCGCATGAAATGGGCATGCGCAAGCCCGATGTGGAGATATTCAAGACGGTGCTGCAACAGCAGGGTATCGAAGCAGGCGAGACCATTTTTCTGGACGATAACAAACAAAACATGGAAGGAGCAAAACAAGCCGGTATTCATTCTGTTCTTATCACTGATCCTGATCAAATTTTTTCCGTTTTCCATGAGCGCTAAGTTGAAGACTGCTGTTTTGCACAGCAGTTTGTTTATAATAACCTTTGTTACCACCACGCTTGCCGGAGCTGAGTGGGTATTCGGCAAGTCGATTTTTATGCCAGGTTATTCTTGGGCCGACTTTGCCAGCGGGATGTCGTACTCCATTCCTTTCCTCCTGATTCTGACTGCGCATGAGTTTGGGCATTATTTCATGGCGATATACCATCGCGTAAAGACAACCCTGCCCTATTACATTCCGCTGCCGCCCTTTCCATTTATGCTGGGCACCCTCGGAGCCCTCATTCGCATTAAAAGCCAGGTGCAAAGCAAGCAACAACACTTCGATATAGGTATTGCGGGCCCGTTGGCGGGCTTTGTGGTGGCCATGGGTGTGCTTTGGTATGGATTTACGCATCTGCCACCACCCACTTACGTATTTGGCTTTCACCCGGAGTACGCGCAATTCGGTGCCGATTATGCGCAGCACGTTTACCGCCCCGAAAATATGCTGGGTACCGCTGATGTGATTATTGGAAAAAACCTGTTGTTTCTTTTTTTTGAAAATGTAGTGGCCGACCCCGCGCGCGTGCCCAATGCACACGAAATGATGCACTACCCATATCTTTTCGCAGGCTTTCTATCGCTGGTGTTCACCAGCATCAACTTGCTGCCCATCGGCCAACTTGATGGCGGCCATGTGCTATACGGGCTGGTAGGCTTTCGCAGCCACCGCATCATCGCATCGGGTGCTTTTATTCTTTTTGCATTTTTTGCCGGGCTGGGGTATGTCATGCCGGGGCAGCCCGTTAACATCGTGGGGATTGAGTTACCACATGAGGCAGGTATCCTGGCTTTTATTGGCGTTCTGTTTCTAATATTCCAGGGGCTCATGATCGGCTGGAAGAATGAATTGCTGGTTGCCGTGTTGGTTTTTGCCGCACAGTATTTTTTGGTGATGTGGCGGCCCGACATTCAGGGTTATCCGGGCTGGTTGTTGTTTGTGTTCCTGATCGGCAGGTTTGTGCGTGTGCCGCATCCCCCTTCGCCCATCGAGGCGCCCCTGTCGCCCGCGCGCCAGGTGCTGGGGTGGGTGGCACTGTTCATCTTTGTGATCTGCTTTACACCCAACCCGTTGGAAATACGCGTTTTCTCTACGGCTGCACCATAAGTTTAACGGTGTGCGGACGCCCTTGGTGTAACATCTTTAATAGATAAATGCCTGCAACTGCATGCACTTGTACCACTAGTTTGTCGGCTTGAGCGTCAAACGAGAAAGTAATAGACCTTCCGGTGGTATCGTATATGCCGAGGAGTTGGCAAGTGGCGGGGAGAAAAAAAAATCCGGCTGAAGGATTGGGATATACAACTGGCGGCTGCTCGGCATCTGCAATGCTGTTGATGGGATCTACAGCGGCTTTGTCTCCTTTACCGAATACTGGGCGCAGCATAAGGCTGCCTTTCAGGATTTGGTTTTTTTCCCATACACCCACCGTGTTAGAAAAAATCTTGTCGCCTGAGTCAGTATTCTTATCCAGCCCCACGGCAACAACCGCGGCTGACGACTGGCGCCAGCCGATGTAGAACTGTCTGGCTACACCAATGGGAGCCGTAAGGCGTTTTCGAATAAATAAATTTTGTTCGGAGCGCGGCAGCGTGAAAACTTCGCGGTACACCACCGAGTTCGGTGTTTCGCTCAGGTCGCGCCAGATACGCAGTTCAATGAGTTGCGAGGTTTCATCGCCAAAGCGGGGAAAATACAAGTCTATGGCAACCACCGTGTCGGGGTCGGTGGTGCGCATGTTAAATTCATACGCTACCTGGGCGCCTGGCTGGTTGAGCGCAGCACCATATTCGGCTATCCCATCATCGTAAGCATAATAGTTCGAAAGCGTGTACTGCACTTGTAGCGTGTCGTTCAGCCGGAAGTCAACGGGTTTGAATTGCTGTTCATCATAGTCGCCTTGCTGATCGGGTGTGACATTGTCTTTTGTAGAGAGGCCGAGTTTGATGTTAATGTGGGCAGAGTCGGCAGCCAGGCTGATCAAGTTTAGTAAACCCTTATTTTGTGCTTCTGCCTGCACGAACTGCAGGCCTGGCACAGAACCGATACTCTGAGCGCTGTCGAGCAGTTTTTTCTTCAATGCCGCATTTCCAGACTGGAAGGAGGTGACATTGGCAAATGAAAAATAATTGAGTGGTTGGTTATTGTCGGCCCGCAGGTTGAATGCGGTAAACCGGGGTTTCGTGAGGGCAGTCGATTTTTTAAAGTGTTTGAACGGGATGCTGGTATAATTGCCAAGTACAGAGCTAAGCGTGGTAGCCAGTGTGCGGTCGGGATAGCTGGTATCGGCAGCCGATCGCCCGGCATGGAGGTAAATGTAATCTACATGCCATGTATCATAGGGGCCGGAAAGGCGTGCGAAATTCTGGAAACGGAACTGAAATTCGCGGTGAAAAAATCGTTCATCGTTAATGGGCAAAAGCACCTGTTCAAAAGTGTTGGCATCCAGTGTGCCATCGTTTTCTTTAGCCCATAATGTTTCCCACTTGCCGTCTTTGTCGCGGGCGGTGAGTTTTAGTATATCGCCTTTATCGGGGGCTTCACCTCTGCCTTTAAACTGGTAGAAAAAACTCAAGTAAACAGACGCGCGTGCACCCGGTTCCACCAGGTCGAGCCGGATGGGTTGCGAGGTAAGTTTATCCGCAAAGCCCTTGGCCAATACATCATTAACATTGTATGGTTTGCCCAGCGAGTCCAGGCCATCGAAAGTGGCTACCTGCAATGAAGGTGGGTTCACGCCCATGCCGTTGTTTACCCAAATCGAACGGCTGAATTGCCAAAGAGAATCAGTCGGCACCGCGGTGGCCGTAAAAGAAAAGTCGTCCCAGAATGGAAGTCTTAGTTCTGTGGCTTTGGTACGTGCTGCTGAACGCACGGGCGCCTGTTCCCTCGGCAGTGGCACAAGCTGAAACTGGCCGAGTGCCGGCAGGCTGGCCGCCAGGGAGAGCATGAAAGTGCACGTAAGTCGTGTTGTCACGGGTTGTCTTCATTTGGCTCATCGTCCGGTGGCGGTACGTAGCCCTTGGGCGCTATCCAGATATCCACAGGGTCACCCACTCGCACACTGTCGCCAGCCATTGGCAATTGTTTAAAAACGTAGGGTACGATCCCCGTAGTATCCACGTCATCCGGAATTTGCACGCGGCCCAGGTGCAGGTTCCATCCCGCCAGCTTAAACAAGGCGCGCTCGTAAGTATCACCCAGCAGATTACCTATAGTAAAATCGGCAGGCCCATTGCCATCGCCCACGACCAGGTCGATAGATGCGCCCTTGGGCACACGCGTGCCTGCCTCAATTTTTTTACCCTGATAGCGCATCTCTTTGATAAGATTGAGAAACGGGCTGGGCTCCAGAATGATACGGCCGCGCTTCAACTCATTACTTTTCAATACCACTTCGGCATTAATGCGCGAGCGGTCTACCAAATCGGGTATAGGTACTGTTGGCGGAGTTACACGGTTTACCGAGAGGTAGATCACCCTGTTTTCTTTTACCTTGGTGCCTGCTTTCGGAAACTGCCGCATCACGCTCAGGGGCGGCAGCGTTTCGCTGTAGGCGGAGTCGCTTACTTCAAAACGCAAGTCGTGTTCTGCGAGGTATTTACGGGTTTCTTCCTGGCTCATTCCCGTAAGGTCGGGCACGGTAACGGTGTCGCCATGATGGGTTGAGTTAGGCAGGTAAACATAAAAGTAAGCCACGCCAATCAACAGCAGCGTGGCGATTGACAAAGCAACGTGTGTGAGCAAAGCACCCAGTGTATCCGATTTTAGAAATTCCTTCCACGTCATGTTGTCAAAGCCGATTGATAGTTACGTTGGATGCGTTTGGTGTGGTGGTGCCGCACGAATGCAAACTGGATAAGTTGGGAGATCAGATCGGTAAACCCGATGCCGCTGTGCTGCCACATCATGGGATACATGCTGGAGTTGGTAAAGCCTGGGATCGTGTTGATTTCGTTGATGTACAACTGTTGGTCAATGCTTAAAAACAAATCTACGCGCGCAAAATCGTTGCACTGAAGGGTGGTAAATGCCCGTACCGAAAGTTGTTGAATATCCGTTGTAATATTGGCGGGCAGCGAAGCTGGTACTTTTATTTCCACAGCATGAGGATCTACATACTTCGCATCGAAGGTGTAGAATTCATAAGCTGGGCTGATCACAATCTCGCCCGGTGCCGATGCCTGAGGCGGGTAGTTGCCCAAGATGGCGCACTCTAGCTCGCGGCCTTTAATGAACCTCTCAATCAGCGCACTGTCATCAAAAGAGAAGGCATTTGCCAGTGCAGCGTGGTAGTCGGCTTCACTTTTCACTTTCGATACGCCCACCGAAGAACCCAGGTTGGCAGCCTTCACCATAAAGGGAAGGCCAAGCTGCGCGGTTACATCCTGAAACGTGGGTGGTGTGGCCTGTCGCAGTACTTCAATAAAATCAACTACCGGAAGGCCCGCAGCCCGCAGCAAGCGCTTGGCGATGATCTTGTTCATGGCCAGGGCCGAGCCGATGACCGAGGTGCCTACCATGGGTATATCCATTGCCTTAATCAAGCCCTGAATGCTGCCATCCTCACCGTCAGTGCCGTGCAGTACCGGAAATATGATGTCGGGTAACAGGGAAACGGATGCCGTGTGCCACTCAGGTTTCTGGGCATTCAGGCGCAAACTTACCGGCTCGCCATCTTCTATCCTTGGCGTTACAGATGCCGTGAGAAACCACTGGCCCTCGCGCGTAATACCAATCAGCGCGACATCAAATTTTTCTTTGTCTATCCTGTCAAAAATGTTGGCCGCAGACCGCAGCGACACATCGTGTTCTACTGAGCGGCCTCCGTAAAGTATCACAACTTTTCTGCGCGTCATGGCGTGGAATTAGTATGCCAAATATATTGGTTTTGGCCTGATGTGTAAGCGTGAGAACGCGCTATGGACCGATGAAAACTTTAAAACTCTCCAAGGATTCGCCCACCTGCAGACGCACGATATAAACCCCTGCAGCCTGGCCGGTAAAGTCGAGTGAGAAAGTTTGGTTAAGTGTTTGGGCAAGCGAATTTTCGCTTACCCGCTGTCCCACAAGGTTGTACACCTGAATGCGAATAGGGGCGCGCTCAGGCAGATTAAAGGTAAAGTTAATTTCGTAAGGATTGGTAGGTGACGAGTAGACGGCAAACGGCTTTTCGATGCGGGGAGGATCGGGATTGTCGATCACAAACGTTTCGATGTTATCAAGA
>Ga0224723_1000608_pt1 | contig 24211 bp, 21 predicted proteins | sample Balambano_FR2_Me_FD_161647 | JGI IMG/M metagenome (GOLD analysis project Ga0224723, IMG submission 161647) | Freshwater sediment microbial communities from Lake Towuti, South Sulawesi, Indonesia - Balambano_FR2_MetaG | ecosystem: Environmental > Aquatic > Freshwater > Lake > Sediment | place... | reverse complement strand
GCGGTGGATAGAATGCGGCGTGTGAGACCGAAAGGGTCTCCGCTCTCGCTCGACCGAGACCACAACGCCGCGATCAACATTTTGAGACGAGCCGGGTGGGACGCACCCGTACAGCCTAACGCAGTGCCTCTGCCCGCATCGAACGATGTGCGTAAGCGCAAACGTGCTGTAGAAGCTGCACGGCTTCAGCCGTAGCAGAGCGTCACAGAATCAGCATGGCATCGCCAAATGAGAAGAACCGGTAGCCTTCGCGCTTGGCGGTTTCATACGACTCCAGCACAAATTCGCGCCCGGCCAGCGCGCTGATCATCATCAGCAGGCTGGACTTGGGCAGGTGAAAATTGGTGATCAACGCATCAACGGCACGCCAGGTATAGCCGGGATAAATAAACAGCGAGGTGTCGCCTTCGAACGCCATGACCGGACGCCACGCGCATACTTCACCTGCCTCGGCGGGGTGTGCCGGATCGCCGCCCGCGCTCAGGATCGCGGCGGTTTCCAGTGTGCGCGCGCTGGTTGTGCCCACGGCGATGATGCGCCCGCCCGCCAGCTTTGCCTCGTTAATCATGTTGGCGGTTTCCGAAGTCAGCACGGCGCGTTCGCTGTGAATCTTATGATCTTCAATCGTTTCGGCGCGTACCGGCATAAAGGTATCCAGGCCGATGTGCAGTGTGCAGTAGGCCAGTTGCACACCCATCTCTCGCAGCGTCAGCAGCAGTTCCGGCGTAAAGTGCAGCCCGGCGGTCGGCGAGGCGGCGGAGCCTTCGATTCGGCTGTAGATCGTCTGATACCGTTCAGCGTCTTCCAGCCGCGTGTGGATGTAGGGCGGCAGCGGGGCCTGGCCGAACTCTGACAGGCGATCATTCACCGGCCCGCTGAACTCGATGACGCGCTCGGAGTCTTCAAGCTCCTCAGCCACGGTCGCCGTGATGTCTGGCACACCCTCAAACGCGAGCTGTGTCCCCTTAACCGCGCGCTTGCCACCTACAATCACGTGCCAGCGTCGATCGTCAAGCTGGCGCAGCAGCAGGATTTCCAGCGCGCCGCCCGTGTCGATCCGGCGTGCTGCCAGCCGCGCCGGGATCACGCGCGTGTCGTTCATCACCAGCACATCGCCAGGATCGATGAAATTTACAATCTCCCGGAAGCGGTGATGCCCAATGCTGCCGTCCGCTCGGTTCAGCACCATCAGACGCGACGAATCGCGCGGCTCGGCAGGTGTCTGTGCGATGAACGACTCTGGCAGATCATAATCAAACTCAGACAGCTTCATGGGCGCGCTCCCGTAATCTGAAGACTGGTGTGGTCAAAACAGCGGCTTCTGCTGGTCGAACCGGCTGGCGTCGTAGGGGATGCCGAGATGCTCGTAAGCGTGCGGTGTGGCGACTCGTCCACGCGGGGTGCGATCCAGAAAGCCCAACTGCAACAGATAAGGTTCGTACACGTCATTCACCGTGGCGCGATCTTCGCTGATGGCCGCCGCGATCGTATCCAGACCCACGGGGCCGCCGCCAAATTTCTCGATAATGCAGCTCAGGATGCGCCGATCAACATCGTCCAGACCGAGATGATCGACCTCCATCAGTTCGAGCGCCTCGCCCGCGATCGGGCCAGAGATTACCCCGTCGCCCCGCGTTTGAGCATAATCACGCACGCGCCGCAGCAGCCGCAGCGCCACACGCGGCGTCCCACGCGCCCGGCGCGCGATCTCCGATGTGCCTTCGGGTTTGATCTCCACATTCAGCATTTTGGCGGCGCGGTTGATGATGAATTCCATCGCCGGCTGATCGTAATAATCCAGCCGGAAGCGCGCGCCAAACCGATCGCGCAGCGGCCCGGCCAATAGACTCAGGCGGGTGGTCGCGCCAATCACCGTGAAGCGCGGCAGATTCAGCCTGACGTTCTTCGCGCCGGGGCCTTTGCCGACCACGATGTCGAGCGCGAAGTCTTCCATCGCCGGGTAGAGGATTTCTTCCACTGCTCTTCCCAAGCGGTGAATCTCGTCGATAAACAGGATGTCGTGCTGCTTCATATGCGTCAGGATCGACGCCAGATCGCCCGCCCGCTCGATCGACGGCCCGGCGGTGATGCGGATCGTCGTGCCCATTTCGTTGGCGATCACGTGTGCCAGCGAGGTTTTGCCCAGGCCCGGCGGCCCATAAAACAGGATATGATCGACCGGTTCGCCGCGCGCTTTGGCCGCATCGACGATGATCCGCAGATTTTCCCGCACCCGATCCTGCCCCACGATGTCCCGCAGTCGCTGAGGGCGCAGCGCGATGTTTTCGCGCTCATTTTGCTGCTGCTGGCCGCTGACAATGCGCCGCTCATCGGACATAACATGGCTCCAGAGATAACCGTTTGTTCTAGTGTATATCGGAGCGCAACAGGGGCGCAATGGTCGGAAACTGTGCTTTGACAGGTACAACGCCGCCTCGTACAATCGGCGTGCTGCCGGGCCAACCCACAATCGGAGCTGCCGCGTGTCTCAGGTCTACGTTTCTTCTCACCCGCTGGTCAGGCATAAGCTGACGCTGCTGCGCGATGTCAATACCGATCACCGCGCCTTTCGTGATCTGGTGCGGGAACTGGCGCTGCTGCTGTGCTATGAAGCGACGCAGGACCTGGCGCTGCGCGATCATCAGGTCACAACACCGATGGGCACAGCCAGCGGTTTTTATGCCAGCGAGAAAATCGGGCTGATCCCCATTCTGCGCGCCGGGTTGGGCCTGGTGGACGGCGTCATGGAGCTTCTGCCCAGCGTGCAGGTGTGGCATATCGGCCTGTATCGTGACGAAAAGACCCTCCGCCCGGTAGAATATTACAATAAACTGCCGACCGAGCCGACGGTTCAGCTTTGCCTCGTGCTTGACCCGATGCTGGCGACTGGTGGGTCGGCTGCGGCGACGATCGACATCCTCAAGCGGTGGGGGGTAGAGCGCATCAAATTCCTGGGCTTAATCGCCGCGCCGGAAGGGATCGACCGGCTGGCGTCCGCGCATCCCGATGTGCCGATCCACGTCGGCGCGGTCGATGAACGGCTGAATGAGATCGGTTTTATCGTGCCCGGCCTGGGTGATGCTGGCGACCGCCAGTTTGGTACGTAGGCATAACCGATGAGCGCAACTGAATTCAGCGCGTTTGCGATCGTCTTTATCCTCGCCTTCAGCGTGACTCTGATTCTCTGCCCGGCGGCGGATATATTGGGCCGCCGCTGGAAGCTGGTGGCAAAACCGGACGCGCGCCGACAGAGCGAAAGCGATCATAAACGCAGTTCCAAGTTCGGCGGTCTGGCGCTCTACGGCGGCTTTACGATCGCCGTAATCGCCGCCCAGGTTCTTAACGTGCCGCGCTTTGATCCTGAAGAGATCATCCGCCTGGCGGGATTGATCCTGGGCGGCACGTTCATCTTCGCCGTGGGCATTCTGGATGATCGCTACGAACTCAGCCCGACCACGCTGGCCGCCGCGCAGATCATCGCCGCCGCGATTGCCATCGCCTGCCGCATTTTTATCGAATACATCAATAATCCGCTGACAGGACAGCAGACTGATCCGTGGCCGTTTGCTGTCACCGTGCTAGTGACGATGTTCTGGCTGGGGCTGATGATCAATACCGTCAATTTTATGGACGGGCTGGACGGGTTGGCGGCTGGCGTGGCCTTCATCGCGGGCGCGACGTTGTTCATCAACAGCGCATTCGTGCTGCGGCAGACCAGTGTCAGCCTGCTGCCGATGGCGCTGATGGGGTCGTCGCTGGCGTTTCTTTTCTTTAACTTTTACCCTTCACGCATCATCATGGGCGGCGGCGCGTACTTCCTGGGATACGTGCTGGGGACGTTGAGCATCATCGGCGGGGCGAAGATGGCGACCATTCTGCTGGTGATGGGCCTGCCGCTGGTCGATCTGGTCTGGCAGGCCGTCAACCGGTTGAGCCAGGGGCGCAACCCGATGCGCGGCGATCGCGGACATATCCACTTCCGCCTGCTGGACATGGGCTACAGTCAGCGCCAGATTGTGCTGACGTATTACGCCTTCTGCGCGTTTTTCGGTATGCTGACGCTGGTCGTTGCCAGCCAGTTGTTCAAGTTCATCGCGTTTGGAGTGATGGCCGCTCTGGTCGCGCTGACTTTTATCTGGCTGCCGCGCTCGAAGCAGTCTGATCCCGCCAATGGGGTGTCGGGGGGGCACGAGCCGGTCAATCAGCCCTGATCCCCTTAATCCGGCATGTCGTCATCATCAAGGTCGTCGTCTTCTGGATCATCCTCGTCGGGATCGGCGTCATGCTCTTGAAGATCGTCATCGGCGGCCTGATCCTCATTGCCGTCATCCTCAGTGGACTCGTCATCTTCATCGTCCTCGCGCAGTTCGTCCCGCAGCGATGCAGCCGCAAAGGGACGCGGCGCGTTGATTACCAATTGGCGGGATGGGGGTGTCGGCGTCATGGGAGCATCGTCATCGGCACGATCTCTGGCCCTGCCGCTGATGATCGCAGGTTCGACTCGACGAGGCGCCTCTGCCGGTTTGGGCGCTTCCGGTTCGTCTACCTCGATAATGGCGATCCTGGGCTGTGTGACTGGCTCGGCGGCTCCTGGCGGCCCGGGGATCGGCAGGGGCAGATCATAGATCGATCGCGCGCCCGCCCGCGCTGGAAGGGCGCTGCCGCGCCGCTGCTGGGCTGATGGGGTGCGCGCGGTGAGTTGTTTCTGACGTTCCTGTGCCCGCTGCGCCAACAGATCAGACCGCTTCATCGTGATCATCTTGCCGTTCTTGAACGTGGCGCTGTTACCTGTGCCGCGTTCAACCAGCGCCTCAACCCCTCCGAGAAAAGCAATGCCGAACAGGTTCAGCGCAATCATCACTGTGAAGACGCCGGAAACCACATTGATCGCGGTCGAAACCGGGCCGTCGATCGCCTGGCCGAGAATATCCTGTCCAAGACCGAGAGCGAACAGGACAACGCTGATCACTGCCACGGCGATCAGCGCCCACTGCCAGCCCGGAAGCTCCACCCGCCCGGTCGGGATCATGGTGTTGGTGATGGTGAAGAGGATATACGTCCACAGCCAGAAATCGCTGGACCGGGTCAACTGGCCGATCGCCGCCCCGAATCCGTCAAGTGTGCCCCCACCCATCAACGCCAGCGCATCCTGTACGCGGAGAATATTTTCGGCCACGAACCACACGATCAGGATGCCGGTGATTAACGGCATCAGGTTGATCAAGGCGACTTTGAGGCGGCTGGCTTTTTTGGTAATTCTGACGAAGTTCAGCCGCAGCTCGCCGATCTCCTGTTTTTCCGGCCAGGTGATAGCCCGTTCGGCACGCACGTCGAGAATTGCAGCGCTCAGCCAGATCACGATCTCGTACAGCATCACGCCGGGCAGGAAAAAAGTGTAATACAGCACGGTCGTGGTCTGATAATTCTGCGTCAGCAGCCAGCCAACCTTAAAGATGTGCTGGTGCAGCCAGATTTCCATTTGCCGCAGCACATTGAACAGGATCACGACCGCGATGCCTGCCAGAATTACGCTCAGCCTCAGACACCTTTCGACTGCGCGGCGATCTCGACCAGCCGCGTAAAATCATCCACTTTCAGTGAAGCGCCGCCCACCAGCGCGCCATCAATATCCGGCTGTGTCATGTATTCGGCCATGTTATCCGGCTTGACGCTGCCCCCATACTGGATGCGCACGGCAGAGGCCACCGCGTCGCCATACAGGTCGCGCAGGGCGCCCCTAATCGTCCCACCGATGATCGCGTTAGCGATCTCGCCGCTGGCATTCCTGCCTGTGCCGATCGCCCAGATCGGCTCATAGGCGATCACCACCTGCTGCATTTGCTCGGCAGTCACGCCATCAAGCGCGGCCCGCACCTGCCCGCTCACAAAAGCTTCGGTTTCGCCTGCTTCATTCTGCGACAGGCTCTCGCCCACGGCTAGAATCGGCTTGAGATTGTGTGCCAGCGCCGCCCGGACTTTCTTATTTACCGTCTCATCGGTGTCCGCCAGATATGCTCGCGCCTCTGAATGGCCGATGATGACGTACTCCACCAAGCCTTGCAGCATCACGGGCGAAATCTGCGAGGTAAATGCCCCCTGCGCTTCCCAGTGGACGTTCTGCGCGCCGACTTTGATCGGTGCGCCCCTGAGCGCCTCGGCCACGCTCATCAGCGCGACAAAAGTCGGACAGACCACCCGTTCTACACCGCTAAAGGGTTCCAGCGCCGGGGTTAACTGGTGCGCGAATTCAACCGACTCCTGAACCGTCTTGTACATCTTCCAGTTGCCAGCAATGATCGGTGTTCTCATCACGTGTTATTCCTCAGTGGTTTCAAGCAGTGCTTCGGCGCGATCCCGGACCCACTGCGGAGCGTCCTCGTCGGCCATGATCGTCCCCCAGTGATCGCGGGCCGTCTCGTTATTTCCCTGCGCGGCGGCCAGTTCGCCCCGGATCAGCTGAGTCTCAGCCAGGTCGTCAGCACCCTCGTCGAGTGTGGCAAGCTGACGCTGTGCCAGGATGTAATTCTCTGTTGTGATCAACCGGCGGGCTGTCATCAATCGAACGATCGATGTGTTCAGATCATAGCGATCGATCACAGCCTGCGAAAACAGTCGTTCTGACAGGGCCGCCGTGTCGATCGCTTCGCCCGTCAGCGCGCTTTCGTACAGCAGCAGACCGCCATATGACCTGGCAAGCGCGAGATCGTCCGCATCTTCCGCCGCTGAAAATGCCAGAATTGCATACGCCAGCGCCGCATCAGGCTCTTCCGCGTCCTGGGCGATCTGTGCTGCGGTCAGCAGATAGCGGGTCGGTTCCTGGGTGGTGATCAGACCCTCATTGATGGCCTGCGTCGCAATTCTGGGCAGCGACTCATCCCACGACGCGCGGGCCAGCGCCAGATATGCGATCTCATCGTCCGGCTGTTGGTCGATTCGTTCCTGCGCCTGAGTGTGCGACAGAGCAGGGACGACATAAAGTTCGCCGGAGTTAAACTCCATTGTCAACCCGACCGGATCGGACAGTTCCGCCAGTTCGCCCACGCCAGCGGCCACGCTCAGTCCAAATCCTACGGTAGTGAAGCAGCCGACGACAAATACGATCAAGCCGCCAATCATCCAGCGCCGACCCGTTTTGTGATCGCTTTCCTCGTTAAGGCTGACAAAGCTGCCGGTTGGCGTCAGTGGCGCGCCGATCGCTGGCGGACGTGAGGCGGTCGCGCCGGGGATCATCTCCTCTCGCAGACGTGCCAGCGAGATCGCGGCCTGGTTGGCGCGGTTGGGATTCAGCGTCTTGAGGTTGCTGGCCGCCACCGCCTGTTCCAGATCGCCTACCAGATGATCCGCCGTGGCATAGCGGTCTTCCGCACTTTTCGCCAGCGACCTTATGATCACCGCCTCGACTTCGGAGGGAATCTCCGGGTTGATGGCAGCGGGCATCGGGAGCGGTGTGTAGATGTGATCATGAACGATGGCATAGGGGGTTTCCGCGCTGAAAGGGACCCGCCCGACCATCAGCTCGTAAAGCACAATGCCGAGCGAATACAGGTCGGCACGCCCATCCAGATTCTTGACGCCGCGCGCCTGCTCTGGCGAGATGTAATGCGGCGTGCCCAGCAGCATGTCGGCGCTCATGGTCGATTCGCCTGCTTCCGCAATGCGTGCCAGACCAAAATCGGTGATGTAAACCGTGTTATCGCGGTCGATAATAATGTTGGACGGTTTGATGTCGCGGTGCAGCACGCCCCGACGGTGAGCATAGGCCAGGCCACTGCCTACCGAGCGAATGATATGCAGCACTTCATTAAGCGACAGCGGCCCCCGGCTCATGCGGTCTTTCAGCGTTTCGCCCTCGATGTATTTCATCACCAGATAGGGCGAACCTTCATGCTGCTGAAAGTCATAGACCGGCACGATGTTGGGATGTTCCAGGCCGGCGACGATCTGCGCTTCACGCTGGAAACGCTGCTGAAACGACGGGTCAGACATGAATGACGAGTGCATGACCTTGATCGCCACGTAGCGGTTCAGGTCCGGGTGATGCGCCTTCAGCACGGTCGCCATTCCGCCTGCGCCGAGATGATCCACGATGATGTAAGGGCCAACCCTGTCGCCTTCGATCCAGGCCATACGCTTCTCCGCGCCGAACACCACGCCACCGCGATTATAGACCAGAGTGCAGTACGCGCCGGGTGAGAAATGGTTGCGCAACTGCAAATTTTATGTAATCGATCGGTAACCGCGCCGGCGATCACTTCTCGTTCAGGATTTCCACACCCGGCAGCTTTTGACCCTCCAGCATTTCCAGGCTGGCCCCGCCGCCGGTGGAAATGTGCGTGATACGATCCGCCAGACCGGAACTTTCTACCGCCGCCGCCGAGTCGCCGCCGCCGACGATCGTCACCGCGCCTTTGGCTGTCTCGTCCGCCAGAAGCTGCGCGATAGCAAACGTCCCTTTCGCAAAATTCGGCATCTCAAACACGCCCATCGGCCCGTTCCAGACCACCGTTTTCGCCCCGGCCAGATGACCGCCGAATGTCTCGATCGTCTCCGGGCCAATATCATACACTGCCCAGCCCTCCGGCACACCCGCCGACACCTGGATTGTCTGCTGCGCCGCCTCATTGTCGAACTTATCGCCCAGCACCCCATCGGTGGGCAGGATCAGCTTGCCGCCGCTCTTTTCCAGCAGACTCCTGGCGGTGTCTATCGCATCCGGCTCTACCAGCGATTTGCCCATCTCGTAGCCCATCGCCTTGAAGAAGGTATTCGCCATGCCGCCGCCGATCAGCAGCTTATCCACGTTGTCCAGCAGCGCCTCTATCACGGCGATTTTGTCTGACACCTTTGCGCCGCCCATAATGGCGATAAAGGGCCGCTGTGGGTTCTCCAGCGTGGTCGCCAGGTAATCGATCTCTTTTTCCAGCAGCAGGCCGGCCACTGCGGGCAGATGTTCGGCCACGCCGACTGTGGACGAGTGCGCCCGGTGCGCGGATCCGAACGCATCGTTGACGTACACATCACCGAGTCTTGCCATCTGCGCAGAGAGTTCGGGGTCGTTTTTCTCTTCGCCCTTGTAAAAACGGGTATTCTCCAGCAGCAGCACCCCGCCATCAGGCAGATTAGCGACGGCCTGTTCCGCTTTTTCGCCGATAGGATCCTCAACGAACCGCACATCCACGCCGAGGTGCTGCGTCAGGGCTGGAGCCACCGGCGCGAGTGAAAATTCCGGCGCAGGGCCACCTTTGGGACGACCGAGATGCGACATCAGGATCAGCGCTTTGGGTTTTTGATCCAGGATGTATTTCAGCGTCGGGATTGAAGCGCGGATGCGGGTATCGTCGGTGATCACCCCATTTTCCAGCGGCACGTTGAAGTCAACGCGCACCAGCACGCGCTTCCCGGCCAGGTCGATGTCACGAACGGTCTTCTTGTTCATCGTCTTCTCCTTTGCTTGGTGCGAACGAGAAAGGGATCGTCTGTCGAAGCGACGAGGATGGGGCGGAGGGATTGATCCGCCCCGGTGCGCGCCAGCCTATAACCGATCGCCCATGAACTTGGTCAGATCGGCCACGCGCACCGAATAACCCCACTCGTTGTCATACCAGGCGATCACTTTGACCAGCGTGCCGGAGGCATCGGTCGAAAGCGCGTCAACGATGCTGCTGCGCGGGTCGCCCTTGTAATCCGTCGAGACCAGCGGCTCATGAGACACGCCCAGCACCCCCTTCATGCGACCGTTGGCCGCGTCCTCAAAAGCGGCGATCATCGCGTCCTTGGTGGCCTCGCGCTCGGTGACAGCCACAAAATCGACCAGTGACACGGTCGGAGTGGGCACGCGGATCGCCAGACCGTCGAATTTGCCCTTAAGTTCCGGGATCACCAGCGAGACGGCTTTGGCCGCCCCGGTGGTGGTCGGGATGATATTGAGCGCGGCGGCGCGGGCGCGGCGTAAATCCTTGTGTGGCAGGTCAAGGATCTGCTGGTCGTTGGTGTAGCTGTGGATGGTGGTCATAAACGCCTGCCTGATGCCGAACGTTTCGTAGACCACTTTGGCGGCGGGAGCCAGACAGTTGGTCGTGCAAGAGGCGTTAGAGACGACGTGATGGCTGGCAGGATCATACTTCTCTTCGTTAACACCCATGCAGACGGTGATGTCTTCATTTTTAGCCGGGGCGGAGATGATCACCTTTTTCGCGCCAGCAGCGATATGCTTGGCAGCGCTTTCCTTATCCGTAAAGATGCCGGTGCTTTCGACCACAATATCAACCCCCAGATCGCCCCAGGGAAGCTGGGCCGGGTCGCGCTGCGCCAGCGCCTTGATCTCATCGCCATCGACCGCGATTGAGTCTGATCTGACCTCGATCGTGCCGGGGAAGCGCCCGTAGTTGGAGTCGTAGTGGAGCAAATGGGCCATCGTCTTCAGGTCGCCCAGATCGTTGAAGGCCACAATATCGACCTCATTCGGGTAATATTCCCGCAGCGCCTTGAGTACCTGGCGGCCAATACGCCCGAAACCGTTGATCCCCACGCGAATTGCCATCGTTTGTTATCCCTTTCTTTGCTAGGGTCCATACACTCACACTTTTGCAAAGACTGGTTCGGCTGGCGGTTCACCCGTCTTCTCCGCATCGTTCAGGCTGAGGAGCGCCCGTGCCAGCTTGACCGGATCGTGCCGCCAGGGCCGCTCAGCGTCGGTCAGGTCGGTGTAGCGCACCTCATAGCGCTGGAGGATTTCGTGATTGGACGGAGCCGCCGGTACATACACCGTGTTTTCTCCCGCGTTCAGTGAAGGATAGGTGTGGTTCGCCAGGACGGTCTGGAAGACACCGCGCCCGATATGCTTTTCCAGCGCCAGCACATGTTCGGCGACGGTATAATCCTCCGTTTCTCCCGGCTGCTGCGCCACGTTGCACACATAAACCTTATAGGCGCGTGTCGCCCGCAGTGCATCCGCAATTCCTCCCACCATCAGATTAGGCAGGATACTGGTGTACAGGCTGCCGGGGCCGATCACGATCAGGCTCGCGTCAAGGAGCGCCCGCACACTCTCGGCATAAGCCGGGACATCCGCCGGCGACAGCGCGATCTCCTCGATCTGCCCGCCGATCTCGCTGATCTTCGACTCGCCGTGGACTCTGAGCGTGCGCGGTTTGTCGCGCATCCGCACTGTGGCGATCAGATCGACCTGCTGGATCGTCGAAGGCAGCACGCGCCCCTGGATATTCAGCACGCGGCTGACCTCAGTCAGCGCCACTTCCAGGCTGCCAGCGACGCCCGCCAGCGCGGCGATAAACAGATTGCCGAAAGCATGCCCGCCAAGATCGCCATTCTTGAAGCGATACTGGAACAGCTTCGTCATCAGGCTTTCGTCGTCTGCCAGCGCGGCGATGTTGTTGCGCAGATCGCCAGGAGGCAGCACGCCAAGTTCGCGCCGCAGCCGGCCAGAACTTCCGCCATCATCCGCCACGGTGACGATGGCAGTGATATTGCGCGTGTACGGCTTCAGCCCGCGCAGCACTGAGGGCAGCCCGGTTCCGCCGCCAATAGCGACTACCTGAATGCCCCGGCTGCGTTTGGTATGTTCGTAGACCACATCGATCACATGCCCGCGCTGATTGAGCCGGTAGGGCGCGAGCAGGTTCTGGGAGAGCTTGATCAACGCCACGCCAACCGCCGCCGCTCCCACGCCGAGGGCCAGCGCGATCTCCGGCCAACCGACCGTGCGGTCAATCATCGCGCCCAGCCAGCGGATCAGCGCGAAGGCGATGCCAGAGGCGATCAGCGCGATCCCCATCAGCAGCACTATGATCCAGCGTTTGACGCCGAGACCGGGTGTGAGCCACTTTCTCAGCATCAGCGGCTCTCCCGGCTGGCGATCGTCCCCCAGCGCCACGCCATGACGAGCAAAGCGGTCGCGCCCAGGGCGGTCAGCACGCCGATCGTCAGCGCGGCGTCGAACCAGAACGGCTCAGGGAACAGGCGGATCAGTGTATCTGAATAAGCAAACCGCCAGGTGCCGCTCTCGAAGAAAACCTGGTGAAAGGTTGTGAAAAAGAAGTCCCACGCCAGTATTGCGGAAAAGACAATCGTCCCGATGATCGCCAGGGTCAGCGCGCCGCCAGACCCTAAAGCTAACCGCAGGTCACGGCGCGAACCCACATCGCGCAGCAGGAACAGGGCGCACAGCGTCGTGACCGCAAGCAGTATAAGCAACCCGCTAAAGGCCTGGCGCGTGACGACCTTCACGTCTTCCATATGACGCAATTCACGCGCATTGAACAGGGAACTGCCGTCGGGAAATGTGAGGTCGCCGAGGTAATCGATCCCGGCGCTGTTGAACAGATAACCGAGCGCGTAAGGTGCGTATTCCAGCCGGTCGGTGCGGGTGAAGCCGTAGGGGTCTTCGGGAAAGCCTGGCCGGTAATATTCGGCCTGGATAAACAGCGGCGTCATGACCGCGCGCACGCTGATCAGCGTCAGCAGGATGGGAATGCTGATCGTGATCCAGTATCGCACCAGCAGGATCAGCGCACGCGATCCCCCGCTGATGTGTGGGGTGGACTGAGGCAAGGCATGATCGGCCATAGATCGGCTCGTTTCTTACACTACCGAAGCTGGTCGGTTTCACCAGACAACAGGAAATTGATCACCAGGGAGTCCACCAGCGTTTCGACCGGCGCGCGATCGTCGGTGAATACCAGATCGGACAACCGCACTGGAACGATGTCCGTAATGCTGCTTTCCAGCACGGCGCGCAGACCTGCATCTGCACTCGCTGGCAGCGCTTCAAGGTTCTCCACCAGATTGTCCGCCGTGGTCGGTTGCACCGTGGCATAGAGGATGGTATTAAAGGATCGGGGCACATCCAGCGCGTGGACGGTGGGAAACACCTCAGCCAGGGTTCGCGCCAGCGCATCGACCAGCCGCCGATCCGTCTCCGTGCGCCCGACGTTGATCGCCACTACCCCGTCCGGCAGCAGGTGATCGCGCACCTCGCGGAAGTATTCAACAGTGGTCAGATGCCACGGGATATAGGGCGGGCGGTAAGCGTCGATGGCGATGACGCTGTAGCGGCGGTCAAGTTGGTTCAGCACATAGCGCCCATCGCCCACATGCACGCCGAGGCTGGGCATCCCCTGATCATTCATGCCAAAGTATTGAGCTGCCGCGTCCACAATCCCCCCGTCGATCTCCACGCCGTCCATCGCTATATCGCCGTAGACCTCGATGTACTGGCGCGGGATTGTGCCAGCAGCCAGACCGATCACCAGCAGCGATTCGATCTGCGCAGGCGTGACGGGCGGCGCATTGAAGTACGGCGCGGTCAGGAAGTAATCCCACGTCCCACCGTAGATGTAAACTTCGGGGTGCCAGATGCTGTGTATGCCCTGGCCTTCGTTGAGGTACAGATAGCGATAGCCGTCGGCGTCCTGCTGCACCTGGATATAGTTGTAGGCGCTTTCGCCGTCAAAAAGCAGTTCGGCGTCATCCAGCGGGGATCGCAGCGGGCCGTTGAGCGCCCATACCGAGAGCGCGCCGATCAGCACGGGCATCCATGCCCAGCGCAGCGCGCGCGTGCCTTCGTATCGCAGCAGGCCGATAAAGCCAACCCCGTACAACAGGGCGGAAAATAACAGGAAGGTGCGAAAGGTGCCCAACTGCGGGATGATGATCAGCACGGGCAGAAATGTGCCCAGCAGACTGCCCAGGGTGCTGATAGCATAAATCTGCCCGGAGACTTTGCCCACTTGCGATGCATCCTGGATCGCCAGCCGGATAGCGAACGGCGACACGCAACCCAACAGGGTGATCGGGATCGAGAACAGGACAATCACCGCGATGAACGAGCCAAGCGCAAGGGCGGCTTCGGCTTCGACCACAGCGCTGGCAGCGGCGCGCAGCACCGGACGCGACACAAGCGGGATCAGCGCGCTGAGAAAGCCGCCCCAGATCAGGATGCGGTAAAGCGTATGAAAATAGGGCGATCGATCCGCCCAGCGACCGCCGATGAAATAACCGATCGTCAGGTAAAGCAGGATCAGGCCGATAACATTGGCCCACACGATATTACTTGTTCCGAAGACATTGCCGAGCAGACGGGACGCCGAAAATTCGATCGCCAGCGTCGCCATGCCGCTGGTAAAAACCGTCAGATACAGATAGGTATTGTTGATCGGCTGGACAGGTGGCTTGCTTGCTGCCAACGATTCGACCCTCGTCGTTCCCCGTGACGGAGCCTATGATAACGGACGGCGGGGTTAATCACAAAGGTCAAAGCCATATGAGATACATCCGTCCCGCGCGCCCTCACGATGCGCCAGCCTTCACCCAGGTTCAGCGCGAGGTCTGGCCGCAGGATCGTTGGGACGAAGCGCAGATTGCGGCGGTCATTGCTGACGGCCATCACCTGACTCTGATCGCCGAGGTTGAAGGTCAGGCCGCTGGCTTCATCGACGGCTTCTTGACGATCGCCCCTGATAGCCTGATCCGTCTGGAGGTCGATCTGTTGGCTGTGCGCCCGGCGTATCAGGGCCGGGGAATAGGGCGGCGGCTTGTCACTGAGATCACACGCGCTGGGGCAGCCTATGGCGCTCAGATAGCGCGGGCGGTGGTTCGCGTGGGCAACCTTCCGGCAGAAATGACCTTCGCCCGCTGTGGCTATCGCCGGCCTATGCCTGATTATACGCTTTTTACTGCGCAACCCCTGCCTTCCACCCGCCCGTTAGCGTTAGGCAATACTTATGCCTGCCCGGTCGTCACGCTGAGCTATAGCGGCCTGTGGCTGGAAGGACAGGTCGATCAGGCTGCGTTTGAAACCGCGAGAATTCTCTGCTCGCAATATGGATGGGACGCGGCGGGAATGCTGATCCCCAGCGATGATGCGATCACCTGTGCTGCCGCGACGAGGGCGGGTTATGAACTGGCTGGCGAGTTCTCTGTGTGGACGCTGGACAATCTGGCGCAGGCCGCTACTGAGGCCGCTGAGAGAGGATCACGCCCAGATCGTCGCCCTGGCTGACGACGATCGTGGGTATTTTCGCCACGCGCAGAAAGCCGCGCATCTCCTCGCTGGGCATCAGCCCGCCGAAGGTATACGGATCGATCAGCACGCACATGGTCTGAATGCCGCGCCGCGCCAGAATCTGCGCCTCGTTGATCCAGATCGGATCAAGTGACGCGGTGACGACGATCAGCGTGGTTCCACGGGTAAAATACGGCGCTTCAAGCGTCAGCATCTGCGCCAGGGAATAAGTGGCGAAGCTGCGCGCGACGGCCAGCGTTTCCAGGATATGGGTAAGCTGGCGGCTGCCCCGTTCCGGCTGATGAACCTCGCGGTTCGGGGTATAGGCCACAAAGCCCAAAGCACGCTCACGCTCGACAAAATACTTTGCCAGTGATGCGGTAGCGACCACGCTGTATTCTTCCGTCGAAGGCGGAATGCCCGGCCCGGTTGGAACGATCACTCCAGTCTGCCCGACACGCCGGACACTGGGTGCTTCCACCAGCGACTGCGCTGAAAAATCGGTCAGCAGCCAGATATCGACCAGCGGGTCGATCTCAAATTCCTTGACGATCAGCTTGTCGCGCCGGGCGGTGCTTTTCCAGTGGATGCGGTTGATGCTGTCGCCCTGCACATAATCGCGCACGCCGGAGGCATTGGTGGTCACATAATGGCTGCGCTGGCGTTGAGCTTCGCCGCCGGACAGCACGCCGATCGGCAGCTCAAATTTCGGGAGCGGCACAGTGGCGGGGTACACCACCACGCGCGACGTGGCATCGATGCGGCGCGGCGCGGTGAAAAAGCCAAACGGATCGCCGCTGATCACCGTCAGCGGGCCGAGGCGGAATTCGCCGCGTACCTGGCAGGGTGTCTCCACATACCAGCGATACTGGCGGCGTCCGCCCAGCGCGGGCACGACATGGCTGGCGCGGTGGCCGGGCAGATCGGAATGATCGCGCACCTCCAGCCACAGCTTGGGCAGAAAGCTGCTGTTGCGCACACGGAAGGCTTCTTCCAGATTGCGACCGACCTGGGCGCGGCGGGCGCGGGTCTTGCGGCTGACCACCAGCCAGCGTACCGAAGTCCACGCCCAGATGTAGGAAACCAACAGCAGGCCGGAGAAGATATAGGCCAGTGTGAACAGAAACGTTCGCCCGGTAAACAGCCCGCCGAGGACGGATGCGAGGATCCAGAAGTAGATGACGTTGCGCCGTTTGCCCATTAGAGTCGCTTAACGGGCAGACGCGCCCGGCACGGGTGTGGTTTGCAGGACATCCTGCACGATGGTGCGCGAGGAGATGTCCTTAATGCGGGCCGCCGGGCCGACGATAATGCGGTGGGCCAGCGTGACCTCGGCCAGCGCCTTGACATCATCCGGCACGACATAATCGCGCCCTGCCATCGCGGCGCGGGTCTGCGCGGTGCGGAACAGGGCCAGCGATCCGCGTGGGCTGCTGCCCAGGTAGACATCCGGGTGCTGGCGGGTGGCACTGACCAGATCGATGATATAGCGTTTGATCTCTTCCGCGACGTAAATTTCCCGCACCGCGCCCTGCGCTGCGACCAGTTCCTGCACTGTGATCACCTGCTGCATGTTATTGATCGGATGATCGTACTGCTGGGCAGAGAGAACGACCAACTCTTCCGCCGGGCTGGGATAACCGAGCTGGAGGCGGATCAAAAAGCGGTCGAGCTGCGCCTCTGGCAGCGGAAATGTGCCCTCATACTCGATCGGATTTTGCGTGGCAAGGATCATGAACGGGTTCTGCATCTGATAGGTCACGCCATCAACCGTGACCTGCCGCTCTTCCATCGCTTCCAGCAGGGCGGCCTGGGTTTTGGGGGTCGCGCGGTTGATCTCATCCGCGAGGACGATCTGCGCCATGATCGGGCCAGCACGGAACTCGAACTCGCGCGTTTTCTGATTAAACAGAGAGACCCCCGTTACATCAGAGGGCAGCATATCCGGCGTGAACTGGATGCGGCTGAAGGTCGCGCCAATGGAGCGCGACAGTGCTTTCGTCATCATCGTTTTGCCGACGCCGGGGATGTCCTCGATCAGGATATGTCCCTGGCTGATCAGGCCCAGCACGGCGAGGCGAACCTCATTGCGCTTGCCCATGATCACCTGGCCGACGCTCTGCGCGATCCGTTCGGCTACGCTCTGCACAATACTCACGCTGTAATTTTCGGTTGTACGACGGGTGGTCGGTTCAGGCATGTTGGCTCACTTTGGGTGAAAGCGAACAACGCAGCATGATCCATACTGCGCAGACGCTCTTTAGCGTACAGTAGCGAAGTGGGCAGCACTCGACGTGATCCCTACGCTTGCCCGACAACTCACCAGTATATAGTGATTTCCACAGCGTTGACCAGACTGCTTTTGCGCCTGATCAAGATCAGGGCTGAGCTTGCTGACCTGCCGCTGAGCCGCTTTGTCAGCGATGCTTGCGATACCCCTGGTTTCGACGTACAATTACAGACACGTTGTTCCAGCAAACGCACAACGCCAAACACCCAACGCCCTGTTAGGAGGGTTTGTGTCTAACTATAAGATCGTCGTCACCGGCCCCTTTAACTCTGGGAAGACCGAATTTATCAAGACCATTTCCGATATCGAGGTCGTCTCTACAGAGCGCAAGATCACGACGGAAGATCGGGGCATTAAGGCCGAGACGACGGTGGCGATGGATTATGGTCGTGTCAAGCTCGACGACGATCTGCTGCTGCTTTACGGCACACCGGGGCAGACTCGCTTTGATTTCATGTGGGAAATTCTGTCAAGCGAGATGAACGCCTTCATCGTCCTGGTGGACAGCACCGATACCCCGTCTTTCCCTGACGCGGCAGAACTGGTGCAGCAGTTTTCCGGCTACGTCAGCGTCCCCCATCTGATTGTCGCTAACAAAACGGATTTGCCCGGCGCGGCGTCTCTGGCCGAGGTGCGCCGGGGCACAAAAGCGGGCAGTGACATTACGGTGATGCCCTGCGTCGCCACGCAAAAATCAAGCGTTCGCCAGGTGCTGCTTCAGGTCGTGCAGCTTCTTAAGCGGGAACGCTCGACCAATTAGCCTGGTACTGTCCAACCCGCACCCCTCAGATAAACTTCTGACATCCTTTTGATACAGGTCTGACACACCCGCGCTACACTCCTGACAAGTTCAATGGTTGCGCTGTTGCTGCCCCTCGCGGACTGCGCCACCAATATCAAGAATGTGTTCAGGAGGAGTCATTATGGGAAAAATTGTCGGCATCGACTTGGGGACTACCAATTCGGTTGTCGCCGTGATTGAAGGCGGTGAACCGGTGGTGATTTCCAGCGCAGAGGGCACACGCACCACGCCATCGGTGGTGGCCTTTGGCAAGAATAAAGAACGTATGGTAGGCCAGGCCGCCAAACGTCAGGCAGTGGTCAACCCGGAAAACACCATCTTCTCGATCAAACGTTTCATGGGCCACAACTACGCAGATGTGATCGGTGAGGCGAAGCGTGTGCCTTATCACATTGTTGCAGGCCCTAACAAGGATGCGCGCGTTGATGTGCCTGCAACGGGCCGGGCCTACACGCCGCAGGAGATCAGCGCCATGATCCTCGGTAAGCTGAAGCGCGACGCCGAAGCATATCTGGGCGAGGATGTGACGCAGGCGGTGATCACCGTCCCGGCCTACTTCAACGACGCCCAGCGGCAGGCGACGAAGGACGCCGGCAAGATCGCCGGGCTGGATGTGCTGCGCATCATCAATGAGCCGACCGCTGCCGCCCTGGCCTACGGTTTAGACAAGAAGGAAAGCGAAATCATCCTGGTCTTTGACCTGGGCGGCGGCACGTTTGACGTGTCCGTGCTGGAGGTCGGCGATGGCGTAATCGAAGTGCGCGCCACCAGCGGCGATACGCATCTGGGCGGTGATGACTGGGATCAGGTTATCGTCGATTGGCTGGCGGACGGCTTCAAACAGGAAAACGGCATTGACCTGCGCCAGGATCGTCAGGCTCTACAACGTCTGAAGGAAGCCGCGGAAAAGGCCAAGATCGAACTGTCAAGCACGGTGCAGACGGAGATTAACCTGCCCTTCATCACAGCGGATGCTTCCGGCCCGCGCCATCTGAACGTCACCCTCACCCGCGCTAAGTTTGAGCAGCTCAGCGCTGACCTGATCAGGCGGCTGGAGCAGCCGGTCGAGCAGGCGCTCAGGGATGCCGGCCTGGCGCGCAGCCAGATCGATGAGGTCGTGCTGGTCGGCGGCTCAACCCGTATGCCGATGGCTCAGGCGATCGTCCAGCGCATGATCGGCAAGGCTCCCAATAAAAGCGTGAACCCCGACGAAGTGGTCGCGGTCGGCGCGGCGCTTCAGGCGGGTGTGCTGGGCGGTGAAGTCAGTAATATGCTTCTGCTCGATGTGACCCCGTTGAGCCTGGGTGTGGAGACGATGGGCGGAGTCATGACTCCCCTGATCCAACGCAATACGACCATTCCGGTTGCCAAGAGTGAAATCTTCTCGACGGCGGCAGATAACCAGACCAGTGTGGAGATTCATGTCCTCCAGGGTGAGCGCCCGATGGCGGCGGACAACATGACGCTGGGCCGCTTTCGTCTGGAAGGAATCCCGCCCGCCCAGCGTGGTATCCCGCAGATCGAAGTGCAGTTCGACATTGACGCCAACGGCATCCTGAACGTTACGGCGACGGACAAGGCGTCTGGCAAGGCGCAGAAGATCACCGTCACCGCCTCCACCAACCTGAATCAGTCTGAAATTGACCGGCTGGTGCGCGAGGCGGAGATCAACCGGGCTGGGGATGAACGCCGGGCTGACCTGGCGAAAGCCCGTAACGAGGCGGACAGCCTGATCTATCAGGCGGATCGCGCTATGAATGACCTGGGCAGCCGCATCACGGAGAGGGATCGCGCCATGATCCAGACCCAGGTCGAACGGCTGCGCTTCGTGCTGGATCGTGATGACCTGAACGAGATTCGCAGCGCGGCTGATAATCTGCAAAATACGGTCTATACGCTGTCTCAGCAGGCTTACAGCGGCGGGTCCGGCAGCGGTGATCCTACGCCGGAAGAGGTGGTCGAGGGCGAATATAGCGAAGCCTGAAGCCCCCTGTAAACTAACGATCATGGCTCATGTGTGAAACGAGTGAATCTGTGCTGTTATTGAGTTCAAAATTTCGAGCTTTTCACCCGCTCTGAACATGAGCCAACGATCATAAAACGCTGGATTGGGATGATCCCGTCCAGCGTTTTGATTCGTACCGCAACCATGTGCTGCCAGGCCGCGTATAATCGATAGTGAACCCTCGGGTGAGTGACGCGAAGGACATCATGATGACTGAAAAACAACCAGAGAAAAAGTTTGATCCGGTCAGGGAGTTTGTCAACATCCGCGATTCGCTTGGGCGGGCGGTAGAGCAGGGCATCCGCAGAGTCGCTGGGACGCCGCCGAGGCTCACCTTTCCGGCAGTGGATGTTTACGAGACGGAGGATGCTGTTTTTGTGCGAACGGAGCCGCTCCTCGGCGCAGACGCTGGCAGCATTGAGGTGTCGATGGAAAATGACATGCTGACGATCAGCGGCGCGACAATGGATGATCCCACCCTGAGCGCGGCGTCGTTTCTGAGCCGGGAACTCATTTTTGGGACGTTTTCGCGCGCGGTGCGTATTCCGCGGAAGGTGAAATCGGGCGAGGCCAAAGCCTCCTTCAGACAGGGTATACTGACCGTTCGACTTCCAAAAGTCGAAGATTCCAGTGCGCAGATCATCAAAATCACACCGGCGGACTGAGCGTGCCACAGTGAACCGGGTAACGCTACAGCTTGCTTCAAAAACCGGCGTCTCGTCAGGGCGCAAGGTTCTGCGCCCTGCACGAACCACGAATTTGAGTCACAGGCGCCCCGAAAGTGCGTTTACGTCGTCGCAGATTCCAGGTGTTCCTCGCGCAGTCGGGCATATTCCGCCGTGAACTCGGTCAGGAGCGCGTTTTTCTCGGCTTCCGGCAGCAGACTGCCGCGCACCGCGTTGAGCGCGATCGTCTCCAGTTCAGCAATAGTCAGGCCGCAGTGTTCGACCGCCGCCAGATATTCATCACTCAGCGCGGATTTATAAAACGTCGGCATGTCCGAACTGAGCGTCAGATTAACATTTTCGTCGTACAGGCGGCGCAGCGGATAATCCGCATACGATTTTGTCCAGCCGTGGCATAACGCCCTTGACATACACACATCAACTATCGTCTGCCGATCGGAAAGCAGTGAGAGCACATCCGGCGCGTCGGCGGATCCCCATCCATCCAGGATACGAGTCGGCACGTACTGGTTCAGTACCTCCAGCACGCCTTCCGCGCCGCGTGGTTCACCCGCAAACGCGAAGCGCGGTACATCCTTCTTGAAGGCTGTGGCGAACGCGCGATCGATCTGTTCATTGGGGGGTGCGTTATCTCGCCCGACGAGCGCAAACCCGACCACATGCCCCTTTTTGCCGGTCGCGCTGCTGGCCCAGCGCACAACTTCATCGGCCCGGCGCGGTTCATCACGCGGCAGCAGGATCACCCACGACAGCTGGACGCCCCACCCGCGCAGCACCCGGTCGCGCCCGTCGTTTAACGCCTCCAGCAGTCCATCCAGCGTCATGCCCTGCGGCATGTGGTAGATGGGATGAACGTAAATTTCCGCGTAGCGCACGTTCTGTTTCACCAGCGCCACACCCGCATCGTAGACCAGCCGCGTAATGTCTTCCGCCTCGCGCAGCCACTGGCTGTACGTTTGCGACAGATCATCGAGCCGGTTGTAATCCGGGCGGTCGATCATGCCCAGGAACTGCGAGTAATTCTTGGTGGTGGGCGGTATGTCGTTCTGCTCGGCAATGACTTGCAGGGTCTGTTTGCGAAATGCCCCCTCAAGCCGGACGCGCAGTTCGACTTTCGGCATAGCGCGAATATAAGTTTCTACGGACATGACCTTAATCCTTATAGGTATCGCCGGTTTCCACAATCGGTTCGCCCGCATGACCATTGGCATCTGATCGAGAGGTCCTGCTGCCGCGTCGATGATTAAGCGCCGCCTCGATAAATGCGGCAAACAGCGGATGCGGGTTATTGGGCCGGCTCAGGAACTCCGGGTGAAACTGCGATCCCACCATGAACGGATGGTGATTGATCTCCATGATCTCCACAAGCTGGCCGTCCGGGCTGAGTCCGCTGAAACACGCGCCATGCTTTTCAAACGCAGCGCGATAAGCGTTGTTAAACTCAAAGCGGTGACGGTGACGTTCGACTGTTTCTGCTGCACCCCGATAGGCCCGGTGCGCTACCGAGTCCGGAGTCAGACGACACACGTAGGAGCCGAGGCGCATTGTGCCGCCCATATCGGTGATCCCGCGCTGATCCATCATCAGGTCGATCACGTTGTGTTCGCTGTGGGTCTCAAACTCAGAACTGTTCGCGTCTTCCAGGCCGACCGCATGGCGCGCAAATTCAATCGACATGACCTGCATCCCCAAGCACAATCCGAGGTAGGGGACTTTGTTCTCGCGGGCATAACGTGCGGCCAGGATTTTGCCTTCCACACCGCGATAGCCGAAGCCGCCCGGCACGATAATACCATCGACGCGCCGCAGTTCGTCCCAGCTTTTGCCTCTTTCCAGATCGCTGGAATGAATCCATTCGATCTCAAGCTGGTGATCATGAATTCCAGCAGCGTGGAAAAGCGCCTCTTTAACACTCATATAAGCGTCGTGAAGCTCCACATACTTGCCGACGACGCCGATCCGCACCGGTTCGCTGCTCTTGGCGGCGCGCATCCGGCGGATCATGCTGCGCCATTCGTTCAGATTGGGCTTTACTGCGTCCAGCTTGAGCTTATCGATCAGATAATCTCCCAGGCCAGCGTCTTCCAGCAGCAGCGGCACTTCATAAATCAGATCGGACGTCACCAGCGGGATGACTGCCTCTTCGTCCACATCGCAGAACAAGGCGATCTTTTCGATCACATCCTTGCTGACAGGATAATCTGTGCGCGCGATGATTACATTGGGCTGAATGCCTGCCCCCCGCAGATCGCGGACGCTGTGCTGGGTCGGTTTGGTTTTCAGCTCTTTAGTTGCGCCGATGTAAGGCAGAAACGTCACATGCACATAAAGCGTATCGCTGCGTTTAAGGTTCATGCGCATCTGTCGGATCGCTTCGAGAAAAGGCTGGCCCTCAATGTCGCCGACTGTGCCGCCCACCTCGACGATGATCACGTCGGCTTCGTTGCGCTGGCCGACCAGCACGATCCGCCGTCGTATCTCATTGGTAATGTGCGGGATAACCTGGATCGTGCCGCCGAGAAAATCGCCGCGCCGCTCCTTGTCGATCACGTGGCCGTAAACCTGCCCGGCGGTGACGTTGCAGGTGCGGTTCAGGTTTTCGTCCACAAAGCGCTCGTAATGACCGAGGTCAAGATCCGTCTCGGCCCCGTCTGCGGTCACGAACACCTCGCCGTGCTGATATGGACTCATGGTTCCGGGATCGACATTGAGGTAAGGGTCGAGCTTCTGGATGGCAACTTTAAGGCCGCGCGCCTTCAGAATTCGTCCGATAGCGGCCGCTGTAACCCCTTTGCCCACAGAGCTGACGACTCCGCCCGTGCAGAAGATATATTTTGGTCGTGAGGAAGACATGACCTCTATAAACCTCAGCTAAACCAGCAGGACTAACAAAAATTCGGCGGGAAGAGGCATACTCATCCCGCCGCAAAAAACCCTTACCATAAAGCCTGCGCGCCGGCGCAGATGGGGTCAAATCGACAATCCCTAAACCAGTTTCTCCAGATCGTCGGCTGTACGGCGCATATCGAGAAAGATCAGGCCCAGCTTGGCGCCTTCTCGCACCAGCGTGGTCAACACCGCCTCTTCCCCAACCGACATCAGGATCACGTAGCCGTTCTTGCCCTTAATATAAACCTGATCGAGCAGGCCGCGCCCCAGTTCACTGGAGATGCGCTCACCGAGCGAGAGCATGGCTGCGGACATCGCCGAGACGCGATCTTCCTCCACACCGGCGGGCAGGGAGGAGGCGATAATCAAACCATCCACACTGACCACGGCAGAAGCCTCGATCTCAGGGGTCGTCGCTTGCAGGTCGCGCAGACGGTCTACCATCAATTCAGTCCGCGATTTCGCCATGTCGTCGATCTCCTCGTTAGAGCATGCCCTGCAAAGAGCACCAGTTGTA
>Ga0224723_1000607_pt1 | contig 24225 bp, 25 predicted proteins | sample Balambano_FR2_Me_FD_161647 | JGI IMG/M metagenome (GOLD analysis project Ga0224723, IMG submission 161647) | Freshwater sediment microbial communities from Lake Towuti, South Sulawesi, Indonesia - Balambano_FR2_MetaG | ecosystem: Environmental > Aquatic > Freshwater > Lake > Sediment | place... | reverse complement strand
GATAGGTCTTGCGGCGCGGGCGCGAACCGGATTTGATGGTCATCATGAAGGACAACCCGCACCCGCGCCGCAAGACCTATCTCGATGGTCCGGCAGATATTGTCATCGAGATCGTCTCGCCCGGCAGCGAACGGACGGATATGGGCGACAAATTCGTTGAATACGAACAAGGTGGCGTCGGCGAATACTGGATATTTGATCCTATACGTCAGTATGTCATCTTCAACCGCAGGAATCAAGAAGGGTTGTTCATCCTGCAAGAATTGGACGCAGATGAGAACTATACGACGCCGCTGCTGCCCGGCTTTAAGCTGCATATGCCGACATTGTGGAAGAAAAAGCTGCCCAACTATTTCGAGATCGGTGAAATCATCAGGCAAAACTGGGAAGCTGCACAGAAGGACGCAGAAGAATGAAAACCATCGGCATGATCGGTGGCATGAGTTGGGAAAGCTCCGCCGAATACTATCGCATCATCAATCAGACAGTGAAGGAACGTTGCGGCGGATTGCACTCAGCACAAACGCTGATGTGGTCGTTCGACTTTGCAGAGATCGAAGCACTGCAAAGCAGCGGGCAGTGGGACGAAGCGACGAAGCGCATGATTGACGCGGCTCAGCGGCTCGAACGTGGAGGCGCAGATTTGCTCATCATCTGCACCAACACCATGCACAAGATGGCGGATGCCGTTCAAAGCGCGGTCCGTATCCCCCTGCTCCATATTGCCGATGCGACCGCTGTCAAGATCAAGGAGGCAGGCTTACAAACCATCGGGCTGCTCGGCACACGCTACACGATGGAGCAGGAATTCTATCGTGGGCGCTTGGAGCAGCAAGGTTTGAATGTGCTTGTGCCGGATGCCGATGATCGTCTCGTCATTAATCGTGTCATTTATGAAGAACTGGTTCTTGGTAAAATCGAGACATCATCAAAAGCGGAATACATCCGCATCATCCATCAATTGATCGCAAATGGGGCGCAAGGCATCATTCTGGGTTGTACAGAGATTATGCTGCTCATTCAGCAGACTGATTGCGCGGTTCCGGTGTTTGATACTACAACCATCCATGCTGTCGCAGCAGTCACAATGGCACTTTCATAATTGGTAAAGCCCGCTGCTTCAGCGGTAAAAATGCTACGGAGTTGAAATAGCAATGAGTCAGAACGCTACCCCAAAGACCCTGTTTGAGAAGGTATGGAACAATCACCTCGTCGTCGACGGCGCGGAGGATATGCCCGCCGTACTCTATATTGACCTGCACCTTGTCCACGAAGTTACATCGCCGCAGGCATTCACAGTGCTGCGCGAGCGCGGCTTGAAAGTACGCCGCCCCGACCGCACACTGGCAACGATGGATCACAGCACGCCGACCACCCCACGCGGCGCAGACGGACTGATCCCCGTGACCGATATGCAGGCGCAAGCGCAGCTCGATTTTCTGATCAAGAACTGTCAGGACTTCGATGTTCCGCTGTTCGCGCTCGGCACCGAAAATCAGGGCATCGTTCATGTCATCGGTCCCGAACAGGGCTTGACGCAGCCGGGTATGACCATCGTCTGCGGCGACAGCCACACCAGCACGCACGGTGCTTTTGGTGCGCTGGCGTTCGGCGTTGGCACGAGCGAGGTCGGGCATGTGCTGGCGACGCAAACACTGCTGCAATACAAGCCGAAGACGATGGCAGTCAAGATCAATGGACGGCTGCATCCTGGCGTCACGGCGAAAGACATCATTCTGGCGATCATTGCAAAGATTGGCGTTGGCGGCGGCACGGGTTATGTCTTCGAGTACATGGGCGAAGCGATGCGCGCGCTCTCGATGGAAGGGCGCATGACGATCTGCAACATGAGCATTGAAGGTGGCGCACGCGCAGGCATGGTCGCGCCGGACGACACAACGTTTGACTATATTGCCGGACGCCCGCACGCCCCGAAGGATGCTAACTGGGACGCAGCGGTCGCGGGCTGGCGCACACTGCCGACCGACGACGGCGCAAGCTTCGACACCGAAATCTCGCTTGATGCGGACGCCCTACCGCCAATGATCACCTACGGCACAAACCCCGGCATGGGGATGAAGATCACTGACCGCGTACCCGACCCCGATGCGCTTGGCGATGTCAGCCAGAAGATGGCGCTTGACAAGGCGCTGACGTACATGGGCTTGCAGCCGGGGCAAGAGTTGCTCGGTAAGCCAGTGGATGTTGTCTTCATCGGTAGCTGCACCAACAGCCGCATCGGTGATCTGCGCGAAGCGGCGAAGATCATGCACGGGCGCAAGGTTGCTGAAGGGCTGCGCGTGATGGTCGTGCCAGGTTCGCAGCGCGTCAAGGCGCAGGCAGAAGCGGAAGGTTTGGACAAGGTGTTCCGCGAGGCGGGCGCGGAATGGCGCGAGGCGGGCTGCTCGATGTGCATCGCGATGAACGGCGATCAGCTTGCACCCGGTCAGTACGCCGTCAGCACCAGCAACCGCAATTTTGAGGGTCGGCAGGGCAAAGGCGGACGCACCTTCCTCGCCAGTCCACTCACAGCAGCGGCGACAGCCATCGCAGGCGTCGTCACCGATCCGCGCACAGTCATCGGAGAAAACTAGTTGTTCGGGGTTCTGTGTTCAATGTTCTCAGAATTGCGAGGCTATGAATGGCTGGAGTCAAGAAGTTTGAAGAACTGACAGCATGGCAAAAAGCGCGTGTTTTGACAAAGCGCATCTACGCATCAACCGAAGTCGACCGATTTGCACGCGATTTTGGCTTGCGAGATCAAATTCGACGTGCCTCAGTCTCCATCATGTCGAACATTGCTGAAGGATTTGAACGAGTGAACCCGAACGAATTCCATCACTTTCTGATGATCGCCAAAGCATCATGTGCAGAAGTCCGAAGTCAACTGTACATTGCGCATGATGTTGGTTATCTCGCACAACCTGAATTTAGCGAACTCATGAGTATGGCAATTGAAGTCGGTAACACAATTGGAGCATTACGAGCGAGCATTGACCGTTATCGCAAACAATAAACAAGCTCACAAACAGTGAACACAGAACTTAGAACATAGAACAAAAAGGAGAAATCATGGAAGCCATAAAAAGAGTGCAGGGACGCGTCGCCCCGCTGCCCATCAACGACATCGACACCGACCAGATCATTCCCGCACGATACCTGAAAGTGACGGACAAGAATGGGCTTGGCGCGGCGTGCTTCAGCGATTGGCGCTACAACGCCGATGGCAGCCCCAAGCCGGAGTTTGTGCTGAACATGCCGGAATACACAGGGGCGCGCGTCCTCGTCGGTGGGCATAACTTTGGCTGCGGCTCATCGCGCGAACATGCGCCCTGGGCGTTAATGGGCGCGGGCTTTGGGGCGGTCGTCAGCACGTATTTCGCGGACATCTTCCGTAGCAACTCGCTCAAGAACGGCTTGCTGCCGATCATCGTGGATGCCGATACGCACCAGCAGTTGATCAGTCTGGCGCAGGAAGACCCGAACACCCAAGTCATGATCGACCTGGAAGCGCAAACGCTGACTCTGCCAGACGGACGCAGCGTGACCTTCCCGATTGACGGCTTCAGCAAGCACTGCCTGCTTAACGGGGTTGACCAGTTAGGCTATCTGCTCAGTCTGGATGACAAGGCGAGCCATTACGAAGCCGCACATACAGCGCGTGTCAATACGCACGCGGTCAGAGCGTAATTGTTAAGCGCACGTAATAGAGACTCGATGGGCGACACTTATAATCTTCTGCACTACAAATATGCAGAGGGAACTTTATATGGTTCGCCAGCTCTTGAGTGCGCTTCTGTCGCTCCTGTTGTTGTCACTTGCGCCACAAGCTGTGGCACAAGACGCTTCTATCACGATCGGACCATCAAACTATCCATCCGGGGTGAATCCCTTGAACGGATTGACCGTCAGTGACCCGGCGCTTCTAAATCGGCGACCGCTGATCATCAAAATCTCGAACTACCCGCCTCTTGTCCGCACCCTTCAGCATGGGGTCAACGAGGCGGATGTGGTATGGGAGACACTGCTGTCTGGCGGTATCACCCGCTTCAGCGCGGTCTTCCTCAGCCAGGACTTACCGCTGGTCGGTCCGATTCGCAGCGGGCGACTTGTTGACTTTGAACTGGTACGCATTTACCGTGCGCTCTATACCTATTCGGGAATGGCGCAAGGCACAATCGATATTCTGAATGGCGACTCGCTGATGCTTTCGCGTGTCGTCGGCGGCGCGGGTCCGTGTCCACCGCTCTGTCGATATCCGCAAGACGGTATCGCACTCGAACACACGCTGTACGGGGATACACTCGGTTTGCGCGATCTGGCGGTTGCGCTTGGACGGGACGTAACGCCCGAACCTGTTTATGGAATGGCATTCGGCGCAGATGTACCAGTCAGCGGCGTCGCTCTCAATAGTGCATCCATCCGCTACACCGAGCAAGTGGTTGACTGGGAGTGGGACGCAGGTAGCCACCGTTGGCTGCGAACGCAAGACGACGAGCCGCATGTTGACGCCAATGATGAACGCATCAGCGCGATCAATGTCGTCATTGTAGAAGAAGAACACACGGTGCAACCGGAGGTCGTGCCGGACTACTGGGGACCGGGCGATTTCGCATTTTCGGTCAACTTTATCGGCAGTGGACGCATCGTCTTCCTGCGGGACGGGCGCATGTGGGAAGGCGAGTGGCGACGCGAAACGCGCGAGGACCCGTTGACTTATTTTGACTCCGCCGGGCAGCCGATCATATTTGAGCCAGGCAAAACTTGGTTCAATCTCGTGCCACGCTGGATCGATGGTTATGAACTGGTGCTGCGTGCGGAAAACCCGCCGACCGCGACCGTCAACGGCACGACAGGCGTCTCGATGCACTACGGACCCAGCGAACTTTACCGCGCACCTGATGTCGCGTATCCGGGGGATATGTTTGCGGTCTATGGACGAAACTGGAACGGGACGTGGATGCAAGTCCAGCGCGGTAGTGAACGCCATGTCTGGTTGCCTGTTGAGCGTCTCGATATTGGCAACCTTGATGTAATAACCCTCCCGCTGGTGCGCCCCACCATTGAGCGCGGATAAACAATACTTGCGTTTGAATCGCCCGTTTTCGGGGCTAAAGGTAAGGTGACTATGCAGCACATCGCTATTTACGACACAACTCTCCGCGACGGCACACAGCGCGAAGGCATCTCGCTGTCGCTGGCGGATAAGCTCAGGATTACCGAATTGCTCGATCACTTCGGCGTTGATTACATCGAAGGAGGCTGGCCCGGCAGCAATCCCAAAGACGCAGGTTACTTTGAGGCGGTACAGTCGATCACACTGAAACACGCCAAAATCGCCGCTTTTGGCAGCACGTGTCGCAAGAACAGCGAACCGGCGACCGACCCGAACATCATCGCGCTGGTAGATGCGCAAACGCCCGTCGTAACCGTCGTCGGCAAAACGTCCATGCTGCATGTGACCGATGTACTGCAAACCACGCCAGACGAAAACCTGCGCATGATTCGCGAAAGCCTCGCCTATCTCAAATCGCTCGGCAAGGAAGTCATTTACGACGCGGAGCATTTCTTCGATGGACTCAAGCTCGACCTCGAATATGCGCTCGACACGCTCAAGGCGGCGATGGATGGCGGCGCGGATATTGTCATTCTGTGTGATACGAATGGCGGCACGCTGCCGTGGGAAGTAGAAGAGTATGTGTCGCTCGTGCGCCGTACCTTCCCAGACTTCCCCATCGGCATCCACACCCACAACGATAGCGAGTGCGCGGTTGCCAACTCGCTGGCGGCGGTGCGAGCGGGCGCTGTCCAGGTGCAGGGCTGCATCAATGGCTACGGCGAGCGCTGCGGCAATGCGAATCTGTGCAGCATCATTCCCGACTTGCAGATCAAGATGGGTTACGATTGCGTACCTGCGTCTCATCTGCCCGGACTGACGCGGCTGTCACGTGCGGTTGCCGAAATCGCCAACCTCGCGCCGGATGAGCATCTGGCATATGTGGGTAAGAGCGCCTTCGCCCACAAGGGCGGTATCCATGTTGCCGCCATCCGCCGCAATGTTGATAGCTACCAGCATATTGACCCGGCGCTGGTAGGCAATGAGATGCGCGTGCTGGTCAGCGATCTCAGCGGACAGGGCAACCTGTTGAGCAAGGCGGAAGAATTCAATCTCGATGTCAGCAGCGCCGAAGCCGTTAAGGTACTGACCGAGATCAAGAAGCTGGAAAGCGAAGGTTATGTGTTTGAGGGTGCCGAGGCGTCGGTCGCTGTGCGTTTGCATCGCGCCAAGCCGGGCTACGAACCTATCTTCACGCTGATCGATTTCATGGTCATCGTCGAAGATCGGCGCGGGCGCGGCACAACTGCCGAAGCAATGGTCAAAATCGATCTACACGGCGACGTTGTGCATACCGCAGCGGAAGGCAATGGTCCGGTGAACGCGCTCGACCTGGCGCTGCGAAAGGCGCTCGTTCCGTACTATCCACAGTATGCCGAATTCCAATTGGCAGATTACAAGGTGCGCATTCTGGATGGCGATAACGGCACCGCTGCCGTCACGCGGGTGCTGATCGACACGCATCGCGGTGCGCAGCGCTGGAGTACGGTCGGCGCCGGCGCAAACATCATTCAGGCAAGCTGGCGCGCGTTGGTCGATAGTGTCGAATACGGTATTTCGCTGGTCGAAAATGGTCAGCGCGAGACCGAAGATGCAGTGGTATTACGTTAGGCGTTACCGTTCAACGATCTTCCACACAGCATCAACACGAGCTGCAAGCTGTCCGTTTACATAAGTTGCCAAAGTCTTCATCAGCGGTGCATTTTTAATGGTTCTCGCCATGCCTGCAGTAATGCTGTTGAGGGGAATTTTAATGCGCTTGATCCATACGGTTGGTTCTTCGGAATAGCGGTAGCTAAGGTAAACGAAGCGATCAGTAGATGTTCCATGTGCGTGTTTACCACCAAATTTCGGCGGGTCGTCATCGCTGATGGTTACATTGACGTCAAAAGCCAGTGTTCCATCAGGCAGTAGACGTCCTGCCGTCAAATTGCCTGCCTTATCCTGTACGCCAAATTCGGCAGGCTTGCCGCTGTACAGGCTATCGGGCGGATGCACACAGATAATGCGAATATCCAGCGATATGGTTTTGTCGATCATGACGTTTCTTCTCTTCCTAAAGCAAGCTACTTGCCCGGAGCATTTTGTGATGTCTCCCTTGCCGCCGCGATTTGCCGCCGCACGGCGTCGGGCGCAGTGCCGCCCGTCACGTTGCGGGCAGCGACCGAACGCTCGAAACTGAAAACTTCGCGCACATCCTCGCTGAACAACGGCGAGATTGCCTGCAAGCCCTCTAACGGCAACGCAGACAGAGGAACACCCTCGTCCTGTGACTCGCGCACTGCCCTGCCGACGATATGATGTGCCTGACGGAATGGCAGACCCTTGCGCACCAGGTACTCTGCCAGGTCGGTCGCCAACAGTTCGTCACTCAGTGCGGCACGCAACCGTGACTCATTCACGGTCAAAGTGTCAATCGTCGCCGTGACGACAGGGAGCAGCAATTCGAGTGTGTCGAATGCGTCGAAAGTCGCCTCCTTGTCTTCCTGATAGTCCTTGTTGTAGCCGGTCATCGTGCCTTTGACCATCGCCAGCAGCCCGGTAAAGCGCCCTATCAACCGTGCTGCCTTACCACGCGTCAGTTCCATCGGGTCGGCGTTGCGCTTTTGTGGCATGATGCTGCTGCCTGTGCTGTAGCGGTCATCGAGTGTGAAATAGCCGAAGGCAGGATTAGTGAACAGCACCATATCTTCCCCAAAACGGCTGATATGTGCGCTCATCAGTGTGAGAGCGAACGTCGCTTCTATGGCGAAATCCCGATCACTGACCGCATCGAGGCTGTTCTGACTACACGAAATGAAGCCAAGCTCATCTGCCAACGTTTCACGGTCAATCCCAAACGGATGCCCCGCCAGCGCCCCGCTCCCCAGCGGCGACACTGCCGTCCGCCGCCAGCAGTCTTGCAACCGCTCACGGTCACGCGCCAACATCCAGAAATACGACAATATCCAGTGCGCCACCGTAATCGGCTGCGCAGGCTGGAAATGTGTGTAGCCAGGCATCAGCGTTTCAACATGCGCTTCCGCCTTTTCGAGCAGTGCCTTTTGCAGCGCGGCAACAGCCCCATCGATGCGCTTGAGTGCCTCCATCGTCCATAGGCGAAAGTCCGTTACCACCTGATCGTTGCGGCTGCGTCCCGTATGGAGCTTGCCACCCGCAGCACCAATCAACTCGGTCAGCCGTCGCTCAACCGCCGTGTGAATGTCCTCATCGCCTAGCTGGGCGACAAATGTACCATCGTCAAACTCCTGCTGCACCTGCTCCAATCCGCGCACGATGGCATCGGTCTCGTCGCCCGTCAGCACACCGACCCGTGCCAGCGCCCGCGCGTAGGCAATACTACCGTCAATATCCTGTGCGTACATGCGGCGATCAAAGCCGAAACTGTCATTGAGCCGCCGCAGCGATTCGTCCGGTGGTAGATTGAATGCACCGCCCCAGAGTGTCATTGTTCGCTCCGCTCACTCTTGGGTATTGGCGACTGGGTATTGGGTCTTAGCTTTTGAATGAAGGCGTTGAGCATTCGCTTTGTGCGATTCACTTCAATATCCATCTGCGTATATGCTGCATTATCAAGCAAGCCTAAATCACGGGCTAGAAGGAGATGATACTCAAGTTCACTTGCTGAACCCGCCGCAATTTGTAAAAAACGTCCCATATCACCATCCGTACCTCGTCCACAGCCTTCGGCAATATTGGCTGGAACCGAACTTGCCGCGCGACGTATTTGTGAAGTGAGTCTATACTGCTCATCGCGTGGGAAATGTGCGGTCGCGCGATATATTGCCAATGTCAATTTGTGGGCGATAACCCATACTTCCAGTTTATGGAAATCGCGCATTTTTCCCCCAATACCTAAATGCCAATACCCCAAAAGCTAATCCCGCTTCACCTTGCTGTAATCGACACCCTGCCCCGCGTCTACTTGCTGTTGCATCAGACGTTCGATCTTGACGGGCAAGCCGAACAGCTTGATGAATCCTTCGGCGTCCTTCTGGTTGTAGACATTCTCCTCACCAAACGAAGCATAGTCCTCACGGTACAGGCTGTACGGTGATTTGCGTCCGGCAACGCCAACACTGCCCTTGTACAGCTTCAGTCGCACCGTCCCGGTCACGTTCTCCTGTGTCACGGCGACGAACGCATCCAGCGCCTGCTTGATGCGCGTGTACCACAAGCCGTTGTAGACCAGTTCAGCATACTTGACCGCCAGCACATCCTTGTATTGCAGCGTCTGTTTATCCAGACAGATGCTCTCCAGCGCCACCTGCGCCCGCCGCAAAATCGTGCCGCCAGGCGTTTCGTACACACCGCGCGACTTCATGCCTACCAGTCGATTTTCCACCATGTCGATACGCCCGACGCCGTGCGCCGCACCAATGCGATTGAGCGTCATGAACAGGTCAAGTGGCTGCATGGGTGCGCCATCCAACGCCACAGGCACGCCGCGTTCGTACTCCAGTTCGACATACTGCGGCGTATCCGGTGCTTGCTCCGGCGCGGTCGTCAGCGTATACATATCAGCAGGCGGTTCTGTCCAGGGGTTCTCCAACGGACCTGCTTCGTGGCTCATGTGGAACAGATTGCGGTCGCGGCTGTAAATCGAGCGCAGCGTCGCCGTCACCGGGACGTTGAACTCTTCCGCATACGCCAGCAGGTCTTCGCGCCCCTTCAGTGTCCACTCGCGCCAGGGGGCGATAATCTTAAGCTTCGGGTTCAGCGCCATCGTCGTCACTTCAAAGCGTACTTGGTCATTGCCCTTGCCCGTCGCGCCATGCGCGACCGCGTCCGCGCCTTCCAGTTCGGCGATTTCGACCATGTGCTTGGCGATCAACGGGCGCGCGAACGACGTGCCGAGCAGATAGTCACGCTCATAAACCGCGCCCGCCTGGATCGTTGGCAAAATGAAGTCTCTCAGGAACTCTTCACGTAAATCACGGATGTAGAGCTTGCTCGCGCCTGTCTTCAGCGCTTTTGCTTCCAGCCCGTCGAGTTCCTCTTCCTGCCCCAGGTCGGCGGTGAAGCAGATAATCTCTGCCTTATACTCGTTCTTGAGCCAGGTCAAAATGACAGACGTATCCAGCCCGCCGCTGTAAGCGAGGACGATCTTCTTGATGTCAGATGACATGTGCGCTGCTCCCGTGTACGGAACGTAAAATAGGGATACCCTGCGAGGGTTCCCCTAGAGGAATAGATTGGGAAAATAGTATAGCGGTTAATTGAGTCAGATTGCGAACAAGAAGTGCAACTATTCTGAACGCGCGCAGCGAAACCCAATATCCGGCGCAACTGTCATCGGCATATGGGAAATACGGTAACTTGCCCGTAAGAACTGTTCAGCGTTACTCCAGGCACCCCCGCGAACGACACGCGCGCTGATTTCATCTCTACTGTCTTCGCGCCCGTCAGCAGCATTATATGGGTATTCGTCGAATATCGTGTTAACCCATTCAGCAACGTTCCCGCTCATATCCAGCGCACCCACCCATGATGCTCCAGCAGGTCGAAGCCCAACATCACCAGTTGCTAGAGATGCATTCGCCCCATAAAGTGCGCGCTCACCAATGAAGTTATTTCCCCAGGGATATATGACTCCCCGCGTACCGCGCGCAGCATACTCCCATTCTGCTTCCGAAGGCAGCCTTCCATCGCGTTGTGTGCAGAAATCGCGTGCTTCAAACCAGGTGATGGTCTCGCGCGGGCGCTGCGGATCGCCCCATTGACTAAACGTCTCGGCAGTCCCTCCCAACCGGGAAAACTGTTCATTGGTGATTTCAGTTTGATCCAGCCAAAATTGCTCTAAACAGACCTGCGTCACCGGTGACTCGAAAGGCTCGCCCTCTGGGTCGCCCATATTGAAGCATCCAGCAGGCACTTTGACCATCCTGACACCATCAAAATCACGGGTCTCCGGCTGCCAATTTAGCAAGTCGGGTGTCGCCGTCGCGGTTGACTGGGCATTGCTCGCGTTGTTTAGGTTGTTCACTGCCCACCAGACCGCACCAAGCAGCACAAACAATGCTGCTACGCCAATCACGGCAGGCGCGAGACGCGTGGCGCGTTTCTCACGAGCAGCAGGACGCGACACACTCTCGTGAGCAACAGACGGACTAGAATCAGGTGGTACTGACTGAGCGACGCGCATTTTGCGCTCTGCGTTAACCACTGAGTCTAACAATGCACTCACTGTTTCTGAGTTCAATCCGGCACTTAGGTCCACATAGTGCAAATTACGCAGCTTATCGGGGATTGTAGTTCGTGTCTGTATCAACACCGGAATAATGGTCTTCGCGCGGGAGGTGGCGATGTCGAATTCGCGCTGGCAATACTTGGAAGTGACGGACTCGGGCGACATGAGGAACACGAATCCGTCACACCAGTCAATGCGCTGCACAATTTCGTCCCACCAGGCATCTCCGGCGTATAACCGTCTGTCATACCATACGTCGTGCGCGCCCTGTAAACGCTGGACGATTTGCTCACACATGGGCATGTCGACGCGAGCGTAACTGATAAAAAGACGCATAGTCGCTATCCGCCAGGTTTTGCTAACTCCGAATGATAATGGCAGTATATCACAAAGCGCTTGCCTTCATCTGCGTGTGAGCGCGACGAAAATTTTACTGATCTCACCGCGCACTCATGTGCGATCTGGTCGGCGGCGAAGACCGCATTGCCGAACCGGAAAATGTGCGCTGGGGAGATGGCTTCATCCTCAACTTCGCCAATGGCGCTGACCGCCCCTGGCAACCGCCGTCGCCAGACGTTAATGGCTGGCACAAGGATGGCGATTTCTTCTATCACTTCCTGGATAGTCCTGAACAGGGATTGCTGATCGTTGTGACGTGGAAGGCTATCGGTCCGCACGGCGGTGCGACCTTTATTTCGTGTGATTCGGTTCCGGTCGTCGCGCGCTATCTTGTAGAGCATCCAGAGGGTGTCAACCCATATGAGCTACCGTCTGATCAGCTCATCCGGCAATGCCGGTGCTTTGAAGAGTGTACGGGTGAAACGGGTGATGTCTTCCTGCTCCACCCCTACATGCTGCACGCCTCATCGCAGAATGCATCCGGCATCCCGCGCTTCATGACCAATCCGTGCCTGGCGCTCCGCGAGCCGATGAACTTCAACCGCGCCGATCCAGATGACTTCTCGCCCATCGAACTGGCAGTGCTGCGCGGGTTGGGCGTTGAGCGGTTGGACTTCAAGTTGACACAGCCGCGCCGCGAGCATGTGCCGGAGCGTATCCGTATCCAGCGGGAAATGCTGGCTCAGGAGCAGCAGCGTCTCACAGAAACGCACTGAGGATCACGCTTTTTCCAACACCACAAACAGATTGCCGGAAAACAGCGCCGTCTTGAGCAACAGGCTCACTTTGCGGCGCTGTGCCTGGTTCGGGATACGAGAGATTTGTGCCTCAAGCAGCTTGAGGTAGCGCAGGTAGTTGTGTGAAGCGAACGAAGTCCTGAAGCCCGGCAGCAAGTTGCGAACCCTGCCTGGAATGCGTAGGACCGCTTTGATACGTGCAAATCCAGCATCATACGCCAATGCCTCAATATCCGTGTAGCTGTATTCTTTCAGGTGCATCCCCACCAGAGCATTTGCGCCAATGACCCGACCAATATCAGACGGACCGATATGACGATGAGGCGTTGACATGAGATACCGACCGTTCGACTTCAAGATCATGTGTGCTTCACGCAAGTGTGTGTACACATCATCAGGATGCAAATGTTCGATGACCTGATTGGAAATGGCAACATCAAAGCTGCCTTGCCCGACATAACGTGACAAATGCACACCGTCTGTCGCTTTCCATGCCAGACGGGCAATGTCTGGACCAAAGACCCTGCCCCGCTCCTCTGTAATCTCTGTCGCGGTGACATGATGCCCCAAACCGACAAGGTAACGCGCCAAGCCTGCATCACCCGAACCGATCTCGTAGACGGATTGAGGTGGTGCGCCGATAATCTGCCCCCACGCAACATACTCCGGCGTGCGGTCAATGCTTTCATAGCTGTCATTGAGCCAGGGAAAACGCTGGTACAGGTCGGTATAGCACTGCTCAAACACCCGCGTCCGTTCTTCGGTCGTCGTGCGCAGCAGGCGTTCACGATAGCCTGTTTCCGTCTCGACATGCAATGCCACCATCTCTTGCGTGATCATATGCGCATCGGTTAACCCGTAGTTGGCTTTATATTGATGGACAGCTTGGGTGGTGACAATGGCTTGTTCAGCGCGCTCGACATAATCTTGCGTGGCACTTGCCATATGCAATTCTCCTCTTTAGTTATTCCCTACCCATTGGAACATCGTAGTAGAATTAGTTGGAAGAGAGTGGATTTGTACAGATAGCGCGTAAATTATGAGTCATATACGCACACACTTATATCATAAAGTGTTTTAGTATACAAGTGTAATTTAAGAACGTTGGGTTAAATGTCTGCATAAAAAATGTATTCAGATGCCTGGTCCAGCACTGCCGACTCGGACACTTTCTCATACACAGCGATCTGCGCAGCGCTGTTGGCATTAAAAAGTGATCTGTGCCAATCGCTCCAGCGCTCACGCAGTCGGAAACCTGCCAACCGTGCCATCAAGTCCATCTCTGTTGGATAAATGAAACGCAGCTTGTTCGGACGCAGGGTAATGCCATCAGGCGATAGCACTACCTGCTGCATGGTGATGATTTGTGTCAGCGGGTCAAGCAGTCCAGTCCTTATAGTGACGCTGCTCTCCGTAACAGATGTGGTGACTTCTTCATGTCCGTGATTCCAGCGCGAACGGTCATGTACAAACGCTTCGATCAGGAAGACGCCGCCTATGTGCAAGTGCCGCGCCGCATTCCTGAAGACATTCACCTGTCCCTCTTGTGTGTGAATCAGGTAAATGGTGCTGAACAATACAGCCACCAGACCGAATGTGTCATCCGCACGGTCTTTCGAGAAATCTCCCAGCACAGTGATAACATTTTCCGCACCAGGCTTTGCCCGCAGTTTTGCCAGCATCGCCTCAGAATTATCCATTCCATACACTTTCAAGCCTCGCTGCGCCAGCGGTATCGCAACCCTGCCGGTGCCAACGCCAAACTTGAGAATGGGACTGCCCTGTGCAAGCGACTCCAACACGTCTGCAACTTCATTTACATTGTCGCGCTGCTCAAACAACATATCATATACATCAGCATAGACTTCGCCGTAATTACTATCTCCAAGAACTGGCATGAGCTTTCTCCACAGGGAGCAGAAGATCCATCTTCACTATAGCACTAAATAATGAATTGCAACAGGCTTAGTGACTGGTCTTCTCCAGCGCATCAATCACTTGCCCCTCAGCATGAAGAGCGCGCTGGCGCTTTACGTAACGTATTACCTTGTCCTTGTTCTGCGTGCCAAACGTAATAACACCACAGCCTTCGTCCCAGCCGAAGTCATGTACGGACTGCCTTACAGCACGCGCAGACACCATTTTCATATCGCGCACCCAGTCCAGTACCGCAATACGCGGCGGAATGCTGACGGCGATATGCAGGTGATCGGGCAGTACACTGAGGGCGTAAATCTTACAGCCGAGCTTTTCGCACGTCTCGTCAATGGCATCCATAACAGGACCGACTTCATTGCGACCCAGTAACGGCTGTCGTTCATGCGTCGCCCAGACAATGTGATAGTAGGTAATGGCAAAGGGCATATACATTTCCCGATTATAATGAAACAGCGCTTCCGTGAATTGTGCTGCCAGTGTCCAGGCAACGACAAGGGTCAACCCGCGCAATCAGTTCACGAAACCCTCATTTCAGAAAATCCATCCTTAAAGACTAGATCACCTTTTCTTAGCGTGTGTAAGTTCCCATATGGAACGTTGTGACGATGACAGGGGTGAACTTGGCGCGCTTTCTCGCATTTCGCTTATTGCGAACGCTGCTCACGCTATTGGGCGTAGTCGCACTGACGTTCATACTGGGACGCTTGACGGGCGACCCGGTGGCACTGATGCTGCCGCAACAGGCGACGCTTGAAGACTACAACCGGATGCGAGCAGCACTCGGGCTTGACCAGCCGGTTGCCGTGCAATTTGTACGCTACCTGGAAGGGCTGACGCGCGGCGATCTGGGGCGTTCGATTATCTTCCAACGCCCGGCAGCAGAAGTCGTGGCGGAACGCATCCCGGCAACGCTGGCGCTCGGCGCACCTGCTTTGCTGCTTTCGGTCGTGTTGGGCGTGCCACTCGGCATGTGGTCGGCATACCAGCGTAACCGATTGTTGGATCGTCTCATCGCGGGTCTCAGCCTCGCCGGGCAGTCATTGCCATCGTTTGCCATTGCCATCGTGCTGATTCTCGTATTCAGCGTGACGCTGCGCTGGACACCGACATTTGGCAGCGACACATGGCGGCACTACATCTTGCCCACTATTACGCTCACGCTTTACCCACTGGCGATCATCATTCGCCTGACGCGCTCGTCTATGCTCGAAGTGCTGAACCAAGGCTACATGCGCACCGCGGCCGCTAAGGGCTTGTCCGACCGTTTCCGCGCCACAAATCATGCCTTGCCAAATGCGCTGATCCCCGTCGTCACTGTCATCGGTCTGCAAGTAGCGGCAATTATCAGCGGTGCCGCAATCGTCGAAGCGGTGTTCGCGTGGCCCGGGCTTGGCACGCTGGCAGTCGGTAGCATCGGCGGGCGTGACTACCCGGTCATTCAAACCATCGTTCTCATATCCGCCGCCGCCTTCGGTATCGCCAACCTGCTAGTCGATCTTGCCTACTTCGCCATTGACCCACGCATCCAAACCGCAGGACGCGGCTGATATGGCAAAAGCGCTAACTCCCAAGCCCACTGCCTTACGATCGAGAAATGGCACGACAATCCAGCGAGGAATCCCGCCGCGTCCGCGCTGGCTGCGCGAGATGAACGCGACAGTTGTGCTGGCGGCAGTTGTATTGCTGCTCATGGTGAGCGCTGTTCTGCTTGTAGGCGTCATCTCGCCTGGCGACCCAACCGCCCAATCGCTGCGCGCACGCCTTACGCCGCCGTTGATCAATCCTGATTATCCACTTGGCACCGATAGCACCGGACGCGACTTGCTGATACGCCTGCTGCATGGCGGACGGATTTCACTGCTGATCGGTATCACGGCAACGATCATTGGTACTATCGTCGGCGTGGCGCTGGGCGTCATCAGCGGTTACGCGCGTGGTTGGCTGGATGAAGTCATCAGTTACGTGGCAGAAGTGCAGTTATCGCTGCCTTTCGTCCTGCTGGCAATTGCCGTCGCACTCGTACTGGGACGCTCGCTTGCGGTTCTTATTGGATTGGCAGCACTCTCTACGTGGCCCATTTACAGCCGCGTCGTGCGTGGCGAAGTGCTGTCGCTGCGTGAGCGCGACTTTGTCGTTGCCGCACGGGCGTTAGGAGCAAGCGACGCGCACATCATCACACGGCATCTGCTGCCGAACATCGCTGCGCCGATACTGGTGCTGGCGACGATCAATATCGGGCGCATCATCCTGCTTGAAAGCGGTCTTAGCTTTCTCGGCATTGGCATTCAGCCCCCTACACCTTCATGGGGCAACATGATCAGCGATGGGCGCGAAGTGCTGCCCGTTGCATGGTGGATTTCCACGCTGCCCGCGTTAGCGCTGATGCTGCTGACGCTGGCGATTGGCACACTTGGCGATTGGCTGCGCGATGTCCTCGACGTTGCCGTCGGGTAGCGCTGCAGTTTCGCAAATAAGATCGGTTGTAGTAAAGGACGTTCAAGAATGCTCAAGCAGTGGCTTCGTCTAGTCGTAGTATTGTGCATCGTCATGTCCACCTTCGGCTTCACCGCCGCGCAGGACTCCGCCCCCACGCTCACGATTGGTATCAATGCCGAAACAGGCGCATTCGACCCCCACAGTGCGCCAGCGTCGATCATCGGCAATCGCATCTTCCACATGATCTTCGATCAGTTGACCCGCACGGACAGCCAGGGTGCGGTTCAGCCGATGCTCGCCACCGAATGGGCGCAGACGGATGAAACAACATGGGTCTTCACCCTGCGCGAAGGCGTCATGTTCCACAACGGCGAAACCATGACGGCGGCTGATGCCGCGTTCAGCCTTAATCGTCTGGTCTTTGGCGAACAGGAAAGCGCCATTCGCACTCTGTTCACGCCGTTCATCGCCAGCGTTGAAGCGACAGGCGACCTTGAAGTGACCATCACCACCGTCGCGCCCGATCCACTGCTGCCACTGCGCCTCTCCACCCCTTTCTCGGCAATCATGCCGCAAGCCTATGTGGAAGCAACCGATTTTGAAGCGCTGCAAACTGCGCCCGTTGGGGCAGGACCCTACCGCGTAGCCGAGTTTGTGGCAGGTGACCGCATCGTGCTGGAACGCCACGATGATTACTGGATGGGCGCGCCGGAAGCCGCAACCGTAACCATCCGCCTGATCCCCGAAACCTCGACTCGTGTCGCAGCGTTGCAGGCGGGTGAAGTCGATTTCATCACGACCGTCAGCCCTGACCTGGTGGATGTCCTTGACGCCGAAGGCGCGCTGCGCGTCGATACGGTTTCGGTCTATAATTTCATGATCATCTACTTCAATACCAACATGGGCATCACACAGGATCCGCTGGTGCGCCGCGCGCTGTCACTCGCAATTGACCGCGAAGCGATTGCGGAAGCGCTCTGGGGTGGACGTGTCCGCGTCATGAACGACTACTTCCTGCCGGGCGAATTCGGCTACGATGTCGAACGAGCCATCTTCGCCTACGACCCCGAACAGGCGCAGGCGCTGTTGGCAGAGGCGGGCTACAACGGCGAAGAACTGCCCTTCACGCCGCCCGGCACCTACTACACCAACGGTCAACTCGTGACCGACGCCATCGCGGAAATGTGGGAAGCAGTTGGCATCAATGTTGCCTATGAGCCGCTCGATACTGCTGCCTGGGCAGACCGTTCGCTGGGTGGTCAGAATATCGCCACGCTGCAAAGTTTCGGCACCAGCGGCGACCCGGCAACCAGCAGCATTGTGCAGGCGTGGGGTTCATGGGTGGGTCAGTATTACACACCGGGCGAGGAATTCACAACGCTGGCAGCAGAAGCAGCGCAATCACTCGACAATGAAGTGCGTCTCACCAACTATCGCCGTATCGCAGAAATCCTGGATGAGGATGTGCCGTTCGCGCCGCTGTACCAAAGCGTGGAATTCTACGCGATGCGCGAAGGCATCACCTGGACACCGCATCAGGAATTCTACATTGACCTGCGTCCGGGCGCTTTCAGCTTCGGTTCGTAACCCTACTTTTGGGGCGGCTCATGGAGTCGCCCTCTTTTGATTCACTGGAGCAATCACACATCATGGGCAAACTGATCGTACTGATGATTGACGGCGTATCTGCCGACCACTATGCGCAGGATAAAGGACGTTTCCCCCACTTTGCGGCGCTGGAGGCGCGTGGCTTCCGCATCGAGCGCCTGTACAGCGAAGTCCTCGGCACATCGCTGCCGGGGCGCACATCCATCCTGACCGGCGCGACGGCGGATGTCAGCGGCGTATACGGCAACAAGATTTGGGATGGCGAACAATTTCGCTACGCCAACCCCAATGACATCCGCGTCCCAACACTGCCGCAGCGTGCAAAAGCAGCCGGCATGGATGTTGCTTCCATCGGTTTTGGTATGGTGCGCCCCGAAGATGCGAATATTTTCCGCGCCCCCTGGTGGTCTGGCACGTTCATTCAGCGCGCTCGCGATGCTGAAGCCACGCCCGCTGATGCGTCGTGGCGGCGTGTCGCGCTGCATGACCCCGGCGAACGCTTTGAACTTATTTGCGCCAACGCCGGGCTGCCGTCCACGCTGCCGATGGTCAGTTTCGATGACGACGCTCAGAAGGCAATGTTCGGCATCCTAGCGGACATAGCGATGTTCGATTGGGTCGGCGCGATAGCCACCTGCCCTAACCCGCCCGACCTGATCATGAGCGAATTCCTGATCCCGGACATCTTCCAGCACAATATCGGCTACCGCAGCGATTTGGCACACTGGTCGGTGATGCAGGCGGATGCGGCGCTGGGACGCATTCTGCAATGGCTGCGCAACGCTGGCGTTGAAGACGACTGGAACATCGCCGTACTCAGCGATCACGGTCACAGCCCGATTGAAAAAGCGTTGCAGCCACAGGTCATTATCCCCGGCGTGCGCACACAGTCGGAAGGCGGCTGCCTGCTTGTCGCCCCGCGTGATGCGGAAGAACTGGCTATGGTGACGGAGAAACTGGCTCCATTTGGCGTCGAACCGTTCGCCAATACCTGTATCCCGCCGGAAATGCGCCAACAGGTCTATGTTTTCGTCGCGCCGGAGCGCGTATCCTTTGAACAGGATGATATAAGCGCTACCGAGCCGATCCTGCCGCCAAAAGCGGTTAGCAGTCATGGGCAGCATCCTGGACTGCCGGGCGATGATCGCTTTGCGCTGTTCGCCGGACCGGACGTACCGCATGGCAGCGCGTTTGACGCAGCCGCCACACAGGTCGCGCCAACGCTTGCCGGGCTGCTCGGTTTGTCGCTGAATGAGTACACAGCTCAGCCTGTGTTTTCGTTTGCAGAAACAGGTGCGGTTGGAGACTGATGGAACACTGCGTCATCACCTGGACGACACTGCGTAAAAGTTGGCGTGGGCTGTTCAAGAAGCCCATGCTGACCATTTGCTTCTGGGCGCAGGCACAGGGGGTGCAAGGCGAGTATAACGCGGGTCAGTCCGCTGAAGTCGAGGTAGAAGCGGACTGGGATCAGTACATGATGTTTGCCGCGCAGGAGCGCTATCCGCATCTGGTCGCAGCCTGGGATGCACTCTGTCAGCAGTTACTGGACGACGGGTGGGACCTTGTAACGAAGGAAGAAATGGACAACTGGTGGACGTATGCGTTTCGCCGCCTCACCTAACCGATGGCAGTAGCCGCATCATTCATTCTTGCCACAATCCGCATCAGATCATTGATAAACATACTTGGTGAAAACGGCTTGGTCACGTAGTGGTCAAACCCGGCGATCAATGCGCGTTCGTAGTTGCCACGTTCATTGTTCCCGGTCATTGCGATAACGGGAATATTGCGAGTGACCGGATTCTGCTTCAAAGCATCCACCATGTCCCAGCCATCCATATCCGGCATCGCCAGATCGCTCAGGATAAACAACGGGCGCAGTTCCAGCGCCATCTGATACCCCTGCACGCCATCCCCTGCCTGATGCGTGCGCGCATTATAAAGTTGCAGCACATCCGCAATCAACTGACGGATGGCAGCATCGTCATCCACGATCAGCACATCCTGTCCCGCAATCAATTGTGAATGCATTTGGGAAATCATGGCGCAGTCATCCATTACAATACAGAATCCACTTTTTTACAATTTTAACGCACGAATTTTACAGGCGTTCTAGGAGATTGTGTCTATTTTTTGTTAATGCGCGTAAAAAAAGCACAAATAATAAGGGGCATCGTTTGACACCCCTCGTTACCTTCTACTCGTTACTCATCACTCTTCCAGCGTACTCACATCGCCTTCCGGCAAACCCTGTGCGCGGGCGCGCAATACACGACGCATGATCTTGCCGCTGCGCGTCTTCGGCAGTACATCCACGAGTTCGATCTTGGCAGGCACGGCAATCGGACCGATGACATGGCGAATGTGTTCCTTGAGCGCGTCCTTCAGTTCGTCACTCTTCTGCACGCCTGCTTTCAGGATGCAGTAGGCATAGATCACGTTGCCCTTCACCTCGTCAGGAATGCCGATGACCGCGCTTTCTGCGACAGACGGGTGACTGACCAAGCCGCTTTCGACCTCTGCCGTACCCAGCCGATAGCCGCTGACTTTGATCACATCATCGTTGCGCCCGATAATCCAGATGTAGCCATCCTGATCCTTGCGCGCCGTATCGCCCGTCAGATACCAGCCTTGCTTGGCGTAAGCGCTCCAATACTGCTTGACAAAACGATCTGGATCGCCATAGACCGTGCGTAACATGCCGGGCCACGGTCGCTGAATGACCAGCATCCCATCCGTCCCCGCTGGAACAGACTCGCCGTTCTCGTCCACAACATCCACTTTGATGCCGGGGAATGGGCGTGTCGCGCTGCCCGGCTTCAGCCCGACCGAAGGCATCGGTGTGATCATGAAGCCGCCCGTCTCCGTCTGCCACCACGTATCCATAATCGGACAGCGTTCCCTGCCGATGACGCGGTGATACCATTTCCACGCTTCGGGGTTAATCGGCTCACCTACACTCCCAAGCAAGCGCAGGCTGCTCAGATCGCGACGGTTGGGCCAAATATCGCCAAAGCGCATCAAGCCGCGTATCGCCGTCGGCGCGGTGTAGAGGATGCTGACTCCGTAGTCTTCGACAATGCGCCACCAGCGATCGGGGTAGGGATGATTGGGCGCACCCTCGTAGATGATGCTTGTCGCTCCAAGGATGAGCGGACCATAGACGATATAGCTGTGCCCAGTGATCCAGCCAGGATCGGCAGCGCACCAGTAGCGATCGTCCTCCTGAATGTCGAACACGTTCGCCAGCGTCGTCGAAGTATAAACCGCGTAACCGCCGTGCGTATGCAGCACGCCTTTCGGTTTGCCGGTTGTACCACTGGTATACAGGATGAACAGCGGGTCCTCGGCATCCATCACTTCGGTTTCGCAGTACGGGCTGGCAATCGGCAGCGCCATCAGGTCGTGATACCAGTAATCGCGCCCTTGCTCCATCTTCACATCATGCGCAGTACGTTTGACAACGATCACGGTTTCTACGACGGGTGCGCGTCGCACCGCTTCGTCTACCACATCCTTCAGCTTGACGATGCTGCCGCGCAGCCACGCTCCATCACAGGTAATCAGCACACGGCTCTGGGCATCTTCGATGCGATCTGCCAATGCCTGCTCGCTGAAGCCGCCGTAAACCACACTGTGAATCGCACCGATCTTGGCGACGGCGAGCATAGCGATGATCAATTCGGGAATTCGCCCCATGTAGATCGTCACGCGGTCGCCCTTGCGCACCCCCATGCCGCGCAGCACATTGGCGAACTTGTTGACTTCTTTCCACAGGCGCCAGTATGAAAGTGTCACCTTGTCGCCCGGCTCGCCTTCCCAGATCAGCGCCAGCTTGTTCTTGCGCCAGGTCTTGACATGGCGGTCAAGCGCATTCGCCGCAATGTTGATCTTGCCGCCGACGAACCATTTATAGAATGGCGCGTTACTGCTATCCAATACCTGCTTCCAGGGCTTGTACCAGAACAGATTCTTCGCCATCTTCGCCCAGAACGCCTCGACATCTTTATCGGCTTCGGCATACAGCGCTTCGTAGTCTTTCACACGCGCATTGCGTACAATCTCTTTCGACGGGTAGTACCATTCATTGACAGACGGATTAAACGACTGCTCGGACATAAAGAAGACTCCTCATTCTTGTTCATCGGTGGAATCGGGTGAGCTGGTATACTCTGCAAGCACATCAGCGACTACCTGTTGCACAACGTTCACAGGTACATCTGATTGCTCGAACTTGGAATAGATGGTCAATAAGAAGATTAGTTTATCAGTCTTCAGAAGATAGGCTACTCTGTACCCAGCGCTTTTTCCTCGCTCAACGTCACTGTTTCTGATACGCACTTTGTAAACAACTGCATCTACCCCTTGTAAGCGGTCACCGGGTGTTTCGCCAGCCTTCAAGCGTTCCACGAGCGCTCGTATATCATTGTCAACCTTGCGATACTTCTTGCGTAGTTGTTTGGCATCGCGCACAAACTGTGGAGAAAAAATAATCTTGATTTTGGAGTCAGTCATCTTGACGTAGCGCTTTCCAGAACTCGTCTTCTGTTAATCCTTCCCCGCGCATCGCTTCTCTTAGCCCCTGTCGCAAGCCTTCCAGGATCGCTTCGTCATCTTCGTGTTCCGCATCAGCGCGAATAAGCGCACGCACGTAATCTACAGAACTATCGTAACCACGCCTGTGTGCCAACGTTTCGATTGCCTCTTTCTCGTCAGCATTGACTTCAATAACCAGCACATCACTCATTGCAATTACCTCTGATAATTTCTGAGTGCCATTATAACGTTTTGGATGATTGTTTGTCATCTGAGTCGACGGCAATACACTCACGTCCTTGAACGAATGTAGAACTTTGCCCCGCAACCGCCATTAGTTTATGTCTACTCTTTAAGGAGGGTCAAGATTATGGCACAACGAAACGTTATTCTTGAATTGTCCTTTACCGAAGCGCGCGCCGCAAATGCGCTGTCCGCAGCGGCAGACGCAGGAGTCGGGGCTGAGGCAGCCACACTGCCCGGTCTCGAAACGTTTGTTTATGACACCAGCTACGCACCCATCATGCTGCCGAAAGTAACGCACGTTGACACACCCGGCGGCGAACTCTTCGACACGCAATCAGCACTCAGCGTCACGCTTGAACCGGAACAATCGACCTATCTGGTGCGCGGCACAGTGGAAGAAGCAGACCTTGATAACCTGACGGCAGCCGTCAAGCGTCGTGAAGGCATCATCAATGTCTACTCTGATCCGGAAATTCAGCCAATGATCGTCTGTCCCGGCTCGGCGGCTGTCGGCACAGATGCAGATGTGGAACGCCTGCTGTGTACGGCGGCAATGCGACGCAGTGGGATGAATGGCGCGGGTGTGCTGGTCGCCATTGTCGATACAGGCTTCAACATCGCCTATCTCAACAGCAAGGGCAAGCGCCCGACGTTCGACGCCGCCCGCAGCTGGTCATTCAACCCGGCGACAGCCCCGCCCGGCGCTGTTCCCGTCAATCACGGGACGATGTGCGCCTATGATGTCTGTATCGCCGCACCAGACTGTACGCTGCTGGATGTCGTGCTGCTGCGCCCCATGCCCGCCCCACGCCCCGGTGAGTCCGTCATCAGCGGCTTGCTGTCCGATGCCATCCGCGCCTACCGCCACCTGCTCGACATTATGAGTGCGCCGCGTCGTCCTGGCGACACGCGCTCGATGGTCGTCAACAACAGCTGGGGTGTCTTCAGCGATAGCTGGGATTTCCCCATTGGCAATCCAGGAAACTACTCGGACAATCCAGCGCATCCGTTCAACG
>Ga0224723_1000606_pt1 | contig 24285 bp, 18 predicted proteins | sample Balambano_FR2_Me_FD_161647 | JGI IMG/M metagenome (GOLD analysis project Ga0224723, IMG submission 161647) | Freshwater sediment microbial communities from Lake Towuti, South Sulawesi, Indonesia - Balambano_FR2_MetaG | ecosystem: Environmental > Aquatic > Freshwater > Lake > Sediment | place... | reverse complement strand
TGCAGCTAAAAACATCAAACAAAGGGCGGTGGGGCATCCCGTCCAAGCTCTCGGAGGCAACCGGGTTGCCGGGCCATTGAACAGAGAAGCCCGCGCTGTCTCGTAGAGCAGCGTCGGGAGTATGTCAGTACAAACACTCGCTAAAAATCTCACGCTCCTGATAGGATTGGGTTTGTCTATCCATCCTGTATTGATGAAAAGCGCATGTCAGCAACCCAGTCTTCACCCCTAAAACAACGCATTCAACAATTTTATGATGCCTCTTCTCCGCTCTGGGAACAAGTTTGGGGTGAGCATATGCATCATGGTTACTACGGAGCCGATGGCACGCTCAAAAAGCAGCGCCACCAAGCTCAAATTGACTTAATTGAAGAACTGTTGACTTGGTCAAAGGTGCAACAAGCCACTCAGATTGTGGATGTGGGGTGCGGCATTGGGGGCAGTTCGCTTTACCTGGCAGAAAAATTTCAGGCTACCGTTGCAGGGATCACACTTAGCCCGGTTCAGGCAAACCGAGCCACAGAGCGATCGCAAGCCGCAGGTATGGCTAACATCACTCAGTTTCAGGTCGCCGATGCTCTAGAGATGCCCTTCCCCGATCGTACCTTTGACCTTGTTTGGTCATTAGAGAGCGGCGAACACATGCCCGATAAGGTAAAGTTTTTGCAGGAGTGCCATCGCGTCCTACAACCAGGGGGAACCCTGGTCATGGCAACTTGGTGCCACCGTTCCACTGAATCGCCTCATTCCCCCTTAACAGATGCAGAACGACAGCATTTGGCGAAGATCTATCAAGTCTATTGTTTGCCCTACGTGATTTCTTTACCAGAGTATGAGGCGATCGCTCACGCTTTGGGGTTTCAGGAGATCCGCACAGCAGATTGGTCTACTGCTGTGGCTCCCTTCTGGAATGTTGTCATTGACTCAGCACTGACTCCTGCTGTCATCTTTGGCATTCTACAGTCCGGTTGGACAACCATCCAGGGGGCCCTCTCCCTGGGATTAATGCAACGCGGTTATCAAACTGGGCTGGTGCGCTTTGGTGTCTTGGTGGCTCAGAAAACAGGTTGATTGAATCATCCAAACATGAACAGAACCACAGAGACATAGAGGGTACAGAGGCGAAAAAATGGAGACGGAAATCAAGTTTTAGTGCTTAGATGTTAATCTCTTGCTCTTTTCATTCTGTCATTCTTCTGATTTTACAAACCCCCATCCTCTCTGTGTTCTCTGTGCCTCTGTGGTCATTCCCTTAACCATCTTGTTTTCCTGGCGTTCATTTGAAGTATCGCGATCGCTCATTCCTGTATGACTGACTCTTTATCTTCTCCACCACAACACTCAACTCAACGGTCAGCCACTTTCCCTGAACAACGCTGGCACATTGCTGAAGCTGAGCCAGATCGACTGGCCCAGTGGTCACAAACATTGCAGCTTGATCCCTTGCTGGTACAAGTACTGCTGAATCGGGGCATGGAAACGCTGGAGCAAGCCAACGTTTTTATGCATCCAGAAACCGCTGTTTTGCCATTGCCGACTGCGGAATTTACCGGTTTACCCAAAGCAGTGGATTTGTTGGCAGAGGCGATCGCTCAGCATTCTCCTATCACTATCTGTGGTGATTATGATGCTGATGGCATGACCAGTACAGCACTGTTGTTAAGAGCATTGAAACATTTAGGAGCGATCGCCAATTATGCCATTCCCAGTCGAATGCAAGAAGGATATGGACTGAATCTGCGAATGGTAGAAGAGTTTCACCAGGCAGGAATTAAGCTCATTCTCACCGTGGACAATGGCATTGCGGCTCACGCACCGATCGCCAAAGCAAAAGAACTAGGATTGACGGTAATCGTGACGGATCATCATGATCTGCCTGCTCAACTCCCTGTTGCCGATGTTATCCTCAATCCCAAACTGATTCCCTCCAGTTCTCCTTATCGTGGGTTAGCGGGGGTTGGGGTGGCTTATGTTCTGGCCGTCTGTCTAGCTCAGCATATGCAATTTGGGGAACTGACTTGCCCCTCTCTGGAGTTGTTCACATTGGGCACGATCGCCGATTTAGCCCCGCTAACAGGAGTGAATCGCCGTTGGGTGAGACGTGGACTGAAATTACTGCCTCACTCCAAAATTGCGGGAGTTCAAGCACTCATCCAAGTAGCAGGATTGAGCAATGAAAAACAACTGAAGCCAGAAGCCATCGGATTTCGATTGGGACCGCGCATTAATGCGATTGGTCGCATTTCTGATCCTGCAATTGTCATTGAACTACTGACCACAGATGATGCAGGCAAGGCGTTAGAGTTAGCAATGATCTGTGAGCAAATTAACCAGAAGCGTCAATGCCTCTGTAATGAGATTGAACAGGAAGCGATTGCATGGTGTCAGGCAAATTCAGTAGATGTGTTACGCGATCGAGTCTTGCTGATTGTGCAACCGCACTGGCATCACGGCGTGATTGGGATTGTGGCTTCTCGTTTGGTGGAACGGTACGGAGTGCCTGTGTTCATCGGCACGTATGAAGGGGAGGATCGGCAAATCATTCGTGGCTCTGCCAGAGGGATTTCTGAATTTGATGTGTTTGCGGCGTTGCAAACATGTGAAGCTGTCTTGGAGAAATATGGGGGACATCGGGCAGCAGGAGGGTTTTCCTTTCATACGGATAAGTTGGAGGACGTGCAATCGCTCCTCCGTCAATCTGCTCATCAACAACTCGCTCCCCAACACCTCAAACCCTTGATTCGGATTGATGCTCAAGCTGATTTAGAGCAACTGACCTTAACCCTGCATGAGCAAATTGATCATTTGCATCCCTGCGGGATAGAAAACCCAGATCCGGTTTTCTGGACTCCGCAAGTCCGGGTGATTGAACAACAGACCATCGGCAATGCCCAAACTCATCTCAAATTAGTCGTGGCGCAGACCGAACTAGGGCAACTCGGACGTTCAATGAAAGCGATCGCTTGGCGCTGGGGAGAATATTACCCCGTGCCTCGTTTAGTGGATATTGCCTATCGCTTACGAGTCAACGAGTGGAACGGCGAAAAGAATGTTGAGTTGGAGTTAGTTGGATTGCGTCCAAGTGATTTGACGAGTTCCACTGAAATCACAAAATCTAAAGTTAATGGTTCTGTTAACTTAAGAAGAAACGACAATGGTAGCAAAGTGAACTTGACAACAAACACACAGATGATTTCTTGTCTTGATGCCGCCCTCACCACTAGAGAGCTTGAAACAGCGCGATCGACCACAACCAAGGTCGCGTTTTTCTATAAAGGACGAAAATATATCTGTAGTCTCACGTCAATGGCAGCGATCAGAGAACTGCGAATTCGCAATCCTGAAGGGTTAGTATTGGCGGTACAAGCTCGACAAAGCAAAGGATTGCTGGGCAAAAAACGGGAAGATGCCAGAGAAGTAGATGTAACTCAACCCCATTTCTCCAACTTGATTCGAGCCGCTTTCACTGCCTTGGAGCAGCTATCTTTGCCAAATTCATGATAAACCCGTAACGGAGAATTATTTTTTAACTTAGTTCATTATGGAATTGCTCTACCCTATTTTCTCTACGATCGTTGTATTCATCCTGGGAGCTTCCGTTGGGAGCTTTTTGAATGTCGTCATCTATCGTCTGCCTCAGGAATTATCTTTACTCTATCCGCCGTCTCGTTGTCCTCAATGTCGGCAGCGACTCAAACCCTACGACAACGTGCCCGTCCTCGGTTGGCTCTGGCTCAGGGGACGATGCCGCTTTTGTCGCCAACCGATTCCCATCCGATATCCCTTGGTTGAAGCAGCTACAGGCTTGCTATTTGTGCTTGCCTTCAACGTTTTTCATGTACCGCTTCCAGCCATTGGCTATTGGGCTTTCTTTAGCTGGCTGCTGGCTCTGTCGCTGATTGACCTTGACACTTTGACCCTCCCCAATGTTCTGACCCAATCGGGACTCATCGCCGGACTGATTTTTCAAGCTCTGGTCGGCTGGTCGCAGGAGGCAACGATCGCTGGCATAGCCCATCAAGTATTCACTGGCATTTTGGGAGCCGTCGTGGCGATCTGGTTGTTTGATTTGATTACGATCGCAGGTTCGATCGCCTTTGGCCAGACTGCAATGGGCGGCGGAGATGCCAAACTGGCAGCCCTGATGGGAGCCTGGTTGGGGTGGCAAAATTTACTTTTGGCTAGTTTCCTTGCCTGTGTCATTGGGGCCTTCATTGGGGGCGGAGCCGTGGCGATGGGTTGGCTCAGTCGGCGACAACCGATACCCTTTGGACCTTTTCTATCCCTGGGAGCCGTATTTGCCACCTTCTATGGCGAGGCAATTATCTCTGCCTATTTACAGATCTTCTTTCCCACGCTATGAGATTTCCACAGAAAGACTTGACAAATCAGAAATCTGTGGGCAAAATGGAAAAGCCAAGTAATTGGGACTGTAGTTCAATTGGTTAGAGCACCGCCCTGTCACGGCGGAAGTTGCGGGTTCGAGCCCCGTCAGTCCCGTACATGTTGCCTTCTACACGTTTCAAGTTGTTGCTGCTTACTCGTAACTAGTTGTAAGTCTGTTATTCAGGAGCATGAAGGAAGGCGGTGGCGTTCCGTTGCCATTAAATGTCTGATATTGTCGCTGGGCTTGCTGCTTAACAACGCATTAATTCCTGAAGAGTGTGAGTTCGACAATTACCGTTTGAGGGGTGTGGCGCGTCGCGCCACACCCCTCAAACGGGGATTCTTTGTTGGAGCAAGCGCAACCCACCCCAACGAAAAACCGCTCGTCGAACTCGCGTTATAGCCGTAGCCACGGCAGTTAGGACAAGGACGTTTTTGTGGGGGCGCTAAGCGCCCCCACAAAAACGTCCTAAGAAAAATGGCTACAGCTATAATAAGACGTTAGAAGAACTTTAGAATTCTGTGGTGAAAACATTAGCAGTTAGACGATTGACATTAACATTTCGCAGGAAAGCCAACTCATCATCTGCAAGGCTGATGATGACGTTACCTCCAACTTGTTGAAGAGTCAACTCCTCAAACTCCAACCCTCTAGATAGACCCAACTGGTCGCGATTAGGCTGAAAGTCGCGGATCGTATCCCTGCCTCTGCCTGTTTGTAGGACAAAAACATCTTTACCACGATTTCCTACTAGCAGATCGCTGCCTAATCCACCAATTAAGGTGTCGTCGCCATCACCACCAAACAGTTTGTCTTCATTTCTGCCACCACTCAGCAAGTCATCATTGGTAAAGCCTCGAAGTCGGTCTTTTTGCTCCAAGCCAAAAAGCTCATCCGCCCCGTCGTTGCCATCCAAACGATCGGCTGCTTGAGTCCCTCGGAGAGAGCGATCGGCACTGAGCACCCCATCACTCCGTAGGGCTAGATTCTGAATCCGCAGGTCTTCACTCGCAGGGGTATCTTCTACTGAAACAGTACCAACTGCTCGTAGGTACTCTGCCAGGGCATCTTGCTCAGACCCATCGGCAGCAAAGGTGAAGTTACCTGTGCGAGGAGCCGTCGCACTTTGCACCAGATCGACTCGATTGAGGGTGTTGCCAAAGCTACGGAAAGGATAACCATCACCGCCATCCGCCAGAAAGTTCAATGTCACCATACGGAAAGCGCGGTTAGGGTCGCCCACAACCACACCATCTTGCACCAGAATGTCAGTGACTTTGCCTTCTGAATTTGTGATCGCCAGCGATCGAATCCTTTGACCCGGTGTGGTGACATTACCATTGGCATCCAAGACCTGAGCCGGACGGGTGGCATCAAAGCTGAAAATTACGCCCGAAATCTGCGGGAATGCGCCCGGTGTGGCTCCCGGACGGACTCCAGACACGCCGTTCTCCAGCAGCACCTTTAGTTGGGCGGCTGACACAGTGACCAAAGACAAGCCATTGTTGAATCGTAGGGAATTTTCTATATCCAACTGGGAAACATCGCCTACCTGCTTGTTAGGAGCAAGCGGATTGGGTTGAGGTGGGAGCCTTTGCACATCACCAGCGCTCGTTGCTCCACCTGAACCAGAGACAACCCCAATATTGTCGCGAATGCCCCCACCGTTTTTCAACGAAATCACCGTCAATGGGTCGATTTGCTGAGCGTAATTCAAGTTAGCATCAGCACTGACACTACCCAGGTTGGTTTCTTCCGTTCGCACGTCAGCCCGAGTACCATTAAGGAAGAATTCAGTCTTACCAGTAATTGTGTTGTCTTTATTAGAGATAATCGTTCGTAGGGCATCCGTAATAGCGACAATATTAGCATTGGCAACGTTGCGGGGATTGACATCAAAGCCGTAGACGCGATCGACTCCAGCTTCATCAGTAGCGAACGCGCCATTTAAGACATTGTTTAAGGCATTGGTGTTGATTACGCCATTATCATTGAACTCGACAACTAAACGACCGACATAGCGATAGTTGGCATCAGTGTTGAGCACCAGAATGGGTTGACCCGTCGCCGAGGTTCTGAAGATGGGATAATTTCCTCCACTGATGTCCCCTGCTCTAGGCACATCATTGCTGTCGAGGAGGGGCGTGTGAGAACCGCCCGCAATCAGGATATCGACATCTCGCAATCGAGGGGCAAGTTCATCCCGCTCAATATTGAGTTGTTGCATGTGGGCTAACACGACAATCTTATTGATTCCCTGTGCTGTCAGGATATCAACCGTAGATTGAATTTCCGCTGCCAGAGCCGCAAAATCGGTGGGATTGGCAGGACGTACCCCAACCCCACCGGGAGAAGAAATCGATCGCAGTGTCGGAGTTGTCGCGCCGACAATTCCGATACGTTGGTCATCGGCTGTACCAGCAATGCCATCGTTGCCTGGTAGCGTGATCACGGTACTTCTGGCTAGCTTGTTTCTGATTGTGCTAGCTTCCGCTGTAGTTTGGTTAGCAGCCAGTTCAGAGGCTAAATCTGGCTCAGTGGCAAAGTTGAGATTAGTGCTCAGGTAAGGGAAATTGGTGCCCGGATTTCCTGATCCTGCTCTTAGCAGGTCACGAACTTGACGGGGACCAAGATCAAACTCGTGATTACCCAGAGCTGATGCTTGAACACCTAAAGCATTGAGGATACCGATGTCAGCCCGCCCAATGGCTGGCGCACTCGAACTGGTTAGACCGCCGATATTGTTGAGAGCAGGATCGCTGGAGGCGTTAAAGAAGGGGCCGGGAATATAGTTATCCCCAGAGGAAAGCGTTAAGGTGTTGGACAGAATCGTAGGTGAGACCGCAAATGTTCCCACACTTGCAGTTTTGAAGTAGTTTAGAATCGCCGAAAAGCGAACCGCATCGGCCAGAGCAGGAATGCCAGCCTCAAAATCAGAGGCGTGAAGTAGTTGCAACGTAAAAACCATAACTTAATCTACCCGAAAAAATCTGTAAAAAGTTGGCGCGTCATCAACCCAAACAGACTCCCACAGAGATATTAAATTGGTTTAATCTTCAGGTTAAGGATCGCGGATTTCATCCATTGGCAGCACCTTGGTGCGATCGCCACTACCGTTGCCTGTAATGGCAATGGGCAGAATTGTCGATTCGGTCGGAGGGTCAGTCAGTGGTGACAACGGAGCGATTAATGTGCGGGCCTGATTAAGGCTATGGAAGTTGCCGCAGAGCAGGAGGCGATCGCCTGCTTGCAAATCGCTCTTGCCATCGGGAAAGCGAATAAATTTACCTTCGCGACGAATGGCTTGCACCAACACCCCAAATTGGCGGCGAATGTGCAACTCTGAAAGGGTTTTGCCAACCACCGGACTGGTATCGGGAACTAAAAGCCACTGACAGGAAGCATTTTGTCCTGGAATCGCAGCCTCACCTTTGGCTAACTCGTCGAAGGCAGACAATTCTCCTGCTTCACCGACGATGAGTAAGCGATCGCCCTGTTGCAAACCTGTTTTGCCATCAGGATAGTCAATCTCCTCACCTTGTTCTCGCTGGATAGCCATCACACTGACTCCAGTCAAGCGGCGCAGATCCGTTTCCTCGATGTTCATCCCAATTAAGGGAGAGCCAAGCGGTAGCGTAAACCACTTACTGTTCATGTCTTGAGTCGCCACTCGCAAATCACGCGAGACCTCGTGAGAGGAACGTTCTGGTTGAAATTCCAGGTAATGGGAATTGCGGATTTGCTGTACCTCACGCTGAATGATCGGCAGAGGAACACCAATCCCAGCCAGGAGATGGGTAGACAGTTCTAATCCAGCTTCAAACTCTGGTTGAACTACTTCCCTGGCTCCCAATTGGTAAAGCAAATCGATATCCTTGTCTAGATTAGCTCTCACCACCACATCTAACTCTGGGGTCAGTTCCAAAGCGTGTTTGAGACAGAGGCGGGTGCTCATGGGATCAGGCAAGGCGATCGCCATGCCCTTAGCCTGAGGTACTCCGGCTGCTTCCATCACTCGCAGGCTGGCTGCATTGCCATAGACATAGGGAATTTTCTCATCGCGCAGGGTTTGGATCACCTGTTCAGATTGTTCGATGACAATCACAGGCTGATAATGGTCGCGCAACATCCGCACAATGTTGCGCCCTACCCGACCATAGCCACAGACGACAATATGATTCTGAGTCGGGATCGAGTCTGCAATTTCTACAGGCTGGTTTGATCCCTCTAAAATGCGTTGTAACCAGGGAACCGTCTCAATCCAGGCAAATAGCCGGGGAGTCAGGCGCAAGACAAAAGGAGTGAAAACCAGCGTGACCGCCGTTGTCCCTAGAAGGAGTAAATAAACTCGGCGAGAAACCAGCCCCAAAGCCTGTCCCTTACTAGCCAAGACGAAGGAAAACTCACCAATTTGAGCCAATCCTAAACCTGCAATGATGGCAGTTTTGAGAGAATAGCCAAAGGCTCTTACCAGCGGCGTGACAATCAAAAACTTACCAATGAACACCAAAGCCACCAATCCGAGAATCAGTTCTAAGTTATGCCAGATAAATCCTGGATCGATTAACATGCCGATCGCCGCAAAAAATAGACTGGCAAAAATATCACGAATCGGCTCTACGTAAGTCAGAGTTTGATCAGCGTATTCCACCTCTGAGATCATCAATCCGGCAATAAATGCCCCCATTTCAATCGATAATCCCAGATACTCGGTCAATAGAGCGATTCCCAAGCACAACGCTACCACGCCTAACAAGAACAACTCGCGACTCTCGGTTTTAGCTAACAGTCGCAGTAATTGTGGTATGACCCAAATGCCAGCAGCGATCGCCCCTCCCGCAATCAGAGCAGTCTTTAGAATGGCAATGCCGATTGCCAACCCCAGTGCTTCAGATGGTTGATTCAGGGCAGGTAAGATGGCCAACATCAAACCCAGGGCAATATCTTGCACAATCAAAATGCCTAATAGCACCCGTCCATGAGGAGTCTCTGTCTCATTGCGCTCCATCAAGCACTTCAGCACCACTGCGGTAGAAGATAGCGAGAGAATCGCTCCCAGGAAAATTCCCTGAGTCGGTGACGTGACCCAACCCACAGCCAGGGAGACGATGGCAGCAGTGGCAATGGTTGAGAGAATTTGCAGGCTACCGCCCCCTAAGCTAATGCGCTTCACCTTGTTCAGTTCTGCAAAAGAAAACTCAACGCCAAGGGCAAATAACAGGAAGGCAGCCCCAAACTGAGCCAGGGTTTCTACTTGAACCAGTTCTTTGACAACTGCAAGACCGCTGGGGCCGACGATCGCGCCGCCTAACAAATAACCCAATAGCACAGGTTGACGTAGCAATGCTGCAACCAAGCCGCCGCCTGCTGCCGCTGCCAACACAACCACCAAATCGACAATTAACCGAAAGTCTTCTTGCACAGGCTTTTTATAGAACGTGACAGTATATTAAGTCTTGATCATCTTAAGCATATCGGGTTTTCTAGCGATTTGAGGAGAGGACAGCAGGGGTCGTAGCAGACACCTCTTGAAAAATCACGATAATTCTGTTGCAGGGTCTACAGCAGCTAACCTTCAAAAAATACGTATTCCACGCAACTGAGAGTCATCTATGAGACAAGCTACTCTTGACAGCAGTGATGAAGTGGTTCCATTCCAGAAGTTTGCTGTGGTGGTTAATGTGTCGCTCCTGGCAATTGTGATGGCGTGGCAGTTGCTCTCCTCAGCAGGACAAGGTTCTTCGTATTACTGGCTGAGTTGCTGATCTCGGCACTTCTGGCGGAAGTGCCAGGATGACGGCTGTAGAATTGAATAGCACGCTCATATTGAGTCGTATGGCGACGCTGATTCGATTAAATTGCTCTCCAGTCATCATGAATCTTTTTGAACAGGTCACGATTCATCATCCTCACTCTCATCGACTGCGAATACAGCGACACGCAGGCTTACTCTTCTCATTATTTATGCTGTTTTACTTGAGTTTTGTAGCTAGCATGAATATCCTGTTTATCCTGATGTTTCTGGATGTTGAGTCACCTCAGACCCTGATATGTCGATCGCAGCGCCAAAAAATTAATTGCGAATACATTACCTCTGGTCCCTTGAGCAGCAAAACGATACAAATTCAAGATGTGCAATCTGCGATCGCCTCCCAAAAACCGAATGGAGAAACCATCGTTTTAACCGCTTCCCAACCCTGGATTGCCTTGCAACGTACAGATAATAACGCTCAAAACATCGCGCAGATCAATGAGGCACTGGCGCAATTGCGCCAAACTGATCAGGTTTGGCAGCTAGAGATGCAATCACCCGTCGGCATGGGAGCAAGCGTTTTATTGTTCTTTGTCCCGATTGGGCTGTTGTTTACGGGTGCAGGTATCTTGGCGCTGCTTACCTCAGGTTCGGCCAGTTTTCAATTTGATGCAGAGCACAATACCATCACGATTACAAAATTGGGACTGTTGCGATCGCGCCCTGCTGCTTTTGACCAATTAGTTGCAGCCGATCAGAAGCCCTTGGGTTATCTGGGTAATTGGTCGGATCAATTTGGCATCTATGGCGGGGACGAAGACGATCGCAGGCAGGGGCGCGAGATCGTCCGGCTGTTATTTTCAACTCGTCGCCCCCTCACCCTGACGCAAACCTTGCGTCCTGGCGAAGCTTCACAGATTGTCAGTAGTATCAATGCATTTATTGCCCAACATCGCTTGCCCTAAATGTCGTTAGAGACACAGAGCGCACAGAAAGGAGAAAACCAATCACTGCTCCCTAATTGAGCAACTGCTCCAGCAGATTTCCTCTGTGTCCTCCGTGCCTCTGTGGTTAATTTCCCCAACCCATCAATGCGCCCATCAACTTGGGGCTGTTAACTCGCATCGCTGCCACAGTCTGTGTCTTGGAACCCTCTCAAAACTCACCCACTCGCTCAGAAATCCGCAGTGGTTTACTGAAGTTGTTATGGTTGCAAGAAGACCAACGCCGCCAGCTAGAGTACAAAAAACTCAAACAAGCAGAATCTTAAGTACCTAGACAAAATAAATTACCCAATTTTTGGAGCGCGCGCTCCAAAAATTGGGTTTGTAATTATTTCTGTCTATCTACTTATTAGATTCTTTAAAGCTCGAAGACTTACTGATCTAACTGTCAATCCAACAAAGCCATCGCGGTTAATATATGACCGTTCGGAGAAGACGCTGAGCGTCCTCCCCAAACTGTTCCAATTAAAATTTCTAAAGCTTTAACAATTATTAAATTGATGCCATCCAAATTGAACATAATACAGCAATCCTGAATGATTTGCCAAAGGGCAATCCGGAAGAAGGAGGCTTAAGCCCCCGCGTGTTCATGATTCAAATAGGATTGCTACAGGTTCACTTACTTTTTCATGAAGGCGTAGCCTTAACGCGCCTTCATGAAAAAGGGTAAGGTTGGTTGAATTTACACGCTTAAGCTGAAACCGTTTGAGTTGCTGGAGTCCGCATTGGCTCTGCACTGGAATTCAATTTCTCAATGTGAGCCATCACCTGTCTGAGATGGGTCAGCAATTCATCAATCTGCACAGGAGCAGCACTGGTTGTTTCACTAGGAGTCACTTCGGTTACATTAGCAGGCTCAACCGGGGTGGTAGAGTGAGTGAATCCCTTAAACATTTGGGCAGCAGGAAGGGCAGTCGTTGCCATTTCCTTAGTCCGGCGGTTAGCCGCTTCTTGAACCGCTCCAGAGGGAGTCAAGTATTTGTTGAAGGCAGTAACGCGGGTAATTGCGGGAGTGATTGGAGCAGCAGGCAGTTCAGTTGTCGCGATCGCAGTCCCGTCCTGACGAATCACAGGTTGGAAATCAAGCGGTTGATTCATTTGAGGCAAACGAACGCTAACATCGGGCTGCACAGGCTGAGCAACTGCAATAGCAGGAGTGTTCAAGGTCTTAGCAGGAGCGCTTACAGGTTCAGGAGAGCCAATCGCAGTTTCATCTTGGAGGAAGAAACCAAGGGAAGCAGCCTCTAGACGAGCATCAGAGAATTTCAATTCTTCGAGTTGAGCTTCTTTAGAATGCAGATTTTGCTTGAGTTCCGACACTTCTTCTTCAACTTGAGCAGATTTGCGCGAAGAGCGGAGCCAGCCACCAATAGCGAAGCTGGTTAATCCTGCTCCCAAACTAACAGCGCTGATAAATCCCAAGTAGGGCACCGCTAACTCGTTCATCTCACCAGCGAAGACAGGTTGGTCTTGCACTTGAATTACGAGTGAATCAGAGTGTAAAGTAGCTAAGGGGACAGTCCCCGTCGAGAAAACAATACCAGACAGAAGAGCAGCCGGTAGCAAAGAGCCTTGTAGTGACGAAAGGGTCATATTCAGTGTCCTAAAGAAGTAACTTGGTCGCAGCAATAGGAAGAGAATAAGCAAGTGCTGGTTGATGCTTCTTAAAATGCAGTCGCAAAATAAAGTTGTTTTTGACTGCGTGAATCCCCGAAGCGAAATGTATCTGCATAAATCGAATGTAACTGTCTCTACTGAGATTTACCGTATAGAGCCAGTAAAGACTAAGACATCTGAATAAAGTTTGAGTAAAACTTGAGTACAAGGGTTGGACTTCCCAGGGTTTCAGCATTTATCTGGTTTGCAGGTCTTCGATAGATCGTTTAGCTTCTGTATAGGAGGTAGCGAAAGTTTATTTTTTTGTCTCAGTAAGCCTGTAGATATGCAGAGAACTTTTTATCTCACATTTCGTCTGTTCTGGGTGAACTGCAAGATTCAGGAAAGAAGGAATTAGCGGGTGAGACTATCTTTAGAGCTATGCAAAAACATTTTCCTTCAACCCTGTTTATCATGAGGCGATCGCAAACAAACATGAAGACTCAATCAAGCATAAACCGTTTGGGTCGTTTAATCGGCCTGGTGATTTTGTCGATGCTCGTGGCGATCGGCATATCACTGCATCCATACAGTCCATTAAATATCGCCAAAGCGTCGATAGTGGTGCAACCTCCACTATCGACTCGTGGGGCCGCAATCGTCGATACCACAGGTCAGCCTGCGCTGTTGAGGGGGGTTAACTGGTTTGGTATCGAGACCGAATTGCAAGTTCCTCATGGACTGTGGGCGCGAGATTACAAGGAAATGCTGGCACAGATTCGCAGCCAGGGATATAACTTCATTCGTCTGCCGTATTCTGTGCAAGCTTTACGAAGTTCGACAATTAGCGGTGTTGATTACAGTATTGGTAGTAATCAGGAATTAGAGGGCAAAAGTCCTTTAGAAGTCATGGACCTGGTGATTCAGGAAGCCGATCGCCAGGGTTTGATGATTTTGTTAGATAGTCATCGACTCAATAACGAGAGAATTCCTGAATTGTGGTATGGCGATGGTTTCACTGAAGATGATTGGATTGAAACCTGGAAGATGCTAGCCAATCGATATCGCAATCAGAAGAATGTGATTGGAGCCGATCTGAAAAATGAACCCCACGGTCGAGCGAGTTGGGGAACTGGCGATCGCGCCACAGATTGGCGATTGGCGGCTGAACGGGCCGGAAATGCCATTTTAGAAATCAACCCGGATTGGTTAATAGTGGTAGAAGGGGTTGAAAAAAATGTGCCTCGACAGCGATTACAGGGACATTGGTGGGGTGGCAATTTGGAAGGGGTAAAACGGTATCCTGTCCGGTTGTCTCACAGAAACAAACTGGTTTATTCTCCCCACGAATATGGTCCAGGTGTGATTAACCAGCCCTGGTTTGCTGAAGCCAGTTTTCCGCGCAACTTGTACAATCGTTGGCAGATTGGCTTTCATTACATTGCTGAGGAAGGAATTGCACCCGTTTTGGTCGGTGAGTTTGGCGGTCGCCAAGTCGATACCAACTCTAAAGAAGGAATTTGGCAACGACAGTTTGTCGGATTTCTAAATCAGCACAGTCTCAGTTTTGCCTACTGGAGTTGGAATCCTAACAGCGAGGATACAGGTGGGCTACTGCTGGACAATTGGCAGACCGTCGATGCAGCTAAACAACAAATGCTCAGCCCCTCACTGGCTAATCTGGGCTACACCTCGGCTCCCTTCACTCTGCCTTTCCGGCTCCCTGCGCCTATTGGTCGAGCGATCGACCGCCAACTTCCCAATCTCGCGCCTCCCAGAACAAACCTGGCTCCACCCCCATCGCCTTACCAACAGGCGCAACCCAGTCCGCAGTCCAGCCAACCTGACCCAACGACGCGCACACCGCAGGCAACTCCGTCTCCCAGCCCAACACCAATCGCCAATACTACCTCCAGTTCGGTCAGAAATTTGCAAGTGCAGTCCAGAATTCAGTCAGATTGGCAAACTGGCTTCTGTGTTTCCATGCAGGTTACCAACTCTGGTAACAATCAATCGGGCAATTGGCAACTAAATTTCCGCATGGAAGATGCAGCGATTAACAATAGCTGGAATGGCTCATTTGTACCACGAGGCGATCGCTATGTCGTGTTGCCTCCCGATTGGGCACGTTCTATCAATCCTGGACAAACGGTAGACCTGGGATTCTGTGCCAATAAGCTCGGCCCTGACTATCACCCTCGTCAGGTATCCGTCACCGCTGGTTAGGTAACATCAATTCGTTTACAACTAAGGTAAGGAAATTAAAGGGCGATCGAATTCCATTCAGGGGTCTACCTATGCCATGCAATTTGGTGAATCGAGAGGTTAGTTCAAAATCCATAAGATTCCATTCGCGGCGACACCGCTGGAAAATATCGGTGAGCCATCACGCATTTTCGCTCAAATCAACGATGGGGTTGTCTTTACTTGGACAACCCATTTTTTTGCTTCCTATTCTTAGAACTTATGCACTTCGTGCGAAAAACCAAGAGGGTTAGAGGATGTGTGGGGCATTAAGCGCTCCACACATCCTCTACTGCGAAAGTCCTAATTCTTTGCCTCTTTGCCTGCTGTGCCCTCTGTGTCTCTATGGTTCTAAATTCTTACAGGATGCAGTAGACTAAGACGCTATTCAGCGGATCGATAAAAAATCCTCCTCTCTCCTCCCTGTTCACGGTGCTGCATGTCACTCATTTCTCTGCTTAAGCCGCTTTACCAGTTGCCAATCGGTTCTAGACGACTCGCTATTTTTGAAGCGGGTGTGATTGGTCTGGTTTCCGGACTGGCAGCCGTCTTGTTGAAACAGAGTGTGGGTTGGTTGGGGGGTTGGCGCATTTATGCGTCACAACAACCTACCTCCTGGATATTGCTGCCAGCGATCGGTGGTTTAGGGGGATTTTTAGCGGGCTGGCTAATTGAACGGTTTGCCCCTGAAACTGCTGGCAGTGGCATTCCACAAGTCAAGGCGGCTTTGTCCAATGTGCCGATCGCCCTCAATCTCAGAGTTGCTCTCATCAAACTGGTTAGTGTCATCCTGACCCTGGGGTCTGGATTAAATTTGGGACGGCAGGGCCCAACGGTGCAAGTAGGAGCCGCTTTAGCAGGGCAGTTGAGTCAGTGGATTCCCACCTCTCCCGAATATCGACGGCAGTTAATTGCGGCGGGAGCCGCCGCTGGTTTAGCAGCAGGGTTCAATGCGCCGATCGCAGGCGTTCTATTCGTTGTCGAAGAATTTTTGCAAGATTTTTCAGGATTGACCCTGGGGACTGCTATCCTGGCCTCCTTCATTGGCGCAGTGGTCTCTCGCCTGTTGGGAGGGCGCAGCCTCAGTCTAGATCTGGACATTACAACGGCTCGAACTAACTTTTCACTGCAAGATGTCCCCTTTTTTCTGATCTTAGGCTTACTGTCTGGATTGTTGGGTGCCCTGTTCTGTCGAGGCATCTTCGCTAGCCTCAGATTTTATCGCCATACCATCCGGCTGGGGTTGCCCTGGAAAATTGCGATCGCTGGTTTGATTACTGGGCTAGTGACTTTATTGGTGCCTGCCAGTTTTAGAGATAATACGGCGCTACAAGAATCCCTGAGCATGGGCGAACAGGGTCTACAGGCAACTCTGCTAGCCTTTATTGTCAAATTTATTCTGACTTTGATTGCCTATGGTTCTGGAGCACCGGGAGGGCTATTTGCTCCCTCTCTAATTTTGGGAGCCGCCTTGGGATATGTTGTCGGGGCAGCGGCTCAAACCTTAGAAGCTGTTGTGGGAATTCCGTTGGGATTACCTGTTGGAATTAGTTCTACAACTACTTATGCATTGGCAGGCATGGGCGCATTTTTTAGCGCTGTGACGCGCGGCCCCATCACTGCGATCGTCATCGTTTTTGAAATCACTACCAATTTCAATCTGGTATTGCCACTGATGATTGGTTCAGTTGTCGCTTACTTAATTGCCGATCGCATTGCCAGTGGTTCTTTTTACAATCAACTGCTGGCCTGGAATGGCATTCATCTCGACCAGCAAACTGGGGTACAAGGCCCGTGGGCTAATCTAACTGCTGCCCAACTGATGCAGCCACGGGTCGAGACACTGTCCAGCAGCATGACTTTGAATGAGGTGAAATTGGCTTTCTCCCGTTCTCATCATCGGGGGTTTCCCGTGGTTGATCAGGGGAGACTGGTGGGCATTGTCACCCAATCAGATTTAGCAGATGTAACGCGCCTGCCATCGGGTCAAGCCGAAGTCACGTTGGCCGACATTATGACTCCTCAACCCGTGACAGTACGACCCAGCGATCCATTAACGCAAGTTTTATTTTTGATGAATCGCTTCAAACTCAGTCGGTTGCCTGTTACAGAAGGGTATAAACTCGTCGGCATTATTACCAGGGCTGATATCATTCGGGCTGAAGCCGATCAAGTCACCGGGGAAAGTCAACCCTTTGGGCCGCGTCCCCAACCTTCTTATGTAGTCTATCAAACGCGATCGCCCACTTCTGGCAAAGGGCGGTTACTCGTCCCTCTGAGTAATCCGCAAACGGCTCCAATGCTGTTAAAACTAGCGGCGGCGATCGCTCGTGACCAAAATTACGAGTTAGAGTGCTTGCAAGTGATCATTGTGCCGCGCAGTAGTTCACCTGCGGAAACCAATGTGCGTACTACAGCGAGTCGGCGGTTGCTGCGTCAGGCAGAACAATTGGGGCAACGTTGGGAACTCTCTGTCCATACTCAAGTTCGCGTGGCCCACGACACTGCCCAGGCCATCTTAGAAACTATCAAAGAACGCCACATTGATTTAATTCTGATGGGATGGAAAGGCATGACTACGACTCCCGGACGAGTCTTTGGCGATACAGTAGACACGATTATTCGACAAGCGGCCTGTGAAGTTGTGCTGGTGAAACTAAGTGAGTCTGAAAACTTTAACCGCTGGTTAGTGCCGATCGCAGGTGGTCCCAATGCGAAGAGAGCCATCCAGTTGTTGCCCGCAATGATCAATTTGGCGGTCTATCCAGAGGTGCGCGTTTGTCAAGTATTTGAACCTGGCTCATTTATGTCCGATGCCAAATTGCTGTGGGAAACTGTTCAAGCTCTGAGTGAGCAACTTAAGTGTCCTGTAGTGGCTAGACCTGCTTCAGGAAGTTCGGTGCCAGAGGTGGTTCTACAATTGGCAGGTCAGGAACGCTGCAATGTCATTCTCCTGGGAGCCAGTCGGGAAGGATTGCTGAAACAAGTGCTCAATGGCAATATTCCAGAGGCGATCGCTCGCAATAGCAATCGCACAGTTATTTTAGTGCGCGGTGCCATCTCTTCATAGTCATCTTGTTATTAAACGTGAGTTCTGGGGGTTTTTGTCAAGGCGAAGTCCTTGAAGCAATAACATTTGAAAGTACCCCATTAATTCCGCTCCAAATACTTCGTTGATGCTTGCATTTACGCATTTATGTAGAGCAAATCTCTAAAACATCCTCTCAAACTAAATGAATATAAAGACATATAGAACTATCTGTATTGAACAGGGGGCTAAAGCCCTTTTTTCGGTACAACTTCATAAAAATTGGTACTAACTAAAAATTGTAGATGTCAGGAGATTATCAAAGTAGATTAACTCAATATAAAAATATTTATTGAAATTTTCTAATGAATGATAAACTCTAGAATAATTCTATTTTTAGGATCAAAGTCAAGGGGAAATTTCCCTATTTTCTTTCTAGATTTCTCATTCGGTGCATAAGCATGAAGGGATTAATTTCATCTTTGGTAGCATCAACTGTAGTCGCTGGTTTCGTTGCGATCGCACCTGAAAAAGTTCAAGCTCATTTTGATGATGCCTGGGCTTTTGTTTGTGAGTGGGAGTGTGGAGAAGCCTGGTTTGAGTCTGAATATGGTGGATACACCTTGCATGGGTATGCTTCTGAATTCCATGAAGAATTGCCAGCTTCCGAAGGTGAAGCCAGTGATTGGGCTTATGATGACTTTTGGCAACCCGCAGGATGTGAAAAATATTCGACAACCTTTTCTCGAACAGTTTGTTTAGATACTGCATACTTACATGGCTTAGGTGGATGGGAATATTTCGAGAGCTTGTATTGGGACTTATCTGATGATGAATTAGCCTGTAAAGTCATTGATGAACGAGCTTATTGGCACAATGATGGGTCTCAATATTCAGAGGGCTGGCTAAATCGAGATGCAGAATTAGCTGCCTTAGGAGGGTGCTGGTAAGTTATCGCGAACGTGAATCAGATTAGGCTGTTCACGAGCTAAGAGTTTGAATCAGTAACCGCTGCAAATGCCATCAATTTAAATTTGAGGTTTCTGTCTGAATCCCTTGTCCATATGCCTGTTGATAAGAGGTCGGGCTTTTGAGATAACCTCTTAGGGAAAGTGATTGGAATTTCCTCGAGTGCATCCCGATTTTGCGAGGGGCGCGGGCACAGCCCGCGCCCCTCGCAAAATCGGGTTTAGCAGATTACAAAAGTGGGATGCACTCAATTTCCTCCTACTCTTTTCCTACTTTTTTCTGCAAGGATAAATCAGAAGATTGCTCCCTCCCTGAAATTGATCAATCAACGGAAAACGCGGGATATGATTGAGACAAGTTTCAAGGCAGAACACTCATTTTATTTCTTCTGAATCTAAACTTACATCATGGAAATATTAGCATTCACTTATTCTGCAGCGGCTTATGAAGATCCAGAACCGCTGCCCGAAGTCCGACTTCCGGCAGATCTGGAAAGTAAAGTTTCTCGTGCAGCCTGGTCTGGTTTACTGGCATCGACCACTTTTCTGACGGTTGTGGTTACGAACCCAAATGCAGCTTTAGCACAGCTCTTTCCTGGAGATTCTGGCCCGGCTGTTGAATCCCTACAAGGCACGTTGCAAGGGCTCAACTTTTACCGAGGAGCAACCACGGGGTTCTATGGCGCTTTAACAACAAGTGCGGTTGCTAATTTTCAGCGCGAGAATGGCTTGCCTGTGACAGGAATTGCGGATGAAGCTACTTTGGCAGCTCTCAATGCAGGTGGTGGAGAGGTGGATCGTCCAGGCGGCGGAATTGGTTCTCGTCCTCCCGGTGGAGATGGCGATCTGATAGTTGACCGTCCCGGTGGTGGCATTGGGGGCGGTATCATTATTGGCAATCGTTTTAATCGAAATGCGGTAGTTCATACGCCCAGCAATATCGGCTTAAATATGCGAACGGAACCTTGGGGCACGATTATTGGGGCGAAGCCTGATGGTGCTGGCGTGACTTATGATCCGCGATCGTCCTCTTTTGTAGGTCACTACACCTGGGTTGAAACAATTGATCGAGCTTGGATGGCCAAAGATTTCTTAGTTGACGTTGGTAGCACTGGGGGCACGGGCGGCACGGGCGGTGTCAATGTTGTCTCCGTCATCGGCTTCTCACCTCGGAGAGCGCAGGTTGCTACTCGCTTCGATCCGCTAACCGTCCGCTCTGGACCTTCAGCGAATAGTGCGGCGATCGCTGCCATTGCACCTGGAACGACCGTGCGATACAACCGTCGGGCCCGCTTAGCAAACGGTGAAGAATGGTATTTCTTACCCGATTATGGTGGTTGGGTCAGTGGCGACTTTTTGCTGTTTATTGACAGACAAACTGCCTGAACTGGTTGGCTAAAGGGCGAGGATAATTGTGTCTGTGCTCCATCCTCTGCCCTCTCCCCTCGTGCTGATTTAGCTGCCTGTTGGTAATTCCTGCTGGGGTGTCGGTTGTAGAGGCAGGGAAAAGGGAAAAGCTAGAGTAGGAGTGCTGTCAGTGATGCTACCTGTAAAAGTCTGTGTATTGCCTTGCACAAGCAGTTGGACTTGAAACGGAATGTCATTGGAACTCTCCACACAGCGAGAAAATAACTGAACAACAATAGAGTAATTTCCAGTAGGCGCTTGAGAGGTTGGCCAAAAGATATTTTCAATGGGTGCAGCATTTGCTTCACTGCAACCTGAATTAGCATCTAGATCAAGTTGTCCACCAGAGGCAATCTGAGGCACACCATAAAAGACAGTCTGTCCAGATGGATCTGTGACGTATAAATCCAGATCATCAACCGTATTCCAGTTTAAGGTGACCTGAATATCTCCAGTGCCTAGAGTGGGTGTATCCGTCGCAACGACAGGGCGATCAAAGGGACAAATTTCAGACAGGTTAACTAAGCTACCTCCAGGGTTGAGCATGAAACACCCTTGGTGTTCTTGCGCTAGTGCCACAGGAGGGCGATCGCTCAACACTGGTGGCAGAATTATAAAAAACAGGAACAGTTGTAGAAAATTTTTCATCATTTGTTTTAGCCTAATCCTGACAATAACTTAACCTGGAAAAAGACTAATTTTCCCCTCGTTCCCAAACTCCAGTTTGGGAATGCCTGCACGGAAGCTCTAGCTTCCCCAAGGAAAATGCAATTTAATAAAACATCGGGCTTCGACCACACTCAGCCCTCCTGTATAAGGGAACGCAGTCGAAACCCAAGTTCCACCGTCAGATCTCTAGTATTCTGTCAAAGGAGTTTTGTGGGGTTAGCGACCCCGCAAAACTCCCTTGAATTTACGTGAGTTCGATAATCGCCGTTTTGAGGGTGTGGCGCGTCGCGCCACACCCTCAAAACGGCGGTTTTTCGTGGGGGGCGCAGCCCACCCCCACAAAAAACCGCTCGTCGAACTCACAATGCCACTACGAGGTTCTGTAGAGATGGAAATCGAAGGCAAAATACATCGCCAAATCCACTCACGTTCCGCATTTCGGTACTTGCGCTCCAGAGCATAAGGCAGATACACTGAGCCATACCCTCGTTCTAAGTCCTGCTGATGCAACCGTTTGGTTCGTTGCAACTGCATTTTAAGCGGCTCGAACACTTTAGTTGGCAACATAGTTACCCGGCTTTCATTGCCCTTAGCGTCGCGGATAATCATTTGATGTTGAGCAAAGTCTAAATCTTTAACTCGCAACTGCAATCCTTCCGTCAATCGTAGTCCACTGCCATAAAGCAATTGCACGATAAGTTGCTGTAAGCCAGACATGCGATCGAGAATGGCACTCACCTCTGCTTTGGTTAGCACTGGAGGAAGTTAGTGGGATGATTTCGCTCTCACTGAGTAAATTGATTCTCCTAACTCCAATCGGAGCACCTCACGGTAGAGAAATAACAACGCACTAAAAGCCTGATTTTGCGTGGAAGCTGCCACTTGCCCCTGTATCGCCAGATGGCTCAAGAATTGCTCAATTTCAGCGCTTCCCATTTCACAAGCATGGTGTTTATGGTGAAACAAAATGTAGCGGCGAATCCAGTCCACATAACTTTCCTCAGTTCGCTAGGAATAGTGTTTCAATCGCATGACATCTGAAGTGGACCCCAGAAACTGGACAGAGGGTTAAGCTACACAAGGGTTAACCGGAAGAAGGGTGAAACTTGTGAGCAAAAAGCGCAAACAATACAGCGCACAATTTAGAGCGAAAGTGGCCTTGGAAGCCCTGTGTGGTGAAAAGACAATTGCAGAAATAGCAGCCCAGTATGAGATTCATCCAACGATGATCCACAACTGGAAGCAGCAATTGTTGGATGGTGCCAATGGCATTTTTGAACAGTCAAATTAAGCAGTCGAGGTCAACAGTGAGGCAGAGGCACAAATTGCTGAATTGTATCGACAGATTGGACATTGGACAGTTGAAGGTGGAACGGGATTTTTAGCCACCAAGTCAGCACGTTTAGGCTTGCCGACCGAAAAGCCCTAGTAGAGCCTCAGCATGAGAGTTTGAGTGTGATGCGGCAATGTGAACTGTTGGGGGTTAAACCGCTCTAGCTTCGACTAAGAGCCAGTTGCACCCTCGACAGAGGGAGTTAGAGATTTGCCGTCTACTGGATCAGCAGTACCTCGAAACGCCCTGCTATGGCAGTCGCCGCATGAGCGTGTGGTTGCAAAGGCAGGGATTCAAGCTCAACCGCAAACGGGTACATCGGTTGATGCGGCAGTTGAGATTGGAAGCACTGATTGGTATAATGAGGAGCGATCGCATCAATCATTGGACTATAAAACACCGAATGAATTTTATAGACATAGTAAATTGATGCTAAGAGAGTAATAAGAGCTAAAGCTCTTAAGAAGAGATCTGTAGCTTAGGAACATGAATTAAATAAAACCGAACTTTTTTGTGGGAAGCGCGACTGAGCCGCGCTTCCCACAAAAAAGTTTTGGGTTTTATTTAATCCTTAATCCTTAGCTTTCTGGGATATTTGTTCCCAAATGTGACAATCCTACAAGATATTCCCTGTCATCTCGCCACCGCTCAGGTGGCTTTGGCCAGTGAGGCGTGGGCGGTGCTTGCCAATCTGCCGCCCTCGTTGCAGACCTGTGAACGCTATGGTCAACGCTTTGGCGGTATTGAACCTCACTTTAAAGATGACAAGTCGGCAGCGTTTGACCTCATCCGGTCGCACTTATACCATTTTGGGTGATATGTGCATGATTTCAATTGCCAGAACGGTTAGCTGGTCAAGCATTCTGCAATCCAAAATCGGAAATCTATAATCCAAAATGGTATTACGGGATGCTGATGCCCTGAATTGCTGACTGATGCTCCTCGCTGCTGCCACCCTGATTGCCATTATCATTGCCGTGGTCGTTGTCACTGAAGGTCGGCGCAACATGTTGGATTGGCATCAGCAGCGCGGATTGAGTTTTCTACAATTAGGATTACGAGAAATTAAACGGTTGTGTTATCAACACCTCCCCATTCCCCTTTTGATTCACTTACCTCGAAAGAGTCCTCCACCTGGAGTGGCTTCCCTGAAACAACAAGCCCAACTCGATGTCAGAATTGAGTTCTCTCATGTCACTGCCTTCTCATTTTGAGACTCTCAAAAGTTTTCTGCACCAATAAGGACTTGACAATTCGAGAAGCATTAGATGATTGTTTATCAGCACTTAGTAAGCCATCAGTTCAAATACTATTTTTCCTATCTATCTTTGAAAACCAGTCGGTTACGTTCGACATGAACTCTATAAAAAATATCTTGGCAATTTTTCTAGGATAAAATCTTTGGGTTGCCATAGAAATGACCGGGGAACTTATTTTCAAAGGCTTATAGCTTTTGGTGGTGATATACGAAAGGGTAAACGTCTTGATCAATGTAATGGGAATCAGCTTGAACACGTTATATCTGGATATCTTCATTCAAAAATGAGATATACAATGCTTCAAGCATCAATTTTTGATCCTCATAGAGATCATACAATATCTCCTCGACTTGGTTTTCCCGTAACCGTTCAAGGGGTTAATAAAATTTAATAGAGGAAGACAGTGTTAGCTGTTAGGGTAGCGAGGTGAGTGAAACCGTTGCCGTCTCAATTGAGCCGATTAGCGATTCAGACTGGGCACAAACGCCGGACAGTGTGAAACGCAGTCTGCTGGGGCGGGTCGAGCAATTAGAACGACAATGCGAGGAATTGAAAGCGGAAAACGCAATGCTGCGGCAGCAGTTTGAGCGCAATAGCCAGAACTCGTCAAAACCACCGTCGCAGGATATTTGTAAAGG
>Ga0224723_1000605_pt1 | contig 24292 bp, 21 predicted proteins | sample Balambano_FR2_Me_FD_161647 | JGI IMG/M metagenome (GOLD analysis project Ga0224723, IMG submission 161647) | Freshwater sediment microbial communities from Lake Towuti, South Sulawesi, Indonesia - Balambano_FR2_MetaG | ecosystem: Environmental > Aquatic > Freshwater > Lake > Sediment | place... | reverse complement strand
CCTATCAGTTGATCAAGTATCGTCAGCGCGAAGGCTGGACGCACACTGACGTGCTGCGACTGGCGCACCCGACGCCGGAGAACGAGGCAAAGGGCGCGCTCTACAAGTGGCTGACGCATCGCGACGACGCGGCATGGGCGCTGGCGGATGAGCAGCCGCAGGACGAGGCGCTGCGGCTGGTGTGGGCGTTCGAGCAGGCCCAGAAGGCGACTACGCGCGACGAGATCGTTCGCCTGATCGCGCTCTACGATTTGCCGCGTGAGACGCTGCCGACGCAATGGCTGACCGAGGCAGCGGTGTGGGATGCGCTGCTCGTCAAGATGCCGATGACGGCGATGATCCGCAACCTGGGCGTGATGGCGAAGGTCGGGCTGCTGACGCCGATGAGCGGCGCAGCGCGCACGGTGATCAACAAGCTGGGGAATGCCGACCTGCTGCGCAAGGCGCGTGTACATCCGCTTGCGCTGCTGATGGCGCAGCGGACGTATGCGAGTGGGCGTGGGATGCGCGGTTCCGGCAAGTGGGAGCCGACGCCGAAGGTGATCGATGCGCTGAATGAAGCCTTCTATCTGGCGTTCGGCAACGTCACACCTGCCAACAAGCGGATGCTGCTGGCGCTCGATGTGTCCGGCTCGATGAGCATGGGCATGATTGCTGGCACGCCGTTGACGCCGCGCGACGGTTCGGCGGCGATGGCGCTGGTGACGGCGCGCACGGAACCGGAGCATCACATCGTCGGATTCCAGGACAAGCTGCTGCCCTTGAAGCTGTCGCCGAAGATGCGGCTGGATGACGTGTTGAAGGCGACAAGTGGGCTGCCGTTCGGTGGGACGGATTGCGCGCGGCCGATGTTGTATGCGCTGGAGAAGGGGCTGAAGGTCGATACGTTCGTCGTCTACACCGACAACGAAACGTGGGCAGGCAAGATTCACCCGGCGCAAGCGCTGGTGCGCTATCGTGAGAAGACGGGCATTCCGGCGCGGCTGATCGTGGTGGGGATGGTCTCGAACGGCTTCACGATTGCCGACCCCAACGACACCGGGATGCTGGATGTGGTCGGGTTCGACGCTTCCGCGCCGCAAGTGATGAGCGACTTCGCGCGCGGCGATGTGTGATGAACACGTTGTGAGCAAAGGCACCCCTGTGATGATGAGTCGCGGGGGTGTTTTTTTGCCATTGGTTCTTAGGGCTCACAGCCATTTGGCAATCTACCCCATACTGTTGGGCAATCGTCCACAATGTCTGCTATCGTGTCCCCATCTGTATCAGGGCATCCCGGTATATTAGGATTACGCCCTGGTTCAGGTGCCTGGTATGGACATGCGTCAGCATGATCAGGTATGCCATCTCCATCGCTATCTACATTAGATGTAGGAGGCGGCTGTGGTGTCAGTATCACTGCAGTAGGTCCGGGTCCAATTGAAGTAACGGGTGGTGGTGGCTGTGGTGGTAGCGGCGGTAGTTGTGAGGGTGCGAGCGTGGGCGTTGATGTAGTAAGCGATGGTGGTCTGGGGACTATTGATGCAGTAGGCATACCTGTTGCGTTTGGGAGTATTAAGACATTTTCTGAGTAAATCCATGCAGTGTCTCCGTTAGGCAGTTTTATTTCATACCAAATGTATCCTCCAGCACTATGCCATGCTACTACTTCAAATTCTTCATATGGGTTTACACCTTGGACGATAGGAAAGGGTGTCCCCGGTCCAGAGCGCACGTTCGACGACCATTTTATTACACGCGCTACAAACCCGCTTGATCCAGCAGGAGTTATAGACGCATCAAGGGTGGGGGGCGGGGTGAATGTGGGGCAAACTTGCGCAATCGGATTAATGCCTCCGAAGCGAATACCTGTTCGCACGAAATATGGTATTAATCTGTCGCCAACGCCAATCTCTCCTCTCTCACCTATTTCAATCCAAATGATTTCCAGTTTGATAAACTCATTTTCAGAAACTGGGTAGCTGATTTCATGAGTTGTTATCCTCTCTTGCCCAACTGTCAACCCAAAATGAGTTGCTAAGGAAGTTTCTATTTCAGCTTTGAGCAGATTGTCAATTTCAAAGTTTCCTGTTGCTGCTCCATCAACCTCAGCTCCAATACTGACAGCAATACTTGTACTTTGTTCTACAGTTAATGAAAATGTCAAACCTAAAGCTCTGCCACAATTGTTTAAATCGACAGGCTGACTTACTTGTATACCGTCAACAGGGCGACTTGACCCGATGAGGAAACCGGGAGTTTGGCTTGGTACTGAAGTGAAGCCTAAAATACTTGTAGAACTTGTTTGAGTTGAAGTCACGTCTTGCGAGCTATAGCTAGTGATTAAGAAAGATAAAACAAAAATACACACGAAACTCATAGCAAGCCAGTATCGCGACTTCATGCTTCCCCCCTCGTGAGAATGATTTACTACATTTAGAGTAATGCTTATCTTTAATGTATCTTACATAGACTAATATTGTAAATAACAGTTTTCAAACAAATATAAAATATATTTTATAGTAATATTAATGGTTTTTCATTTGGTTTATATGTAGTCTCAGATACCTCTATTTACCACAAATGCCCATCCAACCGACAAGAAGGAACCATTTATATACATCGTGCGCCTGAATTATGTCTATTTCCCCCCCAACCCCCGCCACGCCACCACAACAATCCCTACAGCCACCAGCACCCAGTAAGCCCACCAGAACGGCGTATCCGTCGCGAAGTTCGGCATAACGTGCGGCAATAGTTCGGTGATCACGCCGAAGACGCCGACCGCAATCAGCAGCAAGCCCGATACGCGCTCCAGCACGCGATGATGCGTGCCGAGCCAGCGCACCAGCCGCCGCTGGACAGGCAGCGCGATCAACGGCAGCAGCGCCAATGGCCAACCGAAGCCAATACCGAATGCCACAAAGTTCGCCAGGCTCGCCCCCAGCATTGGCGCGCTGCCCGCGCCCACCAGCAGCGCTCCTGTAATGATCGGTCCCGTACACGGCAGCGTCATCGGACCGAACAGCAGCCCGTAGACATATGCCGCCACATAGGGATTCTTCATCAACGGAAGCTGTGCCGTCGCCAGCCGCGCGAACGGATTACGCCCCATTAGCATCAGGATGCCCAGCACGATCACAACCGCGTAGATCAGCGGGAGCAAGATCATCAGCGCATCGCCGAGCGCCAGCTGCACCAGATACAGGATCACGCCGATGATGACCATCATCGTCAGCACGCCCGCCAGCACCAGCAGCCCCAGCCAACCCGTCGCGCGGCGGTGGCGCTCGTCGTTGGCGTTCCCCGCCAGAAACGCGATCATGCCCGGATACAGCGGCAGCATACAGGCGTTGGTCAAAATCGCCGCGTTGCCCAATCCAAAATAGGTTGCCAGGTCGAGCATATCGCCCCTCGTCTGATGAAATCACAATCATAGACAAGAGTATGGATGCGCAAGCTTACACACACATGAACGCAGGGGATTTTAACGCAGAGCCGCAGGGGTGCAGAGACGCAGAGGGCGGTAGATTTGGCGTCCTTGGCGTCTTGGCGTTTCAAACATAAACGCCAAGACGCCAAGGACGCCAAGTAAACAAAAACCCCCAGTCGGTGACAGGGGGTTCAGTTTGAGCGGGCGACGAGATTCGAACTCGTGACATTCTGCATGGCAAGCAGACATTCTACCACTGAATTACACCCGCGTGTATTCATGTGACGGGCATGATAACAGAGGTAGTTTTCTTTGGCAAGGGGGATTTTTTCAAAGCAACTGCCTATCGTTCCAAGTATTCATTCATCTGTTTTCCCCCACCGCTGCCAGGTAAGACCTTGCTGACGAGCAACCAGCGCTCGGTCAATTTTTGTGTCATTTCGAGGAATACTCGTGATGCGCTGCACATGAAGTTGTCCCTGTGCCACATCAGCCCAACCTGCCGCGACAAATGAGGTTCCGTTAGGTGGATGCCAACCAAACGACTGAATCTTTTTCGCAACAGCGTAAGTTCTGGTAACACCGTTGCCAAACCACTGTTTTCAACCACTCCCAGGATACTACTGACCGTGTTCATCTCCATCACGATACGAGGTTGCACATGTGTCATGCGGGCGCTTTCCTCCCACAAGCGGCGGGTGCAGAAGGTATTGGACAACATGACCATAGGGAGCTGATCCAGACAGGCGACTTTGATTTCCTTTTGCTGCGCGAGCGCATGGTCATCCCGCACCACCAGTACCAGGCGCTCGTCAAGCAGCGGCAGCGTGCTGAGGCTCTGGTTTGCACTCGGCAAAAACGCCAGTCCGACCTGCAATTTACCCTGTTCCAAACCTGTTTCCACTGCCGCTGCGGGCAGTTCATCCACCACGAGTTTAATCTGTGCATACTGTTCAGCAAACGCCGAGGCAAGCAAGGGCATCAGATAATCATTGACCGTTTGTACAACGCCGATTTGTAAAGCGCCCCGCTGTAATCCCTGAAGTTCATTGATGGCAGTCGTGGCTTGCTCAAGCTCCGTGAATATCCGCTGGGCGTGGTAGTAGAGAATTTCGCCTGCGGCGGTCAGGCGCACGCCACGCTTCGATCTATCAATGAGTACCGTGCCAACGGCTTGCTCTAAAGCCTGAATCTGCTGAGACAGGGCTGATTGCGAGACAAAGACTTTTTCGGCGGCTCGTGTGAAATTCGCTTCCTGTACGATCGCGGCGAGATAACGCAGTTGGCGAAGTTCCATAATCATTACCTGCCCTTATCAATACTATCAATTCCATCTGTTGGACTGATTATAGCAGAAATCATACAGTTGAAGTGCCTGTTCAGGCGACTGCCAGCCAATTCTGAATGGAGACAGACCCATGAGTACAACGTCAGCGATTCCCGGATATACCTACGGTAGCGACCAGGTTGCGAAATCCTCACTGAGCGCCGAGGCGTTTGCGAGCCTCAGGCAGACCGTACTCTTCAGCGATGAAGATGTGCGTTACCTGCGTATGGCAGGGGAAGTTCTTGAAGACCAAATCGACGATGTGCTAGACCTGTGGTACGGCTTCGTCGGTTCACATCCACACCTCGTAGCGTACTTCTCCACCTCCGGTGGTGAAGCTATCCCCGAGTATCTGTCACGAGTGCGGGTACGCTTCGCACAGTGGATCCGCGACACGACGCAGCGAAACTTCGACCAGCAGTGGCTGGATTACCAGTATGAGATCGCGCTGCGCCACCATAGCAGCAAAAAGAACCAGGTTGATGGCATCAGTGACGCTCCGCCGATCATTCCGCTGCGCTACATGGTCGCGTTTATCGCGCCGATTACGCTCACAATCAAGGGCTTCCTGAGTAAGCGCGGGCACAGTTCGGAAGACGTAGAGAAGATGTACGCGGCGTGGTTCAAGTCAGTTGTCTTGCAGGTGACATTGTGGGTTCAGCCTTACGCCAACAGCGGAGAATTCTAACGCTTTCCGGTTCACGCTATTGCCAGTCTTAAAGCGGTGCGGTGGGGTATGCGTTTGCATCCCCTGCCTCGCCTATCCTTATTCCCCGCCTTTTCTGTGCAAATTGCTCAATCATTTCTTGACAGCTTACAAGGGGCGCGTTATTCTACGCCTATCTTTTAATCGTTTAACCTGTATTGCAAGGGTACTCAAAACTTTTCTGGCAAATTACTGGAGGCAAGTTGTGGCGCGGCGTCTTTGGTCGGTTATAGAACGCGGTTTTCACCCCGATAAACAACTTCACCACGAGACTATCTTCACCATTGGCAACGGCTACCTCGGTACGCGCGGTGCGTTCGAGGAAGGCTATCCCGGCGATGCTCCCGCCACACTCGTACACGGCATTTATGACCACGCGCCGGGAATGCTCGTTCCCGAACTGGTCAATGCTCCCAACTGGCTGCCCATCAGCATCACGGTTGACGGTACGTCGTTTCAACTGCTTAGCAAAACCAGCGACTTCATGCGCCCGCCGGAAGGCTATGTGTTAGGCTACGAGCGCACGCTCGAACTGGATCGCGGGTTGCTGCGGCGCGAAGTGCTGTTCCGCGCGGCATCCGGCAACATCGTCCGCCTGATCTTCGAGCGCTTCGCCAGCCTGCACAACCAGCATATTTTGGCGCAGCGCTTGCGCGTCATCGCGGTCGATGGTACGCCAGTCGTCGAGATCGAAAGCGCGCTGGATGCTGATGTGACCAACGCAGGCGTCAAACACTGGCTGCCTGACGCGACGATTGATGCCGAAGGCGATACGATTGGCGTCGAGGTCAAGGCGCAGCAGAGTGGATACGTACTCGGCATGGCGTCACGCCTCGTCTGCGATCATCCAACACCTGCACATCATGATGGGTTGCGCCCGTCGGTCAAGACGACCGTCACGCTAGCACAGGAACAGGAAGCCGTCTTCGACAAGCTCACGACGATCTACACCAGTCGCGATGTCGTCACGCCGCTGGAAACCGCGCAGATGGCGGTCAGCGAGGCGGCGCATCACGGCTATGATCGACTGCTGGCGGAGCATGTGGCGGAGTGGGCGAAATACTGGGAAGCCACCGACGTTATCATCGAAGGCGATGACGAATGCCAGCTTGCCGTCCGCTTTACAGCCTACCACATCCTCATCACTGCGCCGCGCCGCGACGAAAATGCCAGCATCGGCGCCAAGACGCTCTCCGGCTTTGGCTACAAGGGGCATGTCTTCTGGGATACCGAACTGTTCGCGCTGCCACCGCTGACGCTAACACTGCCGCAGCTTGCGCGCAACCTGCTCATGTACCGTTATCATCGGCTGCCCGGCGCGCGCAACAAGGCAGCGGCGGAAGGCTACGAAGGTGCGCTTTTCCCCTGGGAAAGCACCGACACGGGCGAAGAGACGACGCCGAAATGGTCAGATGTGCAGCCCGATGGTTCGCGCATCCGTATCTGGACCGGCGACACCGAACAGCACATCTCGACCGACATTGCCTACGGCATCTGGCAGTACTGGGGCTGGACGGGCGATGACCACTTCTTCAGCAAACACGGCGCGGAGATGATCCTTGATACCGCCGTCTTCTGGGGCAGCCGCGTCGAAGCGAAGAATGACCGCTACGAAATCTCGAAGCAGATCGGTCCCGACGAATACCACGAAAACATCGATAACAGCGTCTTCACCAATCGTATGGTCGTCTGGCATCTCGAAACCGCGCTCAAGGCGCTCGACTGGCTGCGCGACCACGCCGCCGCCGATTATCAACGACTGGTAACAGACCTGAAACTGACGCCGGAACGACTGGACAAGTGGCGCGACATCATCGCGCGGATGTTCATCCCGTTCGATGAAGAGAAGCAAATTCATGTCCAGTTTCCCGGCTTCTTCGACATGGAGTACATTCCGGTGCCAGCGTACACGCCGCGCACGACCAGCGTCCAGGCAATATTGGGTCATGCGCGCAGCATCCAGACTCAGGTCATCAAGCAGGCGGATGTCGTCATGCTCATGGCGCTGCTAGGCGAGCAGGTCGGCAGCCGCGAGGTCATGCTCAACAACTGGAACACCTACTACCCGCGCACCGATCACGGCTCATCGCTCAGCCCTGCCATGCACGCCTGGGTCGCGGCGAAGCTGGGTTTGATGGACGATGCTTACGAGATGTTCCACCATGCCGTTCATATTGACCTGCACGATAACAAGGGCAATGTGAAAGACGGGATGCACGCGGCGGCGTGCGGCGGTGTGTATCAGGCGCTCCTGTTCGGCTTCTGCGGGCTTACAATAACAGACAGCGGTCCGCAAATAGTCCAGCCGAGCCTGCCTGAGCATTGGCGAAGTGTTAGCTTTAGCGTGAATTACCGGGGTCAGAAGCACAGTTTCACCGTGCAAAACCCCGTGTGAGTCACCCCGTTGGTGTGCCGGGGTCGCCGCAAGGTGAGAAGCGCGCGCCTGCAATACTTACTTGATGTAGTTGGAGGAAACTGCTATGCGTATCGTTCGTTTTGCTCTGGTACTGGCGCTGCTGCTGCTGGCAGTCGGCGTAACTGCGGTGGGCGCGCAGGAGCCTGTGACCCTGCGTGTGTGGTCAGGCGCGTCGTCGCCGGTCGAAAATGAGTTTAAGGAAGCTCAATTTGCTGCCTTCCAGGAAGCCAACCCCGATATTACGCTTGATGTTCTGATTTCGCCCGATTATGGCACTCAGATTCAGGCGGCATTTGCGGCGGGCGATTACCCGGAAGTTTTCACCGTCGGTCAGTTTGACTTCCCGTCGTATGTCGACTCCGGTCTGCTGATGCCAGCGGGCGACCGCATTGAAGCGGCGGAAGACATCTATCCGAGCCTGCAAAGCGCCTTCAGCGTTGATGGTGCGCCTTACTGCGTGCCGAAAGACTTCTCGACGCTGGCACTGTACTACAACACTGACCATTTTGCAGCGGCGGGCGTAGAGGCACCCACCAGCGAGTGGACATGGGAAGATATGGCGGCGGCGGCTCAGGCAATCACCGACGCAGGGATTGTCGTCAATGATATTCCGGTGCTTGGCTTGAGTGCAGCGGCAGACCGCAACCGCTGGATGGCGTTCTTCTGGGCGAACGGTGGTCGTGTCTTCAGTGAAGATATGACTGAAGTGGTCTTCGACAGCCCTGAAGCAATTGCGGCGCTCGACTTTTACGGCAGTTTTGCCGCTAATGGCACGGGCGATGTCCCGGCGAACCTGGGTGGTGCGGGCTGGAACGGTGAAGCATTTGGTCGTGGCTACGCAGCGATGACGGTTGAAGGCAACTGGGCAATCGGCTACCTGAACAACGACTTCCCCGATCTGAACTGGGGTGTCGCAGAACTGCCGACCGCGCCGAGCGGCAACAAGGGTACGCTGACCTTCACCGAATGCTGGGCAGTGAGCGCGCTGGCGGCTGAAGACCCCGCCATTGCCGATGCTGCGTGGGCACTGGTCAACTTCCTGACCGGTGAAGAACAGGCTGTCGCGACGGGTGAACAGGGCTTCGGTCCGATGCCCGCCCGCGCCAGCGCTGCTGATGCCTGGCTGACCGCGCAGGGTGACGTGGGTATGCCGTTCGTCGCAGGTGCGGAATACGCCTGGGCGCCCGTCTTCCCGATTGGCTATGGCGATTTCACCAGCGTGGTTGATGAAGGCACGGTCGATGTTCTGAATGGCGACGCAACCGCTGAAGAAATCATGACCGAAGCCGCCGAAGTCGCGCGCGAAATCATGGCAGAAGGTTCATAACTTCCGGCTCTGCCCCATAGCTACACGATGGGGCAGGTCTTCACAACCACTGCTGAACAAGGGGCTTCAGCCCCTTGCCGCCCTGAACTCGCTTTCTACGTGCAAGGGGCTGAAGCCCCTTGTTCGTGTCAGGCAGAGGTTTCTATACAGTTTTTCAATAGAGGGTTTTATCATGGCACAAAAAGCTTCAACTGCCATACAGCCCGCCGCAGCGGCACAAACGCAGCAGAACGCCAAACTTGAAGAGGGAATTGCCGGGTGGGTGTTCATGGCACCTGCTGCGCTGATTCTGCTCCTGTTCATGATTGTGCCGCTGCTGGTAGCGGGCTATTTCAGCCTGACCGACTGGAACGGGCGCAGACCGCTGACCAATCCCGATGCCTATGAGATAGTCGGTCTGCTCAACTATCAGCAGCTTTTGGTCGAGGGGCGTCGTGTGGACGATTTCTATAACGCGCTCAAGAACACCATCTACTACGCGCTCGGCGTCGTGCCGACGCAAACCGCGATTGCGCTGGTGCTGGCAGTCATCGTCAACCAGAAGTGGATGAGGTTCAGAGGCTTCTTCCGCACGGCGTATTACTTTCCGTCGATCACATCGTCGATTGTTGTGTCGATGATTTTCCTGTTCATGTTCTCGAACACCGGACCGATCAACGGCTTAATCGGCGCTATCAACCCCAATTACACGCCAGTGACATGGCTGGCGAATAACGACGGGCTGATCCACAACTTCCTCAGCTTGTTCGGCGTCATGGCGGACAGCGCCCCGTTCCTGCGCGATACCGAACTCGCTCGCATCTCGCTCTGGGACTGGCTGAGCGGACCGAGCGTCTCGATGTTCACGATCATGATCCTCGCCATCTGGACGACGATCGGTACGATGATGGTCATCTATCTGGCGGCGCTACAAAACGTGCCAGGGCAGGTGTACGAGGCGGCATTCGTGGATGGTGCCACCAACTGGCAGGCGTTCCGGCATATCACCGTACCGCTGCTGGCACCGACGACCTTCTTCGTCGTCACGCTGGGGTTAATCGGCACATTCCAAGTGTTCGACCAGATTTACGTGCTGCGCAATGATACCACGCGCGACAGCACGATGAGCGTCGCCTATCTGGTCTATGACTTCGCCTTTGGCTCGCTTAACGATCCACGCATGGACCGCGCGACCGCAACCGCAATCACGCTGTTCATCATTATCTTTTTCGCAACGATATTGCAGCGCCGCTTGACGGGCGGCGACAAAGCGAAATAAAGGAGGCACACCATGGCTGCTACGGCTGTACGCAAGAGCGGCGGTGCCTCGTTTGAGGCACAGCAAGGCTCTGTATCAGGGTTAGGGCGCATCATCGCGATTGTCGGCTTCAGCATTCTGATTCTGGTCGCGATTATTCAGGTCGCGCCGTTCGTCCTGACGATTGCCAATTCGTTCAAATGCGACCCGGCGATCACCAATGCACCGGGCGCATTCATCCCGACGTTCACGATAACCAGCTGCACGACGGTAGCGGCAGATGGTTCTGAAGGGCGTTTATCGGCGGCTCAGCAGACAGACGGTGTGTTCTTCGACCCGTCGGTCGATGGTTACAACGCGATCCTGGCGGGCGGCTCACAGAGCAACAACCTGCCGCGCTGGCTGTTCAATACTGCTGTCTATTCGATCACGGTCATGGTCGGGCGGCTGATTTTTGACTCGATGGCGGGCTACGCACTGGCGCGGCTCAAGTTCCCCGGCAATCGTGCGTTGTTCTTCATCGTGCTGGGCGTGCTGATGATCCCCGGCGTGGTGCTGCTCATCCCGCGCTTCCTGATGTTGAACCAGTTGGGGTTGCTCAACTCGTATTTCGGCTACTTCGTCGTCCTGGCAGCGGATGCGTTTGGCATCATTCTCATGAAGCAGTTTTTCGAGGCGATCCCGAAAGAAGTCGAAGAAGCGGCGCTGGTGGACGGCGCGAACCGCTTCGTCACGTTCTTCCGCGTCATCCTGCCAATGGCGACTCCGGCGCTGGTAGCCCTGGCGATCTTCAGCTTCCAGGGACAGTGGAACAACTTCATGGATGCGCTGATCATCGTCGGCACGAACCCGTCAATGTTTAATCTGCCGATGGGCTTGACGGTGCTGCAAGGCTCTGGTCAGGATATTCAGTACGATCTGGTGCTGGCGGGCGCGGTCATCACGACGCTGCCGATGGCGATCATCTTCTTCCTCTTCCAGCGCTACTTTGTCGAAGGCGTCAACTACAGCGGTCTGGCAGGGCAATAGCGTATGTGGGCAGGCGTGGGCGCTGCCGGGCGTGGCTTCAGGCACTTCTGGCGGCGCGGCTATCTGTACGTGTGGGCAAACCTGTTCTGGGCATCGCTGACACTGCTGGTCGTCAGCGCCCCCGCTGGCTGGGCGGGGCTGGTGCGCCTGAGCTATGTGGCGCACCGCGACCCGCTCGTCAGTCTGGATGATTTCTGGCAGGGAGTCCGCGAAAGCTGGCGCAAAACGTTCGTGCTGGCACTCATCAACATTGTCCTCGTCATCACCACACTCAGCAATCTGCTTGCCTATGCGGGGGAGTCCGGGCTGGGCTTCGTCATCCTGCGCATGGTGTGGATTCTATCGCTGGTGGCGTGGTTCGGTCTTCAGCTGTTCGTCTGGGTCTTTTACTTCGCGATGGAGCAGCCGACGCTGATCGGCGCGTTCCGCAACGCGGGCGTGATGATTGTCAGCAATCCGCTGTTCACGCTCGGCGTGCTGCTCGTCATTGTAGTGATCGGTGCAATGAGCAGCATATTACCTGCCGCCTGGTTTTTGCTGACAGGCGGCATCTTCGCAGCAATCGCCAACAGCGCCGTGCAGGACCGGCTGCGCACCGCAGGCATCGACAAGTCACCACTACTACCCGATGAGTCGATGATAGTAGACCCGTCGATACACGATATTTAAGAACCTGTCTGTGAATTCGTCGGACAAGGGGCTTCAGTCCCTTGCGGCAAAGGGCTGAAGCCCCTTGTTCGGTGGTTCAAGAGCGGGTTTCAAGTGAATAGTGTTGACAAATGAAAGCAAACCAACTAAATTTTCCGTAACATTAGCATGAGATAAGCCCACAAATCACGTGATGCAAAAGAGTTCCGTTCCCACCATCAAAGACGTTGCGCGGCACGCGGGCGTTTCGATTGCGACTGTATCGTATGTGCTGAATAACAAGCCTGCCGCCGTCAGCGAAGAGACGCGCCGCCGTGTCCTGCAAGCGGTGGAGCAGTTGGGCTACACGCGCAATATCACCGCGCGCAACCTGCGCTCCAGCAAGACGCGACTGCTCGGCTATGCCTGGATGGAGACGGCAAACCCGCGCCCCAATGCTGTGTTGGAGCATTTCGCCTTCCATCTGGCGCGCGAAGCATCGCACGCAGGTTATCACTTGCTGACGTTCACGTTTCCACACGATAACCCGCTGCCCGTGTATGACCAGTTGCTCCGCACCGGGCGCGTGGATGCCTTCATCCTTGCCAGCACGGTACGCGATGATGTGCGGGTACGCTATCTGCTCGATCAGGGCTTTCCGTTCGTCACCTTTGGGCGCGCTAATCCTGAATGGGACTTCAACTGGGTCGATACCGACAACCACGCCGGAACCTACAAGGCGACGCAACATCTGCTCACGTTGGGACATGAACGCATCGCGATTGTCACCTGGCCCGAAGACTCGCTGACGGGCAATATCCGGCTGGCGGGTTATCAGGATGCGCTGCGTGACGCGGGCATTCAAGTGAACCCGGCGTACATCATCCGCCGCGAATATGGGGAGGCGGTCGGCGAAGTGGTGTTTGAACAGTTGGGTGAACTGCCGCCGCATGAACGCCCGACGGCAGTCGTGACGGTCAGCGATATGACCGCCATCAGCGTGATGAGCGAGGCGGAGCATCGTGGGCTGGAGATTGGCAAGACGCTTTCGGTGATTGGCTATGACGACGAGACGCTGAGTCAATATCTGCGTCCGGCGCTGACGAGCGTGCGCCAGCCGATCCAGGCGATCAGCTATGAAACGGTGGCGATACTCGACGACACGCTCAACCAGGGTCCCGCCGAAACGCGGCAACTGCTGATCGCGCCTGAACTCATCGTGCGCGAATCGACGGGCAGACCCATAGACCCATAACGAGATCAGAAAAAGCTTATTCAAGAGGGTGGAGGGGAAGAGGATAGAGGGTTTTTCATATCCCTGCATTTCTTGGCGTCCTTGGCGTCTTGGCGGTTTAAATCCTTACCTAAACCGCCAAGGACGCCAAGAGAAGAATCACCCTCTATCCTCTCCTCCTCTACCCTCTTGAATAAGCCCTTTTCTCGCTCTTCATCCAATCTGTGCGAGAATATTGTCCAGTGATGCACCTGCCAGTGATGGCAGCTTGAGATGCCCATGTTCGCCTGCCGACACCCCCAGCCCGACCGTCCAGAAGCCGCCCGCCCGCGCCGCGTCAATCCCCGCCTCGGCATCCTCGAAGACAATCGCCTGCGTGGGGTAGACGCCCAAGCCGCCCGCCACCCACACGAATAAATCCGGCGCAGGCTTGGGGTTGACCACGCTGTAGCCATCGCCGACGACATCGAAGGTAGTGGACATGCCGAGCTTTTCCAGCACCTTGTGCGCATTCTTCGACGCTGACCCCAACCCCAGCTTCATCCCGGCTGCCTTTGCCTGTGCCAGCAGGTCGTTCACGCCGTCCAGTATTCCGGCGGGCCTGATCTCATCGAGATAATCGAGGTAGTAATTGTTTTTGCGCTCCATCCACGCTTGCGCGGTCGTCTCGTCAATCGGCTGCCCCTTGAGCATCCGGTTCAGGCTTTCGCGCCGGGAAACGCCGCGTAGGGCTTCGTTGTCTTCGCGCGTGAAGGCGATACCTTCTTCGTCTGCCAGCCGCTTCCAGGCGAGAAAGTGATACTCGGCGGTATCTGTAATTACGCCGTCAAGGTCAAAAATCAACCCGCGTATGGTCGTCATGGGCATAATACTCCGGTGTGAGTCTGGCATAATGCGGCAATTATAACCATTTCATCATCAGCGCTCTATACCGACAGATGTCATGATTGCCGCCCAGTTCATCCGCCCGATCATCGCCGCCATTTCGTCGGCATCGTGCCTGGTGTCATGCTCCAGCCACCACTCCAGGACGCCAAACAGGGCGGCGCTCAGATAGTGAGCGATGATTGGCGTTGGAACAGATGGCGTACCGGTACTCCATGCTGCCAGAACCGACGTCATATGTTGCTCAATGTGCGCTGCGATGTAATGTCGCAGGCGCGCGCTCAGACTTTGAGCGCTGTTTGAGCGCAGCAGCACGCGGTACAGGTCGCGATGGGTTGCCGCGTGGCGAAAGGCAAGCTGCGAGGGGAGTGGAGCGTTGGCGCTTGATACTGGCAGGGCGGCTGCCTTAATCTGCTCGATCAGCTCGTCGATCAGACGCTGTAAGGTCAGCAGCAGCAGTTCGTCTTTACCGCCGTGAAAATGCAGGTAGAACGTGGCGCGCCCGAGATTTGCCCGGTCGGTGATGTCTTCGATACGGATGTTATCGTAGCCGCGCTCCAGGATCAACGCGATCAGAGCATCGCCCAACAGGCGCTGTGTGCGTTCGCGGCGGCGGTCTGGACGCCTGGTCATTTCTGTACGAGTGTCCATTTCTGGATTCAGCCTCTCAATTCGTAGTTGACGAAAACATGCAGTTGATTATAGTGAAAATTATAGACAACATGTCCAGAATTGGCGTGAGTGATGAAAAGCAATCGATATCCCCCCGGTCCTAACGGTGTGCTGCTCGCAGGTGCGGCACGTGAATTTGCAAGCGAGCGTCTCGCTTTCATTACGGAGTGTCGCGAAACATACGGCGACTTCGTTCACTTCCGTCTCTTCAATCGTCACGCCTACCTGCTGAACGATCCCGATCATGTGCGTTTCGTGCTGGTCGAACACCCTGAGCTGTTTCAAAAGACACCACTTTTAAAGAAGAACACCCGGCGCATCATCGGCAACGGGTTGCTGACAAGCGAAGGCGAATTCCACAAACGCCAGCGCAAACTGACACAGCCGGCATTTCATCATCAACGTATCAACGCTTATGGCGAAGTGATGGTCGATTACACGCTGCAAATGCTATCGGATTGGGAATCGGGCGAGCGCATCGACATCCATCACGCCATGATGCGCCTGACGATGGCGATTGTGGCACGCACGCTCTTCAACGCTGATGTCGCGCAGGAAGCGGCGGCATTGGGTGAAGCGATCACTGCGGGGCTGCATCATGTGACGCGGCGCACAACGCAGCCGTTGGCACTGCCCGACTGGGTGCCGACGCGCGACAATCGCACTGCCAATCGTTATATCCACCTGCTTAATCGCACGATTGATCGCATCATCGCCGAGCATCGCTCGTCCGGAGTCGACAGCGGCGATTTGCTGACGATGCTGATGCAAGCGCGCGACGAAGATGGCGGGCAGATGGATGATGAGCAATTGCGGCACGAGGCGATGACGATCTTCATCGCCGGACACGAGACGACCGCCAACGCGCTGACATGGGCGCTGTATCTGGTCGCGCAGCATCTCGACGTCGAACGACGGTTGCAAGCAGAGGTCGATGCGCTGGCTCGTTCCGCGCCGACAATAGAGGACCTTTCCCGACTGCCATATACGGAGATGATCATCAAAGAAGCCATGCGCCTCTATCCGCCTGCCTGGATCGTGCCGCGCCTGGCGATTGCCAACTTTGAACTGGGCGGCTATCACATCCGCAAGAACAGTGTGCTGTTCACCAGTCCATACACCATGCACCGTCACCCGCGCTACTATGAACAACCAGAACGCTTCATCCCCGAACGTTGGACGAGCGAGATGGAGAAGGCGCTGCCGAAGTACGCCTACTTCCCGTTTGGGGGTGGTCCGCGCGTGTGCATCGGCAATGGTTTTGCGCTACTTGAAGCGCGCCTGATACTGGCGACCATTGCGCAGCGCTGGCAGCTGGTGCTGGAAAGCGACCCAATGCCTATACCAGAGCCTGTCATCACGCTGCGCCCAAAACATGGTATCTGGATGCGCGCGCAGCTTCGGCAGACTCAAGCACATCTGCTCACGGTGTAAGCACGAACTTTCGGCAAGAATCACCAATCGATTGAACAAGACTGATTCTTGCCTCGTCATCCTTTAGACGACTTGCCCAAACATAACAAACATTACGCGCCTGAACTGGCAATGGTTTGTTATAAACTGCCTAAAATACCTGACATGCCGCCGCGCATGTCACATTTGGACAAAGCAAACTGCACAAAGTTTATCGATTATGCTGTTCAGACTTCATGATCTGCTCCTGTATAGTTTCGCCAGCTTACAAGCCAACCTTGTTTTGGTTCGGGGATTGTGGAGGAGCAGGGAATGAACAAGTCTACTCGCGTATGGCGCAGACTGCTGGTGCTGGCAATTGCCGCCGCCGTCCTCGCCATTTTTGGTACCAACACCGTCGGCGCGCAGGACGGACCGACGCTGGAAAGTCTGGCGGAAACCAGCGGCAATCTGCAAATTTCGATTGACACCGCCTGGGTATTGATGACGGGCTTTTTGGTCTTCTTCATGCAGACCGGGTTCGCGCTGCTGGAAACCGGCATGATCACGCACAAGGGCGCTGTGAACGCGCTGCTGGAAAACTTCATTGACGCGGGTCTGACGGCGATCTGCTGGTGGGCAGTCGGCTTCGGCGTCGCGTTTGGCGCGTCCAGCGGCGGCTTGTTCGGGACATCGCTGTTTGCGCTGGGCATCGACGCAGCAAGTACGCCCTATACGTATGTCTTCCCGGATGGCAGCACGTTTGCGCTGACCGTTAGCACACTGACGTTCTTCTTCTTCCAGTTCGCCTTTGCCGCGACCGCCAGCACCATCACGACAGGCGCGATGGCAGAACGCACCGATTTCGTGGGCGACCTGATCTACAGCGCGTTGATCGCCATCGTCATTTACCCCGTCATCGTTCACTGGGTGTGGAGTGGCAGCGGCTGGCTGTTCCAGATGGGCTTCCATGACTTCGCAGGTGGCACAGTCGTGCATACGGTCGGCGGCGTCATCGCGCTGGTCGGCGCGATTATGCTCGGTCCGCGTCCCGGTCGCGTCTTCGGCAAGCCGCCGCGTCCGCACAACCTCGCCTATGCCACGCTCGGCACGATGATCCTGTGGTTCGGCTGGTACGGCTTCAACCCCGGTTCGACGCTCGGTCTGGGCGGCGGCGCACCGGAAGGTGTCGGCACTTTCGCGAACTGGGCAAGCCTGATCACCGTCACGACCACGCTCGGCGCGGCAGGCGGCGCGATGATGGCGATGTTTGTGCAGTTCTTCCGCACGGGCAAATGGGACCTGAGCTACGCGCTCAACGGCACGCTGGCGGGTCTGGTGGCGATTACCCCTGCCTGTGCCTACGTATCACCGCTGGCGGCGATCATCATCGGTCTGACGGCGGGCGTGCTGGTCATCATCGTGGTTGAAGTCGTTGAACGCGCCAAGATTGATGATCCTGTTGGTGCGTTCGCGGTACACGGCGCGTGCGGCATGATGGGGACAATGGCGATTGGTCTATGGGCAGACCCGACGCTGACGTTCAACACGGTCATGGCGGGGCAGGGCGGCTTGTTCACGACGGGCAATCTGGGGCTGCTGGGCGTGCAGATCACCGGGTCGCTGGCGACGGTCGCCTATGTCGCGGTGACAGCGGTGATCATGTTCGGCGCGCTCAAGCTCGTCAACCGCCTGCGCGTCAACAGCAAGGCAGATGCGATTGGCATCGATGTCTACGAACACGGTGCGTCGATTTGGCCCGACGTGCTGCCGCACCCGGACGATGTGGTCGAGACGGGTTCGCCGAAGAAAGCGCCTGCGGTCGGGGATTAACGGTGGAACCGGAGTAAGTACGGGCAGAACGCAAAGTGCTTATTCAAGAGAGTGGAGATGAAGAGGCTGGAGGGAATGTTCTCTTCAGCCTCTTTTTGTGCGGAGAGCATCAATTGGTGTTCATCGCTGGATATACCGCATGATCAGCCACAGTCAGATAATCGTATTCTAGACTACTTCTATCGGTTGGAACGTGAGTCCAGTCAGTTGATTGCGCTCCACTGCATCCTTAAACTCGTCTGATACGTATACCCCGGAAGTAAGCCATTCCGTCAGCATAAAGATATGCGGACTGCGAACCGACTCTGCTGACAACACCAGAGGGTGTATGCGTTTTAGTTTGGTGGAGTTGCGCCAATGTTCAATTTCTGCTGCCTGATCCCATCGGATGCAGTTATCAATATGGTTGATGACACTGACTGCATAGAGATCAATTTCATCTCCCATCAAGCGACATGGAAAAAGCTGTATCTGCTGAGTGGTTAGATCTTCAAGCACTTGCAGCGCTTTTTCTGTTAGTAAAGGCACCCAACGTAAGCCAAACGGAAAATAAATATCACCAGCAATGGTAACAATGTCATCAGGATGAGAAGGTGGTATTAGATGTAGCTCCATTTTCCCCCAATTTTCTTGGAGTTGCCCTCGAATACCCAAACTACGCAACCGCTCTGTGTCCTCAGAACTGAGTGTGTGAGGTTTGTGGAATGCTTTACCATTGTTGATACGCCAAATTTTCATGTCATTTGCTCCATCTAGCTTCCCAAGTTAACGATTGCTGCAATCAACTCATCTCGAATTTCCACCGCAAGTGCTATCTGTTCTGCTTCAGTAAACTCACCTGCATTGAGGCGCTGTACCAAATCATAGCTAGAACCATCGATTAACTCAGCAATGTTGTCCATCATTTGACGAACTACGAAGCGAGACTTCTCGTCTCGTCCGTGCTGCAAACGGATTTGTTCCGCCGCCAATACTCAGTATCTCGTCAGCGAATTCCTCTGGTACAACCTCATCGGCATTCCGCACTAAGCCTTCCACGATATCGTCGAACGCGCCGGGATTTGGTCCTGGCACAAATCCCAGAAGGGCAAGCCCGGTGCCCAACCTGTCGCCAGCAGCGACGGCGCGAATGAAGTCGATTGTTGCTGCACCCGGACGATGTGGTCGAGACGGGTTCGCCGAAGAAAGCGCCTGCGGTCGGGGATTAACGGTGGAACCGGAGTAAGTACAGGCGCAAGAAAAGTGCTTATTCAAGAGGACAGAGATGAAGAGGCTGGAGGGAATGTTCTCTCCAGCCTCTTTTTGTGCGGAAAGCATCAATTGGAGTTCATCGCTGGATATACCGCATGATCAGCCACAGTCAGATAATCGTATTCTAGATTACTCCTATCGGCTGGAACGTGAGTCCAGTCAGTTGATTGCGCTCCACTGCATCCTTAAACTCGTCTGAGACATATACCCCGGAGGTAAGCCATTCCGTCAGCATAAAGATATGCTGGTCTCGCACAGCATTTGCATTTAACACCAAAGGGCGTAGGCGTTTTAGTTTGGTGGAGTTGCGCCAATATTCAATTTCTGCTGCCCGATCCCATCGGATGCAGTTATCAATGTGGTTGATGACACTGACTGCGTGAAGATCAACTTCTTCTCCGAGCAAGTAACATGGGAATATCTCAATATGTGCACTCACTAAAGATTGAAGCACGCTAAGTGCCTTATCAGTAAAAAGCGGTATGCGACCAAACTTCAAGTAGGTATCACTTGACATTGTTGGTGTGTCATCTGGATGGTTAGAATTTATAACCTGTAACCTTATGACTTTCCACTCGCCTTGATACGTCCCCTTCAAACCCAAACTAGTGAGTCGTTGTCGGTGTTCATCTGAATCGGTCTGAGGATTATGAAAGCGGTTATCGCGACCTATACGCCAAATTTTCATGTTTTATCCTATTGCATTCCGCACTAAGCCTTCCACGATGTCATCAAACGCGCCGGGATTCGGTCCCGGCAGGAAACCCATGAGCGCAAGCCCGGCGCCCAACCTGTCGCCCGCAGCGACGGCGCGAATGAAGTCGATTGTTGCTGCGACCTGATCCAGGACAGGAAAGAACGACATCGCAATCAACAGGTGATCGCCATAAGGCGTGCCTTCCGGGTACAAGTTGAGGGTTTGCGATGCGAATAAAGTGACTACGGTCGGAGGATTAACGACAGCAGTCTTCTGAATGGCACATGGTATGAGAGGAGAGAGAACGCTCGCGTTCTCTCTCCCCGTTATTCAGATGACTTTGTTACTCTATTTTATCGGGGGTATACCAATCACTATCCTCTTTGGCGTGGTTTCGGAACTTACTTTGATGTGTTATATACCACCTTCACAGGTAATTCTTTGAACGCTTTGTCATTGTCGGAAAGATAGATATGAAGCTCTTCCCACATAGCAACGACTATTAAGGTCTTGTTGCCGACCTGCAATTGCACACCTGTTAAAGGCGGATTGTCTATAGCGATGTGCGACAAGCAAAGCTCAATGGGTAGTACCGTGTGTATGCTTTGCCCGATGAAAACAGAAAACCCTTCGCTATCCGAAATATCCATAAGCTCCCATGTACCATATTGTTCCGCATAAGCAACAGCATCTGCATCAGTGCGTCCTTCCATAAGGTCGTACCATTTTTCAGTACTCACAACTAATGACTCGGCATCTAGGGCAGCATCAAACACAGCAACCGTTCCATCATCAAAGTCGATTTGAAAAGGCAACTTATTTTCAACGACAGGCTGACCCTCGAAAATATGAACAACGCGATATAGCGCTTTAATGGGTTTATTTTTGTATTTCTCAATGATTGGCAAGGCTTGATTTTTATCTAACATGATTTCTCCCAGTTATGGAATTACACTAGCACCAACAAACCATGAATTTGTTACTCCATTGGTCCAAATACTAACAAATTCACCATTCGCCTTCGTAACAACTACGTCATTGCCCAACCGGAAGAACAGGTAATCTGTCCCACCGCCTGATTGTGGGCGAAAAGCACCCTGACGAACCTCATCCGCGTTGGCAACAATATTTTGAATTATAGTTCTGAATTGGGCACGATGGTCAGCATTACTGACATCTAAACCCCACTCACTCATATGCCTTCTAGACGCATGACTACCAAATTGATGCTCGTTAATGGTTAGTGGTGGTAAAGCAGTCGGCACTGGCACATGCCGCGCGCCGTCCACAACCTCATCTGCATTGCGCGCTACACCTTCCACAATCTCATCTGCATTGCGCGCAACGCCCTCCACAATGTCGTCAAACGCACCCAGATTAGGTCCCGGCAAGAAACTCATCAACGCAAGCGCGGTACCCAAGCGGTCGCCAGCCGCAACAGAGCGAATGAAGTCGATTGCTGCCGCGACCTGGATGATGTGGTGGAGACGGGTTCGCCGAAGAAAGCGCCTGCGGTCGTCGACTAACGACCGCAGGCATGTGAACGGCAAGTGGTTTGATGGGAGAGAGAACGCGCGTGTTTTCGCTCCTCTTTTCCACCAACTTCGTTACGCTATTTTTGACAATCGTGTAGCCAGTTCTTCTCCTAATTTGCGATAGTCATCAAGTGTCTTGCCTGTTTGTTCTATACGCTTGAATTCATCCCCAAGCCATTGGCGTAAGGGACTGTGTATGTAGAACAGTCCCAGATGTGACCAATAAGCGCCTAACGTGTCCGGGCGAAAGTCTCCTAAAAGGATCCGTCGTTCCAATATCAATTCACGCACCTCTATGGGAAATTGTAAATTGAGATCCATCTCGAATAACTCAGTTAACATTTTTGGATCATTACATGTCTTTATTGCATCAAGACTTTGTGCCACCAAATGTTCCCAATCGCTTTCATCTTGCACGTCGTCATTAAGTAACATTTGCCCATAGTGGAAAATATTCATATTTCAATGTCCTTTCAGATGTTAATTTGGTTGAGTGAGTGCGTATGTACTCACATGAATTTGTCCATTTGCCAACCGAATGGCATGATATTCGATTTGATAACCATCTACTATAATTGTACCAACAAAGTTGTCCACAATATTTCCAGCACTGTCCACCAATTGACCACTTTGACTTGCTGTTGGTAGAGAAACCCCCGAGTTTATTTGTTGAGTTAGATCGTCAAGAATTGCACTCTCTACTTGATCGCGTCGCAAATTTGTGCGACTAAATGCGCTGGTTTGTCCTGTTGCTTGGTTAACACCCGGGGCACTGGGAATATCGTGTGGTCGGTCAAAAGAGTGTTGGGTATTGAAGAAAACCTGTACATTGTCACCTGTGTCCAGCGTTATTGTGCTTGAGCGACGCCCACCTCTTGTGGGTGTGAAAGCTCTGTTTCCACCTGGCTGAACTGGTGGAATAACGGCCGTCGGCACTGGCACATGCCGCGCCTCATCCACAACCTCATCTGCATTGCGCGCTACACCTTCCACAATCTCATCTGCATTGCGCGCAACGCCCTCCACAATGTCGTCAAACGCACCCAGATTAGGTCCCGGCAAGAAACTCATCAGCGCAAGCGCGGCACCCAAGCGGTCGCCAGCCGCAACAGAGCGAATGAAGTCGATTGCTGCCGCGACCTGATCTAGCACCGGAAAGAATGACATCGCAATCAACAGATGCTCGCCATAGGGCGTGCCTTCTGGATACAAGTTGTTATGCTGTGATGCGAAGAACATCACGGGCAGTTCGGTTCCAGGTTGGTGGAGGTAGGGCGAGTTAGAGCCTGCCTTTTCCAGCCCTTCCTGATAGAGGGCGACGAGAATGCCTAGATTGACATTTGATCGGTTATCCAGGTCTTGATTGAGATAGGGGACGATATCTTCTGAAAGCAGCCCTGCGCTGACCATTGCATACAACTCATTGACCAGCGTGCTTTGTACCCATGCAGCCTCGTTGCGAACGAGGTTCGCCTGCTCGGTTGTGAGACCTGTTAATGCTTCGAGATGGGCAAGCTCTTCGGCACTTAAAATACCCAGGTTGGCACTGACAATCGCTTCAATCACCTCTGGCGGGATAGTTTGTCCGCTGCCCATCACGATTGACGATTGGTTGATCAAGTAATCCAGTGTGTAGGCGGAGAAACCCCGCCCATCCAAAGCACCGGATTGCTGCAAAAGATAGAGCGCACTGTTCGTATCGATCACATCGCCAACGGTTTCGCGAACGATGACTTCGAGTGCCTGTAATGTCGCTACATCATCGGCTTCAATGTCATAGTTGCCCGTGACATAGCCGAGAAATAGGGAGACCGCCTGATCAGTCGAAAGCTCATTACCCCATTTTTCTGAGATTAACCAGTTGTTCCATGAAGCATCATCTTCACCAGGCATGGATACTGGCAGTTGATTGGCTTCCGTCACTACGGGAGCTAACGGAGCAACGAAACTATCGCGTTCGCCTGTTCGATACTGCTCAACAGGCGTTGGTGGACGTTGTTCGCGTTCACCCGCGCGATAATCTGTCACTGCCTGCTGCGTTTGCTGCGCACGCGCTTGCTGGCGCTGCTGCCGTTGCTGGAACGAGCGCTCGGCACGCGCATCTTCGCGCTGTTGGTGACGTTCTTGTGCGGATAATGGACGTATTTGAGGACGACCAAAGCCACTACGACTGGTGATGTTCGGGTCATCTGCTCGGCGTCGCGCAGCTTCCTGCGCACGAAGAGCCTCAATGTCACGAGGGGACGGCGGGAATAGCCTTATCATATCTTTTCTCCATAATACTTTTCAGATAACTTTCTTTGACGGACAAAAACTTGTCTAAATCAATACGATACCTCCCGACCTATTCAGGACACACAGATGATGAATGAACAAATGTTCTCTTCACCATAAAGCAGCATATCACACTTTCCTGCATCAGTGTGACACAAATGAGTACAAATTTGTGTTTATTTTGCGCACGAATCTGCGCACGAATTTGCGCACAGGTTTTGGTGGTCAGGTATTCACAACCGCGTCTGCGTGGTCTCCTGCGGTACTGCCTCCCTGCTCCCCTGCGTTAAATTCAATCCCGGCTTCAACCACCGCTCGCTCACCACCCCCGCCAGCAGCCCCAGCACCGCCGCAATCAGCAAGCCGAGCTTGTTCGGCAGCGGGTTCAGCAGCAGCGATGCCACGCCCGCCACCGTTGCAGCCGCCAGCCTCGGGCGT
>Ga0224723_1000604_pt1 | contig 24318 bp, 16 predicted proteins | sample Balambano_FR2_Me_FD_161647 | JGI IMG/M metagenome (GOLD analysis project Ga0224723, IMG submission 161647) | Freshwater sediment microbial communities from Lake Towuti, South Sulawesi, Indonesia - Balambano_FR2_MetaG | ecosystem: Environmental > Aquatic > Freshwater > Lake > Sediment | place... | reverse complement strand
TCCTCAAAGACATGGAACAGCAGCTCAGCGAGATGATCCGGGTGATCCGCAATGGTCGCCAGCAGCTTCAGCCAGAACCCCCTTCTCAAAAACCGCGTGAGATCGAGTCTTCCCGCACCTCCACGTCGCCTCGCCCGTCAGAGCGTCCGAAGAAATAGATTGATCGCTGCAAACATCGCTGGCAGGGCGATTCACAGCAAAATGCAGAAGCCCTTTGCTTATTGAACTGTTGAAATGGCAGTCAGGATGACGGCTGAGCGATGACTCCAGAGCTGGCTAATCCTCGCTTTGCCTCTAGCCGCATGTCCGACCCAGTTTCAAAGTTCTGTGATCTTAAAGCTCTCAAAAACCCCTAAAAACCGACCGACAAACCGTATTATAGTAGTGGAGTCCTCATTATTACCGAAAGTCTTTGTGGAACTGTCTGCCAGAGTTGAATACGCCCTACTGGCACTTCTCGAAATGGCAAGCCGCCGTCCAGAGAAAACGCCGTTAAAAATTAGCGAAATCGTTGCAGAACAGGCGATTCCCGATCGCTATCTGGAACACATTCTTGCAAGTTTGCGGCGGGCTGGTGTTGTACAAAGCCTGCGTGGGGCAAAAGGTGGGTATGTGCTCATGCGAGAACCCTGGCAAATCACACTGCTGGAAATCGTTGCCTCGGTGGAGGGTGAGCTGCTCGAAAATGGGCAAAAAGAGCGATCGACCCCTCCGACCTTAGAGCAAACGCTGGTGTATGAAGTTTGGCAGCAGGCGACAGCCGCATCTAAAGCGGTTTTGAGCCGCTACACGCTTCAGGATTTGTGTCAGCAACGCGAAGCCCAGCGGCACACTGACCCAATGTATTACATCTGATTGGCTGACCGCCCCAGCCTACTGTTCGGGCTTCAGACCGCGTAGTGCTTAAAGATCACGCTTAAAGATGATCATTTCTGAACCCACCACAGGACTGCGGGCAAGCAGCGTTCCTTCGCTGTCAGTGATTTCGAGTTTGCTGAAATCCAGCTCTCTCGCTCGTTCCAGCATTTCTGTTGCAATGCGGTCTTGTCGCGATCGAGCCAGCTCGTACCAGCTTTCATCCACTTTGACGATGAGCCGACTGCTGCGAAAGTTTGCCTGAATTGATTGGATCAAGCCATCTGCATACTGATTTGTGATCTGTGTCACCTGGTCTTGAATGGCTGCAATCAAGCTTTGTTCAGGAGTCAAATCTAGCGGTGGCAATGATTCTCCAGATTCTCCCGCAGGCGAGACCTCAATGGGCTGCTCTGGAGCAGGCGCAGTCAATTCTGGCAGAGGAGCAGGTTCGGGCACTGCTGGAGCGGCGGGTTCTTCAGCAAATTCTTCAGCGGCAGGCTCGACGATCGGCTCTGGCAAAGGTTCGACAATTGGCTCTGGCGATCGAATGGCTACTGGCTGCGGCGCAGGCTCTGTGCCTGTTGCTGCCGGTGATTTGCCAGGAAGCGCCGAGCTGACCCAAACGAGCAGCAGCAGCACGCCTGCAATGCCGCCGGTCAAGGCGGTGTCAGACAGTTGATTGAGCGAGGCGGGCAAAACCCTACGAATTTGGGGCAAAATCTTGCTCCACAGCGTTTGAATATCCTCCCAGAGCAGCCGCAGTTCGGTGAGCAAACCAGGTTTCGCTGGCGCGGGCGGCGTGTCTGCTGCCGCAGGGACAGTTGGCTGTGGCGTAGCCGAACCTGGCTGTCCGGTAGTACTCCCAGCGATCGATTCTGCTGGAGACTGTGCATTTGCAGCAGGTTGCCCTTGAGCAGGCGGCGCACCCTCTAGTTTTTCGACGGCAAATTCCAAAACGCGAATCGTGCCGCGCAAAAGGCTGACGCTGACTGCCCTGAGCACAAGCAGAGCCTGCTGCCCCGACTGCGTCTGCCGCTGCTGGGGTGGAGGCGTAGGGGATTTCGCGTTTTTGGGGGCTGGCGGAGGCGATTGAGACATGAGAGCCTTGGGGGGTATACAACGCGGGATTAGCGCTGTATCGCCAGCGATCGATCACGGGCACAGCGCGATTTGAAAGCGATCGAGGATCAATCTACCATTTTGCGCTTCCTGACATCAGAGATGCCGTCAAAACGATCGCCAGCAGCTCAGTACATCCAGGGAATCAGTTTTTTAACCTGCTGGCGATATTCAGCATAGTCTGGATACTTCTCGACCAGCCAGTTTTCCTCACGACTGGCTTTAGCATCAAAAAACAGGAATAGCGCAATCGTTCCCGCCAGGTGAGACAGGCTGACCTGCAAAATCGTCCAACCCAGCGCTGCCAGAATCAAGCCACCGTAAAGCGGGTGCCGGATAACGCGATACACACCAGTCTGCACTAGCTCACCGTCGTCTCTGGGGTACGGCAGCGGCGTAAGACTCTGCCCCAGCTCGGTTATTCCTCTTGCCAACAGAAAAACTGCGCCAAATTCCACAACCAGCGTGACTGATAGCGCCGCATACAGCGCATAAAAGGGCAGGTGGAGTCCGGGCGGTCGATAAACGGGCAGCAGCACAAATGCCACCAGCAGCCCAAACTGAGCGACCACCCAATATTCCCCTCGCTGTCCCCGTCGCCAGCCTTCCCGGGAGAAGCCCCAATCTGAAAAAAGTTTCATGGCTCTTTGCGGGCGATCGAACCCCGTGATCGCCTCTCGATCAATCTTGACAGATTCAACTTGACAGATTCAATTTTGACAGACATCGGGGATGAGACCTGTTCCCATCCCCATGCTGTCAGCCCGGCTGTTAGCGCGTAACGCGATCGATCTGCTCAATCTCGGCTTTGGTCATCGTCCAACCCAAAGCACCCGCGTTTTGTCGCGCCTGGTCGGCATTTTTGGCACCGGGAATGGGAATGACGTTGCCCTGGGCGATCAGCCAGTTAAGCGCAACTTGAGCGGGAGTGCGATCGTATTTTTCGCCAATCTCCTTGAGCAATTGCACAACTGGGGCAATTTTCTCTAGACCCTCGCGGCTGAATTGCGGATTGATGCGCCGTGCCCCAGTGGGATGGTGGGCGCTATCGGGTGTATATTTGCCGGTGAGCAAGCCTTGCGCCAGCGGGCTGTATGCCAGGATGGTGATGCCCAGTTCGCGCGCGGTTGCCATCACGCCATTGCGTTCGATTTGACGCCCCAACAGCGAGTAGGGCATTTGATTCACCGCCAGCGGCACTCCGCGCTGAGCAAGGATATCATGCGCCTGACGCATCTGCTCGGCAGTGTAGTTGCTCACGCCAATCGCGCCAATCCTGCCTTGCTGCACTTCATCTGCCAGCGCGTTCATCAGTGTCGTTTTGCTCATCAAGAAATCAAAGGGCATGTGCACTTGATAAAGCGCAATGCTTGGCACTTGTAGACGCTTTAAGCTCGCACTCAGCGCATCCGCAACGGCATCACTCGTGAACCGCCAGGGCATTGGAAAGTATTTGGTGGCGATCTGCACAGGCTGCTGCGTTTGTTTCATAAACGTCCCCAGCAGTCTTTCTGATTCACCCAGCCCATAGATTTCGGCAGTGTCAAACAGCGTGACTCCAGCGTTGACAGCAGCGTGAAAGGCTTCTGCAAGCTGAGCCGCGTCATAGTCTCTGCCATAGCTCCAAAACAGCCGATCGCCCCAAGCCCAGGTGCCAATTCCCAGAGGCGCAACAGCAGCTCCGTTGCTGCCCAGAGTCAGGGTTTGCGTGGTTGTTTGCACGTTTCTTAATCCTGCTGATTACACTTCTTTACATTCAAAGTGTAGCGACAGAGATTGACTTTGCGTCTGAGCCGCGAGACGGAAAGCTAATCGATTAGGTCTGAAACACACGCTGGTCGCTTTTGGCAAATCCCTAACCGCCAATCAAGTTACATCATTCTGTAACAATTTAACGATCGCGCTCTCATAAACCCATATACTAAACCGCAGCTTTTGCTTCTCTGACTTGATCACCAAGCCATCTCTCAACATGTCTTACGTTTCTCCCCGATCCAACATTTTTCAAACCCTCCTCACCGAGCAATGGCACCGCTGGCAGGCTGCTTACGATCGAGCAGTCACGCAATACTACAATCGCCGCATTGAGCTTGACCCAGAAGGAGAAGCGTGGCAGTACTGGCAGCGTCTTAAGCAGCCGCAATCTGGCATCAACGTTTGTGAAATCAGTGATGCGATGCTCAGTCGCTTGATGAACACGCTGTTGCAGCAGGGAATTTCTAAGTTTGCGGTTGACTGCTTTATTTTAGAACTGCGCCGTTTGAAGCGAAATGTTCAGGGGTAATGCACCGCCCTCTTGAAATTTCCCAAAGATAACGGATGCCCGCGCTAATTGCCGATCGCCGCTGCTGTTTTGGTCAAAATCGCTGCGACTTGCGTTGCCGTCAGGTTGGGGTTGGCGCTTAACATCAAAGCAACCACGCCCGATACATAGGCAGTTGCCATCGAGGTGCCATTCCAGCCTGGAGAATACTGTCCCTCAGGAAGGGTAGAGCGCACGTCTACCCCCGGTGCCATCACAAAGTTCAAGCGCTGGTTGCCCGCCGGATTCGAGAAACTGGCGACTCTGCGGCGGCGATCGACCGCACCAACAGCAATGCCTAAGCCATTGCGCGCAAAGTCAGCAGGTTGGATCGGTCGATTTGCGCCGGATTCTCGCTCATTGCCCGATGCCATAACTGCCACCACGCCTGCCCGTTGAGCCACTTTCAAAGCGGCTTTGGTTTGCCGCATCGGGGGGTCGCCAAGGTAGTTGCCCAGGCTGAGGTTGATGACTCGCGCGCCATTTTGCACGGCGTAGCGAATTCCGGCTGCGACGTTTGCGTCAAAGCGATTGTCATTGCGATCGTCTGCTCCGCCGATCACGCGGACGGGCATAATTTTGGCGCTGGGGGCGACCCCGGTTGCGCCGAACCCATTATTGACAGCGGCGATCGTGCCAGCAACGTGAGTGCCGTGCTTACGAACATCTCTGGGGTCATTGCTGTCAGTGTCTACAAAGTTCCAGCCCCGCACGTCATCGACAAACCCATTGCCGTCGTCATCCAGTCCGTTGTCTGCCACTTCGCCTGGGTTCTGCCAGAGATTGCCCTGCAAGTCCGAATGGTTGTAGTCCAGACCAGTATCTAGCACAGCGACAGTGATGCCCTGTCCGGTAAAACCTTGTGCCCAGACTTCAGGGACGTTGAGGGTATCGAGCTGCCATTGATTGCCGCCGAGATTGGGAACGTTGCCAAACGGATTCCGGGCAGCCGCCTGGGCAACGGCTTTCGCGGCATCCACGAGTCCGTAGCCCGCATCGCGGCTAAACAGCGACACAGGCGCTGACGAAGTGGCGCTGCGCGTGCTCAGCCGATAGCGACCGGTCTCATCAGCCTCAAAGCTAGTGACGCGAATGCGATACTGCACGCCCGCTTGCACCGTGAAGGCAAGACTGGCGTTCTTGTTCAGCACATCAATGTCATCGTTTTTGTGCAGAACTGCGCCGGTCCGGGCATTGATGATCTGGAGATAAGCATCAAACTCTGGGGAACTCAAGTCAACCCGAACCCGCTGCCCGACGCTCAAGCCTGACAACGCGTAGTCGTCAGCGTATCGATCGCGCCGCTGTGAGTTTGCGTTGTCGGTTTGGCTCAAGCGACCGTTGATCTGTTGGTTGGCGCTGATGTTGCCGATCGCGCCATGCTGCAATCCGCTCTGTGAGGCACGGCTGCGAAAATTTGCCAGACTGCGAAACGGTGAGTGGCTGTGAAGGCTCAAGCTGGCGATCGATCGCTGTGAGCTGCCTAAATTCGCAAATGTTGCTGCTGAACGCAACGCATTCTGTTTGAGTAGATGTGAGTTTGAATGGCTCACCGTTACACCTCAGTCCTTCTCGCGGTTGTCACCAGCCGATCTTGCCCGCTTCACCTCCCACAGATTGCTTTCTGGTGCAGAAATTTCAGAACCAGGCAGCAAATCACGATCGAACGCGTTCGCCGCTGCGCCACATTTTTGCTGAAAATTCCCGCTAGACTTGAAGCTCATCCAACTTCTCACCGATAATGGTTTGACATAATCCTGCAAATTTCCCGGGGCGATCGTGACTCTGACAGAACCTGGAAGCTACAAAGACACCGTTAATCTGCCGAAAACTCAGTTTGACATGCGGGCAAATGCCGTCAAGCGTGAGCCAGAACTACAGCAATTTTGGGCAGAGCGCCAGATTTATCAACAGCTTTCGCAAAATAATCCGGGGGAGCCGTTTGTTCTGCATGATGGTCCGCCCTATGCCAACGGCGCGCTGCACATCGGTCATGCGATGAACAAGACGCTCAAAGATATCATCAACAAATATCGCCTGCTGCAAGGACGGAAGGCACGCTATGTGCCGGGATGGGACTGTCACGGTCTGCCGATCGAGCTAAAAGTGCTTCAAGCAATGAAGCCAGAGGAACGCCGTAGCCTAACTCCGCTGCAACTGCGGCAGCGAGCAAAAGCCTGGGCGATCGAGCAACAGCAGCAGCAGAGCGTGAGCTTTCAGCGCTATGGCGTGTGGGGCGATTGGGAACACCCCTATCTCACCCTGACTCCTGACTATGAAGCCGCTCAGATTGGCGTGTTTGGTGAGATGGTGCTCAAAGGCTACATCTATCGCGGACTGAAGCCAGTGTATTGGAGTCCCAGTTCGCAAACGGCTTTAGCAGAAGCCGAGCTGGAGTATCCCGAAGGTCACACCTCGCGCAGCATCTATGCTGCCTTCCCAATGGTCAGCTTGTCTGAGGCAGCTCAGACGCTCGCGCCCTATCTCCCTGAGCTGGGCGTTGCCGTCTGGACAACAACCCCCTGGACGATTCCGGCAAACCTGGCGGTCGCCGTGAATCCTGACCTCAGCTACGCCGTCGTGGAAGTGGACGCAAAAGATGTGGAGCCAGCCACGCTGCCAGAGGTGGGACAGCAAGCGATCGAGTCGGGTCAAGCCAGTGGCATCTTTTGGCGCTATCTGCTGGTTGCTCAAGATCTGGTCGATCGCCTGTCAGCCTTTCTGAACGTGACGCTGACTGTCAGAGCCGTAGTCAAAGGCAAGGATCTGGAGCATTCTACCTATCGCCATCCGCTCTCAGACTTAGACCCTGTGTTCGATCGCCAGAGTCCCGTCGTGGTCGGCGGCGATTATGTCACCACTGAGTCAGGCACCGGACTGGTGCATACCGCTCCCGGTCACGGGGTAGACGACTTTAGCGTGGGGCAGCGATATGGGTTGCCCATTTTGTCACCCGTGGATGAAGAAGGCAACTATACCGCCGAGGTCGGACGGCTCAAAGGCTTAAACGTCTTAAAAGACGCAAATGCTGCGGTGATTGAGGCACTCATGGAGGCGAAATCGCTGCTCAAAGAAGAAGTGTATGCTCACCGCTATCCCTATGACTGGCGCACCAAGCAGCCAGTCATTTACCGCGCCACTGAGCAGTGGTTTGCGTCGGTTGAAGGCTTCCGCGATGCCGCGCTGGCAGCAATTCAGCAGGTTCGCTGGATTCCAGCTCAGGGTGAAAATCGCATTACCGCGATGGTATCTGAGCGATCGGACTGGTGCATCTCGCGGCAGCGCAGTTGGGGCGTACCGATTCCTGCTTTCTATGACGAGGAAACGAATGAGCCACTGCTGAATGCAGAAACGATCGCTCACGTCCAGGGCATCATTGCCGAACGCGGTTCTGATGCCTGGTGGGAGCTGTCGGTTGCAGACCTGCTGCCGCCGTCTTACCGTGACAATGGGCGCACCTACCGCAAAGGCATGGACACAATGGACGTGTGGTTTGACTCTGGCTCGTCCTGGGCAGCCGTCGCCGCCCAGCGTCCTGGGCTGCGCTATCCCGTCGAGATGTATTTAGAAGGCTCTGACCAGCATCGGGGCTGGTTCCAGTCCAGTCTGCTCACCAGCGTTGCCACACACGGCATCGCGCCCTATAAAACAGTGTTGACCCACGGCTTTGTCTTAGATGAGCAGGGGCGAAAGATGAGCAAGTCGTTGGGCAACGTCGTCGATCCGGCGATCGTGATTGAAGGCGGCAAAAACCAGAAAGCAGATCCAGCCTATGGGGCAGATGTGCTGCGCCTGTGGGTGTCTTCGGTCGATTACGCTTCAGATGTGCCGCTGGGGAAAAACATCCTCAAGCAAATGGCAGATGTGTACCGGAAAATCCGCAATACGTCCCGCTTTTTGCTGGGCAATCTGCACGACTTTGACCCCGCTCAAGATGCTGTTGCCTACGAGCAGTTGCCAGAACTCGATCGCTACATGCTGCACCGCATGAGCGAAGTGTTCACTGAAGTCACCGAAGCGTTTGAGAGCTTTCAATTCTTCCGCTTCTTTCAAACGGTGCAAAACTTCTGCGTGGTCGATCTGTCAAACTTTTATCTTGACATCGCCAAAGACCGTCTCTACATCAGCGCCGCAGATGCACCGCGCCGCCGCAGTTGTCAAACGGTGTTGGCAGTGGCGATCGAAAATTTGGCGCGCGCCATTGCTCCGGTGCTATCGCACATGGCAGAAGACATCTGGCAGTTTTTGCCCTACGCAACTTCCTGCGACTCGGTCTTTCAGTCGGGCTGGGTGCGGCTGGAAGAGCAGTGGCACAATCCGGCGCTGGCAGAATCCTGGCAGCAGTTTCGCACCATCCGTCGCTTGGTGAATGAGGTGTTGGAACAAGCGCGCTCAGAAAAAGCGATCGGCTCGTCGCTCGAAGCCAAAGTGCTGCTGGCTGTGCCCGACGCTCAACTGCGGCAGCGCCTGCAAGCCCTCAACCCAGGAGACAGTTTGAGCGGCAACCGCGTCGATGAGCTGCGCTACCTGCTGATCGCTTCGCAGGTCGAAGTGCTGGCAACGGCTGAGCCGCTGGCTGGGTTAAAGTACACCGCGCAATCTGAAGCGATTGGCATCGGCGTCACCACTGCGGACGGTGAAAAATGCGACCGCTGCTGGAATTACTCAACGCACGTCGGCGAATCGCCGGAGCATCCGCTGCTGTGCGAACGCTGTGTGCCTGCAATGTCTGAAAAATTCTAGACCGCCGTTCAGCATACCCCTACAAAAATCCCCCGCCCGCAGGCAGGGGATTTTGTGTTTATTCGATCGCGTCACCAAAGTGAATCGCGTTAGCCAAATCGACTCGCAGTTGAGGCGATGACAAAGGCAGCGTACGTGAGGATGTAGCCAACTGTGAAGTGAGCCAATCCGACCAGCCAGCCCTGGACGATCGACATTGCCACCGGCTTATCCTTCCAGCGAACCAGGTTCGCCAGCGGAGTGCGCTCGTGCGCCCAAACCAGGGTTTCAATCAGCTCTTGCCAATAGCCTCTCCAGGAAATCAAGAACATGAATCCGGTTGCCCAGACCAGGTGTCCAAACAGGAACATCCAGTTCCAGACCGCCAGGTTGTTCATGCCATAGGGGTTATACCCGTTGATCAACTGAGCTGAGTTGAGCCAGAGATAATCACGCAGCCAGCCCATCAGGTAAGTCGAAGACTCATTGAACTGCGCCACGTTGCCCTGCCAGACACCCAGATGCTTCCAGTGCCAGTAGAACGTCACCCAGGCAATGGTGTTGAGCATCCAGAAGATAGCGAGGTAGAAAGACTGCTCCCAGGCAGAGGTTTGGCAGGTGCCGCCCCGACCCGGACCATCGCAGGGGAAGGTAAAGCCAAAGTCCTTTTTGTCGGGCATCAGCTTCGAGCCGCGCGCATCTAACGCGCCCTTGACGCAAATTAGCGTCGTGGTGTGCAGACCCAGAGCAATCGCATGGTGCACCAGGAAGTCGCCAGGACCGATGGTCAGGAACAGCGAGTTGGTGCCGCTGTTAATCGCATCAAGCCAGTTGGGCAACCAGGCAGCGCCTGCCGTTGTCGCCACGCTGTCTGGATTAGACAGCAGCGTATCAAAGCCATACAGCGCTTTACCGTGAGCGCCCTGAATGAACTGAGCAAAAACCGGCTCAATCAGGATTTGCTTTTCGGGTGTGCCAAACGCCTGCATCACGTCGTTGTGGACGTACAGACCCAGCGTGTGGAAGCCGAGGAACAAAGACACCCAGCTCAAGTGCGAGATGATTGCCTCTTTGTGCTCCAGCACACGCGCCAGCACGTTGCCTTCGTTCTGAGCCGGGTCATAGTCCCGCACCCAAAAGATGGCACCGTGGGCAAAGGCACCGATCATGATGAAGCCAGCAATGTACTGGTGGTGCGTGTAGAGCGCTGCCTGAGTTGTGAAATCCTTCGCCATAAAAGCGTAGGGCGGCAGCGAGTACATGTGCTGTGCCACCAGCGATGTCACGACCCCCAACGCTGCCAGGTGGATGCCCAACTGGAAGTGCAGCGAGTTGTTGTAGGTGTCATACAAGCCCTGGTGCGGCAGGTTGAACTGCCCCTCGGTCTTGGTGCCAAAGAAGTTTTTGGCGTTCAGCATTTCTTTGATGCTGTGACCAATACCGAAGTTGGTGCGGTACATGTGACCCGCGATAATGAACAGCACCGCGATCGCCAGATGGTGGTGAGCAATATCCGTCAGCCACAGCGACTGGGTTTCGGGATGGAAACCACCCAGGAAGGTGAGAATTGCCGTTCCTGCGCCCTGAGATGTGCTGTACACATGATCCAGCGTATCGGGATTCTCAGCATATACACCCCAGTTGCCCGTGAAGAACGGTGCCAGACCAGCGGGGTGCGGTTTGACCGACAGGAAGTTATCCCAGCCCACATGCTGCCCGCGAGATTCGGGAATTGCAACGTGGATCAAGTGACCCGCCCATGCCAGCGAACTCACGCCAAACAAGCCAGCCAGATGGTGGTTTAGCCGAGATTCTGCGTTCTTAAACCAGGAAAGCGAGGGACGGAACTTGGGCTGGAGATGCAGCCAGCCTGCAAACAAAAAGATCGCCGACAGGATCAACAGAAAGACTGCGCCCTGATATAGCTCAGTGTTGGTTCGCATCCCGATCGTGTACCACCAGTGATACACCCCGGAGTAAGCGATGTTGACCGGGTTAGACGCGCCACCCTGGGTAAACGCATCGACCGCAGGCTTACCGAAGTGAGGGTCCCAGATCGCATGGGCGATCGGTCGAACGTGCAGCGGGTCTTTGATCCACTGCTCAAAGTTGCCTTGCCATGCGACGTGGAACAAAAGGCTGGAAGTCCACAGGAAGATGATCGCCACGTGACCAAAGTGGGAAGCAAAAATCTTTTGGTAAAGATTTTCTTCCGTCATGCCGTCGTGGCTTTCAAAGTCATGAGCTGTGGCAATCCCATACCAGAGCCGACGCGTCGTCGGATCTTGAGCCAAGTCCTGGCTAAATTTTGGGAATTTAGTTGCCATGTGTTTAACGAGTCCTCCTCGTGCTCATCCAACTGCAATGATTCGAGCCAGGAAGAACGCCCATATCGTCACAATGCCTCCTAAGAGGAAGTGAGCGACTCCAACTGCCCGACCCTGAATGATGCTCAGAGCGCGAGGCTGGATAGCAGGGGCGACTCTCAACTTGTTGTGAGCCCAAACAATTGACTCAATCAATTCCTGCCAGTAGCCGCGACCGCTGAACAGGAACATCAGGCTGAATGCCCAGATAAAGTGAGCACCCAGGAACAGCAAGCCATAGGCAGACAGCGCGGAGCCATAGGAACCGATCACCTGAGTTGCCTGTGCCCACTGGAAGTCACGCAGCCAGCCGTTGATTGTAATCGAGCTAGCCGCAAAGTTGCCGCCCGTAATGTGCGACACCGAGCCATCGCTGTTGACCGTACCCCAAACATCTGACTGCATTTTCCAACTGAAGTGGTAAATGGCGATCGAGATGGAGTTGTACATCCAGAACAGACCCAGGAAGACGTGGTCCCAACCAGAAACCTGGCAGGTGCCGCCTCGTCCGGGACCGTCGCAGGGAAAGCGGAAGCCCAGGTTTGCCTTATCTGGAATCAAACGAGAGCTGCGGGCAAACAGCACACCCTTTAGCAAAATCAGCACGGTGACGTGGATCGTAAAGGCGTGAATGTGGTGAATCATGAAGTCTGCCGTGCCCAGGGCGATCGGCATCATTGCCACCTTACCGCCGACTGCGACAATGCCGCCGCCGAAGGCATAGCTCGCCGGAGCCAGCGCATTGGGAGCCGTAGCGCCAGGAGCCAGCGTGTGGATATTTTGAATCCACTGCGCGAACACGGGCTGAAGCTGAATCGCCGTGTCAGAGAACATATCTTGCGGACGACCCAGTGCCTGCATCGTGTCGTTGTGGACATACAAGCCAAAGCTGTGGAAGCCCAAGAAAATGCAGACCCAGTTGAGGTGAGAGATGATCGCATCGCGGTGACGAATCACGCGATCGAGCACGTTGTTTTGGTGATTTTCTGGGTCATAGTCGCGCACCATGTAGATCGCGCCGTGAGCACCCGCTCCCACAATCAGAAACGCTCCAATCCACATGTGGTGGGTAAAGATCGAGAGCTGCGTGGGGTAATCGGTCGCCAGATAAGGATAGGGCGGCATCGAGTACATGTGCTGCGCCACAATGATCGTGATTGAACCCAGCATTGCCAGGTTGATCGCCAGCTGCGCGTGCCAGGAAGTCGTCAGGGTTTCATACAGACCCTTGTGACCCTCACCCGAGAATGGGCCCTTGTGAGCTTCCAGGATCTGCTTGATACTGTGACCAATGCCCCAGTTGGTGCGGTACATATGACCGGCGATGATGAACAGCACCGCCAGCGCCAGGTGATGGTGAGCGGTGTCGCTGAGCCACAGCCCGCCTGTCACCGGATTCAAACCGCCCTTGAAGGTCAGGAAGTCTGAATATTCGCCCCAGTTCAAGGTAAAGAAGGGAGCCAAACCTTTGGCAAAGCTGGGATATAGCTCTGCCATCAAGCCAGAGTTCAAAATGAACTCTTGGGGCAGGGGAATGTCTTGCGGAGCAACCCCAGCATCCAGCAGCTTGTTAATCGGCAGCGCCACGTGAATCTGGTGCCCTGCCCAGGAGAGGCAGCCCAGACCCAGCAGACCTGCCAGGTGGTGGTTGAGCATTGACTCCACATTCTGGAACCATTCCAGCTTGGGAGCGCGCTTGTGGTAGTGGAACCAACCTGCAAACAGCATCAGGGCAGCCATAACCAAGCCGCCGATCGCCGTGCAGTAGAGCTGGAAGGAGTTGGTGATTCCAGCAGCGCGCCAGAGCTGGAAGAAGCCAGACGTGATCTGAATTCCGTGGAAGCCGCCGCCAACATCTCCATTCAAAATTTCTTGACCAACAATGGGCCAAACCACCTGAGCGCTAGGTTTGATGCCAGTGGGGTTGGTTAACCAGGCTTCATAGTTAGAAAAGCGAGCACCGTGGAAATACATTCCGCTCAGCCAGATGAAAACAATGGCTAAGTGACCAAAGTGGGCACTAAAGATCTTGCGAGAAATGTCTTCCAGGTCGCTGGTGTGACTATCAAAATCGTGAGCGTCAGCGTGAAGATTCCAAATCCAGGTGGTGGTTTTGGGTCCTCGAGAAAGGACGCGATCGAAGTGACCGGGCTTGCCCCACTTCTCAAAGGAAGTGGGAACCGGGTCTTTATCGACGACAACCCTTACTTTCGCCTCTCGCTCCCGTGGGGTAGTTGTCATTAGAGACTCTCCTCTCTCTCGACAAGGAACGAGTAATCCAAAATCCCAGGCATTGCGGGCAACGCGCTCTTCTCGATCGAATCAGCGGTAGCAGACGACTTTAAGACCAGTCTTATGAGACTCGAAGTGAGTCCCGCAACTTTTGTAAAGTTAGAGTTACGACTTGTTTGAGAAGAGATTCGTTGCCGTCGCACTTCAGTCATAAACCAAAATTAGCGATCGTAATCACCTGGGGTTCTTGAGCATTATAGAGCGGCTTCTCCGTCCACTTTAACGAGGTTTAACAATAATTCAAAAAGGGGAAATCTCGATCAGCTCTGGATTACAACCCACCCTATCAATAAAAAATATGCTATGGATCGGCAATTCTTAATAAAGCTCAACAATCATTTTTTATCTATAGAAGTAATAAGCTCACTTTACAGATTGCAGTAGCAGTGATATGCCAGCAAAAAAGTAAAAAATCACTTTACCGCTATCATCAATAAATCTTGATGTGACTTCAGGCACGCAGCGAAAGATGCAACGAGTCGGGTTGCCCTGCTCATCCTGATAAAGTCTACCTGTGTCCAAACCCGACGCGATCGAGCCTGAATCCGATATAGTTCCCTTGGAACCGTGTTTTCCGTCTGCTTTATCTGGCTCGGACAACACAATGAAATATCAGTCAGGAGTTTGATTGTGGTTGGGAGCAATTGGCGACAGTGGATGACAAGACTGGTCGTGCCTTTGTGGGTCGTGTTGTTAAGCATCAGTTTAGCGAGCTGCGGCGATCGAGCTGCGCCAACCTTAAAATCGGCATCCTCTGCCAGACTCGCAGGCAAAATCACAGAAGTCGCACCACCTGAGACGATTCAGGAACTGCGGCAAGCGCTGGAAGCATATCAACCTCAGGTATCGATTCTTAGCCCCCGCGCCGACGAAATTCTAGAGGACGATCGCGTGTCGGTGCAGTTCCGGGTGCAAGACCTGCCGCTGTTCAAGGATGAGAATTTGGGGCTGGGACCGCATCTTCATGTCTTTCTAGACAATCAGCCCTACATCGCGGTGTATGACGCAACAAAGCCATTAGAGCTAGAAGATTTGCCCCCCGGAACCCACACCATTCGGGCATTTGCTTCGCGTCCCTGGCACGAGAGCTTCAAAAACGAAGGGGCTTATGCCCAGACAACCTTTCACGTCTTTGCCAAAACGCCCGACAATCATCCTGATGTCGCCCAACCGCTGCTCACCTACAGCCGTCCGCAGGGCAGCTATGGGGCAGAGCCAGTCATGCTGGATTTTTACTTAACTAACGCGCCGCTGCATCTGATCGCGCAGGAAACCCCTGACGACGAGATTGCCGACTGGCGAATTCGCTGTACCGTCAACGGCGAAAGCTTTGTGCTCGATCGCTGGGAGCCAATTTATCTCAAAGGACTGAAGTCCGGTAAAAACTGGGTGCAGCTCGAATTTCTGGATGAGAAGGGCGATCCCGTAGTCAACCGCTTCAACAACACCGTGCGCCTGATTACCTACAAGCCGAACGGCAAAGATCCCCTCTCGAAACTGGTGCGCGGCGATCTCGCTGCCAGTGAGGCGCGCAGCATCGTTGACCCCAACTATCAGCCGCCGACCCCCGCGCCTGCACCCGCACCTGCGGCACCACAGCCCGTTCCGACTCCTGAGCCACCTGAAGCTGCTTCTAGCCCTGAGCCTGTTCTTGAACCTGTTCCCTTGCCTGACACTGAAACGCCAGCGCCGCCAGAATCTGCCAGAGACGAAGCATTTCATAATCCTGAACTGCCGATCGCGCCATCAATCGCGCCAGAAGCCACAGAGCCAAATCCGCTGATCGTGCCCTCAGAATCTGCACCACCAGAGCCAGAAATTACGTCTCCCCCAGAAGTCACATCGCCCCCATCTGGCAGTTTTTTCAATCGCTTCCGCCGCCGTCCTGCTGCACCGCTACCCCCTCTGGAATCGCCGGTCGAAACGCTGCCAGAAGTGATCGATTCCCCGTCATTGGATTCGATCGACTCAGAGCTGAAGGCAAGCGAACCAGCGCCTGATGATGCAGCAAGCGAGCCAGAGACCGAGGCTCCATCAGAAGCACTGCCCTCTTTAATAGAGTCACCGCTGTTAGAGCCGCTTGCCCCAGACCGTCTGGATGCCGATCGCCGCGACTCCACTAACCCCGAAACATCGGCACCTCCGACCCGCCCGGTTTTGCAATAAACGGCAGGTCGATCGCAGCGATCCCATTAGCGGGTGTGGATCAGAAGCGGTAGTTCCGCTCTTTCACCCAGAGGCTGGCTGGAACCGCGTTGCCCTGAGCATCCACTTTCACCTCGACCACAAACGCCTGCTGTCCTTGTGCCTGCCCGATCGCGGTATTAATCTGCTGCCGCTGGTCTTCAGGCATGTAATAGGTTTCTAGCCCATATAAGAGCTGCCAGCCGTCAAATCGCCCTTTAATCGCGACCTGATTGGCTGCCAGGTCAGTCGGGCGATCGACGCTGACTCGCACAGGCTGCCAGGCTCTGGGCGGAGTGGCGCTGTTCTGCGGTGCTCTCAGCACAATGTAAACGTCACCTTTTACAGGTTCATTGAACCGCTTTCCACCCGGCAGTGCTTTCAGGGAATCTGGGCGCGAAATGTCATAGCTGAGCGTTTGCGAATAGCCGCGCAGCAGGTCATAGGGATCGACCGGCACTGTTTGCAAAACAACGGTTCTTCCTGTGGTGTACGTATAGGCATCTTGCGCTGGAACTGCGAGAATCAGCGCTGCCTGAAACAGCAGTGGCACCCACAGCCGCCAACCGGGAATGCGTCGATCGACCTCTGGAACTGGTGCCGGTTGGGCGATCGGCTGGGGCTGGCGGTTGGGCAACCGCGAGGGTTCGGGTAAACGAGAAGTCATAGGGTTCCCTCCTGAGAGGCTTGAGGTAGTGTGTGGCGATGCGGCTTGACGTTGCGCTCAAACCAGAGACCGGCAGCGATCACGCCGACTCCGCAGAGTGCAAATACGATCGACTTCAACAGCAAACCTGTGTTGTATTCCAGCATTCGGGTGATGATGCTCAAGACCAGCAGCACCATGCCACCCCAGAACGTGTGGCGCTGTCCGACTGCCAGTCCGTCTCGAATCAAGCCCAGCGCTAAAAGAAACAGCAGCAAATTAAAGCTGAATGCACCAAACAACCCGATCGTCTGATGCCGCAGGAATACAACTGCCGCCAGCAGCAGCAGAGCAGCGATCGTGCCGCTATTGATTGCCTGCGCTTGCAGCCGAAAAGCCCGTTTGAGCTGATAGCGAAGCTGAAGCCAGCCTAACCCCGCGACCACTGCCAGCACTGCCGCATCGATTAGCGGTTGCCAGCTCAAGTCTTCACGCAAAAAGTACAAGTACGAGTTTTCGGCATTATCCCACCAGAACCGGAAGGCGAAAACATAAAAGACAATGCTGAGAAACCAGACTGCCAGACTGCGGGCAACGGGATGAAAAGCATGTGTGTTACTGATTGCCGGATAGCGAGTGTCGGCTGTGCCCTGTCGCATCCAGATGCGATCACTGTAGCCCCACAGCAGCGCAGGCGGCAGGATAAACGCGATCGCCGCAATCCAACCGGCTGAGGGCAGGAAACTGCCCCAAATTGACACTGGCTTCAGGTTAAGCACCAGCGCGGTGGCAATGGCGACGGCGCTGAGTCCAAAAATTACCCGCGATCGACACCAATACGCTAGCGGCACGAACACAACGCTGACAACCAGGGGAAAGTGCTGGACGATCGCCTGGGTGCCCGAAAATTCCTGCCAGCTTGACCAGCTCAGCCAGCCTCCGTGGTAGCCCATGCCCGTCAGAATCAGAGACAAAACGCTGAGAGACGTAAGCCTCAGACTGTAAGCCATCGCGGCAACTCCCAATCCCCAAATCAACAGCAGTTCGTAGAGATCGCCGTGCTGGTGAAACATCTGCGACATCAAGCCGAGATTTGCCCCCAGCAGCAGCGCCCCCAGAATCAATAAGCCGTGACCGAGGCGCTGCTGTCCGAATGCGACAGGTCGTCGCCACAAATAAAACCCGGCAGCATTGATGCTCACAAAACATGCCAGCAGCAGCAGCACCTTAAAAGTGCGTGACCACACCTGCCAGTTGGCTGCCACAAACGTAATGGCTCCTATTCCCAGCAAAACGGCTCCTAAACCCATCAGGATGGCAATGAAGCGATGGCTGGCATCTCGTTCCAGGCGATCGAACTGATAGCGCTGCGATAAGTTCTCATACAAAGCAGCGTCGATCAGCCCTTCAGTCCACCATTTCTCCGACTCTTGACGCAACTGGCGGCGAAATTGCTCTGTAACCATACAGCCGTACCCCCTTTCCGCACGATCGAATGCTTTCACAATATTCTGATCGATCGAAACCTGCCCGCTTCTCAAAGACACTTTGCCATTTGGCAGGGGTGATGATAGCAACTGCTAACGTCTATCGCGACGGGCAAGCGGCTCTGGCTGCTGCAAATTGAGCGGTTCTGGTGCAGGTGGCGAAACTGGCACGCGACTGCGCCAGAGCACCAGGGGAATGCTGAGCGTTCCCAAAACCATGACGACGGCAGTTTCATTTGAAGCAGTCAATCTGCCTGCTCCGGCGGCTCAGACGTGTGAATCGCGAAGGTGAGCACTGTTTCATCGACCCCTTTGAGTTCCAGAGGGCTAAACTTAGTGATCACATCCTGGTCGAGATAGTCTGCTACCGCTGCTGATACCAGAATGCAGTCAGGTTCTGCTGCTTCTTGAATGCGCGCGGCAATATTGACGCTGGGACCGATCGCGGTGTAGTCGGCTCGCTCAGCGCCACCAAACATGCCGACAACCGCCGTTCCCTGGTGAATGCCGCAGCGAAACTGCACCCGGTTAATGCCCTGTGCCTGCCAGCGCTCGTTGAGCTTGTCCAGTGCGCGATACATCCGTCGGGCAGCAGCGATTGCCCGTCGCACCTGCTCATTCGGACTAATTTCTTCAGGTGCGCCAAAAATTGCCAGAATTGCGTCACCCATAAATTTATCGACCGTGCCGCCGTGTTCAAAAATGGCGTGGGTCATTTCGGTTAAGTATTCATTGAGCAGTTCAGCAACGCGGCGCGATCGAAGCGTGTTTGAAAGCTGCGTAAACCCGATGATGTCGCTAAACAAAATCGTGACCATCCGGGGTTCGGGTCGCAAATCCAGCGCGAGCTTGCCTCTGGCGGCTTTTTGCACAAGCGAAGGCGGCAAAAATCGCTTCAGCACCGATTCTGTCAGATAGGTGTTGAGTTGAGCAACCCGACGTTCGTTGGCTTTCAATGCCAGCAGGTTTCGCACTTCTGCCAGCAGTTCGCGGTCGTTAAACGGCTTTGCCAGATAAGCATCGGCACCTTGTTCTACGCCTTCGAGCCGCGTATCTTCGTCTGCCTTAGCGGTCAGCAGCACGATCGGAATGCCCTGAGTTGCCTCTTCTCGCCGCAGCATCTGGATCATTTCTAGCCCCGACACCAGCGGCATCATCAAGTCAGTGACAATCAAATGCGGTTGGCGAGTTTGCGCCAGCTCAAATCCTTCAGCGCCATTGCGCGCCGTTAAGACGTGATAGCCTTTTTGTTGCAGAATGCGGCTGACGTAGTTTCGCAAGTCAGAGTTGTCGTCTACTACTAGAATCCAGATTGGATCGCCCTGCCCGTTAGAAGTACTGGATATCGAGGAATCCGCTTCGAGGGTGACTTTGGGCAAGCCAGCGATCGGCTCGGTTGCCAGTTCAGCCAGGTCTGGCTCAGGCAGTTCCATCTCGACATCAGCCAGCTCTACCGCCGCCCGACTGTATTCCACCTCAGCCGGAATCTCGATCACCTGATGCGTGGGCAAATGGGCAATTCCAGTTTGCAGCCAGACGGTAAACGTTGTTCCCTGACCGTATGCAGACTCAACCCAAACTTTACCGCCGTGCAGTTCGATCAGCTCCTTCACCAGGGCTAGTCCCAGACCGCTACCCTCAAAGCTGCGGTTGGTTGAGCCATCTGCCTGCCGAAATCGCTCAAACAAATGCGGAATTTGATCAGGACGAATGCCAATTCCTGTATCTTGAACTTGCAGCAGGCAATGGTCGCGAGCGGGTTTCAGGGCAACGGTGATTTTTCCACCTGCCGGAGTGAACTTCATGGCGTTTGACAGCAGGTTGTACAGCACTTTGTCAAACTTTTCCAGGTCAACATATACCGGCGGACAGTCTGCAAGCTGCGTCGCGAGGGCAATCTGTTTCTTTTCGCAGTAGTGACGAAATGACTCAATCACCTGGCTAACAAACGCAGCCAGATTACAGGGACGAAAACTAGGCTGCATGCGTCCAGCATCCAGTCGCTGCAAATCCAGCAGTTGATTGACCAGCCGCAGCAGGCGACGCGAGTTTCTCAGGGCAATAACCGATTGCTCGTAGTCTAAGCCCTGCTGTTGGGTGACAGCCGCCTCCAGCGGTCCGATCGTCAGCGTCAACGGTGTGCGAAACTCGTGAGAGACATTTTGGAAAAACTCGGTTTTCTGGCGATCGAGTTCCAAAAGCTGCTCTGCCTGCTGGCGCGTTTTTTGATACAGGCGAGACTGCTGCACGGCGATTGCTGCCTGGGCTGCAACTGCCTGTGCCAGCTCGATCTCGGCGGTCTGCCACTGCCGGGGCTGCTGAATTTGCCGTAGCGAAATGCTGCCAATCAGCTTGCCATCTGAGAGCAGCGGCACCACCAGCAGGGCACGAGCGGGCGCTCGCAGCGGCAGATCTGGCATGTTTAGCTCTGGGTGCTGGCTCAAGTCGTTGACCACCACGGGTGCCTGGGTGCTCAGCAGCCGCTGCAAAACCGGATTGCCCTCGATCGGCACAAGAGACTGCGGTAGCTGATGGCGAGGCGATATACTTTCCTCGATCGCGTGACCGATCGCATGACCATTTGTTTCTGTAAAACTCCAACCCTGCCCATCTCCAGGATTGCTGCTGGACTCAAACTCGTGAGTGGCATCGTGTAGCCCCACACACTGCACGAACTCATCGCCTTCTGTCCACAGCGACAGCGCGCAGCCATCGCTGTGCAGCGCCTGCCCCAGCTTTTGAGTGATTGCCGCAAAGATATCTTGAGGGTCAAGGCTCGATCGAATTGCAGCGGTGATCGTGTTGACCAGCGCCTCACGTTTCGCCAGTGCCCGCACCTGCTCATAGGCGCGTGCCTGTGATAGAGCAAGGGCTGCCTGGTCTGCTACCATGACGACAAGCTGCACTTCATCATCCTGCCAGGCGCGGTGCTGGCACTGGTGCAGTGCCAGCACCGCCATTAGCTCTTGCTGACAGATCAGTGGAACAACCAGGCTTGAGTAGATGCTCGCTTCCTGGTAGGCTTGCCGACACGGCTCCTCGGCAGCATTGCCATTGGCACAACCGCTGCTGTGTATGTCATTCACATCGTTGAGAACATGCACCTCACGGGTTCCCCAAACTGTGTGCGCCAGACTGCTAGAATCGATGGCGCGATCACCAGAGGCAGCTTTTGTGGCAGTTGCCGTGTAAACAAACCATTCGTCTTCCAGGCGATCGTTCTGCACCGGGCGCAGAATGCAATAATCGACCTCAAACATGTGTCCGACTGTTTCCACGATCGTTTGCAAGATTTGTCGGTAATCAAGCGCTCCTCGAATGGTATTGGTGATAGCATTCAGCAAAGACTCTTGCCGCAGCGTGCGCCGCAGTTCTTGCGTACGAGCTTTCAAAACGTTGTGCGTATCAACTGCCTGTCGCACCACAGCTTTGAGTTCTTCGTCATCCCACGGCTTGTTGACGTACTTAAACACCTTACCGGAATTAATTGCCTCGACCAGATCTTCAACGTCGGTGTAGCCCGTGAGGATGATCCGAATGACATCTGGATACTGAGTGGCAGTGAGGCTGAGAAACTCTGTGCCGCTCATCAGCGGCATCCGCTGGTCAGAAATAATTACCGCAACTTCGCTTTCTTTTGCCAACATCTCCAGCGCAACAGGACCGCTCTCAGCCCGCAAAACTTTGAACTCGCGGTGAAACGTGCGGTAGAGCAAGTCTAAATTGTCTGGTTCGTCATCAACGACCAGAAGCTTTGGCTTATGACTAATGGGAGATGTCATGCACCGCTCTCCTGCCACAGCAGCAGCCGAATAAAACACTGTTCCATTTCGTTTGAACGATTTTTAGGCTACCTGTGTGCAGCAGCCTGACGTGATTCAATATCCTGCCTTCTATCTCATCCATTTCTTAACTAGCAGCAGTTAATTTGGTCGCGACAGAGATACTGATGAGCAGCGCACCCCCATGCCAAATGCTTCAACCCCAGCTTCAGCGCTTTTTTACAAACTGCAACGCGATCGCAGTCGCTACTCATGCAGGCTAACCAGCGTGTTGCTCGCTGTGACAGATGCCCCTCTCTTATCATAGGCAAGGGTTTTGCATTCATGAATTTTCCAGAGCTGCAATTCAAAAGTTTGTGAAAAAAGTTTGTGAGAGAAAATTGCTAAATCTGCATCATCCAGCCTGAATGCAAGGTGCAACGTTGCTTTTGCGTACCGAATTGCGTTGATCTTTGACGTTGATCTTTAACAAAGACCGCCAGCCCCAGAGTGCCCACGTCCAGCCTGGAGCAAGCCGAACGAGGTAACCTGGTTTGTGACGTTTCAGGTAGAGTCCAGCAGTCGTGGCAATGCCAAATTCGATCTGCCATTATCCTAATACAGCCCTGGGTGAAGAGTCTCAGGATTAGAATAGGGACATTCCCCTGCACTGCTGTTATGGCAACGTCTCCTTCAGATCTTTCTTCTGCCTCAGACCAGGAATTCACGCACCCCACAGCGGATCATTGCTCTTTTCTGGTGCGGGCAGTCCGCCCGCATGACCTCTACAGCATGACAGAAGTGTTAGCCCGCAGCTTTCACGCTCGCGAGGGTGTGACGGGGTTGCTATATCCACTCCTGCGAATGGGCATCTACGAAGATCTGCGGAATCGCCTGAATTCCAAAGCTCCCCATCAGATTTTTCTTGTTGCGGTGCCTTATCTGCCGATCGCCTCAGCGCAGCGTCTCGCTCATGCCAACCTTCCCGGCACACCTTTGGCAGGCACCGTAGAAATCTCCCAACGATCTTTTTCATTCTGGGAGCAGCAGCGAACCCGTCATCTCTATCTGTCAAATCTAGCCGTTCCGGCAGAATATCGGCGGCAGGGCGTGGCACGTCAGCTTTTGGCAACCTGCGATCGAATTGCGGCTGAATGGGGAATTCCAGACCTCTATTTGCATGTGCTTGAGAATAACTATCCAGCGCGTCAGCTTTACTTCAAAGCAGGATACCGACTGCATCGGGTTGACGCGAGCATCGGCTCTTGGCTGCTGGGTCAACCACGCCAGCTTTTTCTACACAAGCGAGTGCCGCTGAATGAGTGTGCGGGTTGCCAAGGCTCTGACTGCGTGTGATTGGCGCAGTCAGCAACTCGTCAAACATCGTCAAACAACTGAAATGACTAGGGAGCATATCACTTTTGCGAATGTCCAAGTTACCCTCATCCCCTAGCCCGTTCTCCCTCGCGGAGTGGCAGAGGAATTTAGGGCGAGAGGGCGAGGGCGAAAAGGTGACATGCTCCTGAATGACTATTTGTAAATTCAGCCAAAATATCCAGGCACATCTAAATCTTTAGCACATCTGATCGTTAAAGGAGTATGCTGAATCTTTATCCACATTTCAAAGTCCTTGACGGCAGCCTCATTCCAACCTTATTTTGATTCCGTAAAATAGAGATAAAGCCCTGCAAGCAGACCGCTCTGCTTGCATTGTGCTCTATCTAGAAGCAGCTACCTCGTCTGTTCCTGGATTGCTGACAAAAGTTTGTTGATATCACTGCCTTGAGCTGAAGTCCCGATTATCAAGCAACGTCTAAAAGCGAGTTGAGATGGATAGTGATAATCAGCAGTGCTATCAGACTGCTCCATACGAGGTTCAGATTTCTGCTGAACGCAATCAAGCACATGGCGCTGGAACTGGGGCGCGATGGGTTGGGCACTCAATAGCAGCGCGCGAAGATGACCAGGTTGACCCTCTCACTACGTCTAATGTTCGATCGACGGCTGAGTGTACAGAAGTGTCTGAGATTTTAAGCCGCATCAAGAGCGGTCAGTTACTCATGGTCAACAGTCGGCGGCGAAACGGGTTGATTCTGTATAAGCAGTATCATGCAGAGTTTGCTGGACCGGGCGCAGCGGTTGGCAGCTTTTTCGATCAAGACTGTCAGCGGGTTGTGCCAGTCGGCGATCTCTCGCTGATTCCTCCAGACGCTTACGAAGACCGGCAGAAGGCATATCTGATTCGCCGCCAGTGGATTCGATTAACGCAACAGTTCACCGATAAATCTGTGCCGCTACAGCGGGCGCAAATGATTCTCAATCAGTTTGAGAATTACTTCGACCAGGACACGATCGCCCGCATTCCCGACGAAGCCTTTGCGCTGCTAGTAGGCGTGTTACCCTACACCGTTCGCATGGCGCGTCGTCCCCCAGGTGGTCAACTCAAGGTGAAGGTAAAAACTTAACCGGCAAACTGCTTGAGGGCGGCTTTCAGGTGGTCGCAGGTGCGCTGATTTTCAGCCGCAGTGCCAACGGTGATGCGAAACCCACCGTTGATCTGACGCACGAGTGTTCCCTGCGC
>Ga0224723_1000603_pt1 | contig 24396 bp, 22 predicted proteins | sample Balambano_FR2_Me_FD_161647 | JGI IMG/M metagenome (GOLD analysis project Ga0224723, IMG submission 161647) | Freshwater sediment microbial communities from Lake Towuti, South Sulawesi, Indonesia - Balambano_FR2_MetaG | ecosystem: Environmental > Aquatic > Freshwater > Lake > Sediment | place... | reverse complement strand
GCCACCCTGATAGCGATTGCGCGCCTCGATCAGGCTGCCTGTGTCTGGCAGCCTGATCGAGGCGCGCAATCGCTATCAGGGTGGCGACGTTGGCGGCAGCGTCGCCATTTACGAGATGCTCGTCCGCGCCAGCCAGTCACTGGCAGATGTGGCAAACGACCTGGCGACGATGGCGCGTGATAAAAAGGACCCGGTCGTTTACCGCGTACTGGGGGACAGCCTGATGCGACAGGGGCGCTTGCAGGAAGCGTTGAATACCTACCGCGATGCACTCAACTTGCTCTAGACGGACAAGGGGCTTAAGCCCCTTGTTTGTTCATAACAAGTGGCAAGTCAGTACCTTTGCGCGTGTGCTATACTCTGCTGCCGATGTGGTGAGTCTAAGTTCACCACATTTCGTTTATGACTCATGACAAGGAGCAGGTTGTGGAACGCACGTTGATCATCATCAAGCCAGATGCAGTGCAGCGCGGGCTTTCGGGCGAAATCATCAAGCGGTTTGAGCAGCGCGGTCTGCGCATTATCGGCATGAAGCTGATGAAGGTTTCACGCGCACTCGCGGAAAAGCACTACGAAATCCACAAAGGCAAGGACTTCTTCGACAAGCTCGTCAGCTACATTACCTCGTCGCCTGTCATCGCGATCGCACTCGAAGGACCGAACGCCATCGTCGCGGCGCGCACGACCATTGGCAAGACGCGCCCCTACGAAGCGGAAGCGGGCAGCATTCGCGGCGATTTCGCGCTGGAAGTTGATTACAACCTGGTGCATGGCTCGGATAGCGTGGAAAACGGAGAACTCGAAGTCGCCAACTTCTTTGGGGCGGACGAAGTGCTGTCGGGATGGTCGCGCAATACCGATGCGTGGATTTTCGCCTCAAAGTAGCTTCGAATAGTACGTCAACAAGATGAAGCTGACCGCCGAACAAGGGGCTTAAGCCCCTTGTTTAACCCACCACGCTCTCCTTGTCGCTATACTACTGTATATTCAGCAGCACGGTCGCCTGCTTCCACAAGCCTTCCAGATTGTAGTAGCGGCGTTCCTCTTCCAGGAAGACATGCACAACGACATTGCCGTAATCAAGCAGCACCCAGCCGCTGTTCGACTTGCCCTCAATCGAGAATGGTAGCCGTTGATACCTCTCTTTGACTTTTTCACGCACCGAGTCCGCCAGCGCCTTTGCCTGTCGGTCGCTGTTGGCGCTGCAAATGACAAAGTAGTCGGCAATCGGGGTATCTGCCCCTAGCTCAAGGACGAGAATATCGCCCCCCTTCTTGTCTTCCAGTGTGGTAGCGGCGAAAAGTGCCAGTGCTTGTGCGTCCAGAATCGACTCCATCCTACTTCAGATGACTTCACTTAAAGTTCAGTATAGCACGATATAAAGAGTTCACAATGGTTCATTAGAGATAAATTCACGCACCAGTGGCATGAACTCCTCTGGCTGCTCATCCAGAGGCTGATGATGTGCGCGCTCAAATTCGACCAGCCGTGCATTCGGCATCTTTGCCGCCACCAGCCGCCCCTCTTCCGGCGGCACGGTATAATCACGCGCGCCGACGATGACCAGCGCTGGCTGCGTCATCTGAGGCAGGTGCGGTTCCATCGTCGTATGCGCCAGACTCTCCAGCGCCGCCATTGCTGCGTCCCAACGGGTACGCTGGAAATCGCGCACGTAACGTCGATGATGCCTGCGATCGACATACAGCGGCGCGCTGAAGACCGGGGCGAGCGAATCCGACTGTGCCAGTGTCCAAAAGTCCTGTGTTTTGGCGGACATCATCATCCAGAGCTGCGAGGCGAAGACATGATTGACGTTAAAGCCAAAGCGCCCTGTCACCACCGGACACATCAGCACCAGCCGTTCCGCAAGGTCAGGACGCACCTGCGCCAGCTTGAGCGTTAGCAAGCCGCCCATCGAATGACCGATGACGACGCGCGGGCGCATATTATGCAGCTCGATAAAATCAATCAGCCAGTTCACATGTGCATCAACATCCGGGCGGATGTGTGCGGGCAGCGGCGACCTGCCGAAGCCCGCCAGATCGACCGCCCAGCAGCGCGCGTGCGGCGCAAGCGATTCCACCAATTCCGTCCACATGAGCGATGAGGACGCCCAGCCGTGAATCATCAGGACATCTGCGCCAAAACCAGCGCGCTCGTAATACAGGTCATGTGCCGGGGTGTAGAGTGGAGAAGTTATTGCCATATCTGCAATTATAGCAGATGATGAAGCGTTTTCAGTGTCCAATCTTGCAAAATAGCACATCCGTGCTATCCTTACGCGATGAACAAAGCAGGCATTACATGAGAGAAGTCCAGACGTATACATTTACGAACACGACAGCAGGCGAGCGGCTCGATAAAGTCGTCACGCAGTTGCTCGGCAGCAGTTTTTCCCGCGCCCAGGTGCAAAAACTGATCGATGATGGGCAGGTGCAGGTCAACGGCACAGTTGCCAAGCCGGGCATCAGGCTGAAAGGCGGCGAGGCGCTCATCGTCCATGTGCCGCCGCCGGCGCAGGACGCAGCCGTCGTCGCCGAAACCATCCCGCTGCGCGTGTTGTACGAAGACGACGACATCGCCGTGATTGACAAGCCTGCCGGATTGGTTGTGCATCCCGGCGCGGGCAATCAATCCGGCACGCTGGTCAACGCCATCCTTGCCCGCTATCCCGAAATCGCCGACATGCCCGTCGCACCGAAACGACGCGGCATCGTCCACCGACTGGACAAAGATACCAGCGGTGTGCTGCTGATTGCCCGCAACGCCAGCGCCATGCGCCGCCTGATGGAGCAGTTCCAGGCGCGAACCGTCGAGAAGGTCTATCTGACGCTGGTCGAGCGCCCGCCCAAGACCACGACCGGACGCATCGAAGCGCCGATTGACCGCGACCCCGCTGACCGCAAACGCATGAAAGTACAGCGCGGCGGGCGCAGCGCCATCAGCGAATTTGAGATCATCCAGCGCTACCGCGAAGGCGCGACGCTGGTGCGCGTTCGGCTGTTGACCGGGCGCACACATCAAATCCGTGTGCATATGGCGTTCATCAATAGTCCGGTGGTGGGCGATACGGTCTATGGTTATCGTCGTGCGCGGCTGCTGCGCGGGCAATTCCTGCACGCGGCGAAACTGTGCTTTGACCACCCACGCACCAACGAGCGCATGTGCTTTGAGACACCGCTGCCGCCCCGCCTGCAAAGTGTGTTGGACAGCCTGACGCCTGTGTCATAAAAGACTATGATTCTTAACTCGCCTGCGGCATAATGACTGAATCTACGAGAGGACTTGAGCAATGCGCGAAATCACTGTCGCTACTGTGCAAATGAAACCGAAACTGGGCGAGGCGGAAGATAATCTCGTCAAGATGTCGGAAATGATCTCCAAGATCGCCTCCCAGCAAAAAGTCGATTTGATCGTCTTCCCCGAATTGATTACGAGCGGTTATGAACTCGGTCTGCGCTTTACGGAACTGGCGCAGCGCGTGCCAGGTCCGACGATTAATCTGATCGCCCAACGCGCCAACGAGTACGGTGTCTACATTGCCTTCGGCATGGTGACGAAAGAGCGCGTCGAAAGCGTGCTGTACAACTCGGCGGTGCTGGTCGGTCCTGAAGGTGAACTACTGGACATCTATAATAAAATCCACCTGCGCGGCGAAGAGCGCATGGCATTTCGCGAAGGCTTCAAGCTGCCTGTCATCGAAACCGAGGTCGGCAACATTGGCTTGATGTGCGGCTATGATGTCGCGTTCCCAGAAGTCGCGCGCAGCCTGGTGCTGGATGGCGCAGATATTCTGTGCGTGGTCGGCAACTGGGAAGCGTCAATCATTGACGAATGGAAGACCTATTTGCGCGCCCGCGCCTACGAAAACGCTGTCTTCATGGTCGGCGCGAACCGCGTTGGCGAAGACGTAACGCTGACGTTCGGTGGCGAAAGCATGATTGTCGGTCCACGCGGGCAAATCTACGCCTCGCTCGCCAACGAAACCGACCCCAACACGGGCGCGCCGCTGGAAGGTTTTGCCGTCGCACGCATCGATCTGGACGAAGTGCGCAAGAACCGCGAGGAATTCCAACTCATCCAGAACCGTCAACCCCTCGTCTACAAATCTATCGTCCGCCGCTATTGATCGCTTGTGGGGGCAGAATGCAGTCTGCCCCTGAAATTTCGTCATTTAACGCAACTTTTATCCATTTACCCTGTTTTATTCACAGATAACACTTGACGAATGTCTTTCATTGGGGGAATATTTGCCAAGTAGAAACACGTTTGTTTCAGTCACAAGGGGATAGGGCTATGATCAAGGAATTTCGTGATTTTATCATCAAGGGGAATGCGCTCGAACTTGCTATAGGTATCATTCTAGGCGTTGCATTTGGCGCAGTGATCAGTTCGTTGGTCGCTGATCTGATTTTGCCGATCATTGCCGCCATCTTCCAGGCACCGGATTTCTCCAACATCTTTATCGTCCTGCGTGAGGGCGCGACCCCCGGACCGTATGCCAACCTGCAAGCCGCGCGGGATGCAGGCGCCGCTGTCTTCGCGATTGGTTCCTTCCTCAACACGGTCATCAATCTGTTGATCGTCGGCTTCGCACTGTTCATGATCGTTAAGGCTGTGAATAACCTCAATAAGCCTGCCCCCGCAGCAGTCGCTGCTCCGACGACAGACGAGAAGATTCTCGCCGTCTTGGAAAAGCTGGACAAGAAACTCTAAATCACATCCGCATCAGGGGAGTCAGACAGGCGGCGCACAACCGCCTGTCTGCATTTAAAGGCACAGCATGGTTGCGTTTCGGTCGATTTACGGGGTCGATTTCAGCGGTGCGGCGAACGCAGGCAAGCATATCTGGATTGCGAAAGGCATACTGACCGGTAACGTTCTCACGATTGAGGAGTGCCTTCCCGCAAGCGTCTTGCCGGGCGGAGGTAATGACCGCGCACAGGCAATCCAAGCGCTCAGAATCCTGATCGCAAACAGCCAAAACGCGCTCTTCGGGCTGGACTTCCCCTTTAGCCTGCACCACTCGCAACTTAACTCAAGAACGTGGATCGAGTTTGTGCTGGCATTTGCGCAGCACTACCCCACCGCCGACGCATTTCGTGCTGCTTGTGGCGGACGCGGTAACGAACTGCGCCGTCAGACCGACCGCGACACAGGCACGCCATTTGCTGCGGGCAATTTGCGCATGTACCGCCAGACATACTACGGCATTCGCGATATGCTTGCGCCGCTGGTGCAGTCCCAGGCAGCCGTGGTTTTCCCGATGCAGCTGCTTGACGATAACACACCTACCGTGATCGAAGTTTGTCCGGCGGTCACGCTGCGCCGTTTGCAAGCGCGCCTGCCAAACTATAAAGATCATAGCGCTGAAAGCAGCGCGACACGCCAGCGCATTATGACTGCCCTCGTGTCTGCGAGCGTAGCGTTTGCAGACACGGCATTGCGCACAGTGGTTCTGGACAATGCACGCGGCGATGCGCTTGACAGTGTGATCGCGGCGTATGGAGCAGCAACAGCATTCCGCAACGGCGCATTTCAGATAGAACCGACTGAGGTTGAAGCACTGGAGGGTAAAGTTTACGGATAGTTTCCCCCAAAGATTGGTGTAGCATAACCACAACTTTACGGCACAATTTCACGTATCCACAAATCGTATTGTCATCTCGAAAGGACTTGGTTATGCTGGTTGTGACGACACCCAATATCGAAGGCAAGCGCGTGACGCAGTATCTTGGTCTGGTCACGGGCGAGACGATTCTTGGCGCGAATATCATGCGTGACTTCATGGCATCGATTACCGACATCATCGGCGGGCGTTCGACCGCGTATGAAGAATCGCTTAAAGAAGCAAAGCGTATCGCTACCGAAGAAATGATCGCTGAAGCGCAACGACTGGGTGCCAACGCCATTCTGAGCGTCGATTTGGACTTTGAGACTGTCGGACAAGGCTCAATGCTGATGGTCAGCCTGTCCGGGACAGCCGTAGTAATCGAGTGAGCTATGACAAACGAGTCGCCAGAAACCGGCAGCCGCAGCACACTCATCCTTTTCACCCTGCTGATTCTGGCGATCATCGCTGGCACTGCCCTCTTGCTGGCGACCCGCCCTGCACCTGTCACCATCACCATTAATCCCCCGCCACCAACGGCGACCGCGCTGCCCAGCGCCACGCCCGCGCCGATCACCGTCTATGTGACGGGCGCAGTTGCCCAGCCCGGAACAACCGTTACGTTGCCACCCGGCAGCCGCGTTGAGGACGCGCTGGCTGCGGCGGGCGGCATCCTGCCGAGCGCGGATATGGAGCGCGTTAATCTGGCAGCGCTGCTGCGCGATGGCGACCAGGTGCATGTGCCAGCCGTTGGCGATGCAGACGCAGCTATCGCGACGGCAAGCGGCGGGACGCTCATCAATATCAACACTGCGACTGCCGACGAGATTGACCAACTGCCCGGCATCGGTCCGGCGCTGGCAGAGCGTATCGTCGCTTACCGCGAGACAACCGGACCGTTCGCATCGCTCGACGATCTCGATCAGGTCGAAGGCATCGGCCCTGATGTGCTGGCGGACATCGGCGCGTTGATCGTATTTGAGTGAGCAGATCACTTTTCGTGAAGTGACCGCCATAAATGGCGTCCGTACAGCGCTGATTTTGTACGGACGGCACTCTTGCCGTCCAATGGATTTAACGACTCACCCGATACGCTGCTCGGTCTGCGCATCAAAATACATCAGGCGATCCGGATCGAACTCGCAGGTGATGGTCTCGCCCACATGCAGCCGCGCATCTTCCGGCAGCACCATCGTCCAGTGTTCGCTGTAGGCGCTGACTTCGACCCACTGGCAGCGTTCGGCGAAATGCGGCGTGATGGTTTCGACACGCCCGCTCAAACCAACACTGCTCAGGCGGATGTGTTCACCCCGAATACCGAGCATGACTTTGGAACCGTCTGGCAAATCGGAGCGGATGGGATAGCCGCCGAACTGGTCACCATACCAGCGATGCTCACGTACATGCCCGCTAAACAGATTGATAGTCGGCGTGCCGATAAACGTCGCGACGAACAGATTGAGCGGGTTGTCGTAGAGCGTGTGATAATCACCCACCTGCTCAAACCTGCCCGCACGCATAACGACCGTCCTGTCTGCCAGCGACACCGCCTCGACCTGATCGTGCGTCACATACAGGCTCGTGACCGGGAATTCGCGCAGCAGTCGCTTGAGTTCGATACGCGCCTGCGTGCGCAGTTTGGCATCGAGATTGGAGAACGGTTCATCAAACAGGAACACACGCGGGTCACGCGCCAGCGCCCGCGCGATGCCGACGCGCTGGCGTTCGCCGCCGGATAGCTGCCCTGGACGTTTGTCCAGTAACTTCTCCAGCCCGATACCCGTAATCTGACTGATGCGCGCCACACGCTCCGGCACTTCCGCCTCACGTTTGCGCAGCGACAGGAAAAAGCCGATGTTATGGCGAGCGTCCCAATGCGGAATAAGCGCGCCTTCCTGGAACACCATCCCAATGCCGCGATTCTCCGGCGCTATCTGGCGCACATCCACTTCGTCATACAATACACGTCCGCCATCGGGTTCGATCAGGCCCGCAACCAGCCGCAGCAGCGTCGATTTGCCACAGCCGGACGGACCAAGAAAAGCGACGACAGAGCCGGATGAAATCTTGAGCGAAACGTTGTCAATAATCGGCACAGTGCGTACCTTCGTGCCATCTAGCTGTTCAACCGTTTTGCGTAAATGATCGAGCGCAACAATGGTCATATTCCCCCCATATTTCTTCAACGAAATTTAACACTATTCCTATCGACAACTATAGACGCGATTGTTACAGTGACTACATCGGCTTGTACCAAAGACGATAGTGTATCTCTTTATGCGTCAACCGCTTGTGTCACCTGAGTCGAGGACTGCTGCCAGTACACGCAATCTCTGGGTGCGTTATTTGTTCGCCTTCCTGTTTATTGCAGCGCTTATCATCATCGGTCAAGTCTTGCTGCAATCAGCACAGGAACGGCTGTCCAGCATTTTCGAGACGGTCAATGTCGCTGGACGTGCGAATACCTATAGCCAGCGACTGAGCAAAGCCGCCGTCATGATCGAATTCGCTCAAGCGCCAGATGAGTTGTACAGCGGTTACGCCGAAATCGAAACCGCGTTGCAAACCTGGCAAGCGATGAACGACCGACTCATCAACGGCTTGGATGACATCACTCTGCCAGCGGAGCAACTCGGCATTATCCGGCGCAGCTTTGACGAAATCGCGCCCGCAATTGAAGCAATCGACAGTGCGGCACAATGTATGCGTGCCTGGGCGGTTGAAGGACGTTCGCTGGAACGCGCCCGCTGCCCGCTTTCGATGACCGAGTATCGCGAGATCATCACGACCAACGAGCGCGATTACCTGCGGTTGATGGACTTGATTCAGTTCCAGTACACGCGCGGCGCAGAAGCAGACTACGCGCAAATCCGCAACGCGCAGATCATCATTTCCGCTATCATCCTGAGTGTACTCGTCCTGGTTTCGCTCTTTATCATCCGTCCGGCGGTGTCGCGCATAGGCAACATCATCAAGCGCCTGACAACCGCAGAAAGCGAACTGCGCGGCGTCAACGAAATGCTGGAAGCGCGCGTGCGCGAACGCACGCTAGCACTGGAACATGCCAACGTCCAGCTTGCCGCCGCCAACGACGACATCCTCAACTTCACCAGCATCGTCTCCCACGACCTGCGCAGCCCTATCGTCAGTGCGCGCGGATTCCTGAAAGAGATCACGCTCGACCTGCGCACTATCAAGCCTGCCATCCACATCCATGAACTAACACCCAATGCCAAAGAGATTCGTTACGCGCTCGATTATGGCATCCCTGAGTCGCTCGAATCGCTGGATATGGCGGTGTCGCAAATGGAGCGCCTGACCAAAGGCGTCTTGCGCATCAATCGCGACAAGAAACGTGAATACGTCATGATGAAGATCGACACGCACGAGATGGTTGGGTCGATCCTGAACAGCCTGATGCTGGCGCTGCGCGAGAAGGATGCCACTGCGCGCGTCATTGCTCGCCTGCCCCACGTCACGACTGACTCGCTGGCGCTGGAGCAAATCTTCACCAACATCATCAGCAACGCCATCAAGTACCTTGACCCGACGCGCAAGGGGCTGATCTTCATCTCCGCCGAAAGCAACGACCAGCGCATTATCTTCCACGTTCGTGATAACGGGCGCGGTATCCGCGAGCAAGACTACGAAAAGGTCTTCAAGCCGTTCCGCCGCGCGGGCGATAACCGCAACATCGACGGCGAAGGCTTGGGCTTGTACGGCATTCGCACCATCATTTTGAGGCTCGGCGGCGACATCTGGTTCACCAGCAAGGTTGGCGTCGGTTCGACATTCAGCTTCTCTTTACCCAACCAGCCCGCGCACGAGTCTAAGGACACCGAACGTGATACCACAGAAGAAGCAGCTACGGGTGCTGCTGGTTGAAGACGAGATTCCGCACCAACGCCTGTTCAGCCGCAGCCTGTCGCGTTCACACATGGACGGCGAAGTCGTATGCGTGGACGATGGGCAACTCGCGCTGGATTATCTGAACGCCTACGCCGATAGCGGTGACAACACGCCGTTGATCGTCATCCTTGACCTCAACATCCCAATTCGCGATGGCATCGAGGTGTTGGGCGAAATCCGCAAGCATCCACGATTGTACAACCTGCCCGTCATCATTATGTCTACGTCCGACGAAACCATCGAGATCAACGCCTGTCGTCAGCTCGGTGTGCTGGCATATCTGGTCAAGCCAGTGGAATTTGAGCGCATCGAAACGCTGGTCGAAAGCGTCGTCACGCGGGGGGAAGCGCGTTAACTGCACTTGCACAACGTCCGCACTGGCACTAGGATTCGCTGCGTTTTATCCAGCTGGACGAAAGAAGACACGCGATGATGCAGTTCATCGATTTACGCAGCGATACCGTCAGCATCCCCACCCCTGCCATGCGCGATGCGATGGCGAACGCGCCTGTCGGCGATGATGTCTATGGCGAAGACCCGACCGTCAACGAGTTACAGGCGGAAGCTGCCGCCCTGCTCGGCAAAGAGGCAGGATTGTTCGTCCCCAGCGGCACAATGGGCAACCTGGCGAGCGTGTTGGCGCATTGCGCACGCGGGGACGAATTCATCGTCGGCAAAGAGGCGCACATCTTCCGCTACGAAGCAGGCAGCGCAGCGATGTATGGTGGGCTTCAGCCTAACACACTGCTCGTGCAGCCGGATGGCACGCTTGACCTTGACGACATCCGCGCGGCGATACGCGGCAATAACGTTCATTTCCCGCCCACACGCCTGATCTGCCTGGAAAACACGCAAGGCACGATACACGGGCAGCCGCTGCCCGCTGACTATGCGGCGCAGGTCGGCGCGATTGCGCGCGAACACAACCTCAAGCTGCATGTTGATGGGGCGCGGCTGTTCAACGCAGCGACGGCGCTCGGTGTCCCCGCGCGCGACCTTGTGGCGGATGCGGACAGCGTGAGCGTGTGCCTGTCCAAAGGACTGTGTGCCCCTGTTGGTTCGGTCGTCGTTGGCAGCAAAGCGTTCATCGAACGCGCGCATCGCATTCGCAAGTCGCTCGGCGGCGGAATGCGGCAGGCGGGCATTCTGGCAGCAGCGGGTTTGATCGCCCTACGCGAGATGACGAAGCGGCTGCACGAAGACCATGCTACCGCGCGCCAGTTCGCGCAAGGCATCGTGGGGCTGCCATACCTTCAGGTCGATTTGAACCGCGTCAGGACGAACATGGTCTACTTTAACCTGAGCGCCGACGCGCCATACAGCCTTGACGAACTCTCCGCGCGTCTGAAAGCGGACTACGGCATCCTGATGCGCCCGTATGACCAGCGCGAGCGCAAGTTCCGCGTCGTTACGCACTACTGGATCACGCCGGAACATATCGAGCGCACGGTAGCGGCGCTACGGGCGCTGCTGCTTCCGGCGGCGCAGCGCGAGCGGCTGGCGGCGGACTAAGCCATGTACACGCCACCGCAGCGCGACGACGAGCGCCCCATCAACGAACCGCCTGTCGAAATCGAAGTTTCGTCCGCAAGTGAGGCAGCGCTAGAGCGCGTGCGTTATCGCGGCAGCAACAACGACGCCACCTTCGGCTACCTGATTGTGCTGGCGCTGGCGGTCGGCTTAACGCCGATCCTGCCCGCCAACGCCGACATGCGCTACACGCTCGTGTGGGGCGTGATGGCGGGCTTCGGTGTGCTGGCGTGGCTGTTCGGCAGCCTGACGCGCGTCGGTGAGGAAGAAGTTGAAAGCGTAGCATGGGGTGTGATCTTCGGCTTGATTGTCGGCGCGCCGCTGCTGCTGGTGGGCGGCGAAACGCTCGCCAACGCGGTCGAGCGCCTGTTCCGGCAAGGCACAGCGTCCAACGCGCCGCTGCTTTCATCCGGCGTTGTGCTGGCATATGTCGTGTTCGTCATGCCAACTGCCGAAACGCTGTTCTTTCGCGGCGTGCTGCAAGAAACACGCGCCTTCTGGCTTGTGAGCATCCTCAGTACAATCTGGTCGCTGGTACTGTTCGCGCCGCTGCTCGACCTGCTCAACTTCCCTGGTGTTGCGATCCTGATCGGTGTGGCGCTGGTGCTGATGAACCTGATGTACAGCTACGTGCGCGACCGTAACGGGCTGGCAGCAGCGTGGCTGTGCCAGATTACGGTTAATCTCGTCGTGCTGTTCATACCGTTCATCACGGGGTAGCTATTCACGCCAGTCAAACGGGTCTTCATCCTCCAATCCAAGCACCCCGCTCATGAGAATCGCCCCTTCGTTCGCCTGTGGCAGGCGGCTGAGGTAGCGTTCGGTTACGGCAACATTGCTGTGGCGCAGCAGGCGACTGATCTTCTCAATCGGCACGCCGCTTTCCTGCAACGCGCCCGCTACCGAGCGTCGCAAGTCGTGCGGGGCGACATGCCCGATGCCCGCCGCCTGCGCCGCGTCCCCGATCATCCACCAGATGCCTTCGGTCGTCAGTCCCCACTTGCTGATACGCCCGCCCTTCCAGATGCGCCGCACCAGCGGGGTTTCCGGCGCAGCTTTTGCGTTGCTCGCCATCATCACCTTACGCCAGCTATCGACCGCATTCAACACAGGCTTGGGGATGTCGATCATTGCCGACTTGCGCCCCTTGCCATGCACGCGCATGACCGCGCGGTTGTTCTGTATCGACAGATCGCCCCAGCGCGCAATCGAGAGTTCCTCGCGGCGCAGCGCCATCGTACACAGCATCGTCGCCACGACCTGGTTGCGCAGCCGCATGTTATCGCTGGTGGCGATGTCGCGCGCAGACGTCATCAGCAGCCGCAGCTCGTCAATCGACAGCCAGCGACCGGGGCGCTGTCCATCCTCCGCTTTGGGCGGGCGCACATTGCTGATGCCCGCGCTGATGTAATCGGGCAGCAGTTCCGCCTCCGCCAGCAGCGCCGCCAGTGTCACGACCGACGAGCGCGCCTGATTGACGCCTTCTTTCCCATGTCCTTCGCCTACCAGCCCGCCCAGCCACGCGCGTAGTTGCTGTGCGCTCATCGTTTCCAGCAGCGTCTTCAGCGGCAGCGCGCTCATATGCTGCTCGCGCGTCATCGATTTTGGGCGTTCGAGGTTTGCCATATCGGACAGGTAGCGTTCGATCCAGCGGTAGTAGGCGCGCTGGCTGTGGCGGCTGCTGGCACGCCCCGGCAGCACAGCCACCAGATCAAAAAACGGCGTATTTGCCGGAACAAGGTCGCGCTTCATCGGGCGACGCGGGATGATTTTGCTCATATGTGCGATTATATGCCGCGCGAGACCACCTCGCCAAGTCTGCATGGCGTGCCTATAATTGCGCCCATTGTCGATAAACTCACATCTGGAAACAACATGACCCAACCGTTGACGTTTCAACAAATCATCATGAAGCTGCATGAATTCTGGGCGGCGCAGGGCTGCGTCCTCTGGCAGCCGCACAATGTCCAGGTCGGCGCAGGCACAGGCAACCCCGCCACGCTGCTGCGCGTGCTGGGTTCGGAACCCTGGCGCGTCGCTTACGTTGAGCCGAGTGTGCGCCCGGATGATGGACGCTACGGCGAAAACCCGAACCGGATGCAGTACTACTATCAGTATCAGGTCATCCTCAAACCCGACCCCGGCAACCCGCAGGAACTGTATCTGCAATCGCTGGAAGCGCTTGGCATTAACCCGCGCGAACATGACATCCGCTTCGTGGAAGACAACTGGAAAAGCCCGGCGCTGGGTGCATGGGGCTTGGGCTGGGAAGTCTGGCTCGACGGGCAGGAAATCACGCAGTTCACCTACTTCCAGCAAGCGGGCGGCATCGAACTCAACCCGACATCGGTCGAAATCACCTACGGGCTGGAGCGCATCGCGCTGCCGCTGCAAGGCAAGAACGCCGTCTGGAAAATCGACTGGATGGATAACGGCTTGCTCTACGGCGATATTCTCTTCCGTTCGGAAGTCGAACATTGCAAGTACTACTTCGAGATCGCTGATGTGGACGGTCTCAAGCAAACCTACGATGTCTACGAGCGCGAAAGCAAACGCGCGCTGGAAGCCGGGCTGGTCGCGCCCGCTTACGACTATGTGCTGAAGTGCAGCCACCTGTTCAACGTGCTGGACACGCGCGGCGCGATTGGCGTGACCGAACGCGCCAGCTATTTCCGCCGGATGCGCGAAATGACGCGGCGGGTGGCGAAGGTCTTCGCCGAGCAGCGCCAGCAAATGGAATACCCGCTGGAAAAGCTCAACGTCGCCTGGAGCGCGCCCGCACCCAGCGCCAACGAAGACACGCTGACGCACATCAGCACGCCGTCCGACCTGCTGTTCGAGATCGGCGTGGAAGAACTGCCCGCCGACGATGTGAAGCTGGCGCAGGAACAGCTTGAAACGATTGCCGCGACGCTGTTGGATGACCTGCGCCTCGAACATGGCGCGGTCAACGTTTATGCCACGCCGCGTCGCCTCGTCATCACAGCGGAGCAGGTCGCGCCGCGCCAGCACGATGTCGAGCGTGTCGAGCGCGGACCGTCGGCACAGGTAGCGTTTGGTGCGGATGGCAAACCGACGAAAGCGGCGGAAGGTTTCGCACGCGGCAAGGGCGTAGCGGTCGAAGACCTGCGCGTGGAAGACATGGACGGCGGGCGCTATGTCGTCGCAACGGTTAAGGAGACCGGGCGTGGCGCGGCGCAGGTGTTGGCGGAAAAGCTGCCGCAGGTCATCGCGAGCCTCAAGTTCGGCAAGACCATGCGCTGGAACAGCAGCGGCGTCGCCTTCTCGCGCCCGATCCGCTGGATCGTGGCGCTGCTCGGCGATGCCGTCATCCCGTTCAGCTACGCCGACGTGCAAAGCGGGCGCGTCACGCGCGGTTTGCGTCCCTATGGTTCGCGGGAATTCCGCATCTACGGTTTGAAAGAGTACGAACGCATCCTGACCGAGCAGCATATTCTCATTGACTATGCTGCACGGCGTCAGCGCATCGCTATACAGGTCAACGCGCTGGCGACACAGGTCGGCGGGCGCGCACTCGAAGACGAGGGCTTGCTTGACGAAGTGACCAATCTGGTTGAAGCACCAACCGCATTGCGCGGTGATTTTGAGCCGGAATATCTGCAACTCCCTCGCGAAGTGCTGGTCACGGTCATGCGCAACAAGCAGCGTTACTTCGCCATCGAAGACGCAGCGGGCAACCTGCTGCCCTATTTTATTACCGTGCGCAATGGCGACGAACAACATCTTGACCTTGTGGAAGACGGCAACGAGCAGGTCTTGCGCGCCCGCTTCAGCGACGCCAACTATTTCTTCTCGCAGGACACACAAAAGAAGCTCGACGATTTCCTGCCGCGACTCGGCACGCTGACATTTCAGGAAAAACTCGGCTCAATGCTGGACAAGAACAACCGCATCGCCGGGCTGGTGCAGCCGTTCGCCGCGCTGCTGGGCAGCGATACAGCCGACATCAGCACTGCCACCACCGCCGCCCGCGTCCTCAAGGCAGACCTGGCGACGCAGATGGTCGTTGAGATGACCTCGCTGCAAGGCACAATGGGGCGCGATTATGCGCTGCGCAGCGGCTATCCGCCCGCTGTCGCCGATGCGATTGCTGAACACTGGCTGCCGCGCGGCGCGGGCGACAAACTGCCCGCCAGCAAGCCCGGCGTCATCGTGGCACTGCTCGACCGTCTCGATAGTCTGGTTGGCTTGTTTGCCGCCGGGCTTGCGCCGCAATCAACGACTGACCCGTATGGCTTGCGCCGCGCAGCGTTAGGGATGATCCAGATTTTGATTGACCAGAAGATCGAGCTCAACCTTGCCAACGCGGTCGGGCTGGTGGCGGGCGCGCAGCCCATCAGCATCGATGCTGCCGCACAGACGCAGGTGCTGGACTTCATTGCCGGGCGGCTGCGCGCGTGGCTGGAAGAGCAAGACTGGGCGCGCGATGTTATCGCTGCGGTGCTGGCACAGCAGGCGCACAACCCGTATCGAGCGCTGGAAGGCATCCGCCAGTTGAGCGTATGGGTGCAGCGCGAGGACTGGCAGGCGACGCTAGAAGGTTTCGCGCGTTGCGTCCGCATCACGCGCGGCGAAACCACGCGCCACGTCATCGAGACGGCGCGCCTGACGGAGCCGAGCGAAATCCGGCTGCATCAGGCATACCAGCAGGCGGTCGCGCAGATGGGCGATGACGGCAGCGTGGATGCGTTCCTGAATGCCTTCCAGCCAATGCTGCCCGCTGTCACGCACTTCTTCGACAGCGTGCTGGTCAACTCAGAGGATCCTGCGATTCGCAGCACGCGCCTGGGGTTGCTGCAATCGATCAGCGCCATGCAAAACGGACGCGCGGACTTGAGCCAACTCGTCGGATTCTAGGGTAAACGCCAAGACGCCAAGAACGCAAAGAAATCATCTTTAACGCAGGGACGCAGAGATGGAAAGACGCAGAGGGGTAAAATCTCTGTGTCCCTGCGTTCTCCGCGCCTCTGCGTTAAAGATGATTTCTTTGCGTTCTTGGCGTCTTGGCGTTTCTATTGTTTCATCACGCACGTCGCCGTTCGACGCGCGTCAGTTCCTGGCGCACATACGGCAGTATCGGGTTCAGTTCGCCCGGCAGGGTATCAACATACGTCATGATTAGAATCTCACGGGCGCGTGTCATTGCCGTGAAGACGCGGCGGCGCATCTCGCTGACGAACGATATATCGGTCAGGCTGCTGTCCTGCTCAAACAGCGATTGCAACTGCGGGATGATAACGACGGTGAACTCCAGTCCCTTCATCTCGTTGAATGATTTGACATACACACCCTCTTTGCGCAGATACGACCAGCGTCGCACAATCCAGGGGCGATGACAAAGCACAGCAATCGAGTCTGCCGGAATACCGGACGAGATGAACTGGCGCACATACTGCTCCACCAGCCGCGCCTCGCGCACCGGGTCCTGACAGTTGGCGAGCAGCGGCTTGTCGTTGGAACGCAGCGGATACGACTCCATATCCGGCTTGGGAATATCGTTTGAGCGCGCCAGCGTTTCATCGGCGTAGACCAGGCTGAACGCCGCCTGCGCAATCTGGCGTGTGTTGCGAAACGGCACCCGCAGCGTGCGCGCATGACCGACCACATCCACCCCGCGCCGCCGCCACGAGAACGCGCGGAACAGGCTTTGCGTCGGGTCGTCGCACAGGAACAGATTACCACCCGGCTTGATCAGCCGCTTGACGAGGGTGATCCACGAAGGCGCGAAGTCCTGTGCTTCGTCAATCAGCACATTGTCATAGGCACGGTAGAGCGCGTGTGTATGCGACAGCGCATCGATCGACATTGACACCAGGTCGGACTGATCGACCCAATCACCGCGACGGCACGCCTCGACATACTGGTCGAACAGCACGTTGATGATCGACCGCTTGCCTTTGCTCAGCGAACGCACCCGCCCTTCGCGATCCACGATCATGTACTTTTCGCCGTTGTAGATGTTCATCTCTTTGCGCCAGGCAATCTCTTCTGCCGCAAAGTCCGCCGTGAAGCCGTTCTGCTGCATCAGGCGCGCGGTGTTCGGGTTCTGCTCCAGCCACACCTGCGGGTCAATCGGCGGACACCAGCGGTCACCGAGGATGTGTGCGCACAGGTCATCAAAGGCGAAAATTTCGAGCTGCGGCGCGTTCGGGATACGCCGCTGCAAGTCCTCGACCAGATCGCGGTTATATGCCAGCACCAGCAGCCGCTGATCGGGATATGTCTCGGCAAGGTGCTGCGCCCGCCGCGCCAACACGAGCGATTTGCCGCTGCCCGCCACGCCGCGCACCAGCCGCACATTGTAATTGTCCGCCGCTTCGACCGCTTCCGCAGGCAGATTTTCAAGCACATCTTTCAACTCGTCAGGCTTGATCCTGATCGATGACTCGCGCATCAGCTTTGCCTGTTCGTTGGTGAGTGTGCCAACGTCCATCCCGGCGGCGTCGCGCACAATCAGCGTTGGATCCAACACGCCGCGCATGACATGGATGATGTCTTCATCCAGCACCGCGCTCACGTCGCCCGCTGCCGCCATGTTGCGCACCAGGCGTTCAAAACGCACCGGATTGAGTTCCTGCCGCGTCAAAATGCGCTCATGCTCCCACAAACCGACGCTCTGCCACTTCTCAATGTCGCCACGATCCAGGTTGGGCAGCGCGGCGGCATACGAACAGGGAAAGCGCATATCAGCACGTTTGTGATTGCTGTACATCGCCAGATAGCGCTCTTTCGCCCGTTCGCTCAGGCAGCGGGCATACTCGCGTGCCAGATTGAGCGGGTAGACTTCGGTGCTAAAGCTGCCATCCGGGTGCTGCACCTGCACGCTGTTGGTCGTCACCTTCGTGATGGTAGACCAGGTGCGCAGTTCCAACACCAGCGCGCCGAACATCGGGCTGAGGATGACGAAGTGCGGCGTTCCAAACGATGTGGTGCAGTTGAGCAGCGGCGGATGTGCAAACCAGCTATACGTTTCTGTTGGCAAACCGTGCAGCAAACGCGCCACGAAATTTTCGCCGTGAACAGTCATACCACTCACCTCGCAAACTTCTCATCCTATAACAAAAGCATAACCGGATTTCATTTCGAGCGTACTCCTGATCACACAATTACCATGAAGTCTTAGAGGTGCGTTAACGTTCGCGCCGTGTCGCACGGGTTGTATAATCTCCTGTTCACGCGGCGGCGGCACCGCACAGGGGGCATTATGCGCATCGTCGTTTATGAAGGCTATACCGTTACCGATGCCAGAACGCTGGAATGGGAGCGCTGGTTTGGCAGCGATAAATTCGTCATCTGGGTAGACATGATGGGTCCCACCCACGAAGACCAGCGCGTGCTGAAGGAACTGTTTCGTTTTCACCCGCTGGCGATTGAACAGGTACTTGATCACAAGCAGCGCCCAAAAGTCGAAGAATACGCCGAGCATTTGTTTGCGATCATGAATTCTGTGCGCATGGATAGCTTCGATGTCTACTTTCAGGAGCTTGATATTTTCGTCAAACAAAATGTCATCGTCACGGTTCACCGCCTGCCGGAACCCAACATTGAGGAAATCCGGCATCGCGTTAACGAGGCGTGCGCGCTGAAAGGGGTTAGCGTCGGCTTCCTGCTTTACAGCATTATCCAGGTGATTGTTGATTCGTACTTCCCTGTCCTGGAGAAACTCGAGTCGAGTCTGGAACGGCTGGAAGATGAAATCATCGAGCGTCCGACACAGGACAAGCTGTCGCGCTTGTTCCATCTCAAGCGCGATGTGACGGAGATTTACCGCATTTCGGTACACCAAAGGGACATGTTCAGTCTGCTGATGCGCGAAGAGTCGCCGTACATCAACCAGACGAATCTGCGTTACTACCTGCGCGACGTGTATGACCATCTGCTGCGCATCTACGACGACGCCAACACCATCCGCGATAATGTCGCCACAGCAGTCGATCTGTTCTTCTCGGCGCAGTCGCAGCAGCTCAACCAGTACATCAACCGCCTGACACTGATCACAATTGCGACGGGTATTCTGGGAGTCATCACGGGTTTCTTCGGCATGAATTTCGAGGTCATGTGGCCTTTGTCGATAGACAACCCGGCGGGCGTCTACTTCGTCGTCGCTGCGATTGTGATCGTCATCGCCGTGTTGTGGATCATTCTCGAACGCCAACGTCGTCAATAGCCCACAGGGACACCGCGCACAATTGCACGTACAGACGGACGACCCTATAATGCAATGATGATCGGGGGGACACAGGCATGTCCGTCGTTGATGAAATCAAATCCAGACTGGACATCGTGCAGTATATCGAGCGCACGACACCGCTGAAGCGCGCCGGGCGTGTCTATAAGGCGTGCTGCCCCTTTCACAGCGAACGCACCCCCAGCTTCACGGTCGATCCCGCGCGGCAGACATGGCGCTGCTTCGGCGCGTGCAGCACGGGCGGCGATGTCTTCACGTTCGCCATGAAGCAAAATGGCTGGACGTTCAGTGAAGCGCTGCAAGAACTGGGCAAATTGACGGGCGTGGAAGTGACGCCGCGTTCGCCAGAACAGCAGGCACGCGATGCACAACATGAACGGTTGCGCGGCTTGATGAAAGCGGCTGCCGAGTTCTATCACGACCGCTTGCTGGATGCGGACGACGCCGACGCCGCGAAGACGCTCGCCTACATTCGCGACAAACGCGGGCTGAATGACGAGACAATTTCACGCTTCATGATCGGCTATGCGCCGGACGACTGGCGCACCGTGACAGACCTGTACGTCGCGCTTGGCTACACAGAAGATGATCTCGTCACCGTTGGGCTGGCGATTCGCAATGACAACGGGCGCGTTTATGACCGCTTCCGCAACCGCCTGATGATCCCGATTCGTGATGAGCGCGGGCGTGTGGTCGGCTTTGGCGCGCGGGCGCTGGCGGCAGAAGACAATCCCAAATATCTCAATTCGCCGCAAACCCCATTGTTCGATAAGAGCAAGCTGCTGTTCGCGCTCGATCTGGCAGGCAACGCCATTCGTCAAAGCGAAACGGTCGTCATCGTTGAAGGCTATCTCGACGCGATCCAGGCACATCAGGCGGGCTATCACAACGTCGTCGCGCAAATGGGAACCGCGCTGACCGAGACGCAGCTCAAGCTGGTCGCGCCGCGCTGGGCGAACAAGATCATTCTAGCCCTCGACTCAGACGCAGCCGGGCAGAGCGCCACTCGGCGCAGCCTCGAAGTCGCGCGGCAAACACTGCAAGCCGATTATGGCGGTCGGCTGTCGGTCGATATTCGCATCCTGACGGTGCCAGACGCCAAAGACCCGGACGACCTCATCCGCCAACATCCCCAGGAGTGGCAGGAGTTGATCGCTAATGCGGAACCCGTCGCTGATTATGTGATCAGGATAGAAGTGGCGGAGCTTTCACCCAAAGCATCGCTGCAAGAACGGGAAGCCATCGCCCGCCGCCTGCTGCCAATCCTGAATGCGTCCGAGAGCAACTTGTACAAGAAAGACAATCTGCAAAAGCTGGCGATGAAACTGCGCATCCCGGAGCGCGATCTGCTGGCGTGGGCAAACGATCAGGATGTCATCGCCCGCCTGAAAGCACCGCGACCTGCCGCCCCGCCAACGCATCCAGCACAACTTGCATCGTCCATGCCGCCAGCAACGGAGACGTATGGCGAACCGCCGCCGCTGGACATTGATGTTTGGAGCGATCCCGATGGCGATGCGCTGCTGCCCGTCACGCCACAGCGCCGTGCCGACGCCGCACTCGAACGCGACTGCCTGCGTGCGCTCTTGCAACAACCGGACGTGATCTACCAGATCAACCGCCAGTTCCGCGAGATGGCGAATGGCAACGCCGAACTGCTGGCGGGACCGCTCAACGATCTGCATCTCGATGATTTCGTCCAGAACGAGTATCGCGCGCTGGCGAGTGTTTACAGTGAGGCGCTCGAACAAGATGAATTTGAAGTCATTGACTACATGCGCCGTCATCTTGGGGCAGACTTGCTGCGCGAAATGGAGGCTATCATGGCGGGCGATCTGGCACACCTGCGCCCGCTGCTGCGGCACGGACTGTCCGCCGATCTGGAGTCGGTGATGCTGCTGGCGCAGCGAAACCGTGCGCCGCTGGACCCGGTACTGGATGCCATACACAAAGCGCTGCGGCTACGCAGTCAGCGTTTACAACGTGAACGGCAAGAGGTATTGTTCTTACAGTTAGACGGGCAGGAGCAAGATGCCCCCACAGAAACGAACTATCACACCTATATCCGGCTCTCGGCGCTGGCGCAACGGTTAATCGATACCGCCTTGCGCGAACAGAGCCGGACATTACAATAGTCAAATTAGCATTATCGCCAGCATCGCACTATGGTGTGATGTACGCAGCATAGAGCCTGAACCTGCCACTTGTTGAGATGGGACGTATGGCGAACAAACGTAGTAAACCCAACCAGGACATCCGCACATCGGATGAATTTCCGAAAGTCAATCTCGATGACGCCGCCGATCAGGAAGTGGAAGAGATCGAAGACGATTTCGATGACTTCGACGACTCGTTAGCGCTGCGCGAAGACGACCCGATTGAACTGCCGCTGGACGACGAGCTGGAAGAACTGGACGAGGAAGCGCTGCTGGAAAGTACGCGCCTTGACACCTTCGCGCTGGCGGATGACCCGGTGCGCATGTATCTCAAGGAGATCGGTCAGGTTCCACTGTTGGACTCGAACCGCGAAACGTGGCTCAGTACACAGATCGCCGCTGAGCAGTTGTTGCAGCGCTTGATCGACATGTTATGTGCGCAGCCGCGTCCGGCGAATAAGGCGCTGCCCGATACGATAGAGATCACGCAGGCGGCATATGCCCATTTCAAGCAGGCATGGGAAAAAGTGCTTGCGCTCGCGCCGATGTTCAAAATCAACCCGCCTGAACTCAAGCTGGTCATCAGTGAACTTCAACACGTCATTGATGAATGGGATGTCAGCGGCACTTCGTACATCCGCGAATATCTGCGCCAGAAAGATTGGGGACGTGACGAAAAATGGAACGAACTGGCAAACCAGTTCTTCGAGGCGTTCCACGCGCTCTACCTGATCCCGCTCGGCGAACTGGTGCAAATCCGCAAGCAGTACGACGCGAACAAAGTGCTGCCATCACAGGACATGTTCAACGGCTGGCTGGCAGCGGACGATCTTGGCATTGAAGACCTGCCGGACAAGCACATCGCCATCGAGCAGAAATCAGAACTCGCCGCCGAGTCACTGACGCGCGCCAACCTGCGCCTGGTCGTCAGCGTCGCTAAACGCTACATGGGGCGCGGTATCAACTTCCTTGACCTGATTCAGGAAGGCAATATCGGCTTGCTGCGCGCGGTCGCCAAGTTCGACCATACCAAAGGCTTCAAGTTCAGCACCTATGCCACCTGGTGGATACGGCAGGCAATCAGCCGCGCGATTGCAGATCAGGCGCGCACTATCCGCATCCCCGTCCATATGGTCGAAACGATCAATCGGCTGATGCGGGTGCAGCGCACGCTGACGCAGGAGCTGGGCGCGGAGCCGAGCGCAGAACAAATCGCGCTGGAAATGGAATTCCTGACGCGCGACGAAACCGACGCCATCCGCCTGATTCGCCGTGACGGGGCGCGCATGGACGCGGGGTTGGCACGCAAGCTGCGCCGCGCCGCGCAGAAGGTGCGCAAGATCATGCGCCTGTCGCAGGAACCGATGAGTCTGGAAATGCCGATTGGGCAGGAAGACAACAGTTTGCTAGGTGACTTCATCGAAGATGACAAGGTGATGGGACCGGTGGACGCCGCCAGCCGCCAACTGCTGAAAGAGCAGATTCGCTCGGCGCTGGGCGTGCTGAGCGAACGCGAACGTGAAGTTCTGGAGATGCGCTTCGGGCTGACGGATGGGCAGGATCACACGCTGGAAGAAGTGGGCAAGTATTTTCATGTGACGCGCGAACGCATCCGCCAGATCGAAGCGAAGGCATTGCGCAAGCTGCGCCACCCTACTCGCAGCCGCCAACTGCGGGATTACCTGGAGATGTAAGTTCGGGATGCTGTTATGCCGCTGAAGAAAACAATCGCGATTGTCGAAGCGCCGTCCAATCTGGGCTTGATGCCGCAGGCGCCCGGCGTACTGCCCGGCACCATCCACGCGCCGGACGCATTTCGCGAGGCGGGGCTGGGGACAAAGCTGCGCGCGATGCTCGATGCGCGCGTGCCTGCCCCCGCCTATCATCCAAAGACAGAGTCATTGGTTGGCATCCGCAACGCGACACCCATAGCCGGCTATAGCAAACGCCTGGGCGAGGCGGTCGAAAAAGTCGTGCGCCGTGACCAGTTTGCGCTCGTCATCGGCGGCGATTGCAGCATCCTGCTCGGCTCGCTTATCGGGCTGCGCAAGATCGGTCGCTTTGGGCTGGTCTTCATCGACGGGCATACCGACTTCCACACGCCGGAAACCTCGCGCAGCGCCGGGGCAGCGGGCATGGACCTGGCGCTGGCGACCGGACGCGGACCCGACCTGCTGACCAACATCAATCATCTTAGACCGTATGTACGTGATAGTGACGTCTTCCTGATCGGCAACCGCGACATCACCAGCTCGGAGAAGTACCCCGCCCGCGCCATCTTCGACTCGAAAGTCAATCTGTTCACACTCGACAAGCTGCGCGAATGGACGATCGACAGCGTGGCGCGCGCGGCAATCCAACGGTTTGAGGAAAGCGCAGTTGCGGGTTTCTTCATTCACCTGGATGTCGATGTGCTGGACAGCGCCCTGATGCCAGCCGTCGATTCGCCGATGCCGGGCGGCATGACGTATCAGGAGCTTGCCCGGCTGCTGCGCCGCTTCATTGAGTCGGATATGGTCGTCGGCATGGAGATCACGATCTACGACCCGACCAAAGACCCGGATCGCCATTACCTGAGCGCCTTCCTGGACGCGCTCATGGTCGCATTTTCGGTGGTCAATGGCTAAAGAACTGCAATACTGCCCGGTCTGTGGGCATACGCTCGAATGGCGCGCAGAAGGCGGTCGCCAGCGCCAGGCGTGCCCCAACTGTGGCTATGTCCATTATGTCAACCCTGTTCCTGCGGTCGGCATCATCATCGAACATAGCGACGGGGTTGTGTTGATCAAACGGGCGCACCCGCCGCACAAGGACGAATGGACGCTGCCCAGCGGCTTCATCGAAGCAGACGAAAGCGCGGAAGACGGCGCGATCCGCGAGGCAGAAGAAGAGACCGGACTCAAGGTCGAGATCATCGAACTGGCAGGGATCAATTCGTTCCCGGAAGGACCGCCCATCAGCGGTATTATGATCTTCTACCG
>Ga0224723_1000602_pt1 | contig 24451 bp, 14 predicted proteins | sample Balambano_FR2_Me_FD_161647 | JGI IMG/M metagenome (GOLD analysis project Ga0224723, IMG submission 161647) | Freshwater sediment microbial communities from Lake Towuti, South Sulawesi, Indonesia - Balambano_FR2_MetaG | ecosystem: Environmental > Aquatic > Freshwater > Lake > Sediment | place... | reverse complement strand
TGGGGTGATTGCATGACACCAGATACCCACGCTGATCTGCCTCTGTCATCGCCGCGATCAGATCGGCGGCGGATCGCACGCGAAAATCGATCCAGCGCCCGTCTCCACCCCAGATGTTCCAGTGACCGTGGTAAGTGGTCACTTCGTAACCGGGGATCAGGATCAGATCAGTCGGCTGGCGCGCGAGATCGGCCAGATGTGTGATGTTGTTGTGATCGGTGATCGCCAGAAAATCCAGGCCGAGCGATTCCGCGAGACGGATCAGCATTTCCGGGGTCGAATCGCCGTCACTGTGGACAGTGTGGCAGTGCAGCTCACCGCGATACCAGCCATCGGCGCGCGGTCTCGTCGTGGGGGTGTCGTTCAACGCCAACAGCGGCGGAAAGTGACCTTCGCCCGCGCCAGCGTCCGGCGTTTGGGTGATCGTCACCAGGCAGCGGCAGCCGTCCGGCGCGACTTTGTACGCCCCCAGGCAGATTGACCAGCGCCCGGCCTGGATCGGCCCCGGCAGATAACCCGGCGTGGCATGATCAAGCGCCACGAAAAATTCACTGCGCGCGCTGCCGCTCCAGCCGCGAAAGCCTTCCGCCATGAAGCCCGCGCCGCGCGGATCAAACAGGCCAATATCGATCGTGTTCCCGCCGGTCAGCGTGGGGTCTGATCCGATCGCGCCGTCATAGTGGTAGCTCACATCGATCCGCCCGATACCCTCCGGCACGTCGAATGGCACATTCACGTAGGTCAGCGTTTGTTCCGGGGAAAATGTGATTTCCCGCGTTTGAGTATTCGCGCTGCTCATCCTGGCTGATTTCCTTGTATGATTCATGCGGTCAGATCCTGGGAACGATCACCGTCTCTCAGGATACCCGATCAGCCACCAGAAGTGTGCAGAAATGAGGGGTTGCGAGGGTTTCTTCCGCTTGAACAAATCCACGTCGCGTAGTACATTCTGTAAGGCGCTCAATTCAGCCCGCACCTCAACTAGCAACCCTCACACCGATTAGCCCGCGCCTCCGCCTCGCCGTTCTGCACATGGGGCATATGAATCCATGACTGACATGAATAAACCGCAGCCTGATCCGCAGGCCAATAATTTCCGGCGGCGTGTGTGGACTCTGGCGTTGATCGTGACGCTGGTGGTGGCCTTCGCGCTGCTGGCGTGGCGCGTGGTCAATCTGCTGATGTACTTTTTCCTCGCGCTGCTGCTGGCGGTGGTGCTGCGCAGCCTGGCAAATGCCGTGAGCAAACGGACGCCGCTCTCACCGCAGATTGCGCTCGGTCTGGTGCTGGCGGTCATCGTCGCAGTGCTGATCGCGTTTGGCGCGTTTTTCGGCGCGCAGATCGCGGCGCAGGTTGATGAGTTGGGGGAGCAGCTTCCTCAATCGCTCGATCAACTGCGCGAGGAGCTGAACAAGACCGCGTTGGGCAGCGCGATCGCGGAGGGCATCCCGACCTTTTCCAGCGACGACCCGCAACAGCAGCAGGGTCAGAGCGAGGACGGCGCGGCGGAAGCAGGTTCCCAGGAAGGTGAGGAAGACGGCGAGGAAAGCGACACCGGCGGGCAGGGGTCAGGCGATGGTTCCGGCGGGGTGCTGGAGTCGCTTGGTGGGACAAATATCCTCTCCCAGGGAGCGACGCTGGCCGCGCTCACACTCGACGCGCTGGCGACCGGGTTCGCGCTGCTGTTCATCGCTATTTATCTGGCTTTTGAGCCGCAGGATTACGTCGGCAGCCTGATCCGCCTGTTCCCGCCGCAGCGCCGGGCGCGTGCCGCCGAAGTGATTGATCAGGTCGGATTGATCCTCCAGCGCTGGATGCTGGCGCGCTTTCTCTCGATGGGGGTGGTCGGCATCATGACCGTGATCGGCCTGACACTGCTGGGAATCCCGCTGGCGCTGACGCTGGGGATCATCGCTGGTCTGCTGTCGTTCATCCCGACGTTCGGCCCGATCATCTCGGTCGTGCCCGCCGCGTTGATCGCGCTGCTGGAAGGCCCCACGCAGGCGCTGTGGGTGCTGGGGCTGTACGTGCTGGTGCAGCAGATCGACAATTATCTGTTCACGCCATTGTTTGAGCGCAAGACCGTCTCGCTGCGCCCGGCGATGACGCTCTCGTCACAGTTGATCCTGGGCGGGTTAGTCGGCTTCGCGGGGCTTGTGGTCGCCGCGCCGCTGGCTGCCGCCGCGCTGATCCTGGTGCGGATGCTGTACGTGGAGGATATCCTCGGCGACGACCTCGAACCGCTGGTGGAATAGCATCGGTGCGTCCGGTTCGGCGAACGGCGGCCTACGCTTTAACCTCAAAGACGCGCTCCGGCGTTACCGCGAAGAATGTGCCGCCCTCCGCGCGGTCAATTGACCTGTAGCCGGTGAAGCCGCCGAACGCAGGCAGCACGGCCATCTGCGCGCGGAACCAGAAGCACGGCAGCGTGATCTGCTGGCGACCCTTGCCAGTGATCGTCACCGCCGGGTGCAGATGACCAGCCAGGAACGCCCCGCGAAAGTCGCTGTCGGCGGGGTCATGGACCAGGCGGAACGGATCATCCCGCACCGGGGCCTCGCGCACCCGGATATCCCACGCCATCGGAACCGCGCCGCGATCATGGTTGCCGCGCACCAGCAGCATCTCGACATTTCTGTGCCGGTCGCGCCAGTCCGCCACGGATGCGATCAGCGCCTCGTTGATGCCGCGCCGCGCGTGCAGCAGATCGCCCAGGATCACCAGGCGGCGGGCGTTCATCCGCGTCAGCGCCGATTGCAGCCGGCTCAGGTCGGAGCCGGTCGTGCCCTGCGGCAGCGGGATGGCGTGCGCGGCGAAGGTGGAGTCCTTGCCCAGATGCAGATCGGCGATGTAGAGCGTGCCGTTCTCCGGGCAGAACAGGGCCTTTTCAGGCAGCAGCAGCACGCGCCGCCCCAGAAGGTCAGTTTCGAGATCGGTCATGGGCGGTCAGCCTCCTTCTCCAGCGGTTTGAGCATCCGCGCGATGCGGTCTTCCAGCGTCTCCGAACTGACCGTTTGCCGCAGCCGTTCCACCAGCAGCGGGAACGCGAACGGCGTTGGACGCGGCGGCTGGCGGATCAGCCGATTAGCGCTGGCGATCCGGTCCAGCGCCGATTTTAACCGCGTCTGTTCGAGTTGGCGATCCAGCACCTCGATCTGCGCCTGGCGCAGCAGCAGATTATCGGGGTCATATTTCGCCAGCACGTCGTAGATCAGGCCGCTGCTGGCCTGAATCTGTCGGGCGGATTTCTGCCCGCCGGGAAAACGCTGGATCACCAGGCCAGAGATGCGCGCCACCTCGCGGAACTGCCGCCGCGCCATCTCCCCCGCGTTGAGGCTGGCGAGGATGTCTTCCGCCAGCGCGTCTGCTGAGAAGGTCGCCCGCGCGATGGCGTCATCGAACGGGAACGGTTCGGCGGCGAGCAGTTCAAAGCCGTAGTCGTTGACCGCGATCGTGAACGTGATCGGCTGGAGCCGCGACAACCGGTAAGCCGCCAGCGCCGCGATACCCTCATGTGCCAGCCGCCCGGCGAAGGGGTACACGAACAGATGATGCCCCTCGCGTGTTTGAATCTGCTCCGTCAGCAGGTCATCCCACCCTGGCAGCGCCGACCACTTCGCCTGAAGATCAAGCACCGGGCGCACGGCGTCCATCTCCGGCGACTGATAAAGCCCCCGGCGCGCCTGATCGATCTGGCGGCGGATGCCTTCCGTCAGCACCTCGCTCAACGGCAGCGAACCGCCCGACCAGCGCGGGATCACGCCCTTGTTGGTTCTGGCCCGCCGCACCCAGACCGTCATCTCGTGCAGGCGCACAAATTCCAGCACTTTACCCGCCAGCGTAAAACGGTCGCCGCGCTTCAGCCGTTCCGCAAACGACTCCTCGATATGCCCGATTTTGCCGCCTTTGAGATACTGCACCTGTAGCGTCGCGTCGCCCAGGATCGTGCCGATCGACAGGCGGTGCAGCCGCGCGATGGTCTCGTCCGTGACCACGAAGCGCCCCTCCTGATCCTGCACACGGCGGTATTCAGGATACGCTTTAAGCGCATCGCCGCCCCGCGCCACAAAATCGAGCGCCCAGTGCCAGTCGTCGCGGCTGAGATCGTGGAAGGCGTAGGTCGAACGGACTTCGCGCAGCAGCGATTCTGGCTCGAACCCGCCGCCCAGACCTACCGTGACGAGATGCTGCACCAGCACATCGAGCGGGCAGCGCACCGGCGGACGGGCTTCCATCTCGCCGCGTTCGATCGCCTCTCTGGCCGCTGCTACCTCAACCAGTTCAAAGGCGTGGGCAGGCACACAGGTCACCCGGCTGACCGCGCCCGGTCGATGCCCGCTGCGCCCCGCCCGCTGAAGCAGACGCGCCGCGCCTTTGGGGCTGGAAATTTGCAGCACGCGATCGACCGGCGGAAAGTCCACGCCCAGATCAAGGCTCGATGTGCAGACCACGCAGCGCACCGATCTCTGCCGCAGCGCGTTTTCCACCCAATCGCGTGTTTTCGCGTCCAGCGCGCTGTGATGCAGCGCCATCTCCCCGGCCCATTCCGGGCGCGCGTCGAGGATGGCCTGAAACCATGCCTCCGTCTGCGAACGGGTATTGGTGAACACTAGCGTGGTGCGACTGGCTTCGATGGCGGCGATCACGTCTGGCAGCAGCTTGAGACCCAGATGCCCCGCCCACGGAAAGCGCCCGACATTCTGCGGCAGGATCGAGTCGATCTGGCGGACCTTTTCCACCCGTGCGCGGATGATCCGCCCGGCGGGGACTTCGCCCGTGGCCGGATTGACCATGCCGATCAGCGCGCGCAGGGCGACATCCAGGTTGCCGATCGTAGCCGAAAGCCCCCATGTTCGCAGATCGGGCGACCAGCCGCGCAACCGGGCCAGCGCCAGTTCGACCTGCACGCCGCGCTTGGAGGCCATCAGTTCGTGCCATTCATCGACGATCACCACGCGGAGAGACGCGAACAGATCGCGGGCGTTATCGCGCGCAAGCAGCAACGACAGGCTTTCCGGCGTGGTGACTAAGGCGGTCGGCAGGCGAGTCCGCTGGCGATTGCGCGCTGAGGACGATGTATCGCCGGTGCGGGTCTCGATCGTCCAGGGCAGACCCAGAGCCTCGATCGATGACTGTAGCGCCTGAGCCGTATCGCTGGCGAGCGCGCGCAGGGGGGTGATCCACAGCACTTGCAGCGGAGCGGCGTTACTGCGCTTTTTAAGCGTCCCCGGCGTGTGATCGGGGTGGGCGTTCAGCCAGTCCATGATCGGCCCCAGCCACGCGGCGTAGGTTTTGCCTGTGCCGGTCGGCGCGTGGATCAGGCCGCTTTCACCGTTGAGATACGCCTCCCACACCTCGATCTGGAACGGGAACGGCTCCCAACCCACAGCGCGGAACCAGTCGAGCGCTGCGTTACTGAGCATCGCCGGTGTCGCCATCGGGCAGCAGCATTCGGATGGTGGCTAACGAATCGGCGTCCTGCGGCGGTTTATCGTGCCGCCAGCGCAGAATACGCGGGAAGCGCACTGCGATCCCGCTTTTGTGGCGCGTCGATCGCTGGATGCCCTCAAAGGCCAGCTCAAACACCAGTTCCGGCTTCACGGATCGCACCGGGCCGAACTTCTCAACGGTGTTGCGCCGGATGAAGGAATCGACTTCGCGTATCTCGGCATCGGTCAGGCCGGAATAGGCTTTGGCGAACGGGATCAACTGCCCGGCATCGTCCCACACGCCGAAGGTGTAATCGGTATACAGGCTGGCGCGCTTGCCGGAGCCGCGCTGTGCATTGATCAGCACCGCGTCTACCGTATACGGCTCGATCTTCCACTTCCACCAGTCGCCGCGCTGACGACCGACGCGAAAGGGCGATTCGCGCCGCTTAAGCATAAACCCTTCCACGCCGCGCGCCCGGCTTTCGGCCCGCAGATCGGCCAGCCCGTCCCAGGTCGCGGCCTCGACCACCGGCGACAGCTGGATCGATCGCACCGGCTGATCGAGCGCGCTGACGATCGCCTCCAGCCGCGATCGCCGCCAGCTTAAGGGTTGTTCGCGCACATCGACGCCGCCCTCCTCCAGCAAATCATAGGCCAGGAAGATCACCGGCACCTCTTCCAGCAGCTTCTTGCCCAGCGTCTTGCGCCCGATGCGCCGCTGAAGCTGCATAAAGGGCATCACACGTTCGTCCTTCCACGGCAGCAGTTCGCCGTCGATCACTGTGCCGTCCGGCAGTCCCCTGGCAGCGGCTTCGATCTCCGGGTAGCGGTCGGTGACGAGTTCTTCCCCGCGCGACCAGATAAAGGTCTGACCCGCCCGGCGGATGGTCTGGGCGCGGATGCCGTCCCACTTCCATTCGATCTGCCAGTCGGCGCGATCGCCGAGCGCATCCAGACGGTTATCCTCGATCGGGTAGGCCAGGAAGAACGGATACGGGCGGCTGACGTCAGATTCGCGCGTCTCCGGCGCGATCAGGGCGGTGTAAAAGTCCGGTGTTGGCTCCCATGCGCCCATCAGCCGGTGCGCGATCACCGCCGCATCCACCCCGCTGACAGTTGCCAGCGCGCGGATCACCAACTGCTGAGAGACGCCGACCCGGAACGCCCCGGTGATCAACTTGTTCCACACGAAGCGCTGCCGGGTGTTCAGCGTGCGCCAGGCGAAATGCGCGCCCTCGTGCTGGGCGGCCTCACCCGCCTCCCGCAGAGGCAGCAGCCGCTCCTCGATCCACACATGCAGCGGATCATCGTTGTCGGCGTCAGTTTCGGGCAGCAGCAGCGCGATCGTCTCGGCCATATCGGCCACCGCGTCATAACACTCGCTGAACAGCCACGGCGGCAGCGCGGCCTGATCGACCGCCCACTCGATCAGCTTGCGCGCCGGGATGATCTGGCGGGGTTTGCGCCCGCTCAGAAAATAGATCGCCCACGCGGCGTCGGCGGGTTCGGCGCGGCTGAAGTAATCGACCATCGCGGCGATCTTGTCGTTGGTCTTGTTGGTTTCGTCGAGCGCGGCGTAGAGATCGGCAAAAGCGCGCACCCTATTCTTCCTCTTCCATATTGAGCTGTTCCGCGTCTTCGGTATCGCTGCTGGTGTAGCGCGTCTCGACTGCCGTCGCGTCGTACCCGGCTTCATTCAGCCAGCGCGCCACCACATTGATATAGCCATGCGTCACCAGGATTCGTCCCGCGCCCGTCTCGTTGATGGACGCCATCAGCCCCGGCCAATCGACATGATCGGACAGCACGAAGCCGCGATCGACCGCCCGCCGCCGGCGCGCCCCGCGAATGCGCATCCAGCCAGAGACGAAACCGCTGGCGTGGCTGCCAAAGCGGCGTGTCCAGGTCGTGCCACGGGCAGAAAGCGGCGCGATCACCAGGGCGCGGCTCATGTCGGCGCGTTCGGCCTGCATCGCATAGTGAGTCGGCGGCAGCGCGATCCCCGCCTCGCGGTAGGCGCGGTTGAGCCGTTCGACCGAGCCATGCGTCAGGATCGGCCCGATGGCAGGATCGACGCTGGCGATCACCCGCTGCGCCTTGCCGAGCGCATAGCAGAACAACAGGCTCGATTTGCCCGCGTCGGCATTGGCGCGCCACCAGGCGTTGATCCGCGCGATCTCCTCCGCCGGATCAGGCCAGCGATAGACCGGCAGGCCAAAGGTCGCCTCGGTGATGAAGGTGTCGCAGCGCACCGGTTCAAAAGGCGCGCAGGTCGGGTCTGGCTGGCGCTTATAATCGCCGGAAACGACCCATACCTCGCCGCGATGCTCGACGCGAATCTGCGCCGAGCCGAGGATATGACCTGCCGGGTGCATAGAGACGCGCACGCCGTTGATGTCTATGCTCTGGCCGTAGCCGAGCGTCTGGATCGGCGCGTCCACACCCAGCCGCGCGCGGAAGACGGTCTCGCCTTCTGCCGCCACCAGATAGGACTCGCAGCCATAGGCATAGTGATCGGCGTGGCCGTGCGTGATCACCGCGCGCGCGACCGGATTCCATGGATCGATGTGAAAGCCGCCCGCCTCACAATAGAAGCCGCTGCCGTCGTTTCTTAGTAAAGGGGTATGCGCTGCATATCTCATGCCGCTAAGCTAGCGCACTTTTGTTCGGCAGACATGAAGCCCAGTTTATGGATGGATGAGTGAGGAGGAGCGATGAGCTGTGAGCGGTGCGCAATCAATAAGGCGCAAACAATTCGTGGCACAGTCGGAAAGTCAGAACACAGGACGTCAGACCACGTCCCTGCTGGCCGCATCCCTGCAAGCACATTACAATGGTCGCCAGAATGATCTCACTTCAATACCCGATAAGGATGACCCTATGCCTATACTGCTCGCAGGCGCGGCGAAGGTCGCGCTGAAACCGCGCGTCGGCGCTGATCTGGTCGGCTATTCCCAGGAACAACTGACCACCGGCATCCATGATGAAATCCACGCCCGCGCCCTGGTGCTGGACGACAGCACGACCCCGATCGCCCTCCTCAGCGTCGAAATTTGCGTGCTGCCTTTTTTGCTGGTGCAGATGATCCGCGACGCGGCTTCCCTGCGCACCGGCATCAGGCCAGAGAATATTTTCATCTTCACAACGCATACCCATTCCGCGCCGGGGATGCACCAGCCCGGCGACTGGGACGAACCGGCGGTCAATCAGTGTGTAGAAGCGATCGCCGCCGCGCATGACAGCCGCCAGCCCGCGCAGATCGGGTTCGGGTTCGGGCGGCTGGAAGGCTACAGCATTAACCGCCGCTGGCTCGATCGTCCGGTCGATCCGGCGCTGGGCGTCATCCGGGTCGATCGCGCTGATGGATCGCTGCTGGCCGCGCTGGGCTGCTACGCCAATCATGCCGTGGTGCTGGGCTACGACAACCTGCTGATCTCCGGGGACTGGCCGGGCGCGTCCAGCCGGATGCTGGAAGACGACTTCGGCGGGGATTTCGTCGCGCTGTTCGCTCAGAGCGCGTGCGGCGATGTCAACCCGCTGACGGAAACCGTCCGCCGCCGCCTGGAAGCGGGCGAGCCGGTCAAAGCGATCGGGGAGGTCAGCAGTCTGTATGGGTCGATCGCCGGGGCGACCTGGGACATCGGCGACCGCGCCGGAGGAACGTTCGAGGAGGCGGAAGTGATCGCGCGCGCCTACAACGCGGAACTGCGCAAGGTGTGGGATCGCATCAGGCCGGAAGCCGACGCCGCGCTGTGGGTCGATCGCGTCATCGTCAACGCCGCGCCGACGCCGGAAGAACCCCCGCAGCCCGAACTGCCGCCCGATTATGCCGCCGCGATGGGCGATGTGCGTCCAGGCAACATCCCGCTGGAGCAGATGTTTGTGGGGATCACCACTCCAGCCGGAAAAGCCGTGCTGATCGGTCATCCGGGCGAGACGTTCAGCGAGAATGCGGTCGAACTCCGCAAGCACGCGCAGCGGATCGGTTACGCGCTGCCGCTGCTGGTCGGCTATGCCAACGGCTGGTACTCGTACCTGCCACCGTCCTACGCCTATGACGAAGGCGGTTATGAAGTCGGCGCGGCGTTGTTCATCGGCATCTCGCGCCACACCCAGGATCGACTCCTGCAAGCGGCGATCGAGGTGTTGCAGCGGCATGTTTAAGCGATGAGAGTTTCATAAAAAGAGTTCATAGGCCGGAGATCACGTACCTGATGACGGGAGCACACAACGGCGCTCCCCTACCAAGCAGGTTCAGCGCCCACGCCATGATCACGCCCCCAGCGCGATCAGCCGCAGGCCGCCGAAGGTCAGTCTCAGTCGCGGCTCCGTCAGATGAACTGGCGTTGGATCATCGGTCTCGAAATCGTGGATCACCCCGTCCGCGGCGATCACCAGGCCGTCGAGGTGGATGTCAAAATCGCGCGCGGGCAGATGGAATGTCAGCGCGGCGATCAGCGCCCGCGTGCCGTCCTGGATCACCCACCAGGCGCAGTCCTCAGCGGCATAACGACGGACAATCCATCCCCGCGCGATCCAGTCCCGATAGCGGGCGTAGAGGTCTTCCAGCCGGTGATAATGCCGGTTGAAGGCTTCATCGCCGGCCCAGGTCAGATTCACGTCGCGGATATTGGCCTCAAACAGCCCGTAAGACAAATCCTGCGAGCCGAGCGCCTCGTATTTGGGGCGGCGGGCAGCCCCGGCGCTGATGAAGCGTGAGACGAAGTGACGGCGGCGCATCCCCTCAAACCCGGCGATCTTCACCAGCGGCTCGCCCCAGATGCCGGGGTTGCCGGTGTCGTGTGTATCGATCGCCCAGGTCACGCTGTGACGCCGGTCACGCCCCGCGTTGAGCGCCGTCAGCCGGTCATTGAGCGCGAAGGCGCTTTCCACCGCCCGCCGATCGACGTGGTGCAGCATATCCGCGCCGAGCATCACATCAAAGCCCATCGCAGCATAATCCTCGACCTCCTCACCCATGCGCTCGGCCAGATTGCCGATGTGCGGCTTCGCCGGCGTGCGGGATCGCGCAATGGCGGTGCGCAGCCCGTCCGGCGTGGGCCGATCCGAAAGCGGCATCCCCTGGCGCACTGAATCGACAATATGATCGACCGAATCGTAGCGGATAAAATCGAAGCCAAAACGGTCGCGCCAGTATCCGGCGATCTGTGCGAAAAACTCGATCCCAGGCGGGTAGGGTTCGGCATGATCCGGGGCGCGGTTAGGCATCTGCCCGGTGGAGAATTTGACCGGCGTGAGGACGTGATAGGCGGACTCGCTCAGGTCTTCGCCGTTCGCGCCGCGATAATCGAAAGTGGCGAAGTTGCCCTGATGATTGTAGCCGCTGAAGGCTGGGACACCCTGACCGGCCCAACTTTGCACCGGCAGCGTCCAGTAGCCCTGGCGGATCAGCGCCACGATCAGGCTGTGATAGGTCGCGCGTTTCTGCTTGACGGCGGAGATCGGCTCCCCTTCAACCGCCTCCAGATCATGCAGCCCCGCAGATTCCAGCCCGCGCGCCACGATCGCCCGCACCGCCGCAGCGATCCTTGCCTGCTCTGGTTCGGCCATCATCTGCGCCTGGGTCAGGCCGCCTGTCAGCGCGGTTCGATCCGGCGTCAGCCTGATCCATCTGAACAGGTCGGGGTTCATCAGCACTGGGATGCCGAACTGCGCCACGTGCGGCTCCAGATCGAAGCCGACGGCCATGCCTAGCAGATGCGCCGCCTGCACCAGCGCCCGAAGTTGATCTTCGGCACTCAAAGGCAGCGATCGATCCACGATGTTGGGCGCGATCGTTCGCAGCGCGTTGGGGATGTAGATGCACTGGTGATCGTAGGCGGTGAAAGGGCCGAGATGCAGCGCGTTGACTCGCAGCGCGGGCAGGGCTTTGGCGGCGTGGATCAGCGTGCCGGGGGCGGATTTTAACCCGGTCGCGCGCACGTTGATGAAGCAGAAATCCGCGTCGGCCATCCAGCGCGAGTCAGGGTAATGGCGAAACGGGCTGTCGGTGGAGCGATCGGCGCTGAGCGCGGCATAGAAATGGATGATCGCGCCGTCCGGCAGACTGAACATCGCGGGGAGCGTCCGGCGCAGATAGCCAAGACGGGCATATTCATCGAGCGCCGCCTCGCCACGGGCGCGATCGTCAGGGGAGGGCGGACGTAGGTGTGCAAGCTGCTGCCAGAGCATAGCGGCGGGCTGATCCTGTGTGATTTGCGCGACAGTATCGTAGCACAATTGACTTTAGCGATGTCAGTGGGGATTGTCGTTTGCCCGTGTATGCGGAGGTGATCATCATCGCGCGCCGCCGCGCAGGCAGGTGATCATTCCCCGATTCGCCCGTGCGCGGACTCGCGCATCCAGGACATCAGCGCCGCGTTCCGGCCCAGATCAACAGCCAGTTCACGCATCATCTGCACGCCGACGGCAGGCTTGGCGTAGACCAGCGTCAGAAAATCGGCCCGCGACAGCGCATAGAGCTGCACCGCGTCCGTGCTGGTAAACTGCGACGGATGTTCCCCTTCTGTCAGCATCCCGATCTGGCCGAAGGTATCGCCGCGTTTGAGCGCGGTGAGGATCGTCTCTTCGCCATCGACACCGATCACACTTTCGATCACGCTGCCGCGATCGATGCAGTACAGGCGCGCGTCTGCCGCCCCCTGCGCGATCACCACCTCAGCGACCCCGTGCTGGCGTGTCTCCATCAGCAGCGCCAGATCATGCAGGTCTTCATCGTGCAGGCCAGAAAACAGATCGGCCAGTTTGAGCACCTTAATGCGCTGAGCGATCTGTTCCGCGCTGAGGCTTGCCTGACGCTTGTGCAGTTCCCGCAGCAGCGCCACCACCGGCTGATCCGCGCCCGTCTGCGCGCCGAGCTGCTCCCACAGCGCGCTGTCTTCAGACGGGACCAGCGATCGCACCCAGGCCAGGGTATACGCGCCCATGCCTTTCTGAAGCGCGTCGATCCGGTTTTCCAGCAGCGCCAGTTCACCGTGCAGCGAGGCGGTGTAACGGGCGCGCTGATTCAACGCCAGCGTGCGCCTCATCAGCGCGCACTGCGCCTGAAGTGTCAGATATTCGCCCGCCAGCCGGGCGCGTTCCGGGGCAATATCGCGCTCGAACTGGGCCAGCGTCTGGGCCACACGGGCCGGGTTGGCGACGGCGGCCACCTCACCGGGGCTGTAGCGGTTCATCAGATAAGCGCGGATCGAGTCACCGGTGCGTTTCAGCGCCGCGCGCATGATCAGCAGCAGGGTGATCGTGCCGCCGATGCCGACCGCCAGGCTCGCCAGCACCAGCAGCCGCCCCGCGCCGAGATCGAGCGCCAGCAGATTGAAGACGCTGTGAATGGTGGCCGCGATCCCCAGCGCGCCAACAGCCCGGTTCAGCCGCACACGGGCATGAAAATGGATTCCCGCGCCGACGACCGCGCCGATGATGCCGGTGTTGAAGGCGTGCATCAGGTTGGTCGCCAGCACACGGCTGAGGATCATTTCCTGCCCATCATCTGGGTTTTGCAGCAGATAATGAAAATTTTCCGCGATGGCAAACGCGATGCCGACGGCGAAACCATAGGCGATGCCGTCTGCCGAGTAGCGCAGGATCATGCGGTGCGACAGATAAAGCAGGAACACCGCCTTGACCGATTCTTCCAGCAGCGGGGCGATTACCAGGACGATCTGCCGGAAGTTGAACACGCCGCGCCGCTGAAGCTCGCTCTGCGCGACGTATACGATCAGCGCAGCAGCCAGCCCCCACAACGCCGAGGCAGCCACCAGCCGAGGGCGGCTCACGGCGTAAATTTCCAGCACGTAGACCGCGTACAGAAACAGCAGCGGGATCAATACCGCCATGACGTAGCTCAGTATCATGACCTCAGTTTATCGTAATTCACGTAATCCCGCCCAATTCAAGCTCAGGCTGCTGCGCGTTCAGCTATCAGGATCGATTCTGTCCGCATCTCCCGGTATGATTCAGCCGCGCCCGGAAGGATTGAGGGAGACCCGGATGAACATCATTGGCATGATGCGGCTGGCAAACCAGCAGATTTTACACCCGACCGCGCCCACAGCCGCCGAAGTCGTGTCCCGGCTGGGCGCGATCCAGGGGCAGGATTACCCTGGCGCGAAGTGGTCGATCGGTCTGCGGCTGCCCGGCAGCACCGACGCGCAGATCGAACAGGCGTTGGCCGACCTGCAAATTGTCCGCACCTGGGCTATGCGTGGGACGCTGTTTCTGATGGCCGCGCCTGACCTGCGCTGGATCACCGATCTGCTGGCCGAGCGCCAGATCGCCGGGTATGCGACACGCTACAGCCAGCTTGAACTCGACGAGCCGACCATGACCCGCGCCAACGATATTTTCGTGCGTGCACTGGCAGGCGGCCAGCATCTCAGCCGTAGCGAGTTGTTTACGGCGCTGGAGTTAAATGGCATTTCGCCGGCGGGGCAGCGCGGGGTGTACATGCTTCAACGCGCGGCGCTCGACGGACTGATCGTCCAGAGTGTGATGCAGAGGCGCGACACGACCTTTCGCCGCATCGATGAGGCGCTGCCGGGCCTGAAGTCAAAACCGCGCGACGAATCGCTGGCGGAACTGGCGCGGCGTTACTTCACCACACGCGGCCCGGTCACGCTGGCGGATTTTACGTGGTGGTCGGGTCTGTCAGCGGCAGAGGCGCGTGAGGCGCTGGCCCTGATCCGATCGGAACTGGTGGAGGAGACCATCGACGGCAGGCGCTACTGGCTGCCGCCGGGTCAAGCCACGGTGTCTGATGTCGCTGGGCCGATCGTTCATGCCCTGCCCGGCTTCGACGAATTTGTGCTGGGGTACAAGGATCGAAGCGCGGCGCTGGATCGCCAGTTTGCGGATCGAATCTGCCCCGGCGGCAACGGCGTCTTTTACCCTACGATCGTCGTGAATGGACAGATCGTCGGCACGTGGAAGCGCGAGAACAAAAAGAAGGCGGTCAGTATCAGCGTTGAGCCGTTTACCTCACTGACTGCCGCTGAATATGCCGCGTTCACGGACGCGATTCAGCCCTTTGGCGCGTTCCTGGGCCTGCCACCAGTCATGGCCGGGGTGTGAAATATGCGCGGCTGGTGATTTGAGCTACCCGCCGAAATTTAATCACGGTTGCGTGGCTTCGACCGGAGTAGGGCGGAAAGCCCGCTTCAGTGTTGGGCGATTTTTCACTTTGGCGGAGTGCTTCGTCCGGTATATGGTTGTAGCGCTCAAGAGGCGTCTCAAGTCATCTGCGCGTGTTACCGGCTCAGAACATGCGCTGGAGCAGGATTAAACCGGACGGGTTTAGGGTGAGCAAAAATCAAAGATGATGAAGCCGCTGAAAGCATCCCTCTCTTCAGAACCCACTGTTGGTGGCGAAGAGAGGGCGGCGCTCAGTTTGGTGATACAGACAGAGCTGGCGTCAGCACGGGATGATCATCCATTAATGCCGGTGATGGTCGCGCCTTCGACGAAGTAACGCTGAAGCGCGAAGAAGGCCAGGATAGCCGGGACAAACAGCAGCGTCGAGGCGGCCATCAGCAGGTGATACTGCGTGCCATAGGCGCTCTGAAATTCCGTCAGCCCCAGCGCCAGCGTGCGATACTCTTCTTTGGTGATGACCGTCAGCGGCCACAGCAGGCTGCCCCAAGACTCCAGGAAGATGAAGATCGCCAGCGCAATCAGCGGGCTGGCACTGAGCGGGATGACGATGCGCCACCAGATGCCAAACTCACTCGCGCCGTCGATGCGCGCCGCGTCCATCAGTTCTTCGGGAAGCTGGCTGATAAACTGGCGCATCAGGAACACACCAAACGCGCTGGCGATCCCTGGCAGGATCAGCGCCCAGGTGGTATTCAGCAGGCCGAGTTCGCGCATCATCGTCCACAACGGGACGACCAGCACCTGAAACGGGATCATAAACGTGCCCAGGACGAACAGGAACAGCGCATTGCGGAACGGGAACTGGTAGCGCGCAAAACCGTAACCGGCCAGGCTGCACAGCAACAGATTCATAAAGGTGGTCGCGCTGCTGACCCACACGCTGTTGAAGAAGTAACGCACAAACGGAGCCGTCGCCAGCGCCTCGGAGAAGTTTTCCCAACGCGGCTGCGACGGAACCCATTCGACCGGGATGGTGAGGATTTCGGCAGGCGGCTTGATCGCGGCGGAGAGCATCCAGATCAGCGGCACACACACGATCAGCCCGCCGATCAGCAGCAGGGCGTGTTTGAGAATGGTGCGGGCGATGCGCTGGCCGTCCAGCGGCTGCGATGTTTTCGTGGTGCGCTGCGGCTCGCGTTCCGGCGCGGTGGTTTTGGTGGGTGTATAGTACATGACCTGATCCCTGAACCTTTAGGCCTCGATCGTCACTTCAGTATCGGTGCGGCGGCTGCGCAGTGCGATCAACTGGATGGCGGACAGCACCAGCAGCACCACAAACAGCGTCATGGAAAGGGCGGCGGCACGGCCCAGGTTGCGGCTGGCGAAACCCTCCTGCCACACCAGCAGACCCAGCACATTGGTCGCATCGTTGGGGCTGCCCCGCGTCAGCACATACTGGGTTGAAAAGCTCTGCGTGGCCGTGATCACCGTCGTCACAAGCACAAACACGGTGGTCGGGCGCAGCAGCGGAAACGTAATGCCCCAGAACAATTGTGTTGAGTTCGCGCCATCGACCTTCGCCGCGTCATAATAATCGCGCGGAATCTGGTTCAGCCCGGCGATAAAGATCAGCATGTAATAGCCAAAGGTGCGCCACACGGCGACGATGATCACCGCCAGCTGCGCGTAATCGCCGTTGGTCAGCCAGGGAACCGGCCCGGTTGTGAACGGATCGAGCATCGCGTTGACCAGGCCCCGCTGATTAAACAGCAGTCGCCACACGACCGCGATCAGCGCCTCTGACAGCACGATGGGCACAAAGTAAAGCGTGCGATAGAACCCACGGCCTCGGAACGGCTGCACGAAGATCAACGCCAGCCCCAGGCCGATGATCAGATTTGGCCCGGCGTACCAGGCGACGAACTCGATCGTGTTCAGCATAATGCGCTGAACGCGCTCGTTTTCCAGGATCCACTGGTAATTTTCCCAGCCGACATCCTCCGGGGGCATGATCAGATTCCAGTCCTGAAAGCTCAGTTCAGCCGCCCGCAGGATGGGATAATAACGGAAGATGAGGAAAAACACGACAACGGGCAGGACGAAGACCAGTCCTGAGAGATTGCGCCGACGGTAAAGATTCATGGTGAGCCGTTCAGGTTGCCTAATTGCTGCGCCAGTCTTGTCCAGTGTAGATCAAAAACCCGGTTATCTGATATTAAGCTTCGTGGCCCACGACGGCCATCAACGGAGAAGGGGATGAAACAGCTCACAGCCTTTCATCCCCCCGCAGTATAGAGCTGGCTTATCCGCCGAGAATGTCGTTCAGTTCATCGTTGGCGATCTGGAGCGACTCCAGCGGATCGACATCCTCATACAGCACGCGATCCATCGCGCGGTAGAAGATCAGCGTGGTCTCTGTCACGTCACCGATGATCGGCAGATACGGCCCGCTCATGTCTTCGATGAACGGCCCCGTGAACGAACCCTGCACGTCTTCATTTTCCAGGACGGTCGTGCGCGGCTGGAGCAGATTGGCTTCCAGCACGTAGCGTTCCGGCGCATTGGTCAGCGCGCCAGCCAGCGCCCAGGCCGCTTCCTGTACTGCCGGGTCGGCGACCGCGCTCACATACAGGCCATAAGCGTAGAGATAGCTGCCGACGTCGTTAACCGTGCTCTCCTCCCAGCGCGGCAGCGGGGCGGTCACGACCGATTCGACCAGTTCCGGGTTGTTGGCGCCTACCAGACCGATGTACCACGGGCCGGACACAACCATCGCCACGTTGCCCTCGTAGAAGCCGATCGACGACGAGGCATAATCCGGGCCGCCATATTCGGCGCCGTAATCGCGGATGAAGGCCAGCGCGTCGGCCCATTCCTGCGTGTTGACGGTGGCTTCCGTGCCATCCTCGTTCAGAATGTTGCCGCCCAGTTGATGCGCCATGCTGGCATAGGTGATGACCGGCGACGCGACTTCATCCGGCAGAGGGTAAGCGAAATCAAAGGCGCGCTGCGTGATGTTGCCGGAGTCGTCGGTGATCGTCAGCACATCGGCCAGCGCCAGCAGCTCTTCCCAGGTTTCGGGAGCATCTTCGACCGGATCGAGGCCAGCCTCTTCAAACAACTGCGCGTTGATATAGAGCGCGTAATTGGCGACTTCGGTGGGCAGGCCATACAGTTCGCCGTCCGCGCCGAGGAAATCGTCCAGCGTGCCGGGCAGATAACTCTCGATCAGCGCCTCGGTCGATTCAAAGCCCGCCGCTTCCGCATTCACGGGCGCGACGATGCCCGATTCAATCAGTTCCGGTACGCCCAGATTCAGCACATTAAAGAGATCCGGGCCTTCCCCGCCGCTGATCGCGGTGAAAAGCTGGGTGATGTAATCCACATCCGTGCCGGGGCCGACGTAGTATTCGACCGTCACGCCGGGGTTATCCGCTTCAAACTGCTCGATAATTTCCTCGTCGATGACCACGCGGGGATCGTAGCCGTGCGACCAGAACACGATGGTCACTTCCTCCTGAGCAGCCGCGAATGTCCCTATCATCAGCAGTAATGCGGTGACGATGACCATCGCGGCCAGAGAGCGACTGATGCGAACCATACCCACTACCTCCGTAAGCGCATAAACGTATCTAGCGACCATTACCTAATATCGCATGGCTGGATGGACTCTGCAACTGATTGGGCCGCGCGGAGGGGAAATCACAACATGATAGCTTTGAAATATTGTCATCCGCGATCTATGCTCCTGCCCGAAACACCGGGCGGTCAGAATAAATGGAATGTAAAAGGAGCGCACCGGGCGCTCCTTATGATTGAAAAATACGGCGCGAAAGATCGCCGATCAGGGTTGATCGTCGTTGGGCATGTCGTGATCGATGCTGAAGCTGGAAGCATCGCGTGGATCGGTTCCGACCGCCAGTTCATCCACATTCAGGTCGCCATCGCCGTCGATGTCATCGTCGAAGCCGTCACCGATGCCGTCGCCATCCAAATCGTTGAAGACATACGGATCGGGGTCTGCGTCGTTCAGCAGACCATCACCGTCGATGTCCGGGTCGATGTCGTCCGGCAGGCCATCGCCATCCGTATCCGGCGTGACTTCCGGTGTCGGCTGCGGCTCCGGCGTGGGTGCTTCGGTCGGCGTCGGCGGTTGATCGGGCTGGCAGTAATTTTCGCCGCCCAAATGAATGGCCGCCAGCAGACGTGTGCCGTAGCGCGCGCCGTTGAACACCGGGGCGATCAGCGGGCCGTAGAACAGGTCGATCTGAGCTGCACAGTCGGGCACATCCACCGTCAGGAAGATCGTCTGCCCGGCTTCGATGGTGTAATTCCCAGCTTCGGAGTCGTAAATGACCTGGCTGTCGATGTTGTCGTCAAACTTGCGATAGCTTGCCAGGCCGATCTGGAACAGGCAGCCGCGATCGCTGTTATTGGTGATGTAGCCGGTCGCCGTGCCGCCACCGGTTTCGATCCACCCGCTGAGGGCCGTCTCAGGATCGACATCGCCGGGCGCGCAGGCGGTGATCGGGATCAACTGCACACTGGCGTCGTCGGTGTCTTCCAGCAGTTGGCCCAGATTGACCGTCGAGCCGAACGCATAGGCGCTTTCCACCAGCGGGCCGGGCAGATCACTGGCCTGAATGGTGTAGTCGAACGTGCCTTCGACTGACAGACCGGGGCCGACGTTGTAGAAGGGCAGGACCACCGCGCCGAAGCGGTCGCTGATGATCGCCACTTCCGCCAGGCCGATCTCGCCGGTATTGATCAGGCGATAAGTAAACGTCACTGTGTCGCCCACGGTCGCCGTCGGCACGCTGGCATCGACGTGCAGTTCAAGGCCGCCCGGCAGCGGGTTAATCGTGGTGGTGTCTTCGGCGATGTTGTTTTCAGGGTCGGGATCGCCCGCGTCTGTAAATGCCTCCGCCACGTTGGTCAGATCGCCGGCTGCGTAGTCGGCCACCTCAAAAGTCAGCAGCAGGGTCGCCGTTTCGCCGACGCTCATCTGGCCGATGTCCCACCGGCGGCCAAACTGCACATAAGTGCCGCGTGTGGCGGTGTAGGAGACGAAATTCAGGCCGTCAGGATACGTATCGACCACATATACGCCCGGCGCGGAAGTCGGGCCGAAGTTGGTGACATGGATCGTATAGGTGATCGGGTCGCCGGGGTCCGCTTCGTCGAGGCCATCGCTTTTGGTGATGCCCACGTCGGCGAAGGGGCCAAGCGCCGTACAGACCGATGAACTGACGGATGAGGTGAAAGGCGAAAAGATCACATCGCTGCTGACTTCATCGCCCACACCCGGCCCAACCCCTGACGGCCCATCGAAGCTGCCCCACCAGTTGCCCGTGGCGGTGAAGGGCACGCCGGACAGATTGCGCAAGCCAAAGCCGCCGTTTGCGCAGATCTGGCTGTTGATGATCCCGCGCGGCGTGAAACCCAGGTCATCGGCCAGGATGCCATCGTTTTCGTTGTCAAAGATCGCCACGCCGGTAAATTGAACGCCCGCGTCCCCGATGATCCATACGCCATTGAGGTTCTGCTGGAAGTTGGCATTGCGCACGATGATGCCGCTGGTTTCTGCGGCGCTTCCGAGGTCAAAAGAGCGATCCGTTTCCGCGCCCTGCTGCACCAGAAGCCCGACATCGTGACCATTGGCGGTGCTGGTTTCGTATACGTGGTTCAGACCTTCCAGCACGACGCCGTAGCCATCCCCTTCGCCGGGCTGCTGATAACCGTTGATCGCATTGTCGCGCAGATAGATGCCGGTGGGCGTTTGCGGATTATCGAATTTGGGGTCGAGGCGGATCACCGCGATACCGGCGGTATCCTGACCGCTGGCTGGCGTGAGCGTGTTAGTGACGAAGTTATCTTCGATCACGAAGCTGCCGGAACCGGATGCCTGACCGTCGCCCTGAGAGTCGGCGATCAGCAGTCCATACAGGCCGTTGTTGGTGAGGCTGTTGTTGTCGATTCGGTTGGAGAAGGGCGGTACAACGCCGGTGATCAGCGCGCCGGCATACCCGTTGCCGAGGATTTCGTTGTTGGTAATGCGCAGCCCGCTTACGGAGATGTTATCAATCAGGTGGATGCCGTATGCGCCATTGTTATTAATTTCACTATTACGAATTGTGAGGCTTTCGATCAGGCCATCCTCGATGCGCACACCCACGCCGTCTGTGCCGAAGGAATGCTGACCGTTGCGGGACAGATCGACGTCATCCAGGGTTAACTGCACCAGCGTCCCCACCCTTGAGCCTACACCGGCCAGGCAGTTCTCGACCGCGTTCACGCGGCGGATCGTCGTGTCGAAGTTGTAATTGCCCGCGTCGTCGTCGAACAGAATGCCGGTGACGAACTGGGCCAGCCGGAGGTCGCTGATGGTGATGTTATCTGTGCCGCCAGCGATGCGCAGGCCGATGCGCAGCGGGCCGGGCGCGTCGCAATCGTCGTTGCCGCCGGTCAGCCGGGTTTCGAGCCGTCCCGCGCCAAAGATGCGGATGCCGGACTTTTCGACGACGACCGATTCGTTGTAGATGCCTGCTGCGATGCGAACCTCGCCGTTGACGCTGACGTAATCGACCCCGGTCTGGATCGTCCGCAGCGCGTCAAACCAGCTTGTGCCGCCGTTCGTGTCGTTGCCGTTCTCGCCATCGACATAACAGATCGCCGTACACAGCGTCCCCAGTTCATACGCGCCGAGGTCAAACCCGCCGCGTGCCGGGCGTGCCGAACCGCGCTGATCGACATTCCAGCCGGCGTTCGCCCCCAGATTGATCACCGGGCTGTTCTCCTGCGGCGCAAGGGTTGGCGTAAAGCCACCGTTATGATCGAGCGCGTCCTCCAGCAGGGGATCGCCGGAGAAGGCCGCAAAGCACGATCCATCCTCAACCCAGTTATTGATGTTGGTGCTGACGCCGAGGCTGGAGCAGTCACCATTGGCGCTGCCGGCGATGATCGTGTTGCGCATGGAAAGGGTCGTGCCGAAGGTGTACAGGCCGCCGGTGTCACCCGCTTTATTGTCGCTGAAAGTGACATGAGTCAGGCTGACCGCGCCCTCAAACGCGTAGATCGCGCCGCCGATCTCGCTGGCGGTGTTATTGAAAAATGTGCTGTTGGCAATGTTGAGCAGGGCGGTAGACGCATTGTAGATCGCGCCGCCGTCCCCGTTGGAGACCTGGCCGCTGAACGTGGTGGAGACCAGGGTCAGCGATGCGCCGCCCGCGTTGATGATGCCGCCGCCATCGCCGCCGCCATTGTCTTCAAACAGCGAGTCAACGATCACCGCGCCCGCGCCCACGTTGTTGTAAAACGCGCCCGCGCCCAGACCGCCGTTGTTGTCGCGGAACGTTGTCCCGGTGATGGTGACGTTGCTGCCGCTGTTAAAGATGCCGCCGCCGATCAGCGCGTCGTTATCCACAATTTCGCTGTCGCTGACTTTAAGAATACCTTCATTCCAGATCGCGCCGCCGATGGTTGGGGAGCCGCCTTCGAGCCTCACGTCATGGAGGGTAAGGTCGCCGCTGGTCAGCACGCGGAGCAGGCCGAAGTTCGGCGTTGACCCGTCCTGGCGTCGTATCGTCGCGCCGCGCCCGTCGATGGTGACGATAGACGTGATGAGCGGCAGGCCGCGATCGTCTTCAGCGGGTGCGTTCAGCGTGTAGGTTCCGCCTGGGGCCAGCAGGATGGTGTCGGGTTCCGGGTCGCTGTTGGCCGCCTGGATTGCAGCGATCAAACCATTGACGTCGCCGTTGGCGATCGTGAATGTGGTTTCCGCAGCCGCCGTTTCGACACCACGGCTGATGAACAACCCGATGAGGACAAGTAAGGTCAGAATAATCAGAATTAAACGCTTGCGCGGTCGTAGCATCGTGGTCTCCCCGCTTCTCCAGCCCGGTTTCACCCTTTGCATAATAGAAGGATAGAAATCAAACCACAACGAAACCTTCTGACAAATTTACGGAATTCCGAATAAATTTACCTGCGTTCATAATGATGTCATGATGCATTACATACTGACCTATTCTTATCATGAGTAACGGAGAACCTGCAATACCGTGGTCTCGATGCGAAACTCGGTCACGGTCGCAGGAGCGATTGCGCCTCGGCGGCAAAATCAACTACGCCCAGGATACGACCTTCCGGCACGATGAAGGTTCCGTGATTCGCGCCCAGCCCAATCACCACAGGATAAAATGCCAGCGCGTTACCTTCCTGAAAGCGAATCGTCATGCCACGGGCATTGTCAGCGATCTGTTCGCCAAGCAGCACACAGCTCAGCGCCAGCCCGCGACCAAACCCCAGCTTCGGGCCAGGGCCGAGCGCGTCGAGACCCAAAGTCAGCAGCGCGTCCTGCCAGCGGGTCATCAGCGCGGCGGTGATCGGCTCCTGCGCCTGGCCGAATGCCACCACCACGCCCCAGCGCACCACGACCAGATTGACGCGGCGCATCAAGGCCCTGTCAAAGGTGATGCCGGGGACGGCTGAGGGCTGAAGATCGAGCGCGGAATAGCCTTCACGCGCCAGCCGGCCACTGGCAGCGGCCAGATAAAGCTGCGCGGACTGGTCATAGGTTCTGGCGGGGGGCTGATTGAGCACGGGCCTTGCAGTCTCATTTCCTGGCAGTGTGTCGATCTCACTCTGAATGCGTGCCAGTTCAGACTTGTCGCGCAGTTGGCGCAGCACTTCGCGCGCGCTGGCATCCTCTTTGCTGCCCAGCAGTCCTTTAAGGTCAAACAGGATGCTGCGCTGTTCTTCCATATCGAACGGACTGACCACGCGCACCCGTTCCGCAAGCTGGCCGGTGTGCGACATCGGCGCGGGGGGCGGATCGGGCATCACGGCAGGCGGCGGTGACGGTGGCGGGAGCTTCTGGATCGCCGTGATCAGCCGCAGCAGCGACTCCCGGCTCGGCTGGCGATAATCGACGAATTCGATTGGGGCAAGGGACGGCCACAGCAGATTGGTGTCAATATCCTGCACCAGCACCGGCAGCAGGCGTTTGTTCAGCGCCACGGCGTAATTGATCTCGCGGCGGCAGGCATCGGAGTTCAGAAAGGTTGGCGACAGCGCAGGGATAATCAAATCAGCATTCTCGATGTTGGTGATGATCTCCTTCCACCACGCCTGACCACCGGCCAGTTCCTTTTTGTCCCACCAGACCTCATGGCTCAGCGATTCGAGATCGTTGGACATCAAATCAATTGCGTCGCGCGTTCTGCTGTAGCTGATGAAGATGCGCATCATTTGTCCCTGAGATTTGCGATGATCCCTGTGAAACATAACGTGTCAAAGTGTAACCTGATCGTCCACCGAGGGCGAATGAACACTCGCCCTCATCGGGGCAGACGCATAAAGTGGCTCATAAAATGATTCTTGAAGGGTAAGGTGACTTGGGTTAGGTGCGGGGGCGACCATGGGTGGCCCTTACAACATGATACGTAACGCCGTCAGGGCTATCACATCAAAATTTTCAGCCGGTTTAATAAAGGTCAGATTATGTCGCAGGGGCGCAATGCATTGCGCCCCTACAGAAAAATAATCTGTACTGAACCGTTGTGAACCTGAAAAGCGGTTTCATGCAATCGCCCTGTAACGCCGTCACCGCCCATTGTGATTTGGATCAACCGCTGTCATAATCGAGCAGACTCTTACGCCTGATGCGCGCGTATGAAAATGCGCGGCGGCTGGGCAGGTCATGACCCGGCGCAAACGGGTTTGATATGACAGACCTGATCGGCGGGGGAGTCAGCATTGATCCAGACGCGCCGATTTCGCAATTTGGGAAATCATATGCTAACCCCACCCTCCCCTACCTGAACTTGCAGCCCCCGGAATCGACATGCTATATTTATAGGCTATCGATACAGAGTATCCTTCTGAGGGGGAGTTGGGATACATGCCGT
>Ga0224723_1000601_pt1 | contig 24469 bp, 22 predicted proteins | sample Balambano_FR2_Me_FD_161647 | JGI IMG/M metagenome (GOLD analysis project Ga0224723, IMG submission 161647) | Freshwater sediment microbial communities from Lake Towuti, South Sulawesi, Indonesia - Balambano_FR2_MetaG | ecosystem: Environmental > Aquatic > Freshwater > Lake > Sediment | place... | reverse complement strand
CATCCTCCGAACTGAGCAATCCAGCACCCTGTCTCACGAAGTGAAGGATTGTTCTGCTAATGCAGCCACCGTTTCAATCCAATTCGCAGGCTGAGCTAGCTTGTGTAAATGGGCTTCAAATCCAGCCGCGATCGCCTTTTCTCCGTCCTCATCGAAATAGGCAGTCATTGCAGCAGCGGGAAGATGTCTTCCTTGCTTCGCTTCTAGCGCACGGATTTGCCGAATCAGGCTATAGCCATCCCCGTCAGGCATCCGAATGTCGCTGAGCAAAACGTCTGGACGAAATTCTTCGAGTTCTTCTAACGCCTCCGCCGCACTTGCAACAGCCCTGGCACGAATTCCATAGGAGCTGAGCACAGCAATGACAAATTCACGCGCATCCGCTTCATCATCCACAACCAGCACCCGTAAGCCATCGAGCGACGAAGGTAATTGCGGCACAGGTTGCTTTTCTACTGTTGAAATTTTTTCCAGACGTTCCTGTTGATTCAGGGAAGAGAGAGTGTGCTGGGAGTGACTCAAGTTATACAAGCCAATCCTCAGGTTTGCAATTCGTCCATCCTTGTCACGAACGACTGCCGCATGCAATTCCACCACAACAGGTTCGCGATTACGAGGACACAGGGTCGTCTGCCAGATTTGAGTGTCACTGCATCGAGAAAGCCGATTGAGATGAGTCCGAAAGGCAGTCCGGTTGCTGCGCAGTTCTCCAGAGGGGGAATCGCTCATTGCCACAAACATGGTCAGAGGCTTACCGATAAGGTAGCGACGGGACACATTTAGGAGTTGAGCGACCGCCTGGTTTGCCTCCAGGATCACGCCGTTGGCATCGGTGACTGAGGAAGCGATCGGGAAAAGCTGAAATAAATCTTGATAATACTGATTCTTTTGCAGCAGCTCTTCCTGGACAACCTCGATCGTTTCTAAATTCGTCCGCATCTGCTCATAGGTCACCCGCAAATCTTCAAGTGCTGCATCGATCGCCCCCCATGCTGCATCCTTTCCTCGCAGTGCCGCAAGCTGCCGTCGGATAACTAGAAAATGGTGTTCGATTTGCTTGTCGCTGATCATAAATACTGGGTAAATACAATACTGGATAAATAAATACGGAGTAATCGTGATTGTCTTCTGAAAACTACCTGGAAACTACCTGAGAACGATCTTCTGGGAACTACCTGGGAACGATCGAGGCGATTTGAGGAGCGATGTAACGCCTCAATCAACTCTCTAGTCTAACGAATCAGTTGAACTAATTACTGAACAAAGGCAACTTTATGCAAGCGTAGCTGCCGCACCAGTCGGCACGCATCAACCCTAAGTCTACTTCACCCAGGGAAAATACTGGATACAGCGTTCACAAATTGTTGGTGAACGAGGGATGGGGGCTGTGCCCCTGCACCTTCCGACTATCTGCGATCGCCCGGTTCGGGTTTGCAGTCCGTTAACGCTGTATCTTGATACCCTGAAAGTGAGTATTACCGTGTCAGAGCGTATTGTCAGAGCGTGTTGTCAGAGCATGTTGTCAGAGCGTATTGTCAGAGCGTGTTGCTATGCAAATTCTTCACGGAACCTGGATTCCTCAGAGCGATGGAGTTTCTAACGGGAATAATTTCTTTCAGGCAGGCGCATTCTATCTCTGGGTTGAAACGACAGAGAAAAAGCGGTTTCGCCAATCGAGCCAGCCATTTCAGAGGCATCCCCAGCAGCTTGCGGCAGAGGATCTGGCACTGCTGCTGCAGGAATTGGGAGTGCAGCCTCCGGGCTTCCGGCGGGAACTGAAGGATTTGATTTCGCCGCAATACTTTCTGTTGCCCACTGTTGACCAGCAACCGCTTCCCTCATTGGAACTGTCCCGCTATCTGGAAGAGGAATTGCCCGAAACCTTTGATTGGAAATATTGGCAGGTAGACTGCTACCCGACGATCGCCTCGACGAAATCAGGGGGTTCGGTGAATTCAGTCGTGACTTTGCTGAATGATCTGCACTTTCTGGCACTCCACAATCTCGCAGAAATCCAGCTAGGGTCAGACCTGTTGTTCTGGTTTCACTACACCCAGGCGCTCAAACGTCTGATTTTCAAAGATCAGTATATCCCAGCACTGAAATATCGAGAACTCGAAGCAGAAGCTCCGGCGAAAACGAAAAGTCGGTCTAAGAAAGCCGCAGCAGTTCCCGCCGAACCAGCTTCCAAACAGCAAACGAGCCGTAAATCCGCTACCAAAAGCACTACTAAAACTACCACTAAAACTGCCTCCAAAACGACACGACGATCGGCAAATCTGGCAAAAAGAACAGCAGCAGTACAAACGATTGACATATCCGCAACTCCTGCCAATCCAACGTTTGAAATTTATCCCGCCTGGGAATGGATTGGAGAAGAATACGAAGCCACTCTGCAACAATACGTGGGCTATATGCCGCTGATTTCTGTTGCCGGATTTGCCCAGCCGCCCGAAACACCGCAGTTTTACGATCGCGAAACGCTGTTGCGGCACTTTTCCGAATGTTTGTTAACAGACATTGTGACGCATACCCCCACCACGCAGGCTTACGAAAAAACGATCGCCGATTCGCTGCTCTCTGCCTGTTTGCGGTCCCCTGGAAAACCCTGGATCTCGGCAGAAAAGCTGGAGCAGTACCAGCAGTGGCAGGCATGGCGCGATCGCATCATTCGAACTCAAACCGAGCAGCCCTTTTATCTGTGTTTCATGCTGCAAGATCCCGCCAAGCCAGAAGACCCGTGGCAACTTCAGTTGCAGGTTGCGCCTAAAAGTGATCCGTCGCTGCGAGTCGCGTTGAAAGCTTGTGAATGCAAAAACGCCGCTGGTTAAGTTCCAGGGACAATCGATCCCTTACCCGAAACCCTGGTTTCCGGAATTCCTGTCAAGAAACAGGGAGATTTTCCTGCCTTCTGGACGCGCGACAATTCGTTTATTGAGGCGATGGAAACGCTGTACGAACAGGTCAGAAACAAAGGTCAGCTTTAAGAGATGCACAAAACTGCGAATTCAGTCGCGTTACCATAGCGCTACTGCCCTTGAAGTCGCCAAATTGCTGCTCAAGGTCTGCGTAGAAGCGATTGCTCACTGCGATCGGGGTCGCTTTGCCATCCTCCTCCAACACAACGAAATTGAAGTTGATGTGAGAAGGAATAATTTTAGCTGTCATTCAGTGACTCCAAATCAAATTACTGGGAACGGGCAACATTGATCACTTTGAGATCACTTTGAATATTCACTGTTTCTCAAGAAACTGGATCGCAATCAATCATCCAGGGTGTGCCAAATCGATCGATAAACATGGCAAAGCGAGAAGCCCAAAAGGTTTCTTGAAGCGGCATTCGGATGGTTCCACCTTCTGACAAAGCCTGATAAATTTGCTCGGCTTCAGCAGGGTTCTTGAAGTAGAGCATGACATAGAAGCCCTGAGGTTTTTCAAACATTTCAGGCGGAGCATCCGCGCCCATTAGCTCCTGCTCTCCAATCATGATCTGAGCGTGCATAATTTTATCTTGCAGTTCAGAGGATGCCTGTTCTGGCATTGGCGATTCTCCGTAGGTCATCCTTGCGGTGATTTTGCCGCCCAGACACTTTTCGTAGAACTGAAAAGCAGCTTCACACTGACCATTGAAGAAAAGATAAGAATGCAACTGCATGGAAACCTCCAGTTGTGGTGTAGGTAATGAATATTACATCTCAACAATCATCTCGAAACCGCCATAAATCATCCGCTTACCATCAAACGGCATTTCGGCTATACGCGGATTCGTTTCAGGCTGCATTCGAGGGTCTGCCATGACTTGTTTCATCCCCTCATCTCTAATTTGGCGAGAAGGCCAAACGATCCAAGAAAAGCAAACTGTCTCATCTTCCTGACACTTAACAGCTAAAGGAAATGAGGTCACTTCGCCATCGGGAACATCATCCCCCCAGCATTCGACCAGCTTGAGTGCCCCATACTCCTTGAATACCACCGCCGCTGCCTTTGCGTATTGCTTATATCCTTCTTTATTGGCTGTAGGAACTGCTACAACAAAGCCATCAATGTAAGACATTCGCTCTCTCCTGATTACAATTTTTGAGTCGATTTTTGAGTGCATTGACGATGAGCTGAGCATTGAAAAATATGTTTGCTCAAGTTTTAAACAATTGGGTTTGTAGATAGGTTTGAAGGCGATCGAAACATTCATCCCATCCCGATTGGTGAGAATTGCGTGAATCGGTAGACTCAAAGATAGCTTGATGAAAGGTCATCACAGTCTGGTGATTCCGCGCTGTAAATGTGACCGTGACCAGCGTTTCATGTTTCGGTTGACCGTTCTCATCCTCCCAGGCAAAAGTAAAAACCAATCTTTCCGGCTCAACGACTTCACGGTAAACGCCTTGCATCCAGTGATCGTTGCCCTGAGGCGATCGAATACAGGCTCGATACATACCACCGGGGCAAACGTTCATCTGACAGGCGATCGTCGTAAAGTCCTGGGGTCCCAGCCAGCGTGAGAAATGCTCTGGATGAGTCCAGACTTTGAACACCAGACTACGAGGTGCATTGAGTGTTCGGATAATGGTGAGTTCACGTTCCTCGCTCATTGAGTTCTGACTCGCGATTTTGTTGCAGCATAAATTTCTCCTTGCAATAAGGCAGTAGTGTTAGCCTGTGGAGTGGTAAAACCTGAACATGCCTGGGGTGCAACGATCGCGTTATGGACTACGCTCGTTCTCAGTCTCTTTTGCTTGTAATTCCTGGAGATATTCATCCAGGCGATCAAAACTTTGTTCCCAGAATTGGCGGTAGCGTTCTAACCACTCTGCTAAATCCTTCAGCGGTTCCGGATTAAGCTGGCAGGGTCGCCATTGTGCGTCTCGACTGCGGGTGATGAGCTGCGCCCGTTCCAGCACCTTGAGATGCTTAGAAATGGCGGGTAGGCTCATCTCAAACGGCTCAGCAAGTTCGGTCACGGTTGCTTCTCCCTGAGCGAGTTGTGCCAAAATTGCCCGTCGAGTGGGATCAGCAAGGGCGGCAAGCGTGACGCTCAGCGAATCAGTAGACATCTGACATTTAACCTGACATTTAACCGTTCAGTTAACTAACCATCAGATTAATAGAGTACATCTGAACTGTCAAGGCTAAATGAAGCCGATTGCGTTAACTTTTGTGTTGCAGGGCTACGGTTTTGTAGAAAGCAAATCAGAACGTTTGCTGTTGCTGGATTGCAGAGCCACAAGCTGGGCAATCTGAGTGCGGGCAGCGGCGATCGAAGCAGCTAACCCCGCGCTTCCTAATTCATCATTCTCAACGGGGATGTAGGTAATGTCAGTCACTCCAATGAAGCCGAAAATGGTGCTGAGATAGGGGTCTTGAAAATTCAGAGATTCGTAGCGATCGCCCACCCCATAGCCTGACGAACCGCGTGACAGGACCACGAACATTTTCTTTCCCAGCAGAAGCGGCTTGTAGGGATTTTCGACATTTTCTGGGAAGAAATCAAAGGTACGCCCAATTCGCACAATCTGGTCAACGTATGCTTTTAACAGTGCTGGAATACTGAAGTTATACATGGGGACTCCAACAACATAAATATCCGCAGCAAAAAGTTCATCCACTAGCTGATCGCTAATCTGAATCGCTTCCCACTGCTCCGGTGTCCGCTGGTCAGGCGGGGTGTAGGCGGCTGCAATCCAGGATTCACTCAGGTGGGGAACAGGGTGACGACCAATATCCCGATAAGTGACGGTATCTGCGGGGTGCTGTCGCTTCCAGGATTCCACAAATTCTCTGGTGAACTGGCGAGAGCGAGAGCGTTCACAACGCGGACTCGAATCGATCTGTAATAAGTGAGCCATACCTTTCTCCTGAATGATCATCTTCTCAGGTTAGGAAAATACCCCAAACTGGGCTATCAAATTCTTGTGGTACTATCATCTTCTTGAGATCAAATTCGGCTTCTCACTTATCTTCTTTTTCTTCAAAAGATTGTATCTATTTTATTAGTATGACAGTAAATAATGCTGCCGAGATGAGTGAGGCGATCGTCCGTATAGGGTTCCAGAAAGTCCAGTTTTTCAGATATCTTGCCATAAACCACGGGTTAATCACCGTAATATTAATCGCTTGCACAGCCCAGTGTTGAGAACAGCTTCAGGGCGAAAATTCATTGATGTGACATTCTGTAAAACCTCTTTCTAAACTGTTTTAGCACCACTTTATTGTTCAGCTTAGAGAAATCATTGATTTTTCAACTATCAAAATCTTGTGCAGCTATCAAAATTTTGTGCTGAATTTTCGCAACAAGCACCGGATGAAATAAAAATGAATACAATTAAGTCATATGAGTTTGGTTAGCATCGTGAAAACTTTGGTAGAACATCAGGCTGCATCAAACTTCCTGCCGATTCTGTCAAGTCAGGCGCAGGGTTGGGAGAATCTTCTGGTCAGTCAGTTTCGACATCCACCTGGCGAAGCCACCTGCCATTTCAGCGATGAACATACCATTTGTTTATCGTTGTCGCCGCGTCCTGTTCGCTATCTCCACGTTAAAGGCGGTAAAACTCAGACCATTGTGTATGGGAAAGGCGATATTTCGATTACCCCTGCTCAAATGCCGCTGTTCGCCCGCTGGGAAGATGAAGACCACTTTCTAGAGATCCGAATTGCCGCTCAGTTCCTCGAACGGGTTGCCAGAGAAACGCTGGACAGAAATTCTGATCAGACCGAACTACTCTCCGAGTTTCGGTTGCGCGATCCTCAACTGGAGACGATCGCCCTCATGCTGTTGACTGAACTGCAGCAGACCCATGCAGGCAGCAGGCTGTACGTCGAATCACTGACCAACGTTCTGGCAGTCCGCCTGCTACGGCAGTATGGAACCACAACGCCCAATCTACCAATCTATGAAGGCGGATTACCTCAACGGCAACTGGCGCTGGTGCTGGACTATATGCACAACCATCTGGAGCAGGAGGTTAAACTGGCAGATCTGGCGGCGTTACTGGGAATGAGCCAGTTTCATTTCATTCACCTGTTCAAGCAGTCCCTCGCGATTACCCCTTACCAATACCTGCTTCAGCAACGCATCGAACGGGCAAAACAACTGTTGAAGCAAACAGACCAATCTATTGCAGAAATTGCTTTTCAATGTGGATTCAACAGCCACAGCCACTTGAGTAAACAGTTTCGCCAATCGACCGGAATTACACCGAAAGCCTATAGAGTTGATTAAGTGTAAATGATAATTTTGTGGAAGCAATAGAACAAAAATCAGTGGAATGATAAGAGATGATGCGATCGCAACAAAACGTATACTACGCCATTACCGCTCGAATGTTAAACAAGTCGGATAACGCTGGTTCACTATCATTGAAACCAGTTATAGCCCTGGGGTAAATCCACCATCGATTAGAATTTCTGTTCCTGTAATTGAAGCAGCCTGGTCAGAAACTAAAAATAATGTCATGGCTGCAATGTGGTCAGGTTGAACCAGTTGTCCCAACGGAATCGATTGAACCAGCTCTGCCTTAGCTTCCTCGATACTAATTCCTTTTGCCTGGGAGTTTTTCTCAGCCAAATGATTTGCTCGATCGGTTGCTGTAAATCCTGGCGAAATCGCAACGATGCGAATGTTGTAGCGAGCCAATTCTTTGGAAACCCCACGGGTAAAGTTAATCAGGGCAGCATTTGACATTCCTCCCGGCAGGAAATTCGCCCCAGGTGTGCGTCCAGCCGAACCAATAATATTGATGATGCACCCCTTCTGTCGCTCAATCATACTGGGTGCTGCGGCTCTAATCAGGCGGATGTAGCCCAGTGGCTTCAAGTTCCATGTGTCCAGGTAGGCATCGTCTTGCAGATCGAGAAACGACCCCACGCGCGGTGCGCCAGCATTGTTAATCAAAATGTCAATCTGACCAAAACGTTGCAGCGTTGTTGCGACAATTTTCTCGGCACTTTCAGTCTGAGTGAGATCTGCCGAAACCGCGATCGCTCTGGCTCCCATGCTGGGCAGGGTTTGAATCGTATTAATTGCTTGTGCTAATTTTTCTGAATCGCGGGCAACCAGCACGATATTGACACCTTCACAATATAGGGCTTTGGCGCAGGCTAACCCAATTCCAGCGCTGCCTCCCGTGACGATCGCGACTTTGCCCGATAGGTTTAAATCCATCGCTTTCTCTTGTCCTACATTTTTCTACAACGTTTCCAGGTCAGTGACATTTATTATAGAGGCTAGGATGGAGTTACTACTCATCTTTTATGAGTGATTTAACTCCTCTGTTTGAGTGATTTAATCCAGTATTCAAATTCGTATTTCTCATTCTCTTCATCGCTTGTCAGTTTATTCTTCTGTGTTTGTTTTTCTGATTTGGGCTTTACAGAAAGAGCATTATCAACTATTTTATAGGCAGGCTTACAGACAGATTGTTTGAGCCAGTGAATATTAGTGAATAACTACACTAGATTCTGGCAAGCTTTTGTTCCCTGGAATACTCACTGAATTATTATCGAAAGACAGGCTGAAGATAGATTGTTTGAAGATGCAATGTTCGTAAAACAAACCGTCAGTTAAACAGCCAAAACCAGGTGATCCAATTCTAATCGTTGACGGTAAGCAACGTGATGTCAGGTGTGTGACAGATTAGTCTGGGCACGATTTTTTTCATTCCACGATCATCTTAAAGAATCTTAAGAGGTATTTGCATGGAAACATTTGCGATCGAGAATATTGATCCCTCTCGTATTTTTCGTTATCGAGATGGGGTTCATGCTGCCTATCTTGTTGCGGCGGCGATCGTCGAATTTGATTTCTTCACCTGGCTGGAAAAAAATCCTTCCTGCTTTACTGAGATTTGCCAAGAATTAGGAATTGCAGAGCGACCCGCCGATGTGATGCTCACCCTCTTCCGCGCAAATGGCTTTATCACGAAAGAAGGAGAGATTTTCAAACTGACTGAAACGGGCAAAACCTTTCTAACCTCGCATTCTCCCTCATCTCTGCTGCCCTACTACAGTGCTCCGTTTGCGACAAAGCAGACGACTCAAGATTTCATTCATGTCCTTCGCACCAATCAGCCCAGTAACTGGGAAACATCGAGTAAAAACTGGCATGAATCGATGGAAGATGATGCGTTTGCGGAATCGTTTACCGAGAAAATGGACTGTCGGGGCAGATATCTGGGAACGATGTTGGCGAAAAATTTGCCCCTGGACGGATTTACTCATCTGCTCGACATTGGCGGCAGTTCTGGAATTTATGCCTGCTGCTTTGTTGAACACAATCCACAATTGAAAGCAACCATCTTTGAGAAACCGCCTGTGGATAAATGGTCTCGCAAGGCGATCGAGAAGCGCGGACTGTCCGATCGTGTCTCGGTTCTGGGCGGAGATATGTTCACCGATCCCTATCCAACTGACTGCGATGTGCATTTGCTCTCCCATGTAATTCACGATTGGGATTATCCAGAGGTTGAAAAGCTGGTGCAGCAGTCTTTTGATGCCCTTCCCAGCGGTGGAATGCTGATGATTCACGGCGCACACGTCAACGAAGCCAAGGATGGCCCGCTGTCTGTTGCGGAATATTCAACACTGCTGGTTCTCTGTACCCAGGGAAAATGCTATTCCTTCGGAGAACTGAAAGAATGCCTGGAGAAGGTTGGCTTTGACAGCGTGGCTTACAAAGAGAATGCTTCTTATCGCAGTGTCATCACAGGTCGGAAACCGTAGTGAACTGCCTGGGGCGTGTTTTAAACCCTCAGATGGCTGAGATGTAACGTCCTGCATTGCCCCCCCAATCCCCCCTGATTTCGCCGCTCCTCAGGAGCGAGTTGGGGGGTTGGGGGGGCGGCAAGGCTTTCAAAACACATCCTAATTTCGGGGGAAACCTCCCTCACTTCTGGGTTTCAAAGTCCACCCGTGCTTTAGGCGCAGCTAAGTCCTATCAGTCAAGCAGCAAGCTCAATCTACACTCAATCCACGCTCAATCCACGCTCAATCTACAGGTCAAATAATTGTCATCGCTTTGTGCATCATAGATCCAGTGACCGACGAGCTTATCCTCGCCAAAACGCTCTGGAAACAAAGCAGCATAATCTGCCCGCACCGCTGTACCCGGCACGTTTTTGGGGACTGCGTGCTTTTCTGCCGTCATAAACCATTTCTTGGACATGACGCGCTGTTGTCCAGGATTTGATCCATCCATGTAAGCGGTTCGTCCGTGGGCCAGGTCGCGGTTTCTGGAAAGACAAACCTGTCCTCTGCGTGTGGAAGGCACAAAATAAGAGCCGGGTGCGAATGGGTTTGTATAGGTATATAGAAACTCACGGGCGCGATCGAGGGCTGAAAATCCCTTCCGCCAAATGGCTTTGTGTTCCCCGTTCGTGCTGCGGAGGAAAATTTGGGGCTGGTTGTCTTCATTTACATAAAAGACCGGGCTAACGATTTTGATTGCTTCTGTGCCGCGCGGTCGAATTGCCGTAACTGCATCAGGAAGAAACAAATGCCGGAAAGCATCCATATCCCGCTTTGCAAGTTCGGCTCCCAGCATCAGCACATCATAGAAGCAGGTGAATCCGCCAAACAGAGCAGGCGCATCCAGATAGAGCGCGATCGTCTGAACAGTTCCCCCAAACCCACCTCCATCAGTATGCACTTCCAGCACATCGGATGTGGTGGCAACTTCGCGATAAGTGGGACTATCGATCGGCTTAGGCAAATTGTAGAACTTGGCGGTTCCATCCCGGGGTCCAAAGCGGGCAACGGCTTCAGGGTGTCCTTCCAGGGGATGCTGTAGCGGATAATGCAGGTGCAAATCGTCCTTGAGCTGCTCACAAATATCCAGCATGGGGTGGGTGCTGTGAGGTTGATCATCCGGGTTGAGGACAATCAGATGCGCCACACCCCACTGGTGATAACTGTCCACAATCTGCGAATGCTCTGTTGCTGTCAGAGTGCGAAAATCTTGAATAACAACGGGTTCCAGCGCAAAAGGCAAGCGGGACGTAATTGGCTCAACCTCTGAGAGGCTGGAAAATCCTCTTTCCTTGAGGAACAGCTCTAAAAACACCTCACTTTGCGCCATGAAGTCTAGTTCTTTTTTCGTCAATTGCGTTACCAGCATAGAAAACTCCTTTCATTCCTTTCATGCATTGATGTAAAGAATTGCACACCCTGAATTAGTCTCTCGGCGTTGTTGAATCGGCGGATGATTCGTCCCCCCACGGTTTGCTTTTCTGTCTCCAATTCTGGGGAGAACCGAACTCATGCAGGGATTCCCTCGAATAAGCAGTTCCCGCTTAAAAACCGCTATAGCTCTTCCAGGCTTTCCAGAAGATGTACAGCGCCAGAATCACAATTAGAGAATTAAAAGCAACCTTGACCGTGTGGTCTGGCAATTTCGGGAGAAACCGAGTTCCGATTTGCGCCCCCAGAAACCCACCCGTTCCCAGCAGAAATCCTTCCAGAAACAGCACATTGCCCTGAAACGCATGATTGAGCCAGGCTGAGACAGACGTAATCAGGTTGACTCCGATACTGGTTTGAATCGCAGTTTTGATGCCTTCTCCCAGAATCAGCATTTGCATCGGCACTAAAACTGACCCTGAACCACCGCCCACCATCCCTGCAAACAACCCTGCCAGACCCCCGGTCAGCGATCGTCTCGCGGTCATCGAAGTTAACCAGCGCGGCAAAGGTTTGCGGATGGTCTGACCTGTGCGGGAATCTGGGGGGGCGATCGTTCCTTCTAGCGCATAGGCGACTGTCTGATTGGAGTAGGCAGCACCCTTTGGAGAATAGGCGATCGGCTCTTTGTCAGACCATTCCCTATCAGCCTCGGTGGAACTTGCCTCAACCGCCAATTCTTGAGATGCAGCAATTCTTTTTGCATGAGCAATGAGCTTCTTTCTCAGTTCAACCAGGTAAATGAGCAGCAGCATCAATGAACCGCAAATTACCAGCAGCACATAGGGTTGAATTTGATTTGCAATATAAACGCTAATTTGAGTGGTAATTAAAGCAGGTAGCCCGATAAAAAGGACGCTTCTGAGGCTGAAGTAGCCCATGCGTGAGTTTTGAATACAGGCAGATACGGCAATAATTGAAACAGCTAAACCCGTCGTTCCAATTGCCTGAAGGGGCGTATAGTTGAACGCCAGCATAATCGGAACGGTAAGAAAACCTCCGCCAGACCCTAAAAGCCCTGCAAGAATTCCGGAGATTAGCCCGCCAGCAATTAGAGCCAGTTCATTGATTAGATGATCCATAATTTAGTAAAAGGGGATGCACCGAGTACACAAAAGGGATTTGCGGCTGCTGGTTCAGCTTCTAGAATGCAGTCTCTAGACTGATAAACACCAGATGTAGCACGACCACACGATCGGTCAAGCAGATTCTTCAATCAATTCGAGTCGGGGGTTGCGATGGGATTCTAACAGGGCAAAGCGATCGACTTTCCCAGTTGCATTTCTAGGAATGTAGTTAACAAAGTGAATGCGTTTCGGAATTTTAATCGAGTCCAACTGATTTCGCAGAATCGCCAGGATCTCTGCTGCTGTCCGGGAGCCGTTGCAGACGACAAAGGCATAAGGAACTTCTCCACGTTTGCGATCGGGCACGCCAATCACCGTTGCTTCAATCACACAGGGAATATCGGTGAGCGCCGTTTCGATCTCGGCGGGACTAATATTTGCGCCACCAGAGATAATTAAATCTTTTTTGCGACCCTGGAGCCGAATGTATCCTTCGGGTGTCAGCATGGCAAGATCGCCTGTATTTAACCATTTTCCATTGCCATTCTGCGTGTCATCCCAAGCGTTCACTTCTGCTGTGCTGTAGTACCCCAGCATTTGCCAGGGGGCTTGAACCTGTAGCTCGCCAATTCCCTCTTGATTGGGATGAACAATCCGAACTTGCGTTTCGCCGATCGGCAGTCCAACCGTATCCCACAGCGATTCCTCCACCTGATTCACATTCAAGGTCGAAATCCGGGGACCTGCTTCACTCATGCCATAGGTGACGTAAATCTCTTGATTCGTGAAGAAGCTGCGATACTGTTTAATTTGCTTTGCGGAAACTGGGGCAGAACCTACCGAAATCTTCTTCAGGCTGCTGAAGCTGAACAGCTCATGCTCAAAATTGCGAACGATCGCATCCAGAATTGCAGGGACAAACGAGGTATAGCTGACATGATGATTCTCGATCATGCGGCTGATGGTTTGAGGAAGCGGATCGCGCCCAATCACAAACGTTGCGCCCAATGAGATGACTGAAAAGATATGACACGCGAGGGTAAAAACGTGGTGGAAAGGAAGACAGCTCAAAATGCGATCGTCTGCACTCAGTCCCAGCGAGTGAGCATGGGCTTTAGCGTTCTCAAGCACCCGTCTCAGTTGCAGCACCACTCGTTTCGGTTGAGCAGTGGTTCCAGAAGTCGCGCAGATTATTTTTGATTGACCCGAAATTACCTGATATGAATTATCCTCACTTGCTGCCAAACTGGTCTGGAGTGCTTTAACACTGATTGGTTTCAGATCTGCGTCGTGAACCAAGTCGTAGCTGATGTCATCACAAATAGCGACCTGAATCGGCAAGTTCGCAATTTTGGCGTGAAATTCTCTGGGCTTGCATGTGGGTTGAATCGGGTAGGGAATCTTTCCGGCTGCCATCACCGCTAATAAGATCAAGACAAACTGCGGCGAGTTGGGTAGAAGCATGGGAACAATTTCCTGATTCTCCCCGCTGAGACGGCGAATGACAGGAGCGACATTGGATATGTAGCTGGCAGCAGCACCGTAGGTATACTGCTCAGAATCACTTTCGATAAATATTTTCTGAGCCAGTTCTGCTTTCCAAGCAGTGAGTAGAATATCGTTTGCCATCAAATGACACCCCCTAAAATACTTCACGTCCCACGATCGCATCTGTTTCCGCGCTACTCTATTGCAGCAAGCGTGCTAGTCCGGTTTTCTCCTTAAAAGCAGCATACTCATACATCCCTGCCGATCGGATTGGCTAAGCGCGATCGTTTGAGGTTGAGCGTCGCCATTCACAGCATGATTTAAACCGATCGTTTCCAATAGCTGCAAAAGTCCTGTTGCTCCAAAGACATCGTAGGGAACCCCGTAAGATCCCGCCTTTGTCTGTACATCAATTCTGTCCTCCAGTCCGACAATTACAGTATCAATCGCTTCATAGGGATAGCCTAATTGAAAAAGAAACTTTTGCAGGAAATCATTGGCATGAATCAGCTTTTCTTTTTGTCCCTGCTGATCATCAAATGAATCGCTAATTTGCTGGTAGCCAATCACCTGATATCCTTGATTTGCATGAGGCGAGCTGTTGATCGATCGTTCCACCGTCAACGCCACTGCACCTTCGATTGGCAAACTTTCGATCGGCAAACCGTAGTCGTCTGCACAAGTTTTGTACTTTTTACGCCAGCTTCGTGCCCCTGAGAGGGCTTCCCCTGCCGCAACAATGTAGGAAACTGGACGAGAAGCCACCAGGATTTTACGAACCGCATAAATTAACGCATCAATTCCGCTGCGGTACCCCGAACTAATTACCGTGCTTTCCCCCAACAGCCCAAACATCAAACTTGCCTGTCCCGCGATCACGTTACAGCCTCGATTGGGATAAGCTTTGGGATTGACCATTTTCGGAGTCAGCATTGCTTCTCTCACCACATCATTTTGCGATTGTAGTGCCCCATCCGAACCCACGATCAGATTTATATCACAGCGAGAATATCGCTCCAATAACTTTGTTTCGTCTAGCACTGCTTTGATAGCAGCTAAAATTAGTTTTGAGGAGCGATCGTGAAATCTTAACCCTTTTCTGCCAATATAAGTTGTTAAATCGAATGCAACTTCGGGTAATTCTCCAGTGTTCATAACAAAATTCACTGAGTTATCTGGTTGATTCTCAGCGAATTTATTTTTAGCAATAACCTGCTGGTGGCTAAAGATATAGTTCGGTTGGATTGCAGAAAATCCTGAAATGAGAATTTCATCAGCCAACTTTACTGAATATGACACTAGAGTTTGATCCTCCAAAGCCAAACGAATTATTCATACATTGGGTTACATTAGCGGTTCTCGGATGATTCACAACGTAATCCAGGTCACACTCTGGATCGCTGCACTCATAATTCATTGTGGGTGGAACTTGTGCCTGCTCCAATACGCAGCAACACCATACCGCTTCTAGTGCCGAAGCTGCGAGTAACGTGTGTCCATGCAGTGATTTTGTACTGCTAACCATGAGCTGATCCGCATGTGTTCCAAATACACTGCGAATACTCAAAGTTTCCAGCCGATCGTTTTGAATCGTTCCCGTTCCGTGGGCATTAATGTACTGAATGGCATCAGGCTGTAACCCTGCATGTTCTAGCGCACGCTGCATCGCCAGCTTCATGCCCACACCTTCAGGATGGGGAGTCATCATGTCATAGGCATCACAGCTTGTGCCATAGCCTGAAATGGCAATCGTCGGCTGAAATCCCCGTGAGTTCGCGTGTTCCTGGCTCTCTAAAATCAAAATGCCTGCGCCATCTCCCAGCATCACGCCAGAGCGATTCCCGGAAAAAGGGCGGCAGGTATCCTGACTGATGCCCTGGAATTGATGAAACCCCACCATCGCTGACTGAAAGGTTTTGCAGGCTCCGCCGACGATCGCCACCTCCACTTCACCGCTCTGGATTAAATCGACTCCAGCCGCGATCGCATGGTTGCCAGAGGCGCAGGCGTTGCTCAAGACCATCCCCGGGCCAGACACCCCGGTCAGTTTGCGAATTGCCCTCAAGCAGTACTCCGGATCAGCCAGCTCCATCAGAGACTCGTCAGGAACGGCTGAAGGGTCTTGAGTGGCGATCGCAATGTCTTCCAGGGCGGGTGATTCAAGCGTGGTAATTGCGATTCCAACCCGCAGTTGACGAAGACGATCGAGGGGGAACGCTGCCCGCTCCAGGGCTTCCAGAATTGCTGTCAGCGTTAACCGGGTTGCATCAGCTTGAGGGAGGACTTCCGGCAACCAGGCGCGATGCATCCATTCCTGAGAAATTTCGGCAATTTGCTTCTGAGTAAAGTAGCTGTCACTCAAGTTCAAACGGGTTGCAGGCTGATAAGCCGATCGTCCTTGCAGTAAGCCCAGGAACGAAGACACAGCACCGCTTCCATAGGGTGTCACAGCACCGTATCCGGACACACAAACTGTTCTGCCCATTACGCTTAACCTCGATAACACCCACTAATTCACTGCTGAATTGATTGCTGAATTCTTGCTGAGCGCAATTGGTTCGCAAATTCGTTAACTGGCTGCAACTCGCTCAACCTGAGCAGTGTGCTGGGCAATCCAGGTGGAAAGGGCATAAACGGTGGATGTGTCTGAGAGAACTTCGATCGGGACAGGAACCCCAAACTTTTTCTCGATCGCTACCGTCAGCTCAACAAAATCGATCGATGCCATTCCCAGATCATTGATCAGGTCAGCATCATCCTCGATCGGTTGTCCTGGATCAAGCTCCATCACCACGGCAATAATTTGCTTCAATTCCTCGATCGGATTCATCAGTAAAACTCCTTGCAGAACTGCTGTTTCTGTTTCTCGACTTCAGTTCTCAACTTAGATGACAAAGAGCCAGAGGCGTTTGCATAAGCCTCACCAACCGGGTTCACACACATCCCTTCAAACAAAAGGGCATCATTAATAAAGCCCCTATTTTTGACTTGAAAGGAAACTCGATTTCCTGCAAAAATGGGGTTCAGAAATTTAATTTTTAGCCCACCCGCCAGAAACAAGCTTATTTCAGGATCAAATTGCATATCGTTCTCATAAAACATTAGCATTGCTCCTTGAAAGAAGCATTGAATAATGCTGACGCCAGGAAAATGGTCGTTGAGCAATCGCTGATCAGTAATAGTCACAAAGTAGGAAACTATTGTGTGATCTGCCTCAACCGACTCCACAAAGATTTCCTTCGTAAAGGGTTTAAGCTTCGCTTCGATGTCTGCTGTTGTCAAAGTTTGCAAAGCTCATCTCCTGTAGATTTGGGACGACCTTACGGGAATAGAAATCTCCAATTTTAATTAAAGTCAAACCTATAAAATTAAGCCTAGCAATTAGAATGCCTGCCAGCACAAACTTCTGGAATGGCACGATGTCTTCGATGAGCCGCCACAGCACGCTTACATCATTCGGATCCTACATAACCCGATCCTATACAAGCTGATCAACAGAGACTTAACCAAAAAGCAGCGCTTAACACGATAACTCACGGCTCACCTTGAATAGTTTATATCAAACTATCAAAATTTTGTAAAGTTACTGGCACTGCAATCAAACAATGAAAATTTTGTAAATTATTGATGAACTTTACTTCAATCCTATTTACAAAATCAATCTAATTCGATAGCAGCAGATATGTTCAGGGCATGAGGCAACAGCGCACAATCCTGTACTCCAAAGTTAGATGTTTCTCCGAGTTAGTATCCCAACATACAATTGAGGAGAATTAGGGTGAGGAGAATTAGGATGAAAAGAATTAGGGAAACAAGCGCATCAGCCGTGATTCCCGAAATAATTGCTGAAGTGAAAAGCTTAAAAAGCCCCTTCCTCAGAATAGAAAGTGGGCTGGACAATTCATCGAATCAATGAATTCGTGTTAGCTGATTTGAGAGAGGGATTGAAAAATCGCTTTGATATCCAATACTGCCAGAGCTTCAGTATCTGACTTGGTCCAGAAACCTTGCAGAAATGTGGATGGAATCGAATACCTCGTTGTCAACGGTTGATTGTCACAAAAGTCACAAAAGCTACAGCTTTCAATTGATTCTAATTCATGAATAATACAGCCCAGCATTTGAGGTCGTTTTGTTGCAGTAGCTGCTTCTGCAACTTGCAAAACAAGAATGGTAAAATCCAGGCGAGGCTCCTGCTTAATACAGGGCGGCAGTCCAAGGAGATGAGCCAGATCAACAACCCATAAAATTTCTCCTCTCAGATTATAAACACCTGTGACCCAAGCAGGCATAAAAAAGAAGGGAACAATCTCTTTACGAGAAATATTCAAGACTTCAGCCGAGTGCTGAAGCGGTGCCAGAACACCAACTCTTTCCTCTAGATAGAAATGTAAGAAGGATTCTCTTTGCGAACTGAGCGGCGTGTTTTTTTGAACGAGTAATGCTTCTAAATTGTTAAACTGAGCCATAAACGCTTCTACCTTAAGCTATTAAGTCTTAATCAATCGCTTGACGGTTTGGATCAGCTCATCTGAATCAATGGGTTTTGTGAGGTAAGCACTGGCTCCATGCTTCATTCCCCATTTTTCGTTTAGTTTTCCACCCTTAGTAGAGCAAATGACAACTGGAATTTGACGAGTGGCTTCATTCGATTTAATTTCACGGCAGATTTCAAATCCACTGCGATCGGGCAGAACAACATCCAGAATGATAACGTCAAACTTATATCGCTTTATCTTCGTTGCTGCTTCCTCAGCATTTTCCGCTGTTAAGACATTAATGCCGCCTCTCGTCAAACAACCCGAAAGAATTTCGCGAGCGGTTGGAGAATCTTCTACCACTAAAGCAGTACTCATAAGATAGTGAATTTAGTAACAACATCGGGAACGAGTAGATGCACCTAACTTTTACCTGGTCAGTTTTATCTTGCAGTCATCCTGGTTCTGACGTAACCTTTTCCTGGGATAAATGTAGAGAAATAACGCTGAGTACCTTTTCAGAATCAATGGGTTTACTCAGAAAATCTGACGCTCCACTGAGTTTAGCTCGAACCTGATCAACGATACCATCCAGTCCTGTAAGAAATATAATCGGCGTATGACGAAAAGAGGGCGCTTTGCGTAAGTTCTTACAAATTTCATATCCGTTTGCGCCTGGCATGAAAACATCTAGAAAAATGAGATCAGGCTTGTGCTGCAAAAGCGTTGTAATGGCCCGAAATCCATCGGTAATTCCAATAAATTGATATCCAGCCGCAGTCAAAAGGTTTTCCATTGTCCAGCAGACGATCGTGGAATCATCAATGCAGGCAATGAGAGGACGAGCGTGAGCGGGGACAGCTCCTTTTTTTGCCCCATTGGAATGAACCGGCTGCGGCAAATCTGGAACATCCACAAGCTCCACGAGTTTAGCCTGAAGATAAGGCAACAGCGTACTCGCCATGCGGATGAGATTTACCTTCGATTGAACTGCAAGATCGAGTAAGGTTTTTTCTTCACTGACAAGTTGAAGTAGCGCCTGATAAGCGTTTGCCGAAACCCTTGCCTGTAAATGTTCGGGGTGCTTGATGACCGGGCATTGGTTGAGAAAACTGACTGAGATACTGTAATTCCGCAGCTTCTGTCGAAATTGCTCTACATTCAACACGACCTGTTTCTCATCTAAATAAAGCAGCGGTTTGGGTAAAGCAGAAAGCTGTTTGACTTTGTAAGATAAATCTTGAGTTTCCGAGAGCTGAAGCAATACATCTGAAAGAACTAATTGAATAATCTGAGTCGCTTGCTGATGGGTTATTTTTTGCTGTTTCACCCAGAACGAAAGCAGAAAATATTCCCAGCCAAACGCAAGAGCAATCGAATCGGCTTTGCTAAGATCCTGTTGAAGCTCAGCAAAATTAATTTTGATGCTGGGGCAACAGTGAGCTATCGTTCTGAACCACCGTCGAACCGGGTGTGTTCCTCCTGTGGCATAGCACAGGTATCCTTTTGCAAAATAAAAACTCCACGGTTGTTGCCTCGATCGATCGATCCAGAGCAATTGCCCATTAAACTGCACTTCCCTCAGCAGTGAGATGGAATGCAGAATTCTTGAGCTGAAAGAATCATCGTTTGGTGGGACACTAGTCGTCTGACTGTTCATGGGAAGCAATCCCTACCTTAATCGTTACTCAAACCCTTGACGATAGTAGTGCACATCCTGCGATCGTGTCTTGGCTCGCGTCTTGCGATCGTATCTCCAGGCGATAACCACACGATTTAGACTTACTATACTATTTCATTCACAAGATTAAAGTCGTGACGAAAGCTTCTATAATTTATTGAATCTTCAAAATTGGTATGATTGCATTACAGCTTTTTCCGCTTTGGTTCCGCTTTGGTAAGGCGTGTGAGGGCTTTACCCCTGCACCCTACATCATCCCAAAAGGGTTGCTATGTAGCTTGTTTCAATCCTGTCCGGAAATTGGTTTTGTTGCCTGAAAGGCTATGTAGGTGTAAATCGAGAAATCAACAACATTGTCAGTAGGTTTGCAGAATAAGAATGAGCCTTCGTTGGATGCGCTCCCTGTAGCGTAACGCACATAATCTCAGGATTTTAATGCGTTGTGGTCTTCGCTCAGCACATCCTACGTTTTATAACCTCGTCCTGCTGAATACAGTTTCTTGTTGATTGCGGCTCTGCCATAAATGACATTTGTGGCATTGCTTATGGTGTTTCCTGCATCTTGTGTTTCGTGAATCTTGCGTTTCCTGAATCTATTTCTGAAGTACCGCAAATGTCACGGTTTAATGATTCAGCACTCTTCAAGTGACAAATTAATCTGATGACTACTCCTCTCTTTTCTAAGCCAAATCAAGCATCGTCCTCACAGATATCTTCCTTGACTGAATCGTCGCTCTTGCAAGAAGAATTTCAGCCAGAAACGTTACCCCGTTCTTCATGGCAGTTGCCCTGGGGGAGACAAACGCCAGGCGTCAGAGCAAAAGCCATTGCGCTCGCTGTCGCGCTGAGTGTCGTTCCTGTGCTTGCGATCGGTGGAACCGCGACCTACTTTGCGAACCAAGTCATCACTCAAAGAACTCTGGAAGAGAAGGAAAGGGTCGCCACAGCGATTAGTCTTCGTCTTAATGAATTTGTTCGTGGGCGATTGCAAGATGTGCAAACGATCGCCAATGCTCCCTTTGTCACCAGTCCTGCTGTCCGCGACAACACGCCACCCAATGCAATCATCAAGTACTTTGATACGTTCGTCACAGAAGATCCGTCTTATGCCCAAATCGTTGCCATTACACCCGATGGTGCCTATGCTTTTCTAGAAAACGGCAAGGGATTTAGAACAACAAAGGGCGTTTATTTACCAGAAGACGATCGACCTGGCGTAAAGGCTTTTGCAGACAAAAACATTCCCTTTTACCTGATTCCCAGGAATACGCTCCGCCCCGCAACCATTCCCCTGCGCGTCTCCATTTCGACGGGTAAATCAGCCTTTTATGTGGCGATTCCCGCATTTGATGCTTCCACCAAGAAACTGGCATATGTGATCTATAGCCGAACCGATGCGCCGGATATTTCCAATATTATTAACGGATTCGTCGCTAACCTGGATGGAGAGAACGCTGAAGGAAGTAGCGAATCGCTTCAATTTAGAGCCATTGCCCATGAAAAGGCCTATTACGAGAAGACATCAGACGGAATGGAAGCAGAGATTCCTTCCAATCGAATTGAAATTAGCGGTAACTCTGTCACGATCGATGGTCAAGCCTTCAGTCCGGGTGGAAACTTCTCTGTTCGAGAGAACCGGATCTTTGTCTCGAATCAGGACGATGGACTTGGCACTGCGGTTGAATCGGTCTTTCCCAAATATGTCGAATTGCGTCAGGCTGGGGTCGCAGGAACAGCCGTCGATGTCTCTCGGAAAGACGGAAAAGAGTATTTGCTGACCTACGTTCCCATTCCGCCAGTAAACAACCTCTCCTTTGACTGGGGAGTGCTGATTTCCCAGCCAACCTCAGAGGTGTTTGCCCCGCAACGAACGCTCAACCTGGCACTCCTGCTTGGAACAGCGATTACCGCAGTTGTGGTAGGAGCGATCGCCGCTGCAATTGCAAACCGAGTCACCCGTCCAATTCTAACGGCAACAGCAGCCGTTGAAAAAATTGGGGCAGGAGAACTCGATACCCGAATTCCTATCCAGGGCAAGGATGAACTGGCTCTGCTGGGAGTCAATATCAACAGAATGGCAGAACAGATCAAAAATCTGCTGTATGAGCAAGCCACGCTAACCGAAGAACAGCGTCGCCAAAAAGAAGCCCTGCAAGAACGCGCATTGGAACTGTTAGAGGAAGTCGATCCGATTAACGAAGGAGACCTCACGGTTCGCGCACGAGTGACCGAGGATGACATTGGGACGATCGCTGATGCGTACAATGCGACCGTAACAAACCTGCGGGAGATCGTGGAAAAGGTTCAATCGACCTCGACTCAGGTGAGTGACACCACAAAAGACAGTGCGCGATCGATCCAAATCCTGTCAAAAGAAGCCCTGCACCAAGCAGAAAAAATTTCGCAGGCACTCGATCAGGTGAAGCAAATGGCGCAGTCTGCTCGACTGGTTGCGGCGAATGCTGAAAAGGCAGCCACGGTTGTACAGCAAGCCAACCAAACGGTACAGGAAGGGGATCAGGCAATGAACCGAACGGTTCGGGGAATTAATACCATTCGTGAAACCGTTGCCGAAGCCCGACAGAAAGTGAAATACCTGGGAGAATCTTCACAGCAGATTACTAACGTCGTGAAGTTGATTAACTCGTTTGCTTCTCAAACCAAACTGGTTGCCTTCAATGCTTCGATGGAGGCAAATCGGGCTGGGGAAGCCGGACGGGGGTTTTCCGTCGTTGCGGATGAAGTCCGATCGCTCGCGCAACAGTCTGCGGAAGCGACAAACGAAATTGAAAAACTCGTGACCCGGATTCAAGCCGAAACCAATGAAGTGATTGCTGCAATGGAAACGGGGACGGAGCAAGTGGTGCATGGAACCAACCTGGTGGAAGAAACCCGTCAGAGTTTGAACAAAGTCACTGCGGCTTCAGGAGAAATCAGTAAACTTGTTTCAGCCATTTCCCAGGCGACGGTTAAGCAATCTGTGACATCTGATTCTGTCACCCAGACGATGGGCGAAGTGGCTGAAATTGCTAACCGAACCTACCGGGAAGCCGATCGCGTCACAACACTTTTCCAGGAATTAGAGCATGTTGCGGAGGAACTAAAACAAGACGCTGGGCGGTTCAAAGTTCGATAATGATAGCTCTGAGAACACTCTACAATTTCTAGACTCTGCACAATGGCAGTTCCCCCTGATATCCGTGATCACGCTTATAAACTGTTTACTGAAGAGGTTCCTGATCTCTTGCAGGCGATCGAATCTGACCTGTTGAGCCTGAGGCAGGATCGAAGTCTGGCAAAAATTCACAGTTTAATGAGGAACGCGCACTCGATTAAAGGGGGCGCTGCTAGCGTTGAATTAGACGAAATTGCTACAGTGGCTCACCGACTGGAGACGATCTTTAAAGCACTTTATAGCGATTCATTAGAAATTGATGCGGACTTAGAACGTCAGTTGTTACAGGCGTATGACTGTCTGCGAGTGCCGCTGATGCAGCAAGTGACAACAGGGGCATTTGACTCAGCGCAAGCAGTTTACTCATCGGAGTTTGTCTTTGGACAGATCGAAGAGAAATTAGGGGATATCCTCCAGCAGATTGATAATTTTGACATTCCGACCTCTGCTCAGTTAGGGGTGGATATGGCGTTGACGATTCTTGAGGTTGATGTTGCAGAACAGCTAGAGCGGCTCTCAACCGCGATCGCAACATCGACAGTGGAGCAATTAGAACAAGAATTACGATCTCAAATTGGAGTATATACAGAGCTGGCGGAGATTTTAAACAAACCAGGACTGGGCGCGATCGCTGAAGCCGTTCGTCAGGCGATCGCTGAGCCATCCGCACCGATCATGCAAATTGCACAGGAGGCATTAGCGAATCTTCAGACTTACCGGGAAATGCTGCTAAACAGCAGTGGAAAATATGAAACTCAGCCTTCTGCTGCTCTATTATCCTTTCAGGCAAAGCCTTTTAATGCTTCACGAGAGGAAGTGGCGGCTTCTGCTGCTGTTGGTATAGGGATTGATGTAGATATTGATACAAGTATTGATGTCGATATTAGCGCGGATGTTGATGTAGATACTAATGTAGATACTGATATAGATACTGATATTAATTCCAAACTGAATGACGAAGACGATGCAAACTTGATATTTGAGATTGATTTTGACCCTTTCCCTTCGGATTCTACATTCTCCACCCTGATTGCAGCACTGGAGGAAGTGCAAAGCCAGGCTGAAGATCCCTTATTAGACGTGGAAGCGGATATCGCCCCAGCAACTCGGTTAATTCATCCCGTTATTGATAGCCCGATTATTGATAGCCCGATTATTGATAGCCCGATTATTGATAGCCCGATTATTGATAGCCCGATCGTTGAAATTTTCACCGCTGAGCCATCCTTGCCATTTCCTCAGTTTGCCCAATCTGCTCAACCCGTCTCAGCCCAAATTCATTCTGAGCATATCTCTGTTACGCCTGTCACCACAACAACCCGCGTAGACTCCGATCGGCTCGAACAAATCAACAATCTCGTAGATGAGTCGATCATTCAGCGCAGCAGTTCAGCCTTAGACACAGATC
>Ga0224723_1000600_pt1 | contig 24475 bp, 23 predicted proteins | sample Balambano_FR2_Me_FD_161647 | JGI IMG/M metagenome (GOLD analysis project Ga0224723, IMG submission 161647) | Freshwater sediment microbial communities from Lake Towuti, South Sulawesi, Indonesia - Balambano_FR2_MetaG | ecosystem: Environmental > Aquatic > Freshwater > Lake > Sediment | place... | reverse complement strand
TGATTTCTACATTACCGCCATCCCCAATTCCTCCTCGATCTGTGCTACTACGAGCACCCCCAGTAAGGACTTCATCAAGATTGAGTCCTGTAAAATTAGCACCTTCAAAGACAACGCGATCGCTAGCTGTGATCCGAATATTACCAGCATTGCCCTGTCCACGGGTTCTTGTACTTAATATGCCACCGTTTCTCATCAGCAAGGAAGCAACTCTAATCTCAATATTGCCCCCATTGCCGATTGCTCCCGGCTCAACGCTGCTAAAAGCACCACTACGACTGGGGCCTGCTGAGCCAATGCGAAAACCGTCAAACACAGCCCGATTGGCAGTGATAATGACATTGCCAGCATTCCCTTGATCAAAAGTGCCTGCATCCAATGAAGCACCATTGTTTAGTTGTAAAAAATCTGTGGTGATTTCGATATTTCCACCATCTCCTCTAGCGACAACGCCAGGATCAAGATTTGCTACAGAGCTATAGGCACCACCAAGAACACCACCACCATCAACAATAGCAGTGTCAAAAACAACGCGATCGCGAGCAGTGATGATGATATCTCCAGCATCACCATTTCCTGGTGTACTAGAGTTTAGAGACGAACCGTTAGTAACTTGCAGAGAACGTGTGTTAATTTCAATGTTGCCACCATTTCCCTCTGGTTCCACACCAGGAGATACTGGGTTCACACCAGGAAAACTCGGACCGCTAATAGCAAAGCCAAAATCAAAGATGACCCGATCGCGGGTTGTAATGTTGATATTACCCCCATCGCCTTTTCCAAAAACTGAAGTGGATAGCAATGCTTGATCACTTTCTCGGAGAACACCTGATGCCGAGACAGAACCAATCACTTCAAGAGAGTCAGCCGTGATATTGATATCTCCCCCCTGTCCAGTCGCATTGTCAAACACACCGTTACCAATGACAGATTCTTTAATACGAATGTTATCAGTAGCATTCAATGTAATGTCCCCTGCTTGACTGCCAGCGAACCCTGAACCTGAAGCAATTCCAGCAAGCAATCCGCTATCGTTCAATACCTGGATATTACGACCATAAAGGGCAATATTTCCACCATTCGTCGCTGCCACATTCAACCCACTATTGTTATCAACTACGATATCTGCCCGGACAATCGAATCGGGGAAGTTCAGCCTCCACTGATTTTCTGTTTGACTCAAACCGATCGCCCCCGCTCCACCCACAGCCCCCAGTTCAATGCGTCCACCCTCGGCTAACCTCACAGCTAAAAAACTGTTGTCCAGGTTAACCGCGCCCCCTGCTAAAATCAGGCTTCTGCCTTCATCTACAAGCAAAAGATTCCCCTGACTGGTAATGGCTCCTGGTAAATTAGCCCCATACTGCAACCCGATCGGCACATTTACCGTCAACAACGCTGGCGCTTGCGGATTGATGGCGCTAAACTCACTGCCATCACCAAAGGTGAAACCATTCGCAGTCGTCGAAAGGAAAGAGCCTCGCACATCCAACCGCGCATTCGGACCAAAGACGATGCCATTGGGATTGAGCAAAAACAAATCCGCATTACCCAACACGCCCAATGTCCCCAGAATATCCGAAACATCAGTGCCCGTCACCCGACTGAGAATCCGTTCCACCCCATCGGGATTGCGAAAATAAACGCTACCCTGATCAGGCACATTAAACTCACTGAAACTGTGAAATAAATTGCTCCCGCGTCGTGCTCCGGCATCGATTTCAGCGTTGATGGGGCCAGTGGGGATGACTTGCGATCGCTCTGCCCCCAATGTGTCATCTGGCGTAATCTGGGCAAGGGTAGGGGAAGGTAAAAGGAAAAGGGTAAAAGGTAAAAGGAAGGAGAGGAGATGGGGAGTGGGGGGGAGATGCAGCATAGACCTGATTTCTGAAAGTGGTTGGGAGGCGATCGTTGGTGTCCAGATTGTACCAGGTTTCGACTCGTTACCAGAGCTTCCTGCTTTTCGACTCGTTACCAGAGCTTCCCGCTTGGTAATGCTATGGCGGAGAAGCTCTCCCGCTTCCCGACCTGCGATCGCAGCCAAGCTGGAAGCTCTGGGGGGATGCGCTTCCAAGCTCCAGCTTGGGTGCGAGAGAGGAGCAGGAGCTTGGTTCGTAACCCAGAGGGCTGTGCTGATCTATGATGGAAGTGCGATCGCTCTCTCCTTTCTCCCATGCCCAAACCCAAGATTTTGCAAGAAGATCAGTCGTATACCTTTCGCTCTTATTTTGAGCTACCCAATGAACCAGAAGAAATCTTGGCAGAGTTGGGATGTACGTTATTGCGATCGCGACTGACTCTCCCGCAAATGGTCAACTCGTTCGATCGGCTTGCTGAACTGAAATATCGTCTGGAGGCTCTGTTGCCGTTGGTGAGCTTAACCAGTGAGACGGCTCGACGGGAGACATTAGTTGCCCCCATCTTGACGGAAGTAGCCCTCTACTGTAATTGTCCATTGAGAATTGAATATCCCTTAAATGTGAATCCCTGGTTGAAAGGAACGTTAGATTATTTACTCAGAGCGACAAATACATTGCTGGTGATCGAAGCCAAGAATGATGATTTGACCAGGGGATTTACGCAACTCGCGGCTGAATTGATTGCGCTCTCAAAAATTGGTGAACAGGAACAGTTGTATGGTGCGGTAACGTTGGGTAACGTTTGGCAATTTGGGGTGATGCATGTGAGTCAACAGAGCATTACTCAGGATATTGGCTTATATTCAGTGCCAGATGATTTAGAAGCGTTAATGTCCATTTTGATTGGCATTCTGGAAATCGTTTAAACATTGGTCTAGGGGATGTGCGGGAAAACAAAATACCCATAGAGTAGATTTCGACTGCGCTCAATCCACAATTGTCCGAGGGCTGAGCGCAGTCGAAGCCCGGTATTTTATTAACTTGCCTTTCCCTGGGTTCTACAGTGCGACTCATCCTAATCGGAAGAACTGATGTATACACCGTAGCCTGCTTTGAGAGCGGGATTGAGGGTGAGGGTGATTTTTAGGGGTCTGCAACCCCTGAAAAGTTCCTTGACAGAACACTAGCCTGCGCTATCAGCAGTTCTCATTAGAGACCCTGCGCTACGATGAAGTATTGGAACAGTTCAGTTCTACAGCTTAGACTCATTCAGGTTTATTCAACCGTGGCACTGGCAGGAGGATCATGCTTCCCTTTATCCGCTCTGATTTGACTCAATTGATGGCTTACAAACCTCATCCGGGTGGGGCGGCTGGCAGCCCTGCCCAACAGGATATCCTGCTCGATCGCCTGGATACGAATGAATGTCCCTATGATCTACCAGAGGATTTGAAACAAAAGCTGAGTTGGAGTGTGCAGCAAGAACTGGAGTCAAATCGCTACCCCGATGGTGGTCATGCCCGGTTGAAGGAGGCGATCGCCCATTATGTCATTGATTCCAGTAGCGGCACGTCAGACCCCAATCCATTCATCACCCCAGACTGCATAAGTGTGGGTAACGGTTCCGATGAACTGATTCGCTCGTTGTTGATTGCCACCTGTTTAGGGGAAGGCGGCATTTTGGTGGCTCAACCCACATTTTCCATGTATGGCATTCTGGCTCAGACCTTGGGGATTCCCGTCGTGACGATCGCTCGCTCTCCCCAAACGTTTGAGATCGACCTGAAAGCAGCGGCAGCAGCGATCGCCACCCACTCCACCCTCAGAGCTGTCTTTGTGGTGCATCCCAATTCACCCACAGGCAATGCACTGACCCCAAGCGAACTGGATTGGTTACGCAGTTTGCCTGATTCGATCCTGGTGGTAATCGACGAGGCCTATTTTGAGTTCAGTGGCAAAACCGTCGTGCCGGAGTTACCCTCCCATCCTAATTGGGTGATTTTACGGACGTTTTCCAAAGCGTTTCGACTGGCAGCCCATCGGGTAGGGTATGCGATCGCCCACCCTGAACTGACTACCATTCTGGATAAAGTCCGGTTGCCTTACAACTTGCCTAGTGTTTCGCAAGTGGCGGCTCTGGTGGCTCTGACTCATGCCCCTGAACTGTTTGCGGTGTTGCCGGAGATGCTGGAGCAACGACAGGAAATGATCCGCGTTTTGTCAGCGCAGTCCCGATTTCAAGTCTGGCCCAGTGATGCCAATTTTGTCTTCTTGCAGTTTCAGTCGGCAGCGAATGCAACAGCGATCGCTTCTGACCCCACGGTTGCACTGGATCACCTGTTTCAGCGCTTGCGAACTCAAGGTACACTCGTTCGCAAAATCAGCAATGGCTTGCGGATCACCGTGGGCACCCCCGCAGAAAACCAGCGAACCCTGGAGCGCTTATTGCGATGAAGCGACCCCTCGAACCGATTCCGGAAGTTCTACCGGGAATCAGTCTCAATCGGCAGCAATGGCAAGCTCTGAAACAGTTGGAAAAGTTTGTCAAGAGCAAAGAAAAGCTATACCTGTTAACGGGCTATGCCGGAACCGGTAAAACCACCCTGTTGCAGGCATTGATCAAACGTCTGCGCGATCGCGGTGATTTTCGTGCTGTCGTCCTGACGGCTTTTAGTAACAAAGCCACCAAGGTGTTGGAGCGCATGGCCGATCGCTGGGAACTGGAGGTCGATAGCATGACCTGTTGCAAGTTATTGGGATTGAAACCAGAAATCGACTCGGCCACCGGAGGACAGGTGTTTAGGCCAGATGCAGACAGCGAAAGCAACTTTGAGCGCTATCAATTGGTCGTGGTAGACGAAGCCTCGATGATCAACGAGGAAATGTGGCATCTTCTCGTTGCGGCGGTGACGGATCTGTACAAAAAAACTCAAATCCTGTTTGTGGGCGATATGGCGCAATTGCCGCCTGTGAATGAAACAGAATCATTGGTATTTAGCCAGATTACGCAGCGATCGGATCTGACCGAAGTGGTGCGCTATGGCGGCGCGATCGGGGTTCTGGCAGAGTCGATTCGCAACCAGTTGGAAAGTCCTGATCTGCCCCACTTTGTGACGAGTGTGAATGGCGATCGTACAGAAGGGGTATTTGCCCTGTCATATCCGGAATGGGAGAAATTATTGATCAAAGCCTTTCAAAGTGAGACGTATAAACTCGACCCAGATTACACTCGCACAGTTGCTTACACTAACGCCAGAGTCAACCAACTAAACTGCAAAATTCGCACGGCCATCTACGGAACAGACACTCCCCGGTTTGTGGCAGGCGAACGCTTGGTGGCGAATTCTCCTTACTTGATTAATGATATGCTGCTGTTACCCACGTCGAGTGAATGTGAAATCATCGAACTGGCAACGGATGAAATGGGGCCGTGGCGTGTCTGGAAATTACACGTCCTCACAGACGAAGGCAAGTGCCGGGATGTATCAGTCTTACATGAGTGGAGTCAACCCGAATTTACTCGTCTGCTAAATCTCTATGCTCAGGAAAAACGGTGGCGTGAGTTTTGGGATTTGAAAAATTTATTTGCCGATCTAAATTATGCATATTGCCTGACAATTCATAAGGCACAGGGTTCCACATTTCAAAATGTATTCGTAGATATCCCCAATACTTTGATCAACCGTAACATTCGCCAACGCAATCAATTGCTCTATGTGGCTGTCACTCGTGCAGCCAAGCGGTTATTTTTGTATCAATCTCTGAAGGGACTAGCCCAGTCTCCCAATCACTCCACTTTTTGATAGCGTGAGTGCAATAGCCCGTTCATGGAATTCACGTTAATGAAAAGACAATTCCGTAGAACAAGGGGCTTAAGCCCCTTGCCTGTTCACGATTCAGATGGAATTGCCATAGCAGACCAGTGCCATTTGGCAAAATGTGAACTATAGTTGATTTTTTTGAATTAGTATTAGCTGTCTAGCGGCGATCGCTGAGCACCCTGGTGAGGCATCAGATTTCAATCATTTTTGTATGCGCTTTTAGGGCTTGCTCGGAACTGACTGTGAGTTATCAATCGTCAGCAAGATTAGTAAAACTCTAATTCGCAACGCCGAAGGAGTTTGAGTCGCCTAAGTGATGAGAGGAGTGGTTCGATGCAAAGATTCTTTGGTGCTGTCAGTTTGACCGTGCTGTTATGTGGCTTTTCTGCGATCGCCCAGGTTCAACCTCGCAACCCTGATCCTGTTGCTGCCGCTTTGTTAGATCTTCAGCAAACTGCTACAACGTCTCATGCCCATGCTTCAATAAGTCGGGCAGAATTGGCCAGTCTGTTGGTCAAATCTTTTCGGTTAGATCGTCTCCCCCCGACTCAATCCTCAGTCACAACGGTGCACGATGTGCCGCCCACTCATTGGGCCTATGAAGACATTCAAGTTGTCCTTCGCACTGGCATTATGACGGGGTATCGGCAAGGGCGCTTCTTTCCAGAACAGCGAGTGACTAGGGCTGAAGCCTTTTCCATCCTGGCTCAAACACATGGGGTATATCAGTTTTCCGACGAAACGGTAGACACAATTCTAGCCAAATATGCCGATGCCCATCAGATTCCGCCATGGGCCCGCAAATCCATGGCCACAGTGGTGTACGAAGGACTAGTCAACACGGGAGTAGACCGACAACTCCGACCGCTGCAACCCATGACTCGTAGTGACATGGCCTATGCGCTCAAGGTGTATTTAAGCCATCGGAAAACGCTTGAGTCTCCTCTGCGATGGACCGATCCCAGTTAAGATTCATCGGATCTTCAGACAAATCCCAACAGCTTTTGAGCTTCCTTTAAGAAATCCCTGTGATCTCGTGGCTATGTTGGGAAGAGTAAAGATTGGCAAAATCAGCAAATGCCTCGCCATGACACCAAGGGTAGACATCCATGATGCATCCATCTTTCTCTTCACAAAAAAATCACTTCTTTGGGGCTGTGCTCAAACCCATCCAGAATTGGTTAGATCAGCTTGAGGTGCGCGATCGCACCCTGGCTCAATTGATCACCCGGATCATTCCGTCTCAATGCCCGTTTGAACGTGACCTGATTGTGGCGGGTCGTAAAATCGCTCACATTCCCCCCCTCTGCAAACTGAATCCTTTGTATGATCAATTAGTCGGGTTGCGATTTCGCTCCCTGTGCTTTTTAGCAGAGCAAGGCGTTGAACTGTAATCGCACATTCAAGTTGGGTGTCTGATATGGGCACTGAGAACTAAACTCAAATTCTCCAACCAGATTGGGCGGAATGCTTTGTCACTATAATCTCGTGGAATTCAACAGTTTTATTCCGGACATTAAACGACACAATAGGAAAAGAATTAAGTTTTGTGTACAGTTCCGCTGAAGCGAAATATTTTATGGATGATGCCTTAGTGAACTCACTCCTGAAAGATCTCAAGCATCCTGATGAGTCAATCCGGGGGCGAGCAACTGATGAACTTTGGAAGCTCTGGTTCTGGCAAAAAGGGGTTTATGGCTTAGAGTTGCTAGGGCTGAGTCAGGGTCTCTTAGAAACAGGACGAGTTGATGAAGCAGAAGCCTTACTGACGAAAATCGTGACAGAACAACCCGATTTTGCTGAAGCCTGGAACAGAAGAGCGGTGCTTCATTACCTTCAGGGAGCATATCACAGATCGATATCGGATTGTGAAATGGTGCTCTCTCTCAATCCAGTGCATTTTGGAGCACTACACGGCTTGGGATTATGCTATTTTGCGCTGGGAGAATATTCTATTGCTATTCAGTCTTTCCGCCGTGCGCTGGAGATCCAACCTTATGCGATCGAAAATCAACGACTGTTATTGGAATGCACAGCGCGATTAAACTAGAAATAACCACATCAATGCCCCTGCCACCGTTTGAGCGGAACGCAATCAAGATTCAGTTGGTCGAGGGCGCGAGCGACGACAAAATCGACCAAATCCTCAATGGTTTGCGGATTGTGATACCAGGCAGGAATCGCAGGCACAATGCGTGCGCCGGACTCTGCTAAAGTTGTCAGGTTCCGCAGATGAATCAGGCTGAAGGGGGTTTCGCGGGGCACCACTACTAGCTTCCGTCCTTCTTTCAATTGCACATCAGCGGCTCTTTCTAACAAATCCGAACTCAATCCAGTTGCCAGCTTAGCCACCGTACTCATACTACAGGGAATAACGACCATGCCCAGCGTGCGAAATGAACCGCTGGCAATATTGGCACCCACGTCTCCCCAGGGATGGCAATATAGTTTACCACCGCTCTCCACACTGGCTTGCTGTCGCCAAAACTGTTCCTGTTGCAGTGGTTCCACAGGCATGCGGAGATTTTGCTCGGCTTGCCAAACCAGATAGGTTGATTTAGAAGCCACCAGTTCGATCGCGTAGTCAGCTTGCAGCAAATACCGGATGGCCCGCACAGCATAGATCAGTCCAGACGATCCAGTAATACCCAGGATCAAAGGAGGAGTGTTTGGAGCAGAGTTAGTCATAGTCCTCAGAGTGATCCTCGTTGTGAGCACCACCGTTCTTGGGCAAATCCAGATCCATCCCCCCCGCATCTTCCGCCAAATCGTCCTCGCTGGCTTCGCTGCCGCCACCGACTGCCACCAGATCAATTTGCTGGCGGTAATAGTCTACGCTCTTGACCTGCACCTCAACGCGATCGCCCAGACGATATTGTTTGCGATTCTTGCGCCCTACAAGTTTCTGCTGGCGAGAGCGGTACTCATACCAGGCATCTTTCAGAGAACTGACGTGGACTAATCCCTCCACCAGCAGTTCTTCAATTTCCACAAAGAATCCGTAGGATTGCACACCTGTAATTACCCCGTGGAACACTTCACCCGTGTGTTGTTGCATAAATTCCGCTTTTCTAAAGCCTTCTAAATCTTCCTCAGCCTCTTGTGCCAGTTTCTCTTGCTCACTGAGATGCACCGCCACAGAGCTAAAGTGGTCTTCTAGCTGAGTCTGAATATCGGGTGGCAAAACATTCCAGCTAATTCTGTCATGACAGGTACTACTGTGGAGGTCTACTTTTTCTTTAGAGCGGGTAGATTTGCGATCGCGCCCATCTGCAAAGACCGAGTGCAACACCCGATGAATCAGTAAGTCGGGATAGCGGCGCAGGGGCGATGTAAAGTGAACATAGCCTACATCTAATGCTAAACCAAAGTGATTGCCCGGAGTGGTGCTGTAAATTGCCGGTCTTAGCGTAGACAGGAGCAGATAGGTCAATACTTTTTCAACTTTGGATTCGGCAAACAGTTCGGTTAAGCGTTGATAGTCACGCGGATGAACGACCTCCTCCTCTTCCAACTGGTGGTGGATGCCCATGTTGGCAACCAGCTTCAACAACTCCTGCACATCGGTGGGATCGGGAGTGCGATGGACTCGATAGATGGCCGGAACCTGCAACGCCTGTAAGTGCTCGGCGACCAGTTGGTTGGCCAGCAGCATCAGTTCTGTGACGATCGATCGAGCTGGTAGGAACGAAGAGACAACCATTGCGCCTAATGCCCCTTCATCGTCGTACTGGAATTTAGTTGAGAGGAACTTACCCAATTCTGGATTCGCGCCATCTGGGAAAATGCGCTCTGGTAAATTCAAATCAAACGCCCCCCGTTGGAGTCGCTGTTCACGAATCGCCTGGCTGAGATGGAACAGTTGATCCAGCATATCAAACACAGACTCAAACACCTGTAACTTTGCCAAAGCAGGCAGGGGATAAGCCGAAGTTACGGTTTCATCAGAGGCAGCATGGCGCTGCAAGATGGCTTGCACTTGCTGATAGTCCAGCCGATGAGTCACTTGGATAACACTCGGCTGAATCTCATACTCATCAATCTCGCCTGCGCTGTCCAGCGTAATCAGCACTGAGATGGCTAAGCGATCTTCTCCCGCTACCAAGGCGCAGCATTGATGCACCTGCTCTGGCAGCATCGGAATGACTGTATCCCCCAAATAGATAGAGGTTCCACGTTCCTGGGCCTCTAAATCGATCGCAGATTGGTAAGGAATGTAAGAAGACACATCAGCGATATGAATTCCCAAACGCCACAGTTCGACCTCTTCGGCTTCTAAGCGTTCTAATGAAAGCGCGTCGTCAATAGCGGGGCCAGTTGGTGTTGGCGGCCCATCTATTGTCACAGTCGGCAACCCCCGCAAATCCAATCGTTTCTTCAAGTCAGTTTTTCGTAGTCGCGTAGGCAACTCATTGGCTTCCTCTAAAACGACATCGGCAAAATAGCGGGGTAAATCATGCTTACAGCACACGATTTCAACCGCTGAAGCTGCCCGCGCATCGCTTCCCAAAATCTGGGCCACCTGGCCTACAGGAGGGTGCTGCCCCAGGGGATAGCGCAAAATTTCAACATGAACCAGTTGATCGACAGCTTCGCTCAAGTCAGCCCCATCTGGTTTTAGCTCCAACTCAAACAGCAAGCGGTCATCTAAGGGCACTGCCCAATATCGATCTTCTACCTGTTTCACTCTGGCTAACACAGATGCGTTGGCTCGTTCCAGAATGAGCTTGACTTCCCCTTCGGGACTGCGTCTACGGCTCCCTTCCTTTGTCACTTTGACTAGAACGCGATCGCCGTTCCAGGCAGAGTTGAGATGACACTCTCGCACGTAAATATCTTCTGAACCTTCAATGTCTTGAATAGCAAAGCAGAAGCCTTTGCTGGAACAGCGCAACCGTCCTTCGACAACATCGTCCTCAAAAACTCGGCGATATTTGCCGCGATCCTTCACCAGAAGACCAATCCGTTCCAAAGCATCCAGCGCAATTTGCAGTTTCCGCAGGTCTTCTTCATCCTCACAGTTCAATCTCCTCTCCAACGCCTTTGGAGCAACCAACTTATCATCTGGGAAATTTGCCAGCAGTGTTGCGATCGAAAATTTCATGTAGCGATTGATCCTTAGAATCGACTTGATTCAGTTCCTTCAGGGGTTAAAACAGACTAGAGCCTCGATCTGAGTCAACGCTAGCTCCCGATTTTTCACGTCTTCAGTTGAATTCACCCTGGAGATGCAGCATAAATTCGTACAGCCGATATCAGCCCTTGAGTCAACTGGCAGTCTTGACATCCAGCATATCCTGCAAATGTGACATCGTAGTTACTGAGAACGCAATTTATAGCAATCTCCGGGAGTCCACTGTCGATCGGCATCTGTTGAGTAGACTCAGTTAAGTAGACTCAATAGTATCTCACATTCGCCAATAGAATCGCCTATTTTTAAGAGTTGCCCCAGCACTACTACGGCTACTGCCTAACCCCTTTCTGATGCGGCTGGAAAAAAGCCTCTGAACAACACAGCAGTTGAAGACATCTCGTCAAGATAGAGCAACCTAAAGTTAACAGTGAGCAATAGCAATGGGCAAACCCAGCCTGACAAACAGGCACCAAATATTTAATTTGGGTATAGAGCTATTGTTGCATTCAATTATTTTATAGGAATCCCATTTGATTTTTAGAAAGAGTAAGTTCGACAAAAACGTTTCAAACCCTCTCTCAGTGAAACCCCCTGTTCTGTTCGTTCCCGCTAAATTTTTACCGTTGACCAGTAACAATATAAGCTACTCGCCTGCCAATATTCGTAGCATGGTCAGCCATCCGCTCCAAATGCCGAATCACCAACACCAGTAAAACAATCGGCTCAATCGTTCCCTGGACATCGGTTTGATGGGCCAATTGCTTGTATAGAGATTCATAATCTGAATCCACAGCATCGTCTTTCACTTTGATATAGAGGCCCGATTCAGCATCTAAATCTGACAGGGAAGCCAAACTCATTGCTAACATGGCACGGCAGCGATCGGACATGAGTTTGATTTGTTGCATACAGGGATGAACCGGGTATGGAAAGAGTTTGATGGCAATTTCCCCCAAGTCATTGGCATAGTCCCCAATTCTTTCCAGATCACGCACAAGCTGCATGATTGCACTTAGCAGCCGTAAGTTTTCTTTGATGGGAGATTGAAAGGACATCAGGTTGACACAATCTACCTCAATTTGCCGATAAAACTGATCGATCTGCTTATCCTGTAAGTCAATCTGCTGGGCAGCCTCTAGGTCGCGCTCAAATAATGCCTTACGAGCTAACCAGCATGAATTTTCAACCAATGCACCCATTCGTAGAACATCACGTTGCAAACGCCTGATTTGGCGCTCAAAGTCAGCTTGAGTGGGTTTGCGAACATCCAATTGAATCTCCAATTCCTCAAAGTTGACAAATTCCTCAAAGTTGATTAAATCCCACACCACCGATGGGAATCAATGCTTTTGATTCTCAACTGCTTTGGCTTTTAATGACTCAAACGCGGACACCAACACACACTCCCCTAAAGTATAGCGATATCTAAGAAGTGTGTCTCTGGCAGTGATCGAGCCTCATTCATGGGTTCTTCTTCTATTAAGAATAGGACTCACGCACTACGTGCGAAAAACTGGAATAGTTGGAGATTTGTAGGGCGCATTGCGCTCTACAAATCTTCAACTGCGTAAGTCCTAAACAAGCGTTCGATTAACGTGAGTCTCCAATGGAGTGGTGGGTGCGACGCACCCACCACACTCTAGGAAGCAGGCGAGAAAACTACTTCTTAGAAGTTCCATAACCGCCGTTTGAGGGTTGTGGCCGACGCGCCACAACCCTCAAACGGCTTCAAACGGCGGTTTTTTCGTTGGGGCGGGCGCAGCCCGCCCCAACGAAAAATGGCTCGTCGAACTCACGTTCTATTACGTCATGTAACAATCTATTCCACTCCAGCATGATTTATCGGACATTAGTGGACGATCGACCAAAATGCGGTGTTGGGTTACCTCCTGTTTTTTGGAGATTCCGATCTGAAATTAAACTTTGGTAAAAGGAGTTATTCAAAGATGGTCTTATCAGATACTCAAATCTTTGTTGCGCTTGTAATCGCTCTGCTACCTGGAGTTATGGCTTTTCGCCTGGCAACTGAGCTTTACAAATAGGGCTTAAGCAGTTGGGGGATTTGTGGGACGCATTGCGTCCCACAAATCCCCCAGCTATCTTGGTTTTTTGCACGAAGTGTGTAGGTTCTGACAAACCCAAAAGAGCGGCTGCTCTAGACCCAAGTTCTGGGTAAAAACCAAACCTTTATTTATGAGAGGTGCGGTCAGTCACACCCCTATAGGCAACTTCGGGACTTCCTCCGCTCCTCAAAAGCTTTGACTCTATAAATCCAGCGCCCTCCCGTCTGTAAAACAAAACGGGGGATTTTTCAGCCCTTTTGAATATTTCTCAGTAGGGACTAGCGGTTAGCCATTGACACAAGCGGCTGGTCTGGGAGGTCGTTTGTCCTCTTTGAGGCAGAAGCGATCGGTTTCTTGTGCTACTTTTGTGTAGTAATCCCTGTTGATGGCTGGGTGACCGAACCGCTTGGCATTTCCAGGTAAAAAGCAGTAAATTATGGTTTCCTTTTTCTTCAACGAATTCGTTGAGCCAATCTGAACACTATGAATGCTCTTCCCTCTCCTCCCTCCTCCCCCTCTGCTCGATTACAACGCAAAACTTCGCGTCAGGCGCTCCGTCAAAACTCCAGGAGAACAAAGAGTCCCTATCGCATTGTTGCTATTGAGGTAGGAGCAAAGTTAGGAGTTAATCTGCTCTTGGCGATCGCAGCAGGAGTCGCTTTAGTTCGGCTAGTTCCTTACAACATTTCCCAACAAGCAAAGCTAGCGGAATTGCAAGCTGAAACGAACAGAGCTGAGGAACGGGTCAATTTACTCCAGGAGAGTTTTAACCGCTATTTTGATCCATACCAGGTTAATATCATCATGCAGGAAGAGAGTAATCGGATCTCTGAAAATCAACGACGCATCATATTCCTCCAGCCAGAGCAACCCCTTCCTCCTGCCCCTTAGGATTAAGGATTAAATAAAACCCAAAACTTTTTTGTGGGAAGCGCGGCGCAGCCGCGCTTCCCACAAAAAAGTTCGGTTTTATTTAATTCATGTTCCTTAGTTCCTACTGTTATGAATCTGGCGGCTATGAATCTGGCGGCTAGTATCTTGCCAAATTCGTACTTCGGCTCCATGTCTCTACCTACCGCAGGTTGAGCGCCATTAAAACCCGCATTGAGGGAAGTGCGTAGTTTCTGAGAAAAGCAGTCCGTTTGATATAGAGTCATAGTGTCAGGATTTGCCCTAGCATCTTCGATCATTCCTGTCTAGCTATGTCAATTCAAAGGATTCCATTAAAAGCTGTTCAAAAAATTAGACAGCACATCAGAGGCGCATTGGTTTTGCCGGATGTGAAATACCCTTTCAGCTATCAAGGGAGCGATCGCGAAGAAGTTCCAGAACCCAAATCTCTAGATGATTTAAGTCATCTATTTACCTTGGGTGGTGTTGCCAATATGTCCGCCAGTCCTCCTCAATTCCGCAAAAAGTGGTTTGTCAGCATCGTTAATCCGGCGGCGGCTCTGATCAAACTGCCAGGTCTTTATCTGAAAGAGAATTATCGTCTGGTCGCTTATCTCTACCGCAAGGAAGAGAAGGGGGTTGGTGTGGTGTGGGCAGTGCCCGAAGAGAAAAGCACAACGGAACACCTGGAAAAACCACTGACCTCTTGTTTGAGTATTATCGATATCCCTAAACCCGAGGGTGCTCTCAGTAGCTTTATGGAGGCGTTTCAAGGCGATCGCTCTCCGACTTCGTTTATTGTCGCTTCGGTGTTAAGACGAGAACTAGAGGAATTTGGCGCAATTGGCGATTCGTGTAATTGGAACCACCATCACCTGATTGATACGGTTCCCGCCAACATCACCTGGCAATGGCAGGGCAATCCGCCTAAGGATATGCTACCCAAGGTTAAACTCTTACCAGACGGACAAGCCGCAGTCGAACTGTTTTCCTGTCGGGTCGCAACTCCCTATAAGCTCTATCGGCACATTGATCTTTACCCGATTGGACACTATCGCTCAACTAATTTAGATAAATCAGTCGCGATCGCCCGCTAGCACTAGTTCTCAGGGGTTTGCATGAAAATAGCATCCCCTGCTGTATTGGCTGTGTTGACAACGATTGTGACTGCGCTCAACCCAAAGGCCTGTTCATTATTCATGTCTTCAAAAGTTAACGCGAGTTCGACAAGCAGTTTTTCGTTGGGGCCCCCAACGAAAAACCTTGTTTGAGGGCTGTGGCGCGTCGCGCCACAGCCCTCAAACGGCGATGATCGAACTCATGTAAAGTTAAGGTATGATACTAAAGGGATGTAAAGAAATGTAAAGAGATGCAAAGCAAGGTCATTGTTATCGTAGGTGCCACGGGTGGCATCGGTTCAGCATTAGCTCAGAAACTGAGCGCAACTGGAGCAAATCTGGTGCTTGCCGCCAGAGATGCAACTCGCCTAGACCAACTCGCAGCACAGTTGTCTACCGTTGCTGGTGCTAGCTCCCTAACCCTACCCACTGACATTACTGACCCTAGGCAATCCCAGACGTTAATGCAGAAGGCGATTGCCCAGTTTGGCCGCATTGATGTTCTGGTCAATGCCGCTGGTGCAGGTGTGATGAAGCAATACAACAAACTTGAGCCTGCTGATTTAGATGCCATGCTAGATCTGAATTTGAAAGGCAGCTTTTACACCTGTCAGGCCGCTGCGGAAGTAATGAAGGAACAAAAATCGGGACATATCTGCAATGTCATCGGAATTCTAGGCAAGCATTCGATGGCGATGGCCTCCGCCTATTGTGCCTCCAAGTTTGGCGCAGTTGGCTTCAGCAAGTGTATGGCCGATGAACTGAAGCGCTATGGCATCAAGTTCACCCTGTTTTATTTTGGCGGGGTGGATACGCCGTTTTGGGATGCCGTGAGTTTGAAAGTCGATCGCAGCAAAATGTTGCGTCCTGAAACCGCTGCGGATGCCATTCTATTTGCTCTGATGGCTGAACCCCAAGCCGTACCAATGGAGATCAATATTCAGCCAGAAAGTCACTTATTCTTTTAGACGCTCCTCTCGTGACCAAGCCAGAGTTTGGTCATGCCGCCCTCGTGCCTCTCGTGACCAAGCTAGAGCTTGGTCACGCCGCCCAGGAAGCTCCTGCTTCCCGTCTACTAGATCGCCTGCTCAATCGCGCTCCACACTTGAGTTGATTCTAAAAGATGAGGCAAATCCACTACGATCAAATAACCTGAAAAATTAGACCCACCGACAGCAGCGAGAGTTTGGAGAATTTCAGGCATATGGGCAGATTGTAAGCGACCTGCTGGATCATAAAGTTCTAGCGCAGAGAGGCAACCGATCGTCGGATTCCAGCCTGCACTGGTGGGATAGCGGCTATTATTCGTGAAGAATCCCGGATCTTCGCCTGTGCCATGAATGCGGAAATAGCTGCGTCCAGCCTTGCCAGCCCAATAACTTTGCTGGATGGGATAATAATTGCGCCAAGACGGTGGTAAGAGAGCTTGATAAGCGGCTAACCCTCCTGACAGGGTGCCAGGTTGTCCAGGCAGAAACTCCCGCACTCCGCGTTCAAAGGGGATAAATAGCTTGACGAGGGGAAATTGTCCATAAGCCCGAAAGTGATTCGGTGAATCCTGAGGGCGTGTCCCTTCAATCCGAAAAATGCCTTGAGGGGTTTGCCCCCGGGTAAAGTTCCAGGACAGATGATGCAGCGATCGCAACAGCAGTGGAGTTGACCAGAGTTGACCCGTTGACTCTCGAACAAATTGCCCTTTGGCATCTTTTAGAACAGATTGGCAGAGATTGCCGCGATCGCCTCCACAAAACACGAAGAGATGGGGTTGATCAGGCGCAACTTGCCAATGCAACAAATCCTGGATGGGTGGCAAAGGTGAAGGTTGATTCATCTCACCCAGATCTCGCAACGTGGTGTAGAGATGGACTTGATTGACCCAATTGGGGAAGCGCTGTTGGATGTGCTCCACCAGCGCTTGTCGTTGCTCAACAGCCATTCCCCCACGAGAGAGGGCAGACAGAGACATAGCTACCCATTCCGGATTGGGACTGGTGGTCACAATCTGCTGAAATTGTTGTCCTGTAGAGGCATATAGAGCAGGATGACTCAAGTAAAGTTGAGTCCCGACCTGTAGGGCTGCTTTGACAATCTCACGTTCAGCCGTAGCATCCCTTACCGCCAAGCTTAGAATTGAGGCGATCGCTCGATCAACGTAGGATTCTTGCGGCTCAATCACCGCTGTCGTCCAGAGCAAATTCTGCCAGTAGTCAGCATTAGCAGGGGTGACGGGACGCTGACTCACATCAAAGTTTTCTGGACGGATTTGATTCGCTTGTTGCTGGCGCTGCTCAAGGCGAGCATCCAAACTAGCTTGAGAAAAAACAGACTGAGCCGCAACTGGAGTTGCCACTAGAACAACCAACAAAAATAGGCAAGATTTAGTTAAATCTTGCCAGGATCTACCTAATCTCATCTTGGTCTGAACCTGGGTGTTGAGGAACCACAAAATTGTAATCTTTTGGTATCAAAAGATGCTTAAAAAGCCGTGGCAGCCACCTGAGTGAAGAGACCAGAAACAATTTGCAGCAGGAAAATCGCCAGAATGGGTGAAAAATCAATACCCCCCAGTGGCGGGATGATGGAACGAAACAGGTTGAGATAAGGATCAGTCAACTGGCTCAGAATAGAGAAAGGTGGATTCATCCAATTTACAGTTGGGAACCAACTGAGCAAAATTCGGATGATTAGCAAAGCAAAGTAAATGTTTAAGAAATAGACAACAGACTGAGCGATCAATGCAAAAGTACTACTCATGAAGCAAAATACTCAATTCTTGACTGCCTGTGATCTTAGCTTAATTTAGCTGTATCAGGAAGAGGGAGTGGGAGTAGAAGAGTGAACTGAATTCAAGATTTTGCTGGGGTTTGATTCTGTCAGAAACCAGCTTGGACTCTGTGTCCTCAGTTTCTCTGTGGTTTTATTAATGGGGTCAGGGGTCAGGGGCGATCGCCTCTCGTTCAGCCTCAGTTTTGCCGTTCATGCTGCCTAGTTGTTGACGCACATCGTCAATGGCTTCGTTTAACTGAGCAATTTTATCCTCCAAGCCCCGGCGAGCGGCTTCCATCGTTTGTTCATTGCGGACTTTGGGGAGTGGCTGTCTCCCTTTGCCCGCTCTCCCTTCAAGTTTGGCAGACACACCTTCAGTCAGCTTTTCAGATTGAGCTAACCGAGCAGAGGCCAATGCCCCCACGACTCCCCCCACGGCACCACCGACTAGCGCTCCCAGTAGAAATCCACCAAAAAATCCTCGCTGACTCATAAATCATCCATGCATTTCAAATGATGGCCCACTAGACTTGTTCTCAGCTTAACGGTCGAACAGATAAGTTGCTATCTATTTCAACCTATCGTTAGGAATGCGAATTCTCAGAGAATGCCCATCAGGTGCCGAACGTGCGATCGCCCGCATCCCCCAATCCAGGAAGAATAAACCCCTTTTCGTTCAATCCCTCATCGATCGCTGCCGCATAAATATTGAGTTGGGGATAGGACGCATTTAATTTTTGTAAAGCTGGTGGGGCAGTTACCACTGAAATGATGCGGACAAGGGCTGGATCAACGCCACGTTGCGATAATTCCTGCATTAAGTTCATGATGGTGCCACCTGTAGCAAGCATGGGTTCGCTAATCAGGATGCGAGTTTCAGGGTCAAAATGCGGCGGCAGTTTATTGAGATAGCAACTGGCTTTCAGGGTTTCCTCGTCTCGCTGATAGCCGACGTGATAAATCGAAGCCAGCGGCAGGAGGGGTTGTGCTCCCTCCATTAAAGCTAGCCCTGCTCTCAAAATCGGAATCATGGCAACTGGGGTTTCAGGATTAATAAAGACACCCGTACAGGGAGACAGAGGAGATCTGATAGCCATCTCGGTTGTGGGTAGCCATTCCCGTGTGGCTTCGTAGGTCAGCCATCGCCCCAGTTCTGTCATAGCGCTCCGAAAGAGGACAGAAGGGGTTGAGGCATCACGCGCCACAGACAACCAGTGCTTAATTAGTGGATGGGGAGGAATATAAATACGTAATTGAGAAGCCATGTGTCGATCGCAACGGAACAAAAGTGAGTCAACACCCGATTTTAATCTTCAATTCTCCACTTTTGCCATGTTTTATCAGATTTGCTTGCCCAGTTGTCCAAAAGGTTTTTCGATACCCTGATTTTGGCAGTGAGAACAGCGCCTGTCCTGCCGCAAAAAACAAAATTTGATTGATCATCCAGAACAACAGGAAGAGAAAATTCTGAGGAACTCTTGCCTATTATTTTCAGTCTCCCCAGCCAGAGACAAGATTTTTGGGGCGATCGCTTTGGCCCAAACTAAAGTCAGATCCAGCGCTAGTTCAACCGAATCAGGGGCATTGGTTCAGGAGCGGCCCCAAAGGATCTAACTGCCTCCAGCATTTACCAGATGAGATAATCCTTCCCTCTTAAAAAAGAAGGTATAAAGTATTTAAACAAAAGCAGCGATATTGCTGCTCTTTCAACGACAGATGACCAATGGGTGGATTTCCTTGTTGTCACTGTATTGATTTCGTCGGTGCTTACTAATTTAGTGCGTCTGCCCTGTGCGTGCTCTTCTGTGGTGTGGGGATTGATTCCTGTTAGAGCTTTAACGTGATGGGGTTTGGAATTTATTTATGCAATTTGATATTAAACTTGGAAAATCTTATGCAACTTTCCCTAGAACGCCAGTTGGAGAGATTATCTCTGAAATTAATCACCGCATTCAACGCCCCAGTTATGTGCCTTCTGTTGGGATAACGGGGTTAGGAGTTTCATGCTGTCTGGGATTGATTTTTCCCTGGTCAGTGGCAGCCACCGTCCTCCTGGTTAATTTGCTGGTAACTTTAGGAATTTATTGGAAAGAGAAGGGCGATCGCGTCACGGTGCTCCACTATGAGTTCGACCACGACATTAATAATTATTTCTCAACCGTGCAGCGAGCTTGTCGGAATTTGGCGGGATCAGAGAAGATTTGGCTGGAAGACCGTAGACAACTCATTCAAGACCACCAAAAGAGTAAGGGAGCCAGCCACTCGGTCAGCTTTAGTCAAACGTTGGTACGCATCAAGCGCTTGGCTCCGCCTCATGTGCAAATCAACTTAGACATTTGGGGCATTGATGTTGGACAATTGAAGCTTTTTTTCCTGCCCGATTATGTGCTGGTGTTTCGCAAGGGATTGTATAGTGCTGCCTCTTACAGTTCGTTTGATATTCATTACGAACCAGAAATTATTAATATTCGAGGAGGACGCATTCCCTCTGATGCTCAGGTAAATCAGCAAACCAATTTGGAGACGGGGGCAGCTAGTGGTTCTCGCGTTACCCAGGTACAATATGGTCTGCTCAAAATTGTCTCTAGTGTTGGATTTTGCCTGCGCTTACACGTTTCTAACAGCTTATTGGCCGAAAAATTCATTGAAAACTTTAGAAATGCTCAGGGCATTCTGTCACGACGGCGGCAAGAGCAAGCCCGCACAATGCATGGCAGAAACGGGCATCCAATGGAGTCTGGAGGGCACAGATCAGCTTACGAGGTTTTAGGGGTGAAACCGAATGCCTCTCTGGAGGAAATTAAGCAAGCTTATCATCAAGCGGCTCGGCTGAATCATCCTGATCTTGTCGCTGGATTAGCCCCCGAATTTCAAGAACTGGCAACTCGGCGCATCCGAGAAATTAATGCAGCTTATCGGGAGTTACGGCAGAAAGTTCATCGGTAAAACAGGAAAAGAACTCAGGAAGTGGCGCGACGCGCCACAGACCGCAAACGGCGATTATCGAACTCACGTATCTTTAATAACATGAATCTTTAATAGAGTGTGGTGGGTGCGACGCACCCACCACACTCTAAGAAGCAGACAAGAAAACTCCGTTTTCTAAGGAGTTCAGTTTTGTGTTACCCGATCGCAAATTGTCATCGTTAAGATGTTGACATTATCTTGCCGTTGATAGTCACAAGCATCGGTATAACGACGCATCAAATAAATTCCCAATCCACCTACTTGAGCCTCTTCCAGCTTGCCTGGTAAAGACACCTCCGGATGTTCAAGCGGGTTGAATGCTATGCCATCATCTATGACGGCAACATGAATCGCGCCCTCCTGGTAATCTAATTTGATCAGGATGGCGTGCTCATCGCTATCGAGATAGGCATTCTGGATCACGTTTGTCACAACCTCCTCCAACACCAACTGCAACCGGAAGCTGCCTCGCTGTGAAATCCCAAGCTGTTCAGCGCGATCGTCTACCCATCTGCCCAGCAGGCTCAGGTCTTCCAGCCTATTCTTTAGATTGAGCTCACCCATAGCCATCACCAGAGGATCAAGATCACTACCGTGTAAACTTTTTGATCAGTTGCATGAATTAAAAGTCGCTACCTTTAAATCATGTGTATATTGATACATTGAGTTGTCGAAGGCAAACTCTAGTTCTTTGTCAGTTAGAGTGAGTACCTGATCGGCTTAATCGCAAAATCAATCTTACTATAAATAAATCAGGCTATCAGACTTGTGTTTTGAGCGTCCTGTTGCCCAGTAATTGGTGGGGATTATTGGTATGCAGATTTGGTTCAGACTCTTCTTGGTGTTGTCAATCATGGCCTTGGTTGCCATCGGAATTGAGCAAATAGTTGCCCTCAATCCATTGCCATCTGGACTGGGACTGATAGGCTGGCTTGCTGCCACAACCTATCTCTGCGATCGCATCATGGCACAACCTTTAGAGGAACTGACGCAGCAGATCAAGAGCAGTCGAGGTCAAATCGATCACTCAAGCAACTCCAGTCGCTCGACAGCGGCCCTCATCCATGACCTGAAGCTAGATTTGCAAAACGTGACGATGGATCTGAACCAAACCGTCGAGACTTTGGCAAAAACTACAGCCATCAAAGAGCGGATGGAAAGTGAACTGGCGATCGGGCGCAGTATTCAAATGAATATGCTCACCCTAACTCTGCCAAATTTGCCTAAACGTAAGGATTTGGAGTTAGATGCTATTTTACAGCCAGCGCGTGAACTAGGCGGCGATTTTTACGACTTCTACTTCTTTCGAGAGCACACTGCCTACCTATTTGAACAAAACACCTGTTGTTTTTGCATTGGGGATGTTTCGGGAAAAGGAGTTCCTGCTGCTCTATTCATGTCAGTCGTTAAAACCTTGATGAAAGCACAATCTGATATCACCCTATCTCCCGCCAAGATTTTGACCCATGTTAATCAAAGTTTAAGTGCTAACAATCCCACCTGCATGTTTGCCACGCTGTTTTTTGGTACGCTCAATTTGACTACGGGCGATTTAGTGTACACAAATGCTGGTCACCATCCTCCCTATGTGCGTCGCCAGGATGGTTCGATTGAGAAATTGGCACAGAAGCACGGCCCAGCTATCGGCATTGTGGATGGTCTGATTTATCGGGAAAGTCGAACAAATTTAAGTTACGGTGATATCCTGTTTTCTTACACAGATGGTGTAACGGAAGCTATGGATTTACACCAAAACCTTTTTTCCGATGAAAGGTTATTATCCTTGCTGACATCGGCTCAGTATAGCTCTGCCAAAGAGTCCATTCACCTGATACATCAGGCTGTGACTGAATTTCAAGGAAATGCTGAGCAATCAGATGACATTACAATGCTATCGCTGCAATTTTTAGGTCACCCTGAAATGGCAGCGATAGCTTCGGAACTAGCAATTAAGGACGAAGTACTGTCCTTACTACAGCAGGATTGGTACTAATAAGAGGCTGATATTACGTTGCTGACCTACTGGTTCAACCTTGGCACATTAAAATCTATTCTGATGCTGTACTGCCATACAAGGCTCCAGCAAGTGTATCTCACTTTTGCCATCCTCTAAATCGAGTTTTGCGGGAGACACGAGTGCAGACCATGTCACTCGCAAAACTGAAATGCACCCAAATCTAGTGTTCTGTTGAGGAAGCCTTGAGGGGTCACAGACTCCTCAAGGCTTCCTTAATCTAACTTTGATTTGCGAGATACCCCGCAAATCAAAATTGGCAGATCACTAGCTACGTTTCAAGCCCCGTTTAAGCTCAGACAGCACTAATCTAAAGCTTTTCGCAACTTGTCTTTTAAGTCTTCAACGATGTGACGTGCCCGCGCTTCCGATTGTTTAGCCTGACCCGTAGCCTTCTGCTGTGGGTCACCCGTAATCTCACCAGCCAATTCTTGCGCTTTTCCTTCCAGATTTCTAGCCGTAGCTTGACCCCGATTTCCTAAACTATCAAACTCAGCACTCGCTGAGTCTTTGGTATTTTCGGCTGTATGACGAATCTGAGCTTCTGCTTGCTTTGCTTGACCTTCCATTTGCTGGTTTGAGTCGCCAGTGACATTGCCAACAAATTCTTGGAGTTTACCTTCAACATTCTTAGCTGATGCTTTAGCTTTGTCCTCAATGCTCATGATTTTAAACCTCGCTATCAAAGGGATTTGATTCTTAACTTAACAAGTTTTTTCCTCTAACCTATCCACCACAGGAGAGATTGTTCCCTTAAAAACAACAGTGGTATCAGCTTTTAGACAGAGATATAGTGTGGATCACTTTCTCTCTAAAAGCAGAAGTTTCTAGTTCTCAAAACTTTTGATAATTAGCAGTAATTGGCTTGAATAGTTGAGAGAAAAGTTTCTGATTCTACAACTAATTCTCCTCCATTAAACCACCAATGCGATTGACATAAGAGGTTACATGGTTAGATTCAATGGTCAACTCAAGGGTCAACAAAGTCACACTTTTCCTATGAGGTTTGCCTTGGTGAAATCTAGCTCTGCTAGCAGTTGAAACCATTGAATTATCCTACAGGATGTTTGAGAAGTGTCAAATGTCATGCTGAGAGCGCTAGCAAAGTGAAGTATCTCTGATGTCGTGACTCAAATCCTAGATTCTTCGTTACGCTATGCTGCACTCAAAGTGACAAAAGTGACTTTAAAACGCCCTCTTAATTCGTCTAAATTGGTCTCGGTTTTACTGATTCTTTCAACTTTGCTGATTACTTCTGCTTAGTCGTCTAAAAGTCATTCAAAGGAGAGATTATGGCAAACCAAAAACCTTTCAATCCCAATCCATCTCAACCCTCTGTAACTGTTCGTAAAGCAACTTCCGACGAAATTGCTTATCGTGATGGTTATGTGCAAGGGCAGAATTCAGAGCGGCGGTTGCAGTATAGCCAGGAGAACGAGAGGGAAAGCAGCGGAATAGCCAGTGGTTTAATCCTTGGGTTGCTCTTTACTGCCCTCTTAGGCACGGGAATTGCTATTTGGTTTTATTCGTCTGGTAGAGAGGATTCAGTAGAACCCACAACGGCTTCACCATCACCAGAGGTAACTCAACCTCAGAATACAGAAACGCGAGTAATTGAACGAACAGTTGAACGAACAGAGATTGTTCCAGTGGAAGTGCCTGCTGTAAATCCGCCTGAGGTGAATATTGAAGTGCCTACCTTGACAACCTCGCCATCGTCTAATACCAATTCTTTAAGTAAGGGCTACAGATGTTATAACAGTTTTGTAGGGTTCAGGAAGCATCTATGGCAGGCGTTTACAAACTGGACATTGTAGAGAGTGTCGAAGACCTCAAAGGGTT
>Ga0224723_1000599_pt1 | contig 24513 bp, 25 predicted proteins | sample Balambano_FR2_Me_FD_161647 | JGI IMG/M metagenome (GOLD analysis project Ga0224723, IMG submission 161647) | Freshwater sediment microbial communities from Lake Towuti, South Sulawesi, Indonesia - Balambano_FR2_MetaG | ecosystem: Environmental > Aquatic > Freshwater > Lake > Sediment | place... | reverse complement strand
GCTGCAAACGGGCGGCTGGGGCTACCTGCTTGGCGACGAAGGCGGCGGCTACTGGCTCGGCAATCAGGCGCTGCGTGCGGTCACACTCTGCGCCGATGGCATTGCGCCGGACGCCGAACCCCTGTCGCAGCGGGTGTTGGCGCATCTCGGCATGAGCAGCGCCACCGACGCCATCACCTGGGTCTACCGTCAGCCGCCGCCGACGCGCGACATCGCGGCACTGGCGAGCGTAGTGCTGGAGATGGCAGACGCGGGCGATGCTTATACATCCGCTATCATTGAGCAGGGCGCGGCGGCGCTGGTGCTGCTGTCTGACACGATCATCGCTCGCCTCCAAATGACTGCGCCGCGCATCGCCTTTGCGGGCGGCTTGCTCACGTCGGACAACGCGCTTAGCCGCGCGGTGTGCAAGCGATTGGGCTTATCCGCACTGCCGGAAGCGCGCTATGCGCCGGTGGTGGGCGCGGCGCTGCTGGCGAAATTGAGGTGTGGCGGTTCGCCCTCACCCTAAATCCCTCTCCCAAACGCGGAGTACCGCTGGGAGAGGAACTTCCAGATGAGTCTTCTGGACTCCCCTCTCCCAGGTGTACTCACTGTTTGGGAGAGGGGTTGGGGGTGAGGGCAGGTAGAGGCTAGAGAGGCAGAGGGTGGAGACAAGAGGGACTGAAGATCAAAACCCCGCAAGCGCGGCGATTGACCAGATGGATACGCTCGGCATCGTCCGCGTGATTAATACCGAAGATCAGACGGTCGCGCTGGCGGTCGAGCGCGCACTGCCCCAGATTGCGCAGGCGGTCGATGTGATCGTCGAGCGGCTGCGGCGCGGCGGGCGGCTGTTCTACATCGGCGCGGGAACTAGCGGGCGGCTCGGCGTGCTGGATGCGTCGGAATGCCCGCCGACCTACGGCGTAGCGCCGGAACTGGTGCAGGGCATTATCGCGGGCGGGGATGACGCACTGCGCAACTCCATCGAAGGCGCTGAGGATGATCTCGTGCAGGGCGCGGTGGAATTACGCGAGCGCGGGCTTACCGCGGCGGATGCGGTGGTCGGCATCGCCGCCAGCGGGCGCACGCCGTATGTGCTGGGCGCGCTGGCATATGCCCGGCAGGTCGGCGCGGCGATCATTGGCATCAGCAACAACGCTCCTGCCCCGCTGCTGGACGCTGCTGACATCGCGATTCCAGTCGTGACTGGCGCGGAGGTTATCGCGGGCAGCACACGGATGAAATCCGGCACAGCGCAAAAGCTGATGCTGAACATGCTCAGCACGGCGACGATGATCAAGCTCGGCAAAGTCTACGGCAACCTGATGGTAGACGTACAAGCGAAGAATGCCAAGCTGCGCCAGCGTGCGCAACGCCTCGTCGCGCGCATCGCCGGATGCAACGAAGCACAGGCGTCCGCGCTGCTGGAAGCATCGGACTACGATGTCAAAGTCGCGGTCGTGATGGCGCGCCGCAACATAGATGCGGACGCCGCCCGTGTACTGCTGGCACAGGCGGATGGCTTCCTGCGCCGCGTCATTGACATATAAAGTTGGCGTCCTTTGCGCCTTTGCGGTTCAAAATATGAATTAACCGCAAAGGCGCAAAGGACGCCAAAACAAGAATTAAAGGATTGTTTAGATGACCGATATGCTCGTCAAGCTGTATGCGCTGCCGCCGCGCGATGCCGCGTTCACAACCCAGGCGGAGCAAGGAATCGTCATCAGACGCGGGCTGGTGCCGGAAAAGCATTTCGTGCTGGAATGGGTCGAACGCCACTTCAGCCGCTTCTGGGTCAGCGAATGCGATGTCGCTTTCAGCCGCCAGCCCGCGAGCATCTGGCTGGCAACGCATCACGACCAACTGGTGGGTTTCGCCTGCTACGACACGACAGCGCGCGGTTTCTTCGGTCCGACAGGCGTCGCCGAGTCCATGCGCGGGCGCGGTACGGGGACGGCACTGCTGCTCGCCTGCCTGCACGCCATGTACGATGTGGGCTATGCCTACGCCTTCATCGGGCATGTCGGACCGGTCGAGTATTACGAGCGCGTCGTCGGGGCGAGCATCATCGAGGACTCGACGCCTGGCGCATATGCAGGCTTGCTGCGCCGCCCGTCGTCGTAGACCCTCCTTCACCTACCTGCGAACAAGGGGTTTCAACCCCTTGCAACAAGGGTATGAATGAATTTTTGCGTTGTCTGCGCAACCTCTATACAATGCTGCGTTAATCTGGCGTCCAGATGCGCTTTACCTTTCAACAATTACTGGCGTTCTTGCACGGAGGGATTCTCTCAATGAAGAAGTTTCTCGCTCTCTTTACAATCGTGCTGTTTGTCCTCAGCCTCGGCATTGCTCAGGCGCAGGACGAAACGGTACTGATCATCGGTCACGCCGAAGCGACCGACTCGCTTGACCCGGCACGCGGTTTCACCCAGACGACGGGCGTCGTCAACAAGGCAACCTACGAAACCCTCGTCACCTTCCCCGATGGCAATGCCAGCGCAGTCGAACCGCTGCTGGCGACTGAGTGGACGGTTTCCGACGACGGTCTCAGCTACATCTTCACGCTGCGTGAAGACGTGACCTTCGCCAGCGGTAACGCCGTGACCGCTGCCGATGTCGTCTATTCGTTGAACCGTCTGGCAAATGTCGATGGCAATCCGTCGTTCCTGGCAGACAACATCGCCAGTGTCACGGCGGATGGCGACCTGAGCGTGACCATCACCCTGACGGCGACTGACCCATCGTTCCTGACGCTGCTGGCAAACTCGTCGTTTGCCGTCACCGACTCGGCAACCATCGCCGCCAACGGTGGCAGTGACGCCGCCGACGCTGCCACCGCCGATGCCGCAGAAGCCTACCTGAACGGCACATCCGCAGGCAGCGGTCCTTATGTGCTGGAAGCCTGGGACCCACAGGTCGAAACCGTGCTGGTACGGAATGAAAGCTACTGGGGCGACGCGCCGTATTTTGACCGCGTGATCATCACCAACATCCCCGAACCCGCCACGCAAGCCGTCGCGCTGCAATCGGGCGAAATCGACCTGGCGCTCGACCTGACCGCTGACCAGATCGCGGGTCTCGAAGGCACAGAAGGCATCAGCATCTATCGCGGTCCGGCGAACATCGTCCACTTCCTGCTCATGAACCAGAACGCGGACATTGGCGGTCCCGTCTCTGACCCGCTGGTACAGCGCGCCATTCGTCTGGCGCTGGACTACGATGGATACCAGACGCTGTGGGGCGGCATCGAACCCGGTTCCAACCTGGCGTTCGGTCTGCTCGGTGCGTATGGCGAAGATCAGGCAATTGTGCGCGATCTGGATGCTGCACGCGCGCTGCTGGCAGAAGCGGGCTATCCCGACGGTTTCGACATCACGCTTGATTACCCCGACTTCTCGTTCCAGGGCGTCAACATGAACACCAACGCCCAGAAGATTCAGGCAGACCTCGCCGAAGTCGGTATCAATGTCACGCTCGCCCCTGGTGAGCTTCAGGTGTCACTGGAAGCTTACCGCAGCGGTCAGCAGGGCTTCGCCTACTGGTTCTGGGGTCCCGACAAGCTCGATCCGTCTGACCTGCTGTCGTTCCTGCCCGGCGGTAAAGTCGCGACCGAGCGTGCGCAGTGGCTGCCGGAAAATGCCGATCCTGAACTGCTGGCGCTGATCGAACAGACGGGTACGACGTTCGAGACCGACGCGCGCGTGGCGCTCTATGGTCAGCTTCAGGACTATCTGCAAGAAAGCGGACCATTCGCGCCGTTTAACCAGCCGGACATTCAGACGGCGTTCGTCTCCAGCCTCCAAGGATATGTCTGGCATCCGCAGTGGCTGCTGGATGTCGCGCTCCTGAGCGAAGGCATGTGACCAGGCAAACCCTCACCCCAAACCCCTCTCCCTCATGGAGAGGGGCTTCCAGAAGGTTTTGATGCCCCTTCTCCCTCATGGAGAGAGGTGTTCAGAAAGTTCTGATTCCCCTTCTCCCTGAGGCAGAAGGGGCTAGGAGATGAGGGTCAGCCATTATCATAAAAGACCCGCCCAATGTCCTTCCAACGCTATCTTCTGCGCCGCATCCTCTTCATCATCCCGGTGTGCTTCGGCATCACGCTGTTTGCGTTCGTCATCGCCAACGCTGTCCCCGCCGACCCGATCACGGCGAACCTGCCGCAAAGCGCGCTGAATAATCAGGACATCATCGACGCCTTCCGTCAGCGCTGGGGATTGGATCAACCGCCCCACGTGCAATACTTGACGTATGTCGGCAATCTGTTGCGCGGCGATCTCGGCACATCGATCAAGACGCGCCAACCCGTTGCCGAAGACATCGGCAAATTCCTGCCTGCCACAATTGAACTGGCGACAGTGGGCATCGTCTTCGGCATCGCGATGGGCGTCGCCTTTGGCATCATCTCCGCTGTCTGGCGCAACAGCCTCATCGATTACATCGTGCGCGTTTTCTCGTTGATCGGCGTCAGTTTCCCGGTCTTCGTGCTGGCGCTGCTCGGCTTGACGGTGCTGCACGCGCAGCTGGGCTGGCTGCCCGGTCCTGGTCGGCTGGCGGTGCTGCTCGATGATCCGCCGTATGTGACCGGGCTGTTTCTGGTCGATAGCCTGCTCGCCGGGCAGTGGGATGTCTTCGGCGATGCGTTCTCGCGCTTGATCCTGCCGGGGCTGGTACTGGGTGCCTACGTGTCTGGCATCATCGCCCGCATCACGCGCTCGTCGCTGTTGAACGTCATCGGTCTCGATTACATGCGCACCGCGCGCTCAAAAGGGCTGCGCGAAAGCTGGGCAATCTGGCGGCACGCACTGCCCAATGCACTCATCCCGGTCGTCACGGTTATCGGCTTGTCGTACAGCAATCTGCTCTCCGGGGCGGTGTTGACCGAGTCGATCTTCGCCTGGCCGGGCATCGGGCGCTATATGTTCCGCGCCTCGACATCGCAGGATTTTCCCGCCATCATGGGCGGCAGCATCATCATCGCGCTGATTTATGTGGGGGTAAACTTCATCGTTGACATCCTCTATTACTTCATTGACCCGCGAATCCGGCTGGCGTGATCTCGTCCGGCAGGCAAGCTATCAACTGCTGCGCAACCCACTGGTCGTCTTCGGGCTGGTGGTCATCGCTGCTTGGTTGCTGATCGCCCTGGCTGCCCCGCTGCTTGCCCCGCGCGAACCGCTGGCACAGAACGTAAACCTGCGCCTGCAAGCGCCGAGTGCTGACTATCGCTTTGGCACAGACGATCTGGGGCGCGATGTCTTCAGCCGTGTTTTGTACGGTGCGCGGCTGACGATTCCATCAGGCATCGCCGTCGTCGTCATCGGCAGCATCATTGGCACGCTGATCGGCGGCGTCGCCGGCTATCTCGGCGGCTTCTGGGACGAGGCGTTGATGCGCATCACCGAGCTTTTCATGGCGTTCCCGACGATCATTCTGGCGCTGGCGATCACGGCTGCGCTGGGTCCAGACATTCGCAATGCGATTGTGGCGCTGGTGATCGTCTGGTGGCCCCAGTACGCGCGGCTGGTGCGCGGGCTGGTGCTGGAGGTCAAAACGCAGGAATACGTGACCGCCGTCAAGAGCGTTGGCGCGGGCGGCAGCTACACGCTGTTTCGTACCATCATCCCCAACTGCATCGCCCCGGCGATCATCCTGGCAACGCTGGATGTCGGCACGGCGATCCTGACGTTTGCAGGCTTGAGCTTTCTGGGGCTGGGCGCGGACCCATCCTCGCCGGAATGGGGGCGCATGGTGTCCATCGGCATCGACTTCTTCAATCAGTGGTGGATGTGGCTGTTCCCCGGTTTGGCGATTGCCAGTCTGGTGCTGGCGTTCAACTTCGTCGGCGACGGGCTGCGCGACCTGCTCGATCCCCGTATGCGCAAACAGTAACCGGATATGGAAACGCCAAGACGCCAAGGACGCCAAGCAATGAGCCTACATCTTGGCGAGCTTGGCGACTTGGCGTTTGAACCAGATTGTAAAACGCTATGACGCCAAGAGAAGAGGTTAAAAAGAATGATGCCCTCTAATCTCTTCTCCTCTAGCCTCTTGAATAGGCACTTGATTTCATGGAGTTTGACATGAGTTCCCTTATTCCCGGCATCGTCTTCCCGCAGACTGAAATCGGCAACGACCCGATTGTCATTCGTGACTTTGCACAGGCGGCGGAAGCGCTGGGCTACCGCTATCTGCTCGCCTATGACCATGTGTTGGGCGCGAACCCCGAACGACCGGGCGGCTGGCGCGGACCGTACACTCATCTCACGCCGTTCCATGAGGTGTTCACGCTGTTCGCATGGCTTGCGGGGCAGACCACAACGCTCGAATTCGTGACCGGTATCCTCATCCTGCCGCAGCGCCAGACCGCGCTGGTCGCCAAGCAAGCGGCGGAACTGGACATCCTCTCCGGCGGGCGGCTGCGTTTGGGCATTGGCATCGGCTGGAACAAGGTCGAATACGACGCGCTCGGCGAAGACTTTGGCGTGCGCGGGCGGCGCAGCGAGGAGCAGGTGCGGCTGCTGCGCCTGCTGTGGGAGCAGCCGTTGGTCAGGTTTCAGGGCGAGTTCGACACGATTGAGGACGCAGGTCTCAATCCCCTACCCGCGCGCCGCATCCCGATCTGGTTTGGCGGTGAGGCGGATGCGGTGTTGCAACGCATGGCTCGCCTGGGCGATGGCTGGATCGTCAACTTCATGCAGCCGGCGGAAGGCGCGGGCTATATGGCGCACATCCGCGAGTATCTTGCCCACGCGAGACGCACGCCAGACTCGTTCGGGGCGGACATTCGCGTCAATATCAGCCGCCAGCCCGTCAGCGAGTGGGAAGCGTATCTGCGCGGCTGGCAGGCGATTGGCGCGACGCACGCCGCGCTCAACCTGATGGGCGCGGGGCTGCGCGGACTCGACGAGTATCTGCCGTTGATGCGACAGTATATGGCGCTGGTAGCTACCTTGTAGCGAACGTCAGCTCGCCTCCCCTCTCCGCGCGCGGAGAGGGGTTGGGGGTGAGGTGATTGTCTACTTCCCGCCGAAGAAGTTCTTGGCGAAGAACCACAGGTTTGCCGGGCGTTCGGCTAATCGCCGCATGAAGTATGGATACCACGCCTCGCCGAACGGCACATACACGCGCACAGGAAAGCCCGCCGCTGCCAGCGCTTCCTGTCGCGCCGTGCGCACGCCGTAAAGCATCTGGAATTCGCTGTGGCTGGTATAGCCGGAATTGTTCTCCAGCAGCTTTTCAGCCGTTTGCAGCATCCGCTCATCATGCGTGGCAATGCACAGATACGCGGGCGACGGCGCTTTTAAATATTCGGTCATGATCTCGACGTAATTGCGATCCACATCTGCCTTATCCGGGAACGCGACGGTCTCCGGCTCCAGATAGGCGCCTTTGCACAGGCGGATGTGCGCGCCTTCCGCTGCCAGTTCGCGCATGTCCTGCGCGCTGCGCCGCAGATACGTCTGAATGACGGTTCCCACGTTCGGAAAATTGTACTCATCGCGCAGTGTGCGGTACAGCCGCAGCGTGCGCTCGGTGTACTCGCTGCTCTCCATGTCAATCGTCACGAGGATATGGTGCGCTTTGGCATCCGTCAGGATATGACGGAGATTGGTGACGCACAGGTCTTCGCTGATGTCCAAACCGAGATGCGTCAGTTTGAGCGAGACGCTCGCCTGCGCTCCCTCACGCTGGATGCGGTCGATCAGTGTGCGGTATGTAGCGACCACAGCCTCGGTATCAGCGGCACTGCTGACGCTCTCGCCCAGATAATCAAGCGAGACAGTCATCCCCTTACGATTAAGCGCGTGGGTTGCCGCAAGCGCGTCATCCAGTGTTTCGCCCGCCACAAACCGCCGTGCCATCGTCCGTGCCACGCCCCAGCGCGTCACCAGGAAGCGCGCCCACCCTGCCATCGAAAGATAGAGTAAAATTCGCCGCAACATCATCCCAGACCCCACAGAACGCGATATAATGGAAGATAGTTTAAGAGGTTCGGGCAAAAATTTCACCATAAGGCTGATCATGGCGAGTAACGACAAACGTGCATACACATCTGAACCCGCGCTCATCGCGATGCGCGAGAAGATCGCAGAACTGGGAGCGCTGCTGTTCCAGCGCCATCTCACGGATGTGGCAGGTGGCAACCTGAGCGCGCGCGTGGGCGATGTGGTGTGCATGTCGCCGCGTTTTGCAGGCAGCAAGTGGAAATGGCTGTTGCAGCCGGAAGACGTTCTGATCGTTGATCTTGATGGCAATATCCTGGTCGGCAGCGGTCAAATCTCGCGCGAGTCGGGCGTGCATCTGCGACTGCATCGCGATTACGGCGAACACGGCACAGGCGTCATTCATGCGCACGCGCGCAACGTGCTGCCGTTCGCGGCGATGGCGCGCCCTATTCCGCCGGTCTTGGAAGGCACGCGCAAATTTGGCGAGATCAGCATCGCGCGTTATGCCCCGTCGCACACGCCGGAAATCGCCGACTGCATCTCGGAGGCGATACGCGGGCAGGAAGCGCGCATTCGCAAACACGCTGCCGCGACGATTGGTCCCTGGCACGGGCTGTTCTGCATCGGCAAGGATATTGACGCGACGTTCGATGCCGTCGAACGCATTGACACCAACGCCTACATCATCCTAATGAGCGCAGCGCTGGGCGGTTCACCCAACATGACGGAACAGCGCGCAGGGCTGGAAGCGGCGATTGCACCGTTCGAGACGAAGTAGGCACTACGTCAACCGATACGATGGCAACCGCAGTTTGTCAGGATTGCGCACGAACAGCACGCGCGCAACGCCGCCGTTCGTCGTCGCCAGCAGCACCGCTGTGTCGATCCGCTCACCGATCTTGAGCAAGATGGCAGGTGTGCCGTTCAGAAGCGCCATCTCGTTATGGAACAGCGATCCGTTACGCTGCGCCAGCCCAATCACAAACGCGCTGACAGCGGCTTGACCATGCAGCGGGCGCAGCGCCGCCGCTGCCTTGCCGCCGCCATCTGACACCGCGATCACGTCGTCCGTCAATAATTGCGTGAGCGCTTCGACATCCCCCAGGCTGACTGCCTCTATGAAGCGTGTGAGCATATTCAGGTGCGTTTCAGGGGTCGTCTTAAAGCGCTGGCGTTCTTCGCCAATGTGAACACGGGCGCGGCGCAGCAGTTGGCGGCAAGCGGCGGCATCCTTATCGAGCATGTCGGTTATCTCGGCGTAGTCATACTCAAAGACTTCGCGCAGTACGAACACGGCTCGTTCCGCAGGGGTCAGCTTCTCCAGCAGCAGCAGGAACGCCAGCGACAGCGTTTCGACTTCGATTGGGCGCGCATCCGGCGCGATGTCCGTCATGATCGGCTCCGGCAGCCAGGGACCGATGTACGTCTCGCGCTGTGCCTGCGCAGACTTGATGTGATCGAGGCACAGTCGTGTGACCGTCTTTGCCAGATACGCCTTCGGATGCTGGATCGCTTCACCTTCCACGCGCGCGTAGCGCAGGTATGCCTCCTGCACGATGTCCTCAGCATCCATCGCACTGCCCAGCATCCGGTAGGCAATGCCGAACAGCAGCGGGCGCTGCTGCTCAAATACTTCGACGGCGGCACTGCGAGGCTGATCAACGGACATGCGACGGCTCTCGCTTCCCTACAGGCTCAGCAGGTGACAGGTAGCGGTAGACGCCTGGCATCCTGCGTTCAATCTGAAGTGTACCCCACGTAAAGCGACAGATGAACTCCTTCACTGATGCCCCTGCCCTACCCGTGACGATCTGTTCACGCATACCGTCGTCTCTGCCTGTCAGCTGCACCAGCGCGTCATGGCGTCCCAGGCTGATACATTGCCCCGGATAGCCAAAACGGAACGACTGCTGCGCTTGCCCCTTAAGCAGCGCACGCAAATTCGCCGCCACATGCGCGCCCATCGGCAGCGCCGTCACGCAGCCCATACGAATGGGGTACAGATGCCCTTCTATCCACGCCGCGTCGCCAGCCGCGTAGATGTCAGAGTGGGAAATCGAACGCAGAGTGTCATCGACGATAATTTGCCCGCTGGCGTTGACCGCCAATCCGCCTTCGCGCGCCAGTCCGTGCGCCACAAACGACCCCGCCCACAGACACAGGTCAAACGGAATGTTACCTGCCGTCGTCACCAGCGCACCCGCATCCACCGCCTCAACGTTGACGCCTTCGCGCACGGTAATCGCAAACCGCGCGAACACCTGCCGCAGATATGCCTGCCCGTTGGCGGACAGCCGTTCGCCAAAGCCATCGCGCGTGACCAGCTCGACACGCAAATGCGGATAGGCTTCCGCGATTTCCGTCGCGCCTTCGATACCTGTCAAGCCTCCGCCACAGACGACAACACGCGCTCCGGCGGGCAGCAGCTGCAGTGCCTCATGCAAACGCTGCGATGCTGCCGGATCAAGACTGTAGGCATGTTGGCGCACGCCCGGCACACTGTCGATATTTACACGGCTGCCGAGCGCGTAGACCAGTTTTTCGTAGCGCATAGGCTTGTCAGTTTGCGTGTCTATCGCTAGAGTCTTGTCTATCGGGTCAAGTTGTGTCACGCGCCCCTGCACGAAGCCGATGCCTGTGCCAGCCAGCAGCGGTGCAAGCGGATGAAATGCTTTGCTGGAACCTGCCGCTACTTCGTGCAGCCGGATACGCTCAACGAAGACAGGGCTGGCGTTCACGAGCGTGACCTGTGCGTCCGGCTGCTTTGCCAGCCTCAAGGCGGCGATCATTCCGGCGTAGCCGGCACCGATGATGACGATGTGTATCTGGGTCATGATCTCGCTCCTTAAAGTAACGAGTGATGAGTAAGAGCAGAAGATGTACTGTTCGATAGATAAGACGAGCAGTGCAGTGTGTTTGTGACAGATAGGACTATAAAGAGATGATCGTCTCACTCACCGCCAACACCACCATTGACCAGACGGTCTTTATCGCCGGCTTGCAGGTCGGCAAAACGATCCGCGCCAGCCGCACCTACCAGAGCATGGGTGGCAAGCCGACCGACGCCTCATGGATACTCGGCGAAGTCGGTATCCCCAGCCTCGCGCTCGGTTTTGCGGGCGGCGCAACAGGCAGGAAGGCAGAAGCGCTGTTGCAAGCGCGCGGCGTGTCGGTCGATTTTCTGTGGATCGATACCGACACGCGCATCAACATGATCATCATCGCCGAAGATACGGGCGAGATGACAACCATCACCACCAACACGCTCGAAGTTAGCTCCGAACACATCGAACAACTGCGCGCGAAATATGACGACGCACTGGCACAGGCGACGGTGGTCGTCACCGGCGGCACGCTGCCCAAAGGAATGCAGCCGGAGTTCTACACAGAGTTCATCGGCATGGCACGCCAGCGCGGGATACCCGTCGTCTTCGACGCCGCCGAGCCGAACCTGAGCGCGGGCTTGAAAGCGCAGCCAGCCTACATCAAGCCCAATCGCGACGAACTTGGCGCGCTGGTCGGGCGCACACTTGTGACAATTGACGACGCTTATCACGCTGGGCGCGAAGTGCTGGAGCGTTACGGCGTTGCGCCAATCATCAGTCTGGACAGGGACGGTGGGTTAGCGGTGCTGCCCGATCGTGCCTGGCATGTGCCGATCCTGCCGATTGAGGTGGTGAGCGCGGCGGGCGCGGGCGATGGGGTGCTGGCGGGGATTACGGCGTCGCTGCATCTGGGGCAGCCGATTGAGGAGGGGTTGCGGCTGGGGTTTGCGTGTGCTGCTGCCGTCTGTTTGCAGCCCGGCACTGCCGACTTGCGCCGCGCGGACGTAGAGCGCTTGCTGCCACAGGTGCAGTTGTTGAGCTATCCGTGATACGTACCATCTGGCTGATCGGGTACAAGGGGTTGATTGCGCTCAAGCGGATCGTCTGCAAAACTTCCGTAAGTCTCCTCGAAGTAGCCGATTGGGTAGCCCATCGCGTCAACGGTTTCTGCTGGAACAATTGGCTGCATCACCAATACGATCTCGATTTCTTGCCCCGCCATGTGGGTTGGGAATTCAAGCTTGATCACACCGTCTTCATTAGCACGCGCCTTGATCGTCATTGTCTGAAGCATAGTTCAAACTCCGTCTCTTTATCGTCACAAGTTTAACATGTCTTTACTGTATTAGTGTCTGAACCACTGACGGCACGCCGTCGCGCAGCGTGGGATAACGCGGCACGAAGCCCGTCGCCCGCAGTTTGGCGTTGCTCAACCGATTTTCGTACTTCAGCGACTCCGCCACGACTGGACCAAACAGCAGTTCCAGCAGGAAATATGGCACACGCTGCCGACGCAGGCGGATGCCGAGCAATTCCGTTGTCAGTCGCGCCAGTTCCGCCAGACTGCTCGGCGCGTCGTCCACCAGAAAGTAACGCTCGCCCGCCTGCCCGTGTTCGAGCAGATGCAGCAACCCGCGCGCCACATCGGTAACGTGCATGAACGAGCTGTAACGATCCCGCCCACCGAGCGAATAAAACGGATTGCCCTTGCGAAAGAAGGTCACAAAGTCTTTGTACCACGATCCTGCGCCATAAATCTGACCCGGAAACGCCTCAATGATCGCCAGCCCATCGCGCTGAAACTGCTTGACCTGCGCCAGTGCTTCAACGACATAAGGACCCCACCCCATTGGCTGCGGCGTCGCCGTTTCGTCCAGCAGTTCGGGACCCAGGTTGCCATAGTATGACGTGCCAGAGACATAGATGATGCGCTGCCTGTCATCGCGTGCCAGATGACCGAGCAAATTCGCATCCATTTGCACGCGCTCACGACGATACGACTCGGCACGTTGCTTCGTCACACGCCCGCCAAACGCCATTGGCTGCGCAATATGCACGACTGCATCCGCCTGTGCTGCGCGTGCTTGCCACTCACCCGGCGTCAGCAGGTCGCCGCTGACGGGTTCTGCGCCCGCCTTGCGCAGCGCGTCAGTACTCGCATCTGACCGCGCCAGCGCCATGACCTGGTTGCCCGCACGCAGTGCTTCCCGCACAAATTCACTGCCGATGAAGCCGGTGCCGCCTGCGACGAAAATCGTGTGTGTCATGCGGTTTCCTCGTAGTAACCAGAATAATCGCCTGCTTCGTCCTGCTTTACTGGCGTGCGCGCTGCCTGGTAACGATCATAGAGGCTCACACCCACCCGCAGCACCAGCATGAACGGAATGATCAGCCAGGCGGTCACGTTGCCGGGGATGGTCGGCTGTGCGCCGATAAAGATCGCGATGCTCAACGCAGCAAGAACGAGCAGAAAGACCAGCCCGTAGCGCACCAGACCCGCAAACGACAAAAACACGGGACGCCCGCTAACAAACGCCGTGAGCCCGCCCACAAACGCCCCGATCAACGCCCCGTCCACCGCGCCTTGCAGCGCGCGCACCGCCGCCGACTCGGTTGCATAGGTCGGCATGATTGGGAACAGCGCGTTATAGATGCCGTACATCAGCATCGCGGCGACCATTCCGACCTGCACGCTCATCCAGTTGAAGCTCAGGATAAAGCGGATACCATGCGCCCCCAACACTAGGTAGGCAGCACCAAGAATGCCGCCGACCGCTCCGGCAATCATCAAGCCGCTGGTGAGCATCACCGCAAGCTCGCTCTCGTGCCGCCAGACAATCGCCCGCAGCCCCAGATAGCCGCATACCAGACATGCCAGTACCATGACCGCCGTCAGCGCTTGCACAAAGCGGTAGAGAATGCCATGCGGTCGTTGATGGGAGTCATTCAGTGTCCACATATCGTTACTTCCGCACCACTTCCCATGCCAGATGATTGATTTCGGGAACGATCAACTGCTCCAGCGCCACCTCAACCGCGTTCGGGCTGCCCGGCATCGACACCACCAGCGTCTTCTGATACACCCCGGCAGTGGCGCGGCTCAACATGGCGGCTGCCCCCACCTGCTGGTAGCTCAACATACGAAAGAGTTCGCCAAAGCCTGGCAGCGTCTTTTCGAGCATCCGGCTGAGGACATCGAACGTCGTGTCGCGCGGGCTGATGCCTGTGCCGCCGTTGAAGAGGATGATGCGCACATCGGGCAGCGCCGCCAGTTCGTTCAATGCCGTCGCGACCTGATCCGGTTCGTCTTTAATCAGGCGATAGGCAGCGACGACATGACCGAGTTCCGTCATGCGCCGGTCAATATAGTGACGATTGGTATCCGTCTCTGGCGTGCGCGAATCGCTGACGGTGACAATAGCGATGGTGACTGCGCCGCTTCCGGCTTTCTCGCGGTGATCCTGTGCGCCCATATCTGGTTTACCCGTCTTGAATGAAACTATGGCGGCTCACTTCCACGTAACAATTATACGCCGCATGAGACTTCTGGCGAAGATAGTTGCTAGACAAAAGCGCGCGAATTTGCCACAATAGCGTTAAGACAAAGTAAGATGCGGTAACGCCCACCACCATTTCGGGAAGATAGCTTTCTTTCGAGTCATCGTACGCAATAGTGTTTCGTCGCAGCCTGAAATGTGTCTGACCTGCGCGCGTGTGAATGAGCGCAGCAAGTGGAAGGCGTTACAACGTGCAACTATGTGTCATCCCCGGCGATGGTGTCGGACCAGAAGTCATCCCTGCTGCGGTCAAAGTGCTACAGCAGGTTGTACCGCAGGTGGTTATTCATCATGCCGAAGCCGGCTGGGAATGTTTCCAGCGGCAGGGTACGCCGCTGCCAGACGCAACGCTGGGGCTGGCACAGCAGTGCAAGGCGGTCTTGTACGGCGCGGCTGCTTCCCCCCACTACCCCGTCGAAGGCTACTATGTGCCGGGCATCCGGCTGCGGCGCGCGCTCAAAGCCTACGCCAATCTGCGCCCAACGCGCTACATGCCCGTCCCGACATCGCGTCCAGGTGTCGATCTGATAGTCGTGCGCGAAAACACCGAAGACCTCTACAATGCCAACGAATACACGCAGGACAGCGGGCGCACAGGCATCTCGGAAAAGATCATCACGCGCGAAGCGAGCGAGCGCGTCGCACATAAGGCGTATCAACTGGCACAGCAGGGCAAGCGTGCGCGCATGACGATTGTCCACAAGGCGACAATCATGACGCAGACCGACGGGCTGTTCCGCAAGGTGGCTCTTGAAATCGCTCAGCAGTACCCCCAAATCGCGACCGATGAACTGCTGGTCGATACCGCCGCTTACTGGATGGTCAAGAACCCGGCGCGCTTCGACATGATCCTGACAATCAATCTGTACGGCGACATTCTGTCAGATATGGCGGCTGCCTGGGGCGGCGGTCTGGGGTTGGCTCCGTCGCTCAATCTGGGCGACGGCGTAGCGATGGCGGAGCCGGTACACGGCTGCGCGCCAGATATTGCAGGGCAGGGCATCGCCAACCCGACCGCCAGCATTCTGAGTGTGGCAATGCTCCTGCGCCATCACTGGCAGATGGAAGAGCAGGCGCAGCGCATCGAAAGTGCGGTCTACCACGTATTAAGTGAAGGTGACCACACCAGCGATATTTACAGCGAGGGCGCGATTTCAACGATTGAATTTACCAATCGTGTCATCGCCCACCTTAAATGAAAGGACACACATGCGCATCGTCAAAAGCTTGATCGTCATCGCCTTTGGCGCACTCGGCTTGCTTTACCTGCTTAACCCGACGGCGGGCATCCTGGAATTGATCCCGGATAACCTGCCCCTCATCGGCAATCTCGATGAAGCAGGCGCAACACTGCTCGTCGTCAACGCGCTTGCCTACTTCGGCATCGATCTGGGACGACTGCTGGGACGCGACACAAACACCCCGCCCAGCCGTCAGGCATGAGTTAGCGCGGGCGAACTGGCGGTTATAAAGCGTCAGGCGGAAAATGCACGGGCGACCCAGCGGGTCGCTCCTCCACCTGATATTCACAAATAGATGATCACGCTCAGCACCAGACCAATGATGGATAGCACAATCGCGACGTAGCAGAATTTGGTCATCTGCCGTTCCAGCACCGTCATCTGGCGGTCGATATGGCGGTTATCGACCTGCCCTTTGCGATGGCGGTAAATCCAGCGCATCGGCAGGTGCATGATCGGAATGCCGAAGCTTGCCCAGATGGTGTAACCAATGCCAAGCAGCATAAAGGTTGGTAGCCGCTCCTCCTGCAAGAATGGGATCATCATGAACGCGATCACGGTTGTCCAGATGAACATTAGCAGCGTGCTGACGTAGCGGATGACCAGACGGCGCAGGTAGAGGACATGGCGCACCATCGAAGCCTCGGTTGTGGCAACTTCTTCGACCAGCTTGCGGTCAAGCGTGCGCGACAGCCCGAAGGCAGTATTGAAATGTTCCACCATACGCCAGTCAGCATCATCCGGCAGCGCGCCCGTTTGCTGAAGGTGCTGCCAGTGGCGCGAACGCGGGATGATTTCGCCGTTGGTGTTGTCAATCGTCTCGTCAAAGTACATCTCGCGCTTTTCCGCGCTGAACGGAATCATGAAGTTGATAGCGTTCGGGTTGTACTGGTAGGCGTAAATGCGCTTTTTCATCTCTTCTGACTCATCTGGTGAAAAAGTGATGCCAGACAAGACAAACGAGGGGGTAAAAAGCGATGCGGGGAAGCCAGGCGTGTAGATGGTGAAATAGAAATGAATGACATCCTTCAGCAGCAGGTAGAGCGCGTACAGTGGCAGAATGATCGATAGCGCAAAAGGGAAGGTCAACGCCAGCAGCATTGCCAGCGCCAGTACTTGATCGTTGGTGCTAAACAGCGGTATCCGGTCGAGTGTGAAGTTGATGAAGACATGCAGCAATGCCGTAATTTCGTCTTTCAGCACCAGCGGGAACAACGTCATTAAGCCCGCGCCGCTGACGAACGCAATCGCGATGCGATGCAGCGTTGAAAGCCGGACTTCGGTACGCTGCAAGTAAGCGCGCATCGCGTTACGCTCGTCAGGCGTCGGTTCGCGTTCATCTTTGGGTGGTTCTTGTCGGGGCATGTGACGGTCGGGATAGATATGAGCATCGGCGCGTGTCGCCATGAGGGGCAACCTCGTGAAAAATCGAACGAATATAGTTCTATTCTAATCGATTATTCGATTGTTGAGGCTGACGATTGACATGGATTGATGTGCAAAACGTCACTGGATTGGAACAAAACGCGAGGTCGCGAAGTTGCCAAGATGAGATCTCTTCGGTACAGGCGACCCGGCGGGTCGCCCCTGCAATAGATATGGCGTGCCTGATAACTTGACGTTCAGACTTCAACGGCTGCGATCGGGTCGCTGGTGGGCTGCGGGCTGCCGCCTGCCGGTTCAATGGTGATGCCCATCGCCCCGATCTGGCTCAAATCGAGCGGCACTGCGACATCAATCAGCCACGACTGACCGTTGCCATTCTCGCGCACCTGGAACACACACGCGCTCACAGGCGTGCCGGTTGCGCCATCCAGAAACCATAACTGGTACGACTGGTCTGGCGGCAGCACAGGCAGTTGCCGGGTGTAGACTGCGCCGACCGTGCCGTCAGGACTGACCAACACGATGGCAGCGGGCAGTCCATCGCTGGTGCTGCTATCGACCGACGTGAGCTCGATGCGGGTGAGTTCGCCTTCTGCTGCGCGCTCAATGACGTTGTTGCGCGCGGTCAGGCGCTGGCTGAGCTGGTCTTGCTGCGTGCGCAAATCCTGCACCTGCGTGAACCAGTAGCCATTGGTGACAAGCAGCGCAACTGCCGCCGCTGCTGCCAGCCAACCCCAGGGCGTAGTACGACGCCTGGCAGCAGCGGGCTGTGCTGGCTTCGATGTGACAACTGTCGGCTTCGGCATAACAACCGTAGCTGCGGACGACGCAGCCGCCGCGCGCAGGATGCGATCCCCAAGCGCAGCCGGAGACTGGGAAGATGGCGCACTGTGCAGCAGCGCAGCCGCAAGCGCCTGATATTCGACCAGTTCTGCCGCGACTTGCGGGCAGGCTTGCAAGGCACGCTCGACCAGGCGCGTTTCGTCGGCGTCGGTGGCTCCCAGTCCATAAGCAGGCAGCAGCGCAAGTGCTTCCTCACATAACGTCTGGTTCGGGCTATTCAGTTGCTGCTGCGTGTTCTGCTCGCTCATACGATACTGCTGCTGTCTATAGGCTTTCCGTAACACTTATCAATACTATACCGTCCGACTCGGGCAACATAGATTGATTTTCATATGAAATTCATCTCTTGTCGTCATTGGCAGCCAACCACATGTGCTTCAACTTCTGCATCCCCAGTCGCAAGCGGGTCTTGACCGTGCCCAGCGGTATCCCTGTACGCTCGGCAATCTCGCTATGCGACAAGCCGCCGAAGAATGCTAGCCGGATCAGGTCAGTCTGTTCCTGCGGCAGTTGGGTCATGAGTCCGCGCAGCGTCTCGCCTTCCAGCCGCAGGTTCTCGTCGGTCTGCTCGCTGTCGGCGATCAGGTCGTACAGGTCATCAATCGACGACGAGCTGCGCAGCGGACGACGCTGCTCTTTGCGCAGGCGGTCAATCGCCGTGTAGCGCGTCATCGTCAACAGCCAGCTTACGAGCTTGCCGCGCTGTTCGTCCCATGTTACCGCCTGCTGCCAGACCTTGAGGAAGATGTCCTGCGTCACTTCCTCCGCCATGCCCGTATCTTGCAATACATGGCGCGCGACGCTGTAGACAGGTCCGCCAAAGCGTGTATACAGTTCCGCCAGTGCTGCTTGCTCCTGGCGCACGATGCGGGACATCAGTTCGGGATCGGTGAGTATAGTCAAATTAGACATCGCTGCGTGTTTGTGCCTGTAGGCAATCCATGAGTGAGTGTAACACAAATCGTATTTTTCGCCGCAGCACATATCTCGTTTGCGCGGGATGCGGTATCATCTGTTTCCGACTAATTGCAAACAACACAAGGGAGTTGCCCCTATGTCGAATTTCGATCTGATGCGCCGTCTGACCATCGCGGAAGGCGGCAAGATCATCCTGCTGGTGATGGACGGGCTGGGCGGGCTGCCACGCGAACAGGGCGGCTTGACCGAACTCGAAAGCGCGCGCAAGCCAAACATGGACCGGCTGGCGAAAGATGGCAGTCTGGGCTTGAGCATTCCGGTTGCACGCGGTATTGCGCCGGGCAGCGGACCGGCGCACCTCGGTCTGTTCGGCTATGACCCGCTGGTGTATGACATCGGTCGCGGCGTGTTGGAGGCGATTGGCATCGGCTTGCGGGTCGGCGATGGCGATGTGGCGGTGCGCGGCAACTTCTGCACGGTGGACGCGGCTGGCAATATCACCGACCGCCGTGCCGGGCGCATCTCAACTGAAGAAGGCGCAAAGCGTGTGGCGCTGCTCAAGGACATTCAGATCGACGGCATCGAAACACAGATCGAAATCGGCGAAGGCTACCGGTTCGCACTGGTCATGCGCGGCGAAGGGCTGAACGGCGATGTCGAAGATACCGACCCACAAATCACGGGCGTGCCGCCGCTGCCCGCGCGAGCGTCATCACCGCTGGCAGAACGCACTGCCGAGATCGCCAACGAATGGATCAGCAGAGCGCGTGAAGTCTTGCGCGGTCAGGAACCCGCTAACATGATCACGCTGCGCGGCTTCGCCAGCGACCCCAAGCTGCCCAAGTACAGCGATGTCTACAAACTCAAATCCGCCTGTGTCGCCGTCTACCCGATGTACAAGGGCGTGGCGCAGTTGGTCGGCATGGACATCATCCACACCGATCAGCACTTCAGCATTCAGGACGAATTCAACAAGGTTGCCGACATCTGGAATGATTACGATTTCATCTTCTGCCACGTCAAGTACACCGATAGTCGCGGCGAAGACGGTAACTTCGATGGCAAGGTCGGCATCATCGAACAGGTAGACGCCGCGCTGCCGACGCTGCTCAATCTCAATCCGGCGGTGCTGGTCATCACGGGCGATCACTCTACACCCGCGACCTACAAGGCGCACAGCTGGCATCCTGTGCCGACGCTCCTGTACGCTCCCGGCACACACATGACCGACCGCGCCCAATCCTACGGCGAACGCGAGTGCATGTTTGGCGCGCTCGGTCAGTTCCCGGCAGTTGATCTGATGCCGCTGGCGCTGGCACACGCGCAGCGCATGGTCAAGTATGGCGCATAGGATCGTCGTCATCGGCGGCGGTCTGACGGGACTCGCCGCTGCGTGGGAACTGGAGCGGCTGGGCGCAGACTACACGCTGATCGAAGTCAAGGACCGTCTGGGGGGCAGCATCAGCACGCGACACCAGGCGGGCTTTGTGCTGGACGGCGGCGCGTTCGTGCTGGAAAAATACGGCGAATGGGACTTTCTGCACGAACTCGGCTTGGGCGATGCGCTCGAAAGCGTGGGCAGGTATCGCGATGGCGAACTGGTCATCTTCCGCGATGGGGCGCAAACGCTGGTGGATGCGCTCGCCGCCCGCCTGAAGCAGACGCTTATGCTGCGGATGGCGGTCAGCAGTCTGGGGCTGCTCGATGATGGCTGCTATGGCGTTTGCCTGGAAAACGGACTGATGATGGAAGCGCACGGCGTCATCATCGCCGCGCCCGCCCGCTATGCCGAACGAATGCTGCGCACACTGCTGCCCGACGCGGCGGCATACCTGTTCGACTACCGCTACGAGTCGATTGCGCGCGTTTCGCTCGGCTATCAGCGCGCAGATGTGCCGGAGTTGCCACAGCGACCGGACGGCGGCTTGTTCCGTTTCGTCGAAGGCTACACATTTCCAGCGCGCGTCCCGGACGGACATGTCCTGATCCGGGCAGGGGTGCGGCTGGATGTCGATCCGCAGGTGGCGACGGTAGACGCTGCCGTAAACGCGGCACGCGCCCTGTTGCCCGATGCGCAGCCCGTCGTGCAGTGGGCAACGCACTGGGCGGAAGATTATGCGCTGACGCGGGCACTGCCGGAACATAAGACGATGATGGATAGGATTGAGGCGCAACTGCCGCGCGGCATGGCGCTGGTGGGCAGCGACTACCGCGCACGATGGCTGAACGAGCAGATCGAGCAGGGGCGCGCGGCGGCACAAAGCATCATGGCAAGTTTTTGATATTTTTAACGCAGAGACGGAGAGGCACAGAGGGCGCAGGGATTTATCCCTCTGCGTCCCTGCATCTCTGCGTCTCTGCGTTAACTGACTTAAAGGATACATGATGGCACATCCCCAATGGCTGGACTGGGCGCAGCGGCTGCAAGCGCTGGCGCAAACCGGACTCAACTATGACCCGCGCCCGTTCGACAAACAGCGTTATGAGCAAATCCGCGATCTGGCGGCGGAGATCGTCGCCGCACACAGCGATGCGCCGTTGGAGCAGATAGCGGGGCTGATGAGCGCACAGACCGGACATGCCACGCCCAAAATCGACTCGCGCGGGGTCATCTTTCGCGAGGACAAAATTCTGCTGGTGCAGGAAAAGCTGGATAACGACCGCTGGACGCTGCCCGGCGGCTGGGTGGATATTGGCGAGCCGCCGAGTGTGGCAGTGGAGCGCGAAGTCTGGGAAGAGACGGGCTACCGCGTGCGCGCGGTCAAGCTGTTGGCGCTCTATGACCGCCACAAGCACGGGCATCCGCCGAGCCTGTTTCACGCCTACAAAGTCTTCTTTCGCTGCGATCTGTTAAGCGATGAACGGAACGAAGCGCCGAACATCGAAACGGGTGTACCGCAATTCTTCGCGCTCGATGCACTGCCAGAGCTTTCGACCGCGCGCGTCACCGCCACGCAGATCGCGCGCTTCTTCGAGCATCTCCAAAATCCCGACTGGCAAACGGATTTTGACTAGGACAGATGTCCTAAAAATTGAGGATATACAGCATTTCGAATCGTTATACAATGACTGATGTTGTCCACACTTTCTATTTCAGGCAGGTGTCCTTACACCACCGGAGCGAGATGAACGCCATCCTTCAGTGCCATCCGATTTGATACCTCATTTTGGCACCCGCGCTGTACCTTACAGCGCCCGGCTTTCGTTATTCGTCTTGTTGAGAAACGCTTGAAGTAGTTGCCCTGAGGATAAATGAGCATAGAGATTATCGAAGCGTCGCTAGAACAGGCGGCGCTCGTCCAGCGTGTGATGCGCGCCGCCTTTGCCCAGTATGATAGCAATGCCAAACCCGCCTTCGCCGCACACCGCGAAACGCTTGCGGATGTGACTGCCGCCATGCGTGCGGGCGGCGCACTGCTGGCAATGTATGACGACGAGCCGATTGGCTCTGCCCGTTACCGCCTGTATCTGGATAAGTTTGTGATCGAGCGCGTGGCGGTCATCCCGGAATGTCAGGGGCAAGGGGTTGCCAGCCTGATAATGGAAGAGTTGGAAGCGCTGGCGGCGGCATATGGCTACACGCGCACGGAACTGTGTTCGCGCGTCTCGCTGCCGCGCAATATTGATTTCTACCGCAAGCGCGGCTACGACATCGTGAAGACCGATCCTGAGGGCAAAGTCACGATGATGAAATGGCTGGTCGATCAGGCGATTGGCATTCGCTAACGCCGTCACCACGCCAGCGTGTCGCCGTTCCAGCGGTAGCAGCGTCCACGATCAGCGGGTGTGGCGCGGTCGATGAGCTTCAGCATTCCGGTGACGGTTTCATTGGTGGACAGATCGGCATCCGCGCCGCCCATGCGCGTGCGCACCCAGCCCGGATCGATAATGAAGGCAATGATGCCGTCCTGCGCGACATCAAAGGCAAACGTGCGCGTGAACATGTTGAGCGCGGCTTTGCTGGCGCAGTACATGTACAGGTCACCGTCCTGCTTGTCGGTCAGCGAGCTGTACTCGGACGTGATGCTGACGGCGACGGGGCGTATGCCGCGCCTGAGCAAGACGTGATAGTGCTTGAACATCAGCACCGGACCGAACGCATTGACGCTGAACGTAGCGACAATTTGCTCGTAGGTTAGCGTGTGCAGCCGCTCCTCGCGATGGACGACGGCGGCGTTGTTGACGAGCAGGTCGAGCGCGTCGGTGTGCGCGCGAACATGCGTGACGGACGCGGCGATGCTTGCTTCGTCGGCAACGTCGAGCGGGACGATGTAGACATGCCCGGGGTAGCGTTCTGCCAGCGCGTGGAGATCATCCGCCGCCTGTGGCGTGCGACAGCCGGCAAAGACGACATCGCCCCGCCGCCCGAGATGCGTCGCCATTTCCAGTCCAATACCTCGGTTCGCCCCGGTGATGAGTGCGCGCATGGTGTAGTACTCTCTCATCGCCCCCGAAACTGCGTATGTTCCCACGCCGCGAAACGCTCGCGCAGCGCCAGCCGTTGGTACTTGCCCGTCGAAGTGACGGGTATCTCCGTGCCGAACACGACCGCCTTGGGACTCTTCTCGAACGACATTCGCGCCCGGCAGTGCGCCAGCACATCGTCCGCGCTCACCTGCGCGCCCGCGTGCAGCACAATGTATGCGCCAACCTCTTCGCCGTAGTAATCGTTGGGGAAGGCAATTGCCAGCCCGACGCGCACGCCGGGGATTTGCAGCAGCACCTCTTCAATATCGAATGGGCTGAACTTGACGCCGCCGCGATTGATCAGTTCCTTGATGCGCCCGGTGATGAAAAAGAACCTGCGCCCGCGCGCGTCCACCTCGTAAAAGCCCTCGTCGCCGCTGCGAAACCAACCGAACTTGAACGTCTCGCGGTTGGCGTCCGGGCGCTGGTCATAGTACTTCATGACGTTATGCCCGCGAATGCAGATTTCGCCGCGCTCGCCCGGCGGCAGTTCGCGCCTCTCGCCCAACGCATCGAAGATTGCCATCTCGTTCGGCTCAATCGGGCAGCCTATACTCGGATAGCCATACTCCAGCAGCCAGCGCTGATGCTCCTCCCACGACAGATCAATCGGCAGAAAGCAGCTATAACACGTCGTCTCGCTCAAGCCGTAGCCATGCAGCACCGGAATGCCAAAGCGATCTTCAAACGCCTTGACGAGCGTCATCGAAAGCGTCCCCGCGCCACATATCAGATGCCGCAGCCGCCGCAGCCCGTACTTCTCGACGCCCTCGCCATACATCGACGCGCCTCGCTTTTCCTGCGCGTCGGCGAAATCGAGACAGAATTGCAGCAGCGTCGGCACCACGCTGACGATATGCACCCCTTCAGCGGCAATGCGCTCCCAGAAAGCGTGCGAGCTGAAGGCGCGGTTCAGCACCGTCGAACCCCCGACATACAGCGGCGTGATCAGCGTGACGACAATGCCGTTGACGTGATGGATCGGCAGCACGCACATCATGCGCTGGTTGCCCGTGATGCCCTGCCACAGCGCGATGCCCTGTGCGTCGATCAGCAGGTTGTACTGCATCAGTATGACGCCCTTCGGCGCGCCCGTCGTGCCGCTGGTATAAACGAGCAGCGCTTCGTCGTCCAGCGTCGGGCGCTCATGATCGCTGATGAAGGTGTTCGGGTAGCGGGCGATCTCATCGGCAAAGTGCTGGTAGCCTTCAACGGGCGCGCCCATTGTGATGATCTGGCGGATGTTCGGCGCGCCCAGTCCGTCGTCGCTGCCATGGATGATGCGTTTCGCACGGTCGAGGTACTCATGCCGGACGAAGCAGGCGACCGCCCCGCTGCT
>Ga0224723_1000598_pt1 | contig 24537 bp, 21 predicted proteins | sample Balambano_FR2_Me_FD_161647 | JGI IMG/M metagenome (GOLD analysis project Ga0224723, IMG submission 161647) | Freshwater sediment microbial communities from Lake Towuti, South Sulawesi, Indonesia - Balambano_FR2_MetaG | ecosystem: Environmental > Aquatic > Freshwater > Lake > Sediment | place... | reverse complement strand
CTCATCGCTCATGGCTTCTTTGCCTGTACTTAGGATGCCTTCGCCTGGAATTCATCGTAACGCTGGATTACGTCTTCGATCGGCCCGGCCATATAAAACATTTGCTCTGGGATGCGATCGACCTCGCCGTCCAGGATCATGCGGAAGCCGCGAATTGTGTCCTTGACCTTGACGTAGCGGCCTTCACGACCCGTGAACTGCTGCGCCACGAACATCGGCTGGCTGAGGAACAGTTCGATCTTGCGGGCGCGCGCCACCAGAAGCTTGTCATCGTCGGACAGTTCATCGACGCCCAGGATGGCAATGATGTCCTGCAAATCCTTATACCGCTGAAGCACCTGCTGAACCTCGCGCGCGGTGCGGTAATGATCGTCACCGACCACCAGCGGGTCGAGAATCTTGCTGGTGCTGGCGAGCGGATCGACCGCCGGGTAAATGCCCTTCGCCACGATCGAGCGTTCCAGCGCGATCGTGCCATCCAGATGCGTAAACACCGCCACCGGCGCGGGATCGGAGTAGTCGTCGGCGGGCACATAAACGGCCTGCATCGACGTGATCGCGCCTGTCTTGGTCGAGGTGATGCGCTCCTGAAGCTGACCCATCTCATCGGCCAGGGTGGGCTGATAACCGACCGCCGAGGGCATACGCCCCAGCAGCGCCGACACTTCCGCGCCCGCCAGCGAGTAACGGAAGATGTTGTCGATAAACAGCAGCACATCACGGCCCTGATCGCGGAAATATTCGGCCATCGCCAGGCCGCTGAGCGCCACACGCAGGCGCACACCGGGCGGTTCGTTCATCTGGCCGAAGACCATCGCCAGCTTTTCCAGCACGCCGGCCTCTTTCATTTCGCCGTAAAGCTGCGTGCCTTCACGGGTGCGTTCTCCCACCCCGGCGAACACCGAAATGCCGTTATGCTGGGTAGCGATCGAGTTGATCAGTTCCATGATCGTGATCGTCTTGCCCGTGCCCGCACCGCCGAAGATACCGGTTTTGCCGCCCTTCGTCATGGGCGCGATCAGGTCAATAACCTTGATGCCGGTCTCGAACTGTTCAATGCTGGTGGACTGTTCTTCAAAGTTCGGCGCGGTGGCGTGGATCGGTCGGCGCGGCGCCTCATCGGGGATGGCGGTCTGACCGTCGATCGGGCGGCCCAGCACGTTGAAGATGCGGCCCAGCGACACCTCACCCACCGGCACGGTGATCGGCTGGCCGGTGGCAAGGGCAGGCACGCCGCGCTGGAGGCCGTCGGTGGTGTCCATCGCCACGGTGCGCACTTCCGAACCGCCGAGGTGCATCTGCACTTCCAGCACCAGATCGTCCTGGTTGGCTCGCGGCACACGGATCGCGTCAAAAATATCCGGGAGCTGGCCGTGGGGAAATTCCACATCCACCACCGCGCCCAGAACCTGAGAAATACGGCCTTCGATTTCAGCCATTCGTACTCGTCTCCTGTAGTAGCATCAAGCGTAGAGCGATGAGGATCAGGTTCACCGCCGTTCATTCAATCAGGGGGCTGACCCCTGCTGCCAGCGGCCAGCCGCGTAAAAAATCAGCGGTTGCCTCGGCCATCCGGCACAGCCGCCACACGGGTTGACAGCGATGGCATCGAGACGGGCACGTCGAGAATCTTCTGCGCCGCCGCCTCGATCGATTCCTGAAGGGCTTCCGCGCCGCCGACAATATCCAGAATTTCCGCCGTGATGGCCGACTGGCGCGCCTTGTTATACAGCAGCGTCAGATCGGTGCTGAGCTGCGAGGCATTGTCCGCCGCGCTGCGCATGGCGACCATGCGGGCGGAGTGTTCGCTGGCCTGGCTTTCCAGCACCGCCTGATATAGCTGAAGCTCGGTAAAGCGCGGGACGATCTCGTCGAGGATCGCCTGCGGATTCGGCTCGAACTCGTAATCCTGGCGCGTGCCGGAGAGCGCGGGCACATCCTTGACATATTCCGCCGCGATCGCATCCTCGATCTTGTGCGGAATCAGCGGCAGCCAGCCCCGCACCACCGGGCGCTGCGTGAGCGTGTTGATAAAGTCTGTATAGGCGATGAACACGTCGTCCACGCGACCGCTCAGGAACTCGTCAATCGCGATCTGCGTGGCGGGCCGAATATCGGCCAGCGTCGGATTCTGCGCGATTTTGGTAAATTCTGCGACGACATTGGCGCGGGCGCGCACCATCGAGTCGCGCCCTTTCTTGCCGATCGTGATCCATTTCACCGGCTTGCCCAGCCGATCCGCAAAACGGTTGGCAGCGCGGATGATGTTGGTGTTGAACGCACCGGCCAGGCCACGATCGGACGTGACCAGCACGATCATGATGTTGTTGATCGTGTCGCGTTCGGTCAGCAGCGGATGACTGTCGCCGCTGCCCGCGCTGGCGTTCTGCACGTTGAGCAAAATCTCCCAGGCTTTTTCCGCATAGGCGCGGCTGGCAAGCGCACGGGCCTGGGAACGGCGCACTTTGGTGGCCGCGTCCGCTTCCTGCGCGCGCGCAATCTGCGCAATGTTCTTGACGCTGCGAATGCGTTTCTTTAGCTCGCGTGCGTTGGGCATGGGCTACGTCCAGTTCTGGTTAAAGCTGTTGATCGCATCCGTCAGCCTGGCGCGGCTGTCATCGGAGATCGCCTTTTCGCGCGCCAGCACATCCACCAGATCGCTGTACTGAGTGTTGAAAGTGCGCAGGAAGGCCGTCTGCCAGTCCTTAATGCGATCGACCGGAATGGTGTCGAGCAGGCCATTAGTCCCGGCGAACAGCAGAGCGATCTGATCGGTCAGCGACATCGGCTCGTACTGCTTCTGCTTGAGCAGTTCGGTCAGGCGCAGACCGCGATCGAGTTGTTCGCGCGTGGAACGATCCAGATCAGAGCCAAACTGCGCGAACGCTGCCAGCGCGCGGAACTGGGCCAGATCGGTGCGCAGGCGGCCGGCCACCTGGCGCATCATCTTGGTCTGCGCGTCACCACCCACGCGGCTGACGGAGATGCCGACATTCAGCGCCGGGCGCTGGCCGGAGTAGAACAACTCGCCTTCGAGATAAATCTGGCCGTCGGTGATCGAGATCACGTTCGTCGGCACATAGGCAGACACATCGCCCAGCAGCGTCTCGATGATCGGGAGCGCCGTCAGGCTGCCGCCGCCGCGTTCCTGGCTCAACTGCGCGGCGCGTTCCAGCAGGCGGCTGTGCAGATAGAATACATCGCCCGGATACGCCTCGCGGCCCGGCGGCCGGCGCATCAGCAGCGACACCTGGCGATAGGCCCAGGCGTGCTTGGACAGGTCGTCATAGACCACCAGCGCGTCCTTGCCATTTTCCATGAACCACTCGCCGATCGCGCAGCCCGCGTAAGGCGCGATGTAGTTCATCGCGGCGGGATCAGAAGCCGAAGCGACGACGACAGTGGTATATTCCATCGCGCCGTATTCTTCCAGCAGGGCCACCAGACGCGCCACCTCGCCCTTACGCTTGCCAATGGCGACGTAGATGCAGTACATGTTCTGCCCGCGCTGATTGATGATCGTATCGATCGCCACAGCGGTCTTGCCGATCTGACGGTCGCCGATGATCAACTCACGCTGGCCGCGACCGATCGGGATCATCGAGTCGATCGACAGCAGACCGGTCTGCACCGGGCGGCCCACGTTCTGACGGTCGATCACACCGGGCGCGATGCGTTCGATGTTATAGAATTCACTGGCCGCAATCGGCCCTTTGCCATCGACCGGGTTGCCCAGCGCGTCTACCACGCGGCCCACCATGCCCATGCCGACGGGGACCGAGATAATGCGGCCCATCGGGCGGACTTCATCCCCCTCGTTGATCGTGTCGTACTCACCCATGATGATGACGCCGACATTATCCTTTTCGAGGTTGAAGGCAAACCCGGCAGTTCCATTACTGAAGCGCACCAGTTCGCTGAACTGAATGTTCTCCAGCCCGGTGACGCGCGCGATGCCGTCACCGACTTCTTCGACATAGCCGACCTCAACCGCCTCGACGGCTGGCTTGTAGGTCTGAATCTGCTGCAAAAGGGCGTCGTAGTAACTTGTATCTATCATACAGGTCTCCTGTTGAAAATGCTGCCCGTCATCTGCGTTCAGCGAAATGCCAGAATTAGAGGGAGTTGATTAACTGACAGGTGCTGGATTCTTCGTCTGCCGTAGACCGTATTTTAACTGAACCGGTGCGATTTGTCCACTTTTTCACAAACCTGTGCACGGGGTGATCGGGCACACCGCACACCCGACTTTAGGATACTTTACTTTGCACAGATTCTCAAAAACCGGGCGATGGTGTTGCAATCGATCACCCCGGTTCACCACGCCCTACTGATATGTCCGGTAGATTGCGAACACAGTGAGGACGCTCACTCGTCCTTTTTGCCGAGTTCCATCGAACGCTGATAGGCCGCCCATACCGCGCGGGAGATCACTGTGCGCAGGCCGCCCTTTTCCAACTGGTAAATGGCCGCCGCCGAAGTCCCGCCCGGGCTGGTGACCTGATTGCGAAGCTGCGCCGGATGCAGGCGAGACTCGATGGCGTATTCCACCGAGCCGCGCATGGTCTGAAGGACCAGACGTTCCGCATCCTGGCGGGAAAATCCCAGATGCACCCCGGCGTCGATCAGCGCCTCCATAAACAGGAAGACATAAGCCGGGCCAGTCCCGTTGAGCGCGGTCGCCATGTCCAGATAATGCTCGTCCTGCACGTAGAGCGTGTCGCCCATCGCGCCCAGGAGCATCTGCGCTTCCTCGCGCTGAATATCGCGCACCTCTGGGGTCGCCGTCCACACGGTGATCCCCTGGCCGATCTGACCCGGCGTGTTCGGCATCGACCGCACGATCGCGCTGACTCCACTGCCTGCCGCCAGCGCCGCGATCTTCACCCCGGCGGCGATGCTGACGATCAGCACATCGGGTCGCAGATGCGGCCCAATATCGGCCAGGGCGCGTTCCATCACCTGTGGCTTGACCGACAGCACCACAATATCTGCCGACCGAGCGGCCTCTGCGTTGCTGGGCGTAAAGTGCAGACCATAGCGTTCGACCAACTGTGCCCCGCGTTCCAAGTGAGGATCAGAAGCAAACAGACAGTCCGGGCGGATCAGGGCTTTGCTCAGCAGCCCTTTGATCATGGCCTCGCCCATCACGCCGCTGCCGACGAAGGCGATGGTTTTATTTTCAGGCATCATATCAGGTCGTCCTTCCAGTTATTTCAGCAGTTCATCGGTGGCGCGGTAGGGGTAAGTGGCGTGCCACATGGCGACGGCGGCTTCGAGCCGGTCACGCTGCACCTCGACACCGATACCAGGGCCGGCGGGTATGGCGATCGTGCTGTCCGCGCCGAGCGTGAAGGGCGGTTCGGTCAGGTCGGGGTTGTAGTAGCGATCGGTTGCGCTGATGTCCGATGGCAGCGTCACGCCGGGGAGCGACGCAAAGGCGAGATTGGCCGCGCGGCCCACACCGGTTTCCAGCATCCCGCCGATCCAGAGCGGCACATCATTTTCCACGCAGAAGCGGTACAGTTCCAGGCTTTCGGTGAAGCCGCCGACCCGCGCCGGTTTCAGGTTGATGATCCGGCACGCGCCGATCTCGATCGCCAGCCGTGCATCGTCAGCACTGTGGATGCTTTCATCCAGGCAGATCAGGGATTGCAGGCGCGGCTGGAGCTTGCTGTGCTGGTAAATGTCGTTATAGCCGAGGGGCTGCTCCAGCATCAGCAGGTCAAAATCGTCCAACTGCTTAAGGTGGTTGGCATCCGCCAGGGTATAGGCGCTGTTGGCGTCCAGCATCAGCGTGATGTCTGGATAGGCCGCCCGCACAGCCCGCGCCAAGTCCACATCCCAGCCCGGCTCAATCTTGAGCTTGATCCGCCCGTAGCCCTGTTCCAGCCGTTTAGTAATAATCTCCAGCGTCTTTTCGATCGACTCCTGAATCCCGATGCTGACACCGACGACCGCGTGACCTTTTGGCGTATGGCCGGGCGGCAGATGCGCCGAGAACAAATCCGCCAGCGGCATGTGATTAGACTTCGCCGCCGCGTCCCAGGCCGCCGCCTCGACCGCGAACTTCGCCATCGGATGGCCGCGCACTTCCGCCAGCAGCGCGGGTATCTCGGTCGGGCTGGTGATGGTTTTGCCCAGCAGCGCCGGGATCAGAAATTCCAGCATGACATGAAGCGCGGTCGCCATCGTCTCATAGGCATAACTGGGGCGCATCTTGGTCGGGCACTCGCCCCACCCCGTCACGCCGTCGCTGGTGATCAACTCCACGATCACCGCAGACTTGAACGGCTCGTGGCTGGCGCTGGTGCGCAGGCGTTCCACCAGGGACAGCCCAATCGGGTGGATGCGGATCCGTTCAATGGTGACAGGGTTCATGGTCATGATCAGCCTCCGTGCTTGTCGGGGTGCGCCACGATATAAAAACCGCGCTCCTGGCCGTCGATCCGGGCGCGCACAAAATCGATCACCGTGTTATTCTGCTGGCCGATCCACAGGCTGAAGACGGCGCGGATATGCCTCTGCCAGCGCCGCGCCAGCGCTTCATTTTCCTTCACCATCGCCTGGAAATCGACCGGAATTTCGATCAGCCCGAAATCGGCCTGGGTGTGAGACACAAAGGTCTCGGCAGAGGCCAGCCATGACCCTTCTGTCAGCACAGGGTTGATGTGAACTGCGCCGCCGTTCAGATAGTCGTCAAGCGTGCGCCGCTGTGTGCCGCTGATCGTCTGGAGGGTTCGTGAGGCGGCAATCGGCCATTCGACCAGCAGCCGGTCAGAAGTCCCCAGGGTAGACAGGCCGCCGCCAGCGTCCGCGCCATAGTAATCGACATAAAACGCCGGGCAGACCGCGCCCAGCTTGTGCAGGTTCAGGTGCGCGTTAGGGGCCAGCAGCGGATCGAATGTCCAGACCACGCGCTGAATGTGCTGCGCCAGCGCGAGATCACGCTGCTTCAGCTTGAGCTGATAACCGATCCCGCCGCCGCGAAATTCCGGCAGCACGACCATGCGCTTGCTGGCAATGTAGGGCCGCTGACCTTCTGAAATGTCCTTGGGGCCGCCATCAAATGCCACCAGCCCGATCAGCACACCGACCATGCGATCCCCGTCAAACGCGGCCAGCACATGCCCGCCGGTCTGGACGATCGTCAGCAGCATGTGGGCTGGGACAACCGACTCCGCATCGCTTCCCCAGTACACCTGCTGGAGATGGATAGCGGCGCGCAGATCACGAAGGTCGGTGAGTGGGCGAATATCGATCAGGCTGGTCATCAGGTCATCACTTCGGCAGAGTCAGATTCCGCGCGGGCGGCGGCGCAGGGGATAGCGCAGGCCAGCCCACCAGTAACGGCGGCGCGGCATATAGGTTAACAGGGTATCTTCGATGCGGCGAGGATGCAGGCCGAAATGCTCATAGATGCTGCCGATGCGGGCGGTGCGGTTAGCAGCCAGAATATCGAGCCACTGCTGGGTGAGCAGCGGGCGCGGAAAGAGGCGGCTATACACGGCGGTTGTCCAGCGCAGCACATAGGGCGGCACCGACAGCATCAGGCGGCGCTGACGGGTGACGCGCATTACCGTGCGTGTCAGATCGGCAAAAGTAATATATTCCGGCCCGCCGATCTCGATCACCCGGTCTACACTGTCGATCGACCCCAGGCTGCGGACGATCGCGGCGATCAGATCGTCGATGTAGATCGGATGCAGCACGATCTCCCCCTGCCCGGGGATCAGCGTAAAGAACGGGTTGAGCGCCAGCATCATCGCCATATGGTTGATGAAGGTGTCTTCCGGCCCGAAGACCACGCCTGACCGGAGGATCGTATAAGCCAGGCCGCTGGCGGTGATCAATTCCTCCAACTGGCCTTTGATCCGCAGCAGGATATAGGCCGACGACGGCGACGCTCCAAGCTGGCTGACCGTGATGATGCGCCCCACGCGGGCGGCGCGGGCCACGTTGAGCAGATTGCGCGTGCCGACCAGTTCCACCCGCTCCAGTTCACGCAGGCGACCCCACCACTGGGCGCTTTCAAGGTGAATGATGGTGTGAACATCCGTCACGGCGCGGAACAGCAGTTCCTCATCCAGCAGCGAGCCGGTGATCGTCTCTGGCAGCGGCGCGTCCAGCGGACGATCCGGGCTGAGCCAGGGCAGCGGCTGGCGCTCATCCTTTACCAGACAGCGCACCGGCTGATGTTCTGCCAGCAGACGCATCACGAGGTGGCGTCCGATTAACCCGCTGGCTCCTGTGACGAGAATCATAGGCGAATACGGTTCCTTCCGTTGCGTGCAGCCAGTGATTATAACATGCTGGCGCGACTGTCACTCCGGCTCAGGCGATAAGTCCGCTATAATGGTAAAACCTTGTGGAGCAGTGATGAGAGCAGCGCGGAGTTTATGGTGTCTAAGCGGCGTGTGGTGATCACCGGCATGGGGGTGATCTGTCCCGTCGGGAACAGCGTGCAGGAAGCGTGGGTCAACGCGGCGGAAGGTCGATCCGGTATCGGGCCGATCACACGCTTTGACACCTCGCAGATCGACACGCACTTCGGCGGCGAGATCAAGAATTTCGACCCCGACGCCTTCCTGGGACGGCGAGAGGCGCGCCGCACCGATCGGGTGACGCAGATGGCGCTTTACGCTGCCGAGCAGGCTCTGACCGATTCCGGCCTGCGTATTACGCCGGAAAATCGCTACGACATTGGTGTGATCGTAGGCACAGGGATCGGCGGGATCACCACCATCGTCGCCAGCGCGCGGGCCTTTCTAGAACGTGGCGCGCGGTCGGTGAGTCCGCTTTTGGTTCCGATGATGCTGCCAGACGCTCCATCCAGCAAAATTTCAATGATGTATGGTCTGCGCGGGCCGAATTATGCCATCTCGACCGCGTGTGCCACCGGCAACAACTGCATCGGCGAGGCGATGGAGATGATCCGCCACGGAAGAGCCAGAGCGGTGCTGGCGGGCAGTTCGGAAGCCGCTATGGAAGAACTGACGATCGCCGGGTTCAACAACATGACCGCCATCTCCCGCCGCAATCACGAGCCGGAGAAGGCATCGCGCCCGTTTGACATCGAACGCGATGGGTTTGTGGTGGCGGAAGGCGCAGGGGTGCTGGTGCTGGAAGACCTGGATCATGCCCTGGCACGCGGCGCGCGGATTTATGCCGAAGTGCTGGGTTACGGCCACACCTCAGACGCTTATCATGTGACCGCCCCGCTGGAAAGCGGTGAAGGCGCGGCAGAAGCGATCCAACTGGCGCTGGCAGACGCCGGACTGACCCCAGAGGACATCGACTACATCAACGCGCATGGGACCAGCACCCCGCTGAACGATCGCAGCGAGACACTGGCGATCAAAGAGGCGATGGGCGAACACGCCTATTCGATTCGCGTCAGTTCGACCAAATCCGTAACCGGCCATATGATGGGCGCGGCGGGTTCCGTGGAAGCGATCTTCACTACGATGGCGATCTGCGATCAGTTTGTCCCGCCCACCATCAACCTGGAACATCAGGACCCCGACTGCGACCTGAATTATACGCCGCGCGTCGGAGTCAGACACGCGATCCGCTACGCGATGAGCAATTCTTTCGGCTTCGGCGGCCACAACGCGGTATTGATCTTCGGTCCGTATGGCCTGAATGGTGACGCGCGATGACCGATTACAGCCGTCGGAGGGTGAACGGTGAATCGGCACGCCTCTACGCGCATATCGTCGGCTGGGGGATGGCCGTGCCGGAAACCGTGCTGACCAACCAGGACATGGAGGCGATCCTCGACACCACCGATGAATGGATCACCGCGCGCACGGGGATTCACGAACGCCGCATCGCCGGCGACCGCGATACTACCGCGACCTTAGGTTTCCGCGCGGCCAAAGAGGCGCTGGAAGTGACCAATATCCTGCCCGCACAGATCGATCTGATCGTCGTGGCGACCTGCACCCCGGATCATATGTTTCCCAGCACCGCCAGCCTGATCCAGAACTGGCTGGGGGCCAGCCGCGCCGGCGCGTTTGACATCAGCGCGGCCTGTTCGGGCTTTGTTTACGCGCTTGACCTGGCGGCGCAGGCCATCCGCTCCGGGAGCATTAAGATCGCGCTGGTGATCGGCGCAGAGACGATGAGCCGTGTGGTCGATTGGAGCGACCGCGCTACGTCGATCCTGTTTGGCGATGGAGCCGGCGCAGTGATCTTGCAGGCCAGCGGGCAGGCAGGCGGTGTGCTGTCGTCGGTGCTGAGGTCGGACGGCGGCGGTTACGATCTGCTCAGCCTCCCCGCGCCGTTCAACCGGGCCAGCAGCGTGCAGGAGCTGGGCAAACTGTCGATGATCGGCAGCGAAGTCTTCAAATTCGCCACCCGCGTGATCGGCGAAAGTGTGCGCCAGGCGCTCGAACTGGCGAACCTGAGGCTGGAGGATGTGTCGCTGATTGTGCCGCACCAGGCCAATGACCGAATCATCGAAGCCGCCGCCCGCAGCCTGGGTGTAGACAAACACATCTTTATGAGCAACGTGGCGATCTACGGCAATACGTCCGCCGCGTCGATCCCGATCGCGCTGTGCGAGGCGGTGCAGCAGAAGCGCCTCTCCGAAGGCGATCATATTGTGTTCGTGGGGTTCGGCGGAGGGCTGGCGTGGGCGTCGGCGGTCATCAAATGGGGCATTCCACATCCTGAAGAGGTGACCAGCACCCGCATCGCGCGCGGGCGGCGGCAGGCCGGCTATCTGGCTGTCAGGCTGCGAGCGCTGATGCGTCACTGGCTGCGATCGACGCGGGAGGCGACCAATCGTGTCCGCCCGCGCTATGGGCGCATGGCACGTCTGCGGCGCAAGATCGACCAGATCGACTTTGACTCATAAATATTAAGACTAGGCTTGAGAAATGCTGCGGCCGCCCCTTATCCCAATTGCGTCTCCAGGCGGGGCCGTGTACACTGTGCAAAGCTCTTTGTAACCATTTGCTAACCTAAGGCGCTGTGTTCTCTTATCAGCAGCGCAAGCCCATGTGTCATGACACCGACCACACGCGGGGGGTCTGATGGCAATAATTCTCTACGTCGAAGACAATCCACAGAACATGCGCCTGGTCAGGAAAATGCTCAGCGGCGGCGGTTATGAGATGCTGGAAGCCTACACAGGTAAGGGCGCGCTGGAAGTAGCGACCACAGCCACACTGGATCTCATCCTTCTGGATATTAACCTGCCAGATATTGACGGCCTTCAGGTCGCAGGGCGGATCAAATCCGATCCCGCGCTGGCCCACATCCCCATCGTCGCGCTGACCGCCAACGCGATGCACGGCGACCGCGATCGCTTTCTGGCGGGCGGATGCGATGGCTACCTCGCCAAACCGATCAGCCGCCAGGAACTGCTCAATACCGTCGCGCATTTCCTGAGCCTCAGCGCCAGAAATAAGTGACCAGAGGCGCGATCGGGTGCGCCTCTGTCGTTTTGATCACACTTAAGGTTGTAAGGAGCCATCAGTCGCGGCTGGACGACACCAGGCTGATGTAATACAGCAGCGTGAGCAGCGACGACACGAAGGCAGCCACATACGTCAGCGCGGCGGCAGTCAGCACCTGGCGCGAGCCGCTGGTGTCCTCCGCAGAGAGCATCAGGCCGCTTTCGCGCAGCAGGATCAACCCACGGCGGCTGGCGTCAAATTCCACCGGCAGTGTCAGCAGCATAAACAGCACCACCACGGCGAAAAAGCCGATGCCGGCCCAGATCAGGCTGGTGGTACTGAACAGGAACCCGGCCAGAATCAGCATATAGGCCAGCGATGGACTGAAACGCATCGCCGGGACGAGGAAACTGCGCATCGCAATCAGCGGCGACTGTTCCTGATGCTGTTGAGCGTGACCCAGTTCGTGCGCGACGATCGCCATCGCGGCCACCGATGGTTTGGTTGCGATGTCCTGCGACATGCGAACGACATGCGACTGTGGATCGTAGTGATCAGTCAGGCGGCCCGGCGTGGCTTCCAGGCCGACATCGTTGAGGCCCGCACGGCGCTTGATCTGTTCGGCGACCGCGACGCCAGTCAGACCGGCGCTGTTGCGGGTGTTGCTCCAACGGTTATAAGCAGACGAGACGAAAAACTGCGCCGCCAGCGACAGCAGCAGGCTGGGAATCATCACCCAGACCAGATAATCGGTGTCGAAAAAAAACATGGCTTCTGATTCCTCCTCAAGCGGCCAACCGGCCCACAGTGTCCAACATACTTTATTCAGATTAGAGCAAAGGCAGTTTTTTGTAAAATGAACGTAAATTTCATCGCGGCGTGCCCAGAACGGCCAATCCCTGCCGCGTGTTAAACGCGGGCGGCAGCAGGCAGTTATCGAGCAGGCGCGGGCGACCGATTTGTGCCACGATCGACAGCAGCGCGGGCGCTTCAGTCGGCTGATGCAGTTCCTGTAGTGTGCGCGCGTCGGCCAGGGACACGTAATCCACGGCGGCCAGGGGTTCCGCCTCAAGAGCAGTTTGCACGACCGCCCGCAGCCGGTCAGGATCGCGTTCACCTTTGTCATAGGCCTGTGCCGCCGCGTCCAGTGAATGTTTGAGGACGGATGCCGCCTGTCGCTGTTCCGGCGTCAGATAGGCATTGCGCGAACTGAGCGCCAGGCCATCCGGCTCGCGTATCGTCGGGCAGACCGCAATCTCAACCGGGCTGTCCAGATCGTAGGTCATACGGCGGATGACCGCCACCTGCTGCGCGTCCTTCTGGCCGAAATAGGCGATGCGCGGCCTGACCAGGTTAAACAGCTTAGTCACGACCGTGGCGACACCCCGAAAATGACCGGGCCGCCGCGCCCCTTCCAGCCCATGAGATACCTGTTCGACCGTGACGTAGGTCTGAAAGCCGGTGGGATAGATCATCGCCTCATCCGGTGTAAAGACCAGATCGACACCCGCTTTCCTCAGCAGCGCGAGATCGCCGGGCAGGTCGCGCGGATAGGCGGACAGGTCTTCATTCGGCCCGAACTGCGCCGGGTTGACGAAAATGCTGACGATGGTATGATCGTTTTCCGCCTTAGACGCGGCCACCAGCGACAGATGACCGGCGTGCAGCGCGCCCATCGTCGGCACGAATCCGACGCTGCCCGTGAACCCTGCCCGCGCCGATTTCAGCGCCGGGATCGACTCAGCGATCCGCATGATCGTCCTCGCTGTCAAGCTCCGCCCGCAGTGCTTCGATCACCGCGTCGTCCATCGCAAAACTGTTAGATTCTGTGGGAAAGCCGCCATTCATCACATCCGCGACATACTGAACGATGGCCTGTGTCATCAGTTCGCTGAGATTGGCGTACCGGCGGGCGTGGCGCGGCGTAAAGGCGTCAAACAGTGTCAGGATATCGTGAAAAACCTGCACCTGGCCGCTGCAATCAACCCCCGCGCCGATACCGATCGTGGGGATGCGCAGGCGCTCGGTAATCAGTCTCGCCAGCGGGGCCGGGACGAGTTCCAGCACCACGGCGAATGCCCCGGCATCCTGAACCGCCAGCGCATCGCGCATTAACTGGCGCGCGGATGCGATCTCCCGCCCCTGCACACGGTAGCCGCCAAACTGGTTGACGCTTTGCGGCGTCAGGCCGATGTGTGCCATCACCGGGATGCCTGCCTGCGTCAACCGCCGGATTGTGGGAGCCACAAACTCCCCACCCTCCAGCTTGACACAGTGAACACCGCTTTCCTGCACCAGCCGCGCTGCGCTGTTCATGGCCTGTTCGGGGCTGATGCTGTACGTCATAAAGGGCAGATCGCCGATCACGAACGGGCGCTGGGTGACGCGCACTACGATCTCACAGTGATAGATCATCTGATCGAGCGTCACCGGGATCGTCGAGTCGCGTCCCTGCACCACCATCCCCAGTGTATCGCCCACCAGCAGCAGCGGGACGCCCGCCGCCTCGGATACTTTCGCGCTGATGGCGTCATAGGCTGTCAGCACTGCGATCCGTTCGCCCGCATCGCGCATCTTCTGAATATCCCGCACCGTGATGCGCGTCATGAGTCCGCCTGTCTGAATATGTCTTCGATCGAAGCTGTGTCCACACCGCGCTGGGTCAGCATCGGGTAGGAGGCCCGCGCTAAGCCAGCATATAAATCTGCCAGCGCCGGATCGACCGCATGGAGCGCCGCCAGATGCGCGCGCAGCGTCCCCAGATCGGCACGCACCAGCGGCCCGGTCAGCGCCTCCGGGAGTCCACGTTCCCGCAGATTGGCGACAGTCCCCGCCAGCAGCCCGTCAAGCGCGGCACGAGCCGATTCCTGTTCCGCGCCGATCGCGGCCAGCAGTCGATCCGCCAGGCTGTAAAGCGTCACCGTGTAATTGCTGGCGAATACCAGCGCGGCGTGATAGAGCGCCTTCGCGCCAGGTGGAACCTCCAGCGCGTGACCCTCCAGCGCCTTCACCAGCGCGATCAGCCAGCAGCGCAGCGGCTCATCGACGGCTTCGACCGCGAACGCCGAACCCGGCAGGCGATCGACCGCCAGATCGACCGCGGCAAACGGAAAAGCCGGGTGCAGACTGCCGATCTGCGCGCCCTGGGCAGCCAGCGGACTCAGCACCATACGGTCGTGCGCGCCGGAGGTATGGATCACACCCCTGCCGTCCAGCGCCAGATCGCGCCACTCGTCAACCACATCCTTGATGGCATCGTCCGGCACAGCCAGCACGATCAGATCGGCCTCGGCGGATTCATGAGGGGAACGGGCCACGCGCGCGCTTAGTGCGGCTGCCAGCGCCTCAGCATGGCCGGGTGTGCGGCTGGCGATCGACTCGATCCTGAATCCGGCACGATGCCATAACCGCGCCAGCGCGCTGCCGACGCGGCCCGCGCCAACCACCGCGATCTTGCCGCTGAAATCGTCATCCGCTGCCGGCTGGCGCACTGGGGGTCTCCAGCGTGGGGATTTGCGTTTCGGTTGGGAAAGCGCGCGAGTCGCCGATGTAGATCGTCACCATGCAGGCTGCCTGAAGCTGATTCTGAGTGTCAAAAACGGTCAGGCGCAGGTTATACGTCCCCTCGGCATACTGAACCGGGTTAAACTGCGACAGACGACCGATCTGCAAACGCGGCGTAATCACGGTATCGAAGACCGCGAAACTTTCCCCTTCCAGCGCGATCTCCAGGCGATAGGATGAAAAGTTATCCACATACGCCGAACCGATGACTTCAACCGGCTGGAAGACGACCATACCGTTGGCGGGGACCTGAAGAAACGCATTCGGCGTCTCGCAGCCGCTGGCGGGTGGCGCAGCCAGGATCGTGCCGACAGGCGTCGGTGTCAGTGTGGGAGGGATGAACACCGCGTCGAACTGCGCCGGGCCGAGATCAGGCAGCTCGCTCGGATCGATGGAAAGCGCCTCCGGCAGCGCCTCGAAGGTCGGCGTGCGAAATTCTGTGTCGTCATCGATCGGCGCTTCGACGACAACAGCGGAGGCATCGCGCGCCTGGCGAATGGCAGGGGCGACCACCCGCTGCACGCCGACCACGAACAGCGCGGCTTCGATCAGCAAAAAGAACGCCGTGACTGCGTTAGCGATCTGGTAACGCGCCAGATCGCGTTCGAGTTCAAACGGGGTGGCGCGCAGGGCGTAACGCGCTGCCGACGCCTTACGCCAGTACCAGAACAGGCCCGCCGCGATGAGGATATACAGCCCGATGGCGGTCTGCTCGATCAAAAAGGCTAATGCGCTCATGCCGGAATCGCTCGCAAAACGCCACGCATTAAGTTGGTCAGCCGGGGGACCAGCACTTTGCCACTTTCCAGCACTTCGTCGTGGCTGGTCTCTGCCAGCAGGTTGGGATCGTCGATGGTCTCATTGGTGATGCCGGAGATCGCCAGCACGTCCATGCCGGCGTGGCGGGCGACCACCACTTCTGAAGCGGTAGACATGCCGACCGCGTCAGCGCCCAGGCCGCGCAGCATCCTAATTTCCGCCGGTGTCTCGAAGTTCGGGCCGGCCAGACAGACATAGACCCCCTCGTGCAGCGTTAAACCCGCTTCCGACGCCACCTGCCGTGCGACGGCGCGCAGCCGACGATCATAAGCGTGCGTCATGCCGGGAAAACGCGGGCCGAAAAAGTCATCGTTCGGGCCGATCAGCGGGTTATGGCCGGACATGCCAACCAGGTTGATATGATCGCGGATCAGCATCAGATCGCCAGCGCGGAAAGCCGGGTTGATGCCGCCTGCCGCGTTGGTCAGGATCAGCGTGCGGATGCCGAGAAAGTGCATGACGCGGATCGGGAACGTCACCTGCACCTGATCGTAACCTTCATAAAAATGGGCACGGCCCTGCTGCGCGAGGACTGTTTTGCCTTCAAGCTGGCCGATCACCAGGCGGCCGCTGTGACCGGGCACGGTTGAACGCGGCCAGCCGGGGATGTCCTCATAGGGTATCCACGCGGGATTTTCCACGGCGTCGGCCAGCCCGCCGAGACCTGATCCCAACACCAGACCGATGACAGGCTGCGCGCCCGCGCACTCACGGATCAGGGCCGCTGCCTGCTCATAATCCCCCCGCGTATACCCCATTTCGGCTCTCTCATTATTCCAAGGCGGATCAATGTCACGGTGGCATTATAGCAAGGCGAATCGCGCCTTTCCACAGAGAGGTGAGGCCGCCTACCTGGCCGATCGGACGGGCCATGAGAGTAGACCTTGTGAAATCCATCCCCTTTTTCATAGCAAGTTGTGAAAATCGCGTTACAATTTTGATTGATCGTTGGCGCAGCAGGCGCGATCAGATAATCGTTGGCCGGGGATGAAACCATGCTGGCAGTACATTCGGAAAAGGTCGTGAACCTTTACGCAGAAGCTTACGAAAAGCTCTACAACCGTAAGCCGAAAGACATGCACATCATCGATCAGGAATGGGTGGTCGTGAATGGGGCGCGGATGCGCGTTTCTGAACTTGAATTTCTTACCAAGCAGCTTCAGCAGGAATATGCGCAGGGCGTGGCGGACAAACGCACGATGATCAACCGGCTGGTGAAATGGTTCCGGGGTTACTGAGCGACCGTCCCCGACATTACAGACGCAACCAGGGACAGACCGTCAGACTGTACTTTTCAGACCAGCCAGGCTCGAACCTTATTCAAACCACAATGACACCCGAAGGCGGGTGTTTTTGATCGTCATCGATTATACTTTCAGAGAAACGGCAAACCGATTCGTAATCTCACGTATGAACTCATTTCAGGACAGTCGCCGACAACTCCGCACCGCTCTGATCGCCGTGGCTGTGATCGTCGCCACCGGCGTGATCGGCTATATGCTGATTGAAGATCTGCGCTGGCTGGACGCGATCTACCTGACGGTGATCACGCTGGCGACCATTGGGTATGGGGACTTCACCGCTCAGTCTGACGCGGGGCGCGTGTTCACCATCTTTCTGGTTATCTCCGGCCTGGGTGTATTTACGTTCGCCATCCAGGCCGCGTTCGCGTTTTTCGTCAGCCCGGCCATGCGCGTGATCCGCCAGCGTCGCAAGTCCGAACGCAAGATCGCCCACTTGAAGAATCATTACATCATCTGCGGCGAAGGCGAACTGGTGGACAAAACGATCGATTCGATCCTGCATCGTGTACAGCTCCGCCGCGACCTGGAACGTGAGGAGATCGAGCAGACGCTTAACACCCGGTTGAAACGCGGGTTTGGCAGCATCGATGGCGCGCTGGCGGGTATGACGCGCAAATTCGTCCTGCGCACCCTGATCCCGCTGCGCCACAGCCGCAAAGGGATGCGCACGCTCATCGATCTGATCGTGATCGTGACCAAAGACCCGGCTTACGCCCAGCATCTGCGCGATCAGCGCATCCTGACGATCGAAGCGGACTCTACGGACGACAGCGCCCTGCGCCGGGCCGGGTTAATGCGCGCCCAGGCCATGATGGTGATGCTAGAAAGCGATGCCGAGGCCCTGCTGACGATCCTCACCGCGCGCAACCGGAACGTGGAGATCAGCATTATCGCCGCCAGCCTGGAAGAGGAACTGGGCTATAAGATGATCCGCGTGGGCGCGAATAACGTCCTCGCGCCCTATGACGTCGCCGGGCAATTTCTGAACAACGCCACACTGCGCCCGGCGGTTAACGACTTCTTCACCAGCATCCTGGGCGATCATCGCGCGGGTATGGGCGTCCTCCAGCTTGCGCTCGACGCTCAATCGCCGTGGATCGGGCGAAGGCTCGGCCAGCTTGATCTGCGCGGGCGCTTCGGCAGCGGCGTGATCGGCATCCGCCAGGACGACGGCCAGTTTGTCTACGCGCCAGGCGATGATTATCTGCTGGCGGAACATGAGGTGCTGCTGACTGTCACCCCGGCCCAGTATCTCAGCCTGATCCAACAGGACTGCGGCCCCAACGCGACCGTGCTGTCGATCCCGAATTATCAGCGCCTGCCGCTGGAAAGGCCGCGCCCGCGCAGCGAACAGCGTTACTCGATGCTGGAAGCGGAAAGCGCGGTCAACAGCATGGCAGAGCATTTTGTGATCTGCGGCAGCGGCCCGGTAATCCGTGATGCGATCGACAAGCTCGATCCGCAGCGGCCCTTTGTCATTCTCAGTGACGACGGCGAGCTGTGCAGCACGCTGCTGAAAGAAGGTTTTCGTGTGATCCTGGGCAATCCCACGCGCGAAGCCACCCTGCGCCGCGCCGGTGTGGATCGCGCGCTGGCGATCATGGTGTCGATGGAAGACGACACGGCCAGCGTGCTGACCGTCCTGAGCTGCCGCGTATTAAGCAAGCGCCTGCTGATCACCGCGACCGCTAACCACGACGAGATGATCCCCAAACTGGAACGCGCGGGGGCCGATCGTGTCCTCAGCCCCTTCCGCATCGCAGCGCAATTTGTCCTGCTGAGTACGACGCGCCCCGTTCTCAGTGACTTTATGCAGACCGTGATCTTTAATCAGCAGTTGGGGGTGGAGACAACCGAGCTTTACATGCAGGACAATTCGCCCTGGATCGGCAAGACGATCGGCCAGCTGCTGCTGTGGCGCATCTTCCGCGCGGGAGTGCTGGCGGTGCGGCACGCCGATGGACAATTCGTCTACGCGCCGCCGGAATCGACGATAATCGGGCCGCACCAGGTCCTGATCGTCACCACGCCGATGAGCAACGCCGACGAACTGCGCCAGATCGCGCACGGCAGCACGAATAAGCGCCCCAAGACGCTGCGCAGAGAAGATGTGCTGAAGACCGGTCTGTGGGTGTGAGCGCGGCAGATCAGCCGGTGGAGCGGCGGGACGAGTAACGCCCCAGCCCGGCGCGAAAACGTTCCTCGTCATAATCGGCGGGCGTATCGACATCGCGCAGGATGCTGTCTGTATCGACCGGCACATAACGAATGTGATCGGCGTGAGTTTCGATCACATCACGCAGTGTGCCATCCTTGGGCAGCGCGGCGATCTCCGGCCAGTAGCGCCGCCCGATCAGGATCGGATGCCCGCGCCGGCGTTCAAAGCTGGGGATGATCAATTCACCGGCGCTTTCCGCGTGTGCGCTCAGCACCTGATAAAGCACTTTCGGCTGCAAACGGGGCTGATCGCCCAGCACCACCATCGCGGCGGCCACATGATCCGGCAGCGCCGCCAGACCCACCTTGAGCGAGGAGATCATCTCGCCGCTTTTGTAGCTGCGGTTATGGGCGATGGTCACACCCAGCGGGGAAAGCCGCTCCTTGACCTCCCTAGCCATGTACCCGGTGACGACGACCACATGATCAACGCGCGACTGGAGCAGCGTTTCCACAATCTGCTCGATGATCGTCTTGCCGTCCGTCCAGGGCAGCAGCACTTTGGATTCGCCCATGCGCGTACTCATCCCGGCGGCCAGCACCACCGCGCCGACCGCCCGGCGGACTTCCAGCACAGGCTCGACGCCGCGCGCCGACCCGATCGCCACGCCATTGAGCCGGGCCTGACGCAGCGCCATCCGCGCAATGGCCCTTGCCCTGCCGCGATTGTACCCGGTGGCCGAGGCTTGATTCAGAAACGCAATCACCCGTGTTTTGCCAGGCACGCCATGCAGACCGAGCGCCTCGTCGCGGATCACCTGGGCGACCCACGGCGATTTGATCCGCCCGCCTTCCGGGAAGCCATAGCGATCGATGATGGCCTGGGCGTTGTAGACATGATCAGAATCGAGCGGCTGACCCAGCACAGCAAGGGATGCGACGGGGATCACCAGCGTGGTTTCCGGGGGAATGTTCGGCTCACCGACGTGAGGCGCTTTGAGGGGCAGCCCGCCTGCAAAATCGGCCTCGACCAGGATCACGTCGGAGTCCACCACGTCGATCAGGCGAGACACCATCGCCGGTTCAGGCCCATAGACTTCTGTACCTCGAATCCCTTCGTATAAGAACACAAATTTGTCGTCGTTAAGGGCGGCGGAAATGTCGTCAGGGGCGGAATCGGCCCGCATAGCGACTGGGAACAGATCGAGCTGATCGTCCGTGATGCGCGTGGTCGTCGTCGCCAGCACGCGCCAGCCGCTTTCGGCCAGCTCATATCCCAGCGCGATCAAGGCGGAAGTCTTGCCGCCCGCCCCGATGAAGGCCACCACGTCCCCAGGGACGATCTCAAACGCGTGTTGGAGTTTCATCGCTGTGTGCGTCTCGACCTCGTTTCAACCTGACCTCACTATAGCACACCCTGACCGCGTTGGCGCAGCGCGCGGATCACTTTGTCTGGCGTAAAGGGCAGATCGTCGAGCCACACCCCGACGGCATCATAAACCGCCGCCGCGATCGCCGGGGCCAGCGGCAGCAGCGGCATTTCTGCCATGCCGCGCGCGCCCCACGGCCCGATCGGGTCGGGATATTCCAGCACTACGGATTTCACCTCGTCTGGCACATCCAGTACGGTCGGGATCAGATAGGTCGAAAAATATGGATTCAGCAGCCGACCCTCGCGGGAGATCAGGTTCTCCATCAGCGCGTAACCCTGCGCCTGCACCACCGCGCCTTCGATCTGCCCGGTGACGCCCTGTGGATTGATCGCGCGGCCCACATCATTCACGGCGATCACCCGCACCAGCCGGATCTGGCCGGTCTCGACATCGACCTCGACCTCGACGGCCTGGGCAGCATACCCATAGGCGAAGTTCGGTTCACTCTTGCCGGTTTTCGCGTCATACAGGGTGGTCTTCGGCGGGCGGTACATCCACTCCGCGATGGCTGGCCGTTCCTCAGCGGCCCATTTCTCCCGCGCCAGGGCTGCCGCGCCGCGAATGGCGTTCCCGGCCATAAACGTCATGCGGGAGGCCGACGCGCTGCCGGACGACTGCGCTCTCGCCGTATCATGGGTCAGCAGGCGGATTTTGCTCAACGGTACACCAACCGCTTCTGCCGCCATCTGCGCCATGACCGTATGCGCGCCCTGCCCCACATCCGCCCCCGCCGCGCGGACGATCACCTCATCGATCTCGCCGCCGCCGTACAGTTCGACCTGCGCCCAACTGTGTTCGGGGAAGCCAAAGGCGTAGCCGACGTTCTTGAAGCCGCCAGCGATACCGATCCCGCGCCGGAGATAAGGCAGATCCGGCTGCGGAATTTCACGGCGCAGCCAGCGATCACCCTGGCGAGTCCAGAAGCTCTCCCGCCCACACGCTTCCAGCGCCGCGATCATGCTGACGCCTGCTGGCAGCGGTGTGCCCACCGACAGCACACTGCCCTCACGGATCGAATTGCGCAGGCGAATTTCCAGCGGGTCGAGGTTGAGCGCGGCGGCCAGCTTATTGATCTGCCCTTCAGCGCAGAAGGCGGCCTGTGGCGCGCCAAAGCCACGAAACGCGCCGGTCGGGATGTTGTTGGTCAGCACGCCGAAGATATCGACCTGCACATTGGGCACTTCATATGGACCTGTAACCATCAGCCCCGCGTTCGCCATGACTTTGGTGGTCGTGTAGTTATAGGCGCCGGCATCGCCGATCACCCGCGCCTCAACAGCGACGATCCGGCCCTCGCGGGTCGCGCCCCAGCGGGCGTGGCAGGTGATGGGATGGCGTTTGTGATGGTAGAGGATCGACTCTTCGCGGCTCCAGATGATCTTGACCGGACGGCGCAGCTTCCAGGCCGCCAGCGCCAGCACGATCTGAACGGACATGTCCTCGCGCCCGCCGAACGCCCCACCGATCGCCGGGTAAACCACCCGCACCTGATCATGCGGCAGGCCCAGCGCGTAAGCGATCTGATCCTGATCTTCATGCACCCACTGTCCGGCAGTAATCACGGTGATGCGGCCTTCGTCGTCGATTGTCCCCAAGCCCGCTTCCGGCTGCAAATAGGCGTGTTCCTGATAACCGGTGCGGTAAGTTCCCTCGACGATGATTTCAGCCTGCTCCCAGCCCGCGCCCATATCGCCGTGGCGGATCACGTATTCGCACAGGATATTGTTGGGCCGGTGAGGGTGAAGCTGTGGCGCGTCAGCGAGCATCGCCGCTTCCATATCGAAGACAGCGGGCAGGTCTTCATACGTGACCCCAATTAAGGCGGCGGCCTGCGCGGCGATGGTCTCCGTGTCGGCCACCACCACGGCGATGCAGTCCATCAGACAGCGCACCACATCGGCGTCAGGCACACCGGCTGCGCTCCCCGGCCCGCAGATTACCGGCTGATCGCGCGTGATCAACCCATAGGCGTTAACCGGCACATCCTTCGCGGTAAACACAGCCGCCACCCCAGGGAGCGACTCCGCCGCGCGGGTATCAACAGCGGTGATGCGCGCGTGCGGACGATCGCTGAAGCGCAGTTTCATCCACAACTGCCCGTCCAGGTCAATATCACCGGGATAAACCGTTTCACCGGTGAGTTTACCCAGCGCGTCAATGCGCCTGATCGATTGTCCAACCGTTAGCATTGAATCTGAACTCACGTTACGTTCCGAATCGCTCATGCGGGCCGATCGGGGAACCAGGGGCAACAGATTTACCCCTGGCGGATATGATTCATGACAAGAAAGGGGCTTAACGACGGGTTTGTTCGTGCTCGCGGCGTTTGCGCTCTTCGGCCATTTTGCGGTTGATCTCCTGCTTGCGCCGCTTTTCCATACGCCTGACCTGCTCGTTGTAGGCTTTTTCTTTTTTCAGTTCCCGCTCGTGAACGCCTTTGGCCTGTTTGGGCGCGAACGCCGCGAAGATCAGCCCGACCAGCAGCAGCAGCGTGACGAAGATCGCCGCGCCGACGCCCACCTGAACGCGCATGTCATCCGGCGGGATGTCGTCCAGCCGTTCGACCAGCGCGTCATAGGCGGGGACCGAAAGAACAGCGGCGATCGCGCCCAGCATCACAATCAGCAAAAAGCCGATCAGCGGGTAAAACGGCTTCAGTGGGTCTTTGCGCACCTTACTGCGAACATATTCGTCTTCTGCGAACGACATCACTACCCCTCCCGTGGTTCAATGGTCTGACTGGCGTTGAGTATGGCCTGAACAATCTTATAATACCCTGTGCAGCGGCACAAATTTCCGCTGAGGCTCTGCTGAATCTGCGCCTGGGTGGGCTGCGGATACTCCTCCAGCAGTTTGACAGCGGCCATCAGAAAGCCGGGGGTGCAGTAGCCGCACTGCACCGCCGCGTGATCGATAAAGCTCTGCTGAACCGGATGCAACGCCTCGTCCGTACCCAACCCCTCGACGGTGACGATCTCGGCCTGGTGTGCGCGCGGGGCCGGGATCATGCAGGCCATCACCGCCGCGCCATCCAGAAAGAGGGTACATGCGCCGCATTCTCCTTCAGCGCAGCCTTCCTTCGTGCCGGTCAGCCCGGCGTCCTCACGCAGAAAACGCAGCAGCGTCTTATGCTGGCCGCCTGCGATCGTCCGCCGCTGGCCGTTGATAGTCGTCTCAATCGGCGTGGTCATGTCAAAGACGGCGCTGGCTGTTTTATACGGGCCACCCATGCCCCACAGCATAGCGGGATAGTCCGGCCAATTTGCCGCTTCCTGTCCAGCGGCGAGTGTGCGCAGCGCGCGGCTCACCAGCACGCGGATCATCTCGACGCGATATTCCGCCGGGGCGCGCACGTCATCGATCGGGGTTGGCGTATGGGCTGCTAACTGCGCTGCCGTGGCGATGGCATCCGGCGTCAGGGGACGCCCGATCAGCGAGGACTCCGCCACCGGCACACGGATCACGGTGGGCGCGACGCTGCCGAGGGCGATGCTGGCCCGCCGCACGATATCGCCGTCGAACGTCACGATCACCGCCGTGTTGACGACGGAAATGGCCTGCGCGCGCCGCAGACCGAGCTTCAGAAACAGCCCGCGTTCATTCGCCGCCAGCGCGGGAAAGCGGATCGCGGTCAGCAGCTCGTCCGAACGCATCACGGTCTGCCGCAGGCCGGTGTAGAAATCGCGCAGGGCGATCGTGCGTTCACCGTGGATTGACGCCAGCGTGATCTCCGCCTCCAGCGCCAGCAGCGGCGCGATCGTGTCGTTGGCGGGCGAGGCGGTGATCACATTCCCGGCGATCGTCGCCCGGTTACGAATCTGCGGCGCGCCGACTTCCCAGGCGGCCTGAGCC
>Ga0224723_1000597_pt1 | contig 24544 bp, 16 predicted proteins | sample Balambano_FR2_Me_FD_161647 | JGI IMG/M metagenome (GOLD analysis project Ga0224723, IMG submission 161647) | Freshwater sediment microbial communities from Lake Towuti, South Sulawesi, Indonesia - Balambano_FR2_MetaG | ecosystem: Environmental > Aquatic > Freshwater > Lake > Sediment | place... | reverse complement strand
CATACCAGGCGGGAATCTGGTGCCCCCACCAGAGCTGCCGCGAGATACACCAGTCGCGCAGGCTGACCAGCCAATCGCGGTACACCTTCGTCCAGCGATCGGGCACGAAGACGGGCTGATGCTGATGGTCGAGAAAGTCTAAGGCGCGATCGGCAAGCGGACGAATTTTGACAAACCACTGAGTCGAGAGCAGTGGCTCCACCGGCACTTTACCTCGATCGCTGTAGGGAACAGTGTGCTTGTAGTCTTCAACCTTGACCAGCGCGCCCAGTTCTTCGAGTCGCTTAACAACGTTTTTGCGGGCAACAAAGCGGTCTTGTCCCGCAAATTCTCCGGCATTGGCGTTGAGCGACCCATCCTTATTCATGATGTTGATAAACGGCAGACTGTGGCGCTGCCCCATCTCAAAGTCGTTGGGGTCGTGAGCCGGAGTGACTTTGACGCAGCCGGTGCCAAAGCTGGAATCGACGGATTCATCGGCGATGATCGGAATTTCGCGCCCAACGATCGGCAGCGTCAGGGTTTTGCCAATCAGATGGCGATAGCGATCGTCATTCGGATTTACTGCCACTGCCGTATCGCCCAGCATCGTTTCGGGTCGAGTCGTCGCCACTTCCACAGCTCCAGAGCCGTCGGTCAACGGATAGCGGAAGTGCCACAGATGACCGTTGACTTCTTGATTTTCGACTTCTAGATCAGACACTGCCGACTGGCTGGCAGGACACCAGTTGACCAGATATTTGCCCCGGTAGATCAAGTCTTCTGCAAACAGCCGGTTGAATGCAGTTATCACGGCTCTCGACAAGCCTTCATCCATTGTGAAGCGCTCGCGCGACCAGTCTACCGACACCCCCAACCGCCGCAGTTGCCCGACGATCGTACCGCCTGACGATTCTTTCCACTGCCACGCCCGCTGCAAATAAGCCTCGCGATCGATTTCCAGCCGCGTTTTGCCCTGCGCTTGCAGCTCTTTGTCCAAGATAGTGCTGACGGCAATGCTGGCGTGATCGGTGCCCGGTAGCCACAGCGTATTGCGTCCCAGCATCCGGTGATAGCGCACGAGCGTATCGATCAGCGTTTCTTCAAAGGCATGCCCCATGTGCAGGCTGCCCGTGACGTTGGGCGGCGGAATCACCACGCAGTAAGGTTCGCCCTGGGCATCAGGGTTGGCTGTGAAGACCTGATGTTCCTCCCAGTGCTTTTGCCATTTGGCTTCAGCAGTGGCAGGGTCGTACTGGCTGGCGAGAGTCGGAATGGAGGCTGTCATGCGGCGAGGATGGCAGGGGGTCTCTAAAATTCTGCCACAGCAGAGGCGGCGATCGGGGACTGTTCGCCAATAGCCGCCCTGACGCTATTTTTCAATTGACAGCCATCAGCTCACAATTGCGTCACCATTGCGTCACCATTGCGGGGTCATTCGCTCGACTGCATTGCCGAACGCGGATGGCTGATGACAGTAACAGCGTCATCTAGCGCATCTCCTGTCTGGTACAGGTAGTCAATTGCGTCAGCGTCGTTCAGCGCGTGAGCACGCAAAAACAAAGCGCTCCAGCGGGCGATCGTCTCAATGCTCTGGGTTTGCTTAAGCGTCGGGCTGCTGGCATCAGGCACAGCACCCAGAGGATTGTTGCAGTCTGTGATGCCATAGTGATTTGCCCCTTCAACGGTGATCAGCGCCTTGGGAGTATCTTGAATTCGTACATAGGTGTTGTTTGCTTCTTCTGGTGTGGCGATGCCATCCCGGCTGCCCTGCACCAGCGCCACTGGAATGCCCGCATTGTTTGTCATGCGGTATTCTCCAACAGTCGGGTCATAGGTATTCACACCATAGAAGATGCCAGCGACCAGGGCATTCGGTCGCGCAAACTCGCCTGTGCAGAATGGAAATGCACAGACATTCGCAATCGCATTCAAACCAACCGCGCCGCCGTGAGAATGCCCCAGTAACACCAGCTTTTGGGTGTCAATTCTGCCTGCGATCGGCGACTGTGGATTCGTATTTTCGGTTGTCATCTGCGTCAAAACCGCGTTGACCTGAGAGACTTCCGCGAGTTCTCCGGTGCTGCCATCGGGCAGCGATCGTTCATGCGAGGGCACAACCACCACAAACCCGTACTGCGCCACGGCTCTGGCAAAACGAGAATAGTAATTTCGACTGACTAGCGCTCCGGGCAGCAAGAGTGCGATCGGCAGTGCCTCAACGTCCGTACGGTTAGATGAGACGGGAAAGTAGATGTCTGCGGGGTCACGGTCGGCAATTGTGATGCTGTATTGGTCAACCTGTGTGAATTGCGGAGCGATCGAGGATGGAACTGCATTCAATGGCGCTGTCGGTGTCTCTGGGATGTTTTGAGCGAACGCCGCTGGCAGGAGCGATCGATCGGTTGAGTTGCTAAAAAGAGCAGCAGCGACGAAAACGCCCACGCTGGCAGCAACGATTGAAACGGCTGGTGTCAGATTCGGCATCGCCTGAGAAGCTCTACAGGAAGAATTTTACTGCCATCAAACGCTGAGGAAAAGTCAGTCGATAAGAGCGCTGCCCAAATACCAGAAACTCCGAGCGGTTTTCCCTAGATCAGCGATGTGTCAGGCAAGGTCAACGCTAAGCGAAGGCTCAAGAACTGGCGTTCTGGTTTCTGCGCCGTCGGTTTGAAGAGCGGCTTGCTGAATTGCGGCTTGAACGAATCCTTTGAACAGCGGATGCGGCTTGCTGGGACGAGACTGAAATTCTGGGTGAAACTGAGTTGCAATAAAAAACGGGTGATGGGAAAGCTCGATAATCTCGACCAACCGCCCGTCTGGTGAAGTGCCGCTAACCGCATATCCTGTTTCCAGGAAAAGATTGCGGTAGGCGTTGTTAAACTCATAGCGATGGCGGTGCCGCTCATACACCACTTCTTCCTGGTAGAGTCGGTCTGTCAAGGTATTGGAGAGGATGCGGCAGGGATAAAGCCCCAGACGCATGGTGCCTCCCAAATCCACAACGTCTTGCTGCTCTGGCAGCAGATTGATCACCGGATTCGTGGTGTCTGGGTCAAACTCAACGCTGTTGCTGTTGTCGAGTCGAGCGATATGTCTTGCCCACTCTATGACTGAGCACTGCATCCCCAGACACAAGCCCAGAAAAGGAATTTGCTGCTCACGGGCGTACTGAATCGCGGTGATTTTGCCGTCAATGCCGCGAGAGCCAAAGCCACCGGGCACGATGATGCCGTTTATGCCCTCTAGAATGGTGCTGACATTGTGATGCTCAAGATCTTCTGAGCTGATCCAGCGAATGTGAAGGTCACCGCTGTGAGCGATCGCCGCATGTCGTAGTGCTTCTACCACAGATAAGTAGGCATCGCTCAGACGCACATACTTGCCCACGATCGCAATTTCGACAGGGTGGCTGGGGCGATATAGGCGATCGACCAGCGTTTGCCACTGACTGAGGTTGGGGGGGCGCTGGGGCAGTTGCAGCAGCTCTAGCGCCTGATGCGCCAACCCCTCTTGCTCTAGCTTCAGCGGCACTTCATAGATGCTGGCAGCATCTTGAGCGGTGATCACGCACTCAACGGGCACATCACAGAACTCAGAAAGCTTGTCTTTGAGACTCGGCGGAATCGATCGATCGCAGCGGCAGATCAAGATATCAGGCTGAATGCCGATCGACCGTAGTTCTTTGACCGAATGCTGCGTCGGCTTGGTTTTCATCTCGCCTGCTGCCGAGATCCAGGGCACCAGCGTCACATGCATGTAAAGCACGTTTTGCCGTCCGACTTCTTTGCGGAACTGGCGAATTGCTTCTAAGAAGGGCAGCGACTCGATATCGCCGACCGTTCCGCCAATTTCTGTAATCACCACATCAGGATTAGTGTTGCGTGCCACGCGCAGCACCCGCTCTTTGATTTCGTTGGTGATGTGGGGAATCACCTGCACCGTGCCGCCATTGTAGTCGCCGCGTCGCTCTTTGTTGAGCACTGCCTGATAAATCGAGCCAGTGGTGACGCTGTTGAGGCGAGACATTGAAGTGTCGGTGAAGCGTTCGTAGTGCCCCAGGTCTAAATCAGTTTCTGCACCGTCTTCAGTGACAAACACTTCCCCATGCTGAAAGGGACTCATCGTGCCGGGGTCAACGTTGATGTAGGGGTCGAGTTTGAGAATCGAAACCGAATATTCCCGCGATTTCAGCAAGCGTCCTAAGCTCGCAGCAACAATTCCTTTGCCGATGCTAGAGACAACCCCACCCGTGACGAAGACAAATTTAGTCATACCAAACCGTCAGTCGATCGACCCGACCACCTGATTCTCAACCCATCCATTGTGGCACAGCCAGGGAAACTCGGAATTAGCGATTGAGGTAAACGATCGCGTTGAGCAATCTTGCTCAATGGGCTGGGGCTAACGCTGGCTGTTGACTCGGTGCTGCTGCCCTGGTTTGTCCAATTGGGATTTGAATCAGAAAAACCGTTCCCTGTCCTGGTGCTGAATCGCACGCTAACGAGCCACTGTGTTTTTCTTCCACGATCTGCCGACTGATCGATAGCCCCAGTCCTGTGCCTTTGCCAACTGGCTTGGTGGTGAAGAAGGGGTTAAATAACTGTTTTTGCACGGCTTCAGAAATGCCTGGTCCGGTGTCGGCAATTTTAATCTGGACGCAATTGATCTTGTTGGAGCATTGTTTTTCAGCAGGCAGCAACTTGTCAGCAGGCAGCAGCGCCGTGCTAATCGAAATACAAGCAGGGTTGGACTGGGCAGTGTCTTCAGACTGTCGATGCTCTTCGATCGCGTCGATCGCATTGCTCAAGATATTCATAAATACCTGATTGAGCTGTCCGGCGTAGCACTCGACCAGCGGAATCTGCCCATAGTCTTTTTGCACCACGATGCCAGCGTGCCCACCCGTTGGTTTGAGGCGATAGTGCAGAATTAGCAGCGTACTGTCGATGCCTTCATGAATGTTGACTGGCTTCATTTCTGCTTCGTCAAGCCGGGAGAAATTTCGCAGCGACAGCACAAGCTGCCGAATTCGGTTCGCTCCCAACTGCATCGACGCGAGCGTTTTGGGAAAGTCTTGCTGAATAAACGCCAGGTCGCGTGATTCGATCGCCTCGACGATCGCCGGGGCTGGTTGAACGTAAAACTGCTGGTAGAGGTTCAACAGATGCAGCAGGTCTTGAGTGTACTCCTCAGCATGTTTGAGATTGCCGTGAATAAAGTTGACAGGATTGTTGATTTCATGAGCAATTCCTGCCACTAATTGACCGAGACTCGACATTTTCTCGGTCTGGACAAGCTGCGCCTGAGTCTGCTGAAGTTTGAGCAGGGCTTGCGCTAAGTCACGATTGGCTGCTTCTAGCTGAGCCGGACTGGGAAGCGCCAGCAGCACCGGCAAGAGTGAAATCAGCTCCAGAGCGGTATAAACCGAAATGCCTGCCGTCATCGCCTTGAGCACGCCAGCCAACCAATAGGTCGGATGCCACAGCGTCCAGATGTCCATTAAGTGCCCAGCACCACAGGAAACGATGAAACCGCCAAACAGCAAAAACACCCAGTTAAACGGAATATCCTGTCGTTTGGCAACAAAGCAAATGAGCAGAACCGGGATGGAAAAATAGGCGAGGGCGATCGCCCCATCTCCGACAAGATGCAGCCACACCAGCTCAGGTTTCCAGAGATAACAGTGCCCGTGAGGAATGAACCCTTGCGAACTCATCAGTGTCTTTAGCCAGTCCATTTCGCCATCCATCCTGTAGAAATCAATGAGGCAATGTCATTGAGCGTGTGACTCATAACAGCAGTTTGCCCTGATGCCCACTGATTCAAACCTACGGCTGTGGCAGACACATTGGGAGACACATTGAGATTTGATGCGACACAACCTTTCACTTTTAGCCAACAGCCAGTAGCCAACAGCCAGTAGCCAACCGCTCATCGTGAATCGCCATTCGATCGCCAGCGGTATTTGCCCAGATTGATTCTGTCGTTTGCGGCAAACTGAATGCCTTCTTGCTCCAGCAACGATCGCTGCAAATGGTCGTTGCCCTGTCGCCAGGGAGACTCAGAAATTTCACCCTTTGCATTGATCACCCGCTGCCAGGGGATATCTGAGTGCAGCGGGACGCGGTAGAGCGCATAGCCTACCAGGCGCGCTTGACCGGGTAAATCTGCCAATTCCGCGACCTGACCATAGGTAGCGACTTGCCCCACCGGGATCTGACGGACGATCGCATAGATGCGCTCATAGCTGGACATAGACGAAAGCAAGGGATGAGGATGCAAGGGATGAAGAACGTCATTCATCCCTCATCTTTCTACCACGGCTTAGCGGTTGCAGCCGTTCGGTGAGCCGTGCGACAGCGGCAGTGAGGCGAGCCGGATCGACGGGTTTGGGCAGATGCAGTTGAAAGCCAGCCGCCAGCGCTTGGTGACGGTCTTCATCGCGGGCATAGGCTGTGAGGGCAATGGCGGCGATCGGCTGACCCCACTTTGGCTCTAGCGATCGAATGGTGCGAAGCAGCATATAGCCATCGGCTCCTGGCATCCCAATATCGCTCACCAGCACGTCGGGTCTACCTTGCCTGATGGCGCTCAGGGCTTGGCTGGCAGAAGGAACGGCTGTAACAGCAGCGCCAGCTTCTTGTAGCACAAAGGTCACAAACTCGCGGGTGTCTGTTTCGTCATCGACAATCAGAATTTGCAATCCCTGAAGCGGCATTGCTGCGGGCGGCTGTGCCTCAATCAGCCACCCGCTGTCTGACAGGCGGGAATGGCTGACAGCAGAAGACAAAGGTTTATGGGTTGTGTCAATGGCTCTCAACAGCGGCAATCTCACAACAAACGTTGCACCCTGTCCGACTCCGGGGCTGTCTGCGTGAACCGTGCCGCCGTGCAGTTCCACCAGATGGCGCACGATCGCCAACCCTAATCCCAAGCCGCCGTGCGCGCGGGTAATCGAAGCATCAGACTGACGAAAGGACTCAAAAACGTGCGGCAAAAATTCCTGACTGATGCCTTTGCCGGTATCAGCGACTGTAATTTCGGCAAAGCCAGAGCCTGCCTCCAGTTCCACCTGATTTAAGTGAATTTTTACTCGTCCCCCTGCGGGCGTGAACTTGATGGCGTTGGACAGCAAGTTCCAAACAATCTGCTGGAGCCGACTTGCATCACCTGACACCAAACCAATGGTTGGATTGGCAATCAGCTCCACGTCAATGTTTTTTGCAATTGCCGCCAGCCGCATCGTTTCGATCGCGGCTTCGATGACGCTGACTAAACTCACGGGAGCGGTGTTCAGCAACAGTTTGCCGCGAATGATCCGCGATACGTCGAGCAGATCTTCGATGAGCTGCGTTTGCAGAGTGGCATTGCGTTCGATCGTCTCCAAGGCGCGGGCAGTGGTTGCTGCATCGTACTGTCGAGTCCGCAGTAGCTTTGACCAGCCCAGAATTGCATTCAGCGGCGATCGCAGTTCGTGAGAGAGCACCGCCAAAAACTCGTCTTTCAGGCGATTTGCCTGCTCTAGGGCGTCTGCCTGCTGTCGCAGTTGTGCTTCACTGGCGCGCAGGGCGTGCTCAGCCTGCTTGGATGTCGTGAGATCGTGGCTGATCACCAGAACCGATTGCACCGTGCCCTCGCGATCGAACTCTGGCACCAGGCTAGCCTGAAAATAGCGAGTGCCGCTGGGCGAAGGAAACTCAAACTCTTGCAGATCGCGTTTGCCAGCAGCAAACACCCGCCGCAGGCTTTCATCCCAGACGTTGACCAGCTCAGACGGGAATCCCAGCTCGCCGTTGGTTTTGCCGATGAAATATTCGGGGGGATGCCCCGTCACCTGAGTGACTGCTGGATTGACATAGAGGTTTCGCAGACTGCGATCGAAGCGCGCAATGATGTCAGGTGAATTTTCCACCAGCGCCCGAAACTCTTGCTCACGTCGGTAAAGTTCGGCTTCTGCCCGCTGCCGCGCCGCTCGATCTTTGGTTTCTTGTAAGGCACGGCTCACGCAGGCAGCCAGACGATCGAGCCGCTGCTTGACCACATAATCGGTCGCACCGCGTTTGAGCGTTTCGATCGCCACTTCCTCGCCTAACGTCGCAGTGACAAAGATAAACGGCACGTCAGGACAGGTCGATCGAGCAATTTCTAGTGCCGAAAACCCATCAAAGGTGGGCAGTGAGTAATCAGAAAGAATCAGGTCAAAGCGATCGGTCACTAATGCTGCGACAAACTCAGTTCGCGTTCCTACTCGCATCAGCGTGCAGTCAAGCCCGCTTTCGCTGAGATTCATTTGAATCAGCTCTGCATCCAGCAAACTGTCTTCAAGCAAGAGGAACCGCAGTTCTGTCATCGTTTCCAAACCTTACCACTGAACTTGTGGATACTGACTCACGGATCCGAGTTACTCGCTGATGCGTGCCGGTGGCATTGAGCCAGGCGGTGGTTCGTTAATGACTGCCCAAAAGAGTCCCACCTGCCGAACCGCTTGCACAAACTCACTGAAGTCGATCGGCTTCACTACATATGCATTTACGCCCAACTCGTAGCACCGCGTCAAATCTGGCTCCTCTCGCGAAGACGTGAGCACAACGACGGGTACAATTCGCATCGTGGCATCAGACTTGAGCTGCGCCAGCACTTCTAGCCCGTCTACTTTGGGTAGCTTGAGGTCAAGCAAGACAACAACGGGATTGCCCTCCATGCGGAGCCGAAACAAGCCGCGTCGATATAAATAATCTAACGCTTCCTCACCGTCTCGCACGACCACAACTTCATTGCCGAGATTTCCTTCAGCCAGCGATGTCAGAATGAGTTCGACATCGTGGGGGCTGTCTTCGACTAACAGAATGCGCTTTAACTCCATTAATTTCTCTGGGTGATAACAAAACTTGCCGCTTGCAGCCAGAAGCTGAGGCTCAAAACAGAAGGTTTGGTGAACAAGGTCAGGACGCAGGCGAATCTGCGCCTCGCTGAAGCGGCGACCTGGGCAGCGCAAAGTAAAACGTGGAGCCGCGATCGAGCACGCTTTCTGCCCAGACTCGCCCGCCATGCCGATGCACAATGCGCTGCACGTTTGCCAGCCCTACCCCAGTTCCTTCAAACCGGGGGTCACTGTGCAGCCGCTGAAACACGCCAAACAGTTTATGAGCATATCGCATGTCAAATCCAATGCCGTTATCTTGCACGAAAAAGATGGTTTCATCGGGGTCGCTGCGGCTGTCGATCGCAATTTCGGCAACAGAACGGGTTTTGGTGTATTTCAAAGCGTTTTCTACGAGATTTCGCAGCACCAATCGCAGCATTGCAGGATCGCCCTGCACCGAAGGCAACGCAGCAACCTGCCAGTGAATCGTGCGGTGACTCGTCTCAGCCTCAAGGTCATGCTGCACTTCACGCACAAGCTGCTCCATGCTCACAGTGGTGTAGCGCATTTCAGTCCGCCCCATGCGAGAAAACGCCAGCAGGTCATCAATGAGTTCGCCAGCTTGCTTTGCCGTTTCGGCGATCGTTTGCAGATAGCGGTGGCTGGTTTCATCGACACACTGAGTTGCAGTCACGCGCTTTCGCAGCAGATCGACAAATCCGGCAATGTGGCGCAGGGGTGCCCGCAAATCGTGCGAAACCGAGTAGGAAAACGATTCTAGCTCTTTGTTGGCAGCTTCAAGTTGGGCGGTGCGCTGCTGCACCCGCGCTTCCAGCGTTTCGTTGAGCTTACGGACTTCGGCTTCCATCCGCACCCGCTCAGTGATGTCGAGAAAGATACCAATGCAGCCTCTGGGCTTGCCCTGGTCGTCAAACAGCGGCGCAGCGTATTCCAGCAGTCTGACGACTCTGCCATTGTCGTGAACCACATCGACTTCTACATCTGTGACTTCTACGCCGTGAGCCGCAGCATACTGCATGGGTAGCTCTCCGGGAGACAGCTCGCGCCCATACTGGTAGACCTTAAAGTTCGCAGGTCTTTCGGCATCTGGGGCGCTGAGCGAAGCATTTGCCTGTGTATCAATTCCGAGCTGTTTGGCAAACTGGGGATTAACGCGAATCTGCTGACACTGCGGGTCGTCAGCAATGCCCACGCCAACAGGAATCACTTCCAGCAGTGTTTCTAGCTCTTTAATTCGATGGTCGAGAAACTGGTTGAGCCGAAGAATTTCGTCTTCAGTGCGTTTGCGATGGGTAATATCGTGGGCAACTGCGTAGATCAACCCTTCTTCAGACACCGCAGAGCAAGCCCAATCCAGCCAGCGGTAGGAGCCATCCCGGCAGCGATAGCGATTCTCAAAGTGAAAGGTCGGAATATTCGCAGCCAGTTTTTCAACTTCAGCGGTCGTGCGGGCGCGATCGTCGGGGTGAATCAAATTGAAGAAAGGAATTTCCAGAAGCTCTCGCTGCGTGTAGCCGAGAATTCTCTCAAACGCAGGATTGATGCGCTTAAAGTAGCCGTCAAACCCGGCGATGCACAGCATATCCAGCGACAGCGTAAAAAATCGATCGCGCTCGGCTTCTGCCCGCTTGCGATCGGAGAGATCCAAAATAAACGCGACCGATTCTTCGCGATTTTTGCCCAACAGCACGTAACCGATCATCACCCAGATGCGCGTGCCATCTTTGCGAATGTACTCCTTCTCGTAAGGGGTACACGCGCCTCGCGCCTGCGCCTCGGCAATGCGATCGGCATCAAGCGGCAGATACTCAGGTGGGGTAATGGCATCCCAGCGAATCTGCCCCGCCGCTAACTCGGCTTGCGAATAGCCAATGATGTTGAGCAGCGCTGTGTTGGCAAAATTGATGCCGCCATAGACATCGCCGTAGAGAATTCCAATCAGATTGGACTCAACAAACAGCCGCAGTTTCGCCTCGCTCTGGCGCAGTTCGGCTTCTGCCTGCTGGCGTTCTGTTTCCAGGTGTTGGCGTTTGAGATGCGTGCGATTCAAGAGACGAGCGGTCTGCCATATCATGACAACAAACATGCTGACTAGCAGCACTGCCATCAGCGTCATGCCAAAGGCAAAATCATACTGATTGGTTTCATAGCCGAAGAGAATGAGCCGTCCGATGACCAGCGGCAAGCCGATCGCGGGCAGCAGCAGCCGACGCGCCACCAGGCTGCCGTCTAAATCGCTGCTCAGGGTCAACATTAGCCCGCGATCGGGGTGCAGTAACAAGATGCCGATCCCCAGCGCTACAAACGTCAGCGCTGTGTGCAGCGCCATCGACGTGGTGTAACTGCTCAATTGGTAAAAGGGCTTGACATCGTATGCATATCCAACAAGAGCTTGAAAGGCTACCAATGTAGCAACCAACGCCAGCGACTGCGTCATCCAACTGCGGACACCTCTGAGGTTCAACAGCAGTGCACTGCCTACCAGCAAAAAATTGACTGCCGTGTTGATCCCCATCCGTCCGGGGTACGAGGTTTCCACAGGCTCCACATCCACAAAAAACAATTCGTCGATGCCCAAATTCCAGCCCAGCAGATACTGGGTGAGGGTAAGCAGTCCGATCAGAGCGGCGATCGCCGCGGTGACTTGAGCAACCGGCTGTCTCCATCGGGTTTTGCCTTGCGCCTGCAACAGACACGAGATGCCACAGCAAAGAAAGCCGATCGCGGTGTTGGCTTTCATCGCTGCGGGTTGACCAGGCAAGCCACTTTTGAGCACAGCAATGTCGAATTGCCAGCCGATCAGGGTGAGGCATCCCACACTGATGACAATGAGACTCGCAGCTTGCGAAACGCGTTTGGTATTCCAATTCGGCACTAGCGGTCTGCTCAACCCCAAACCCATGCGATGTCTGTCCTGAAGCGCGTTCTCAACTTAGTGTTACCCTGGTCAACCACCTATAATCGCCACGACCGCGACAAGATTTGTTCACGATTCATCAGAGACTAGTCGCCACTCGCTGTTAGCGACCAACGGGTAGTTGCAACCACTAATTCAGTATCAGGATGTACCTTAGGGTAGACAGCAGTGTTAGTACATTCTCCTTAAGAGGGATTTGTGCCCGATGTGCAAGCACCATTTGGTTCAGCGATCATTGGTTCAGCGATCATTGGTTCAGCGATCGTTGGTTCAGCGATCATTGGTTGAAGGCAGTCAGCATTTGCTTGAGCCAGATGTCAGCGCTGGCGTGCAGATAGCATGGGTCAGGGGTGAGTGCGACCGCACGGTTATAGGAGTCGATCGCTAAACCGTATGCTCCCATCTCTACCAGCAGCAGCCCCCGGTTAAACCACGCTTGATGGTAGGTCGGGCTGAGAGCAACGGCTCGGTCATAGCAGACAAGAGCTTCAGCTCGTCGATTCAGGGCGCTCAGGGCATTGCCCCGATAGTTCCAGGTGCGCCAGTCGTTGGGGCTGACCGCTAAAGCCTGGTTAAAGGCGACGATCGCCTCTTGATATTGCCCATTCGCACAGAGCACGCAGCCCTGCGCCTGCCACTCTGCCAATGTCTGGAAGGGTTGGTCCATTAAAGTCATCTGCCGGTCGATCCTGATGAGTGCTTAGTAAACCTCGCCACAGCGCGCTTGCAGGTCAGCTTCTGGTAAGCCGAAGTTTTGCTGCCGACACAGCAGGACTTGAGCCGCCCGCTGCTGGGCAAAAATGCGATGGGCAAACCAACCGATCGGAGTGCCACCAATCACGCCCAGCATGATGCCAATCAACAAGCTAGAAACCAGGTTTTTGCGGGTAATTCGATTTTCTCGACGTTCGGGTGCAACAGATTCTCGCATGTCATACAACTCCAACAGCTCTCTTTGAGTAGAGCAAACCGTCGCGAAAGCTGACATCTTCCAGACTGCGGAGTTTTAATGCTTTTCTGTCCTTTTCGTTACTGCCGGTTCTGAGGCTTAAGACGAAATTTTCAGCTTCAGTGTATCTGACTCGACTGCACGACTGGCATCTGCGGGAACTTCAATGACAAACTCTGCGCCCTGTCCAGGTGACGACTGGCAAGTGAGCTGTCCCTGATGTTTTTCAACTACGATTTCATAGCTAACAGCCAGCCCCAACCCTTTGCCTTCTCCCACGGGTTTCGTTGTAAAAAACGGATCAAACAAACGTGATTGTGCTGCTTCTGTAATGCCAGGACCATTGTCCTTAATGCGGATTTGCACATTATTTTCAGCAGTGAGCGCTGTGGTAATCCAGATTGTAGGCTGATAGTTTTCTGCGTCGGAGGGTTGAGTTTCTTGAAAGGGGTGGGTTTCAACCTGCTCTAGCGCTTCGATCGCGTTGGTAAGCAGATTTAAAAACACCTGATTGAGCTGACTGGCATAACAAACGATCGAGGGAATTCTTCCATAATTTTTGACAATGTTGATGGAAGGATTGCGCTGTTGAAGTCGATGCTCCAGCAGCAGCAGGGTACTATCAATTCCTTGATGAATGTCAACACACTTAATTGCTGCTTCATCAAGTCGAGAAAAAATCCTCAGCGCCAGTATAATGGTGCGAATGCGCTCGACTCCAACTTGAATCGAATTGAGCAACTTGGGCAAGTCTAAACTCAAAAAATCTAAATCAACGGCTGCAACGGCTGCCCGAATTGCTGGTGTCGGGTTTGGGTATTCCTGCTGATACTGATTGATCAAATACAGCATTGCTTGAATATAGCTGCGAGCAGGCGCAAGATTACCCGCAATAAAGCTAATTGGGTTGTTAATTTCATGAGCAATGCCTGCAACCATCTGCCCCAATGCAATCATTTTTTCTTTCTGGACAAGCTGCGCCTGAGCAGTCTTGAGGTCGGTCAAAGCCTGCTGTAGCTCTTTGTTGCGGTCTTGAAGCTGAGTTTGCAGACGCTTAATCGTGAGCTGATTTTGAATTCGGGCTAGCACTTCTTCGAGATAAAAGGGTTTTGTAATGTAGTCAGCAGCTCCCGCTTGAAATGCTTTCACTTTATCCATTGCATCATCTAAAGCACTCAAAAAGATGATAGGAATAGCGCTAGTGCGAGGATTTTTCTTAATCTGTTCGCAAACCTCATAGCCACTCATCTCTGGCATGTTAATGTCTAAAAGAATCAGATCGGGCAGTGTGGTTTGTATTGCGACAAGTGCCATTTGACCATTGAGCGCTTTACGGACGTTATATCCCTGCTCGATCAGCATTTTTGATAAGAGGCGAATATTATTTGGCGTATCGTCAACAACAAGAATATCAGCCTTGAGGTGATGAATTGAATTGTTAGACATGGTTTATTCGAGCGATTGATCAGCAGCCACAATTAAACTTAAGCGAGAATAACTGATCTCCGAGGAAGAACGGCTTCGCATCGACGATTCATTTACGACAGTGAGCGCCCAAACAACCAGTTATTGATCAACATCTGCTTGCGTTGTTCACGCTCATTTCAAATGATTGGGATTGTTAGAAGAAACGATCGCCCGCAGCACCATTTTCTGTACTGAAACACGCCTTTTTGCTGCCCAGCAGTCTGATTCGATCGAGATTAACTCAACTAATGGGCAATCCAAATGCTTCACGAGCAGGAATTTTGCTGAAGCGGCTGCGTCAATGCGAGAATTTGCTCAAATCGATAGTCACAGACAGACTCAGCCAGGGCATCGGCGAGTGCAGCGTACTCTTCGGGGATCTGCTCAGTCAGCTTCAGGATCTGCAAGTCGTTTCCCTCGGAAGCTGCGTGATGGAGCTGCTCGACCCAAGCAATCGACATGCGAGCCAGATAGTCAGCCAGCAAAGTTTGAGCATCGGTTTGGCGATTTAGCTGGGTCGAGGGTGAAGATGAACTGCGTTCTTCATAGAGATATTGCACTCCCAAATATTGACTCAGTTTTTCTAAAAGTTCCTCTCGTTGAAACGGTTTTCGCACAAAGTCATTGCATCCGGCTGATAATATAGCTCGTCGCTGCTCTTCAAAAGCGCTGGCGGTTAAAGCAATAATAATCGTCGCTTGTGCTGGCGATGATGCTCTAATTTGCTTGGTCGCCTCATAGCCATCCATCACTGGCATCTGCATATCCATCCAAATCAAATCCGGCTGCCAGCTCTGCCACAGCTCCAGGGCTTCCTGACCGTTTGTTGCTTCTCGCACCTCAAATCCTAACGGTTTCAGAATGTGGGTCATCAGCAGACGATTCGTCAGGCTATCCTCAGCAACCAAAATGCGGTAAGTCCGTTCGCTGGGAGCCAGTCGCACTACGTTTCTGCGATCGGATAGCCGCGAGGCGCTTTGAGCTGCTTGCGCTGGGTAAACCTGAATTGCAAATGCAAATTTAGATCCGTGACCCAACACACTTTCAATGGTGATTTCTCCACCCATCAACTGCACAAATTTCTGGCTGATAGGCAATCCCAAGCCAGTGCCTTCACCGGATGTAAAACCGGTGCGAGTCTGCCCAAAGGCAGCAAACACCTGCTCAATCTCTTCAGGGGCGATTCCTGGTCCCGTATCTTCAACTTCAAACATCAGACAGAGCGCTGGATGAGCGGCAAGGGAAAGCTGTTTCTCGCGTCGCACTCTCAGCGTCACGCTGCCTTTTTCTGTGAATTTAATGGCATTGCCCAGTAGATTAATCAAAACCTGACGGAGCTTGCTTTCGTCGGTTCTGACATACTGCGGCACTTCAAAAGTGCGATCGAAAATCAACCGGATGCCCTTCGATCGCGCTTTGAGCTGCAACAGTTCTTCGAGCTTGTCGAGCAGGCTGTAAAGGTCAAAATCGTTTTCATTGAGTGCAGAGCGTCCCGCCTCAATTTTCGACATCTCCAGAATGTCATTAATCAAGCCCAGCAGATGTTCGCCGCTGCGGTTGATGATGTTGGTGTACTGCTGGTGCTCTTGAGAAAGTGACCGATCGCGATGCAGAAGCTGAGTGAAGCCCAGAATCGCATTCAGCGGGGTTCGCAGCTCGTGACTCATGTTTGCCAAAAACTCGCTCTTGGCTCGGTTCGCGGCATCAGCCACTTCTTTCGCTATTTTGAGCGCCTGCGCTTGCTGTCGAGTTTGAGCAAACAGTTCTGCCTGCTGTACTGCGACACCAAGCTGTGTGCCGATTTGAGTTACAATCCGAATTTCGGCTTCCTGCCAGTGGCGCGGTTTGGAATTCTGATACACTGCCAACAGTCCCCAAAGCTGACTGCCCAAAAAGATAGGAACGATGATGTAGGCGCGCGCCTGCACGTCCTCCAATAATTCCAAATAGCAGTCATCAAACCCAGCTGTGTAGATGTCAGGAACGCAGTGATAATCAATCTTTTGCCGGTAGATGCCGCCCTGGGTTTCTTGCAGGTAGGTGTCTATGGTTTGAATGGCACAGCCGGGCTGATTAATTGCCGCCTGAGTGAGATTGGGGTCTTGAGGACGCTGCACCAATTCTTTCCAGCCTGCGGCGACTGATTCAGCCACAAACTCTCCGCTCCAATCGGGCTGAAACCGATAGACCAGCACTCGATCGCAGGTGAGAATTTGACGGAGTTCCTCTGTGGTTGTTTTAAAGATGGCTTCAATATCCAGCGTTTGCCGCATCCGCTGAATGACTCTGGCGAGTGTCTGCTCTCGCTCTGCCATCTGCCGCAGCATCCGTTCGGTTTGCTTGCGCTGTGTGATATCGCGGACGATCGTTAAAACTTCGTTTTCTCCAGTCACCACAATTCGCACTTCTTCATCCTGGGGTTGACCATTTACCACAATCTGCTGTTCATAAACCTGCATTTCCCTGGTTTGTAGCGCTCGCTGAATGCAGTGCAGCCGACGCTTCGCCAGTTCAGGCGGCAATGTGTCATAAATGCTGCTGCCGGGCTGTAGCTTGGCAGAGCTGTGCACGATGAGTCGATCGCTGCTGACAATATCCAGGTAGGTGCCGTCGCCATTGATTCGCAGCAGCAGGTCGGGAATTGCCATCACCAACGCTCGATTTGTGGCTTCGCTCTGACGCAGCGCTACTTCTGCCTGCTTGCGATCGATGCCAACGGCAATTGCGCTCGCAACCGATGCCATTTCATCAAGCGTCGTCTGAGGTAGCGGAGAGCAGGCGAAAACTGCCATCACGCCGATCAGCCGATTTTCAATCGTCAGCGGATAGCCAGCAAAGGCAACCATGCCCTCGCGCTTCGCCCATTCCTGATCGCCAATGCGAGAGTCGCCAATTACCTGATTGGTAATGTGGGGCTGACGGGTTTGAGCAATCCAACCAATCTTGAACTGACCCACAGCAATGCGGCTGTGAGCACCGTTGAGATGCGTATACAGTCCGGCGCTAGCTTGCAGCTCTAGCATTTGCTCAGCCTCGTTCAGCGTCCAGATCCGGGCAAACGCGGCATCAAGATGCTGGTGTAGAGCAATTGCACACCGTTCCAGCATTTTTGGTAAAGCGGCTTCCTCGGTCAGGACGGCAGCAATATCCGCTCTGAGTGCGGCAAGCTTCATTTGCTGTGACTGCCCCGCTGCAACTTGCTTTTGCTCGGTAATGTCACTCAGGGTGCAAACCACGCGCGCTACCCGGTTGTCGTCAGCAAGCTGCGGGTCGGCGTTGACCAGCAGCCACTGCTGTGGCTGTTGCTCAGAAGCTTGCCTGCCCAGCACCACATTGCGAACTGGCTGGCGCTGGTCGATCGCCTGCTGCACAGGCAGTTCTATCGGCTGCAACACCGTGCCGTCTTCGCGCATCCAGACCACTCCTGCGCCAAACACCAATTGGACAGTATCGGTTTGAGGCAGATGCAACAGTTCGATCGCGGCTTGATTGCTGATGAGAATCTCTGCTTTGGCGTTGAGGAGCAGCACACCGACCTGGAGATCGCGAATCAGCGTTCGGAACTGTTTTTCGCTTTCCTGGAGCGCCTGCTGGCGCACCACCTGTGCCATGAGCTGGCGATCGAAGAGCGCGGTCAGCAGGGTCAAGCTCAAAATAAACAGGGTGGCGACGGCAACCCCGACTGCCAGCAGCGATGGATCGAGCGCGTGGGGCAATGTTGCTGCCAATGATGCTTCTGGAATGAAGTGAGTCGCTGTCATGCCGGTGTAGTGCATACCGCTAACGGCAATTCCCATCACCAGCGCGCTGAGCAGTTTTTGCCCGCTCAGTCCTTTTGTCGGCTGCTTTTGCACGCGGAATGCCAACCAAAGTGCCGCAAGAGAGGCAGCAATGGCGATCGCCACTGAAAGACCGACGAGCCGAACATCATACTCTATTCTGGCGGGTAGCCGCATGGCTGCCATGCCCGTATAGTGCATTGAGGCGATCGCCGCCCCCATGCAAACGCCGCCTCCCAGCCATAGCCACAAGCTGGAAGCGGGGCGGCTCAGCAGCCACATGGCAATCCCAGAAGCAACAATGGCGTACAGCAGTGAGAGCTGGGTGAGCAAGAGATCGTAGCTGACCGACAGAGGCAGATACAGGGCAAGCATGGCAATGAAGTGCATCGACCAGATACCCATGCCCATTGATGCAGCGCCGCCCAAGAGCCAGAACCAGCGAATCTGTTTTGACGCAGGGCGCACACGCCCAGCCAGATCAAGGGCAGCATAGGAGGCAAGGATGGCGATTAAAAAGGAGAGTGCAACCAGGTTGGCATCATAAGTGCCAGTTAAATCATGATCCATATCTTTATTAAGATTGCCTTTCTAGAACTGAACCACTGCTCAAAACGGTATGACTCCAGGTCTACCAGCGCTGCAATAACCCCTAGAGCGCTCGATCAATAGATAGACAGATGGCTGCCCTGTTCAGCATCTTAGCAATTCGCAATTCGCGAATCGCTAGCAGTCGTCACACAACACTTCATGACAACATCGCTGGGCAATTGAGTTTCCATTGTTTAGCTATCCCAGGTTACAGCCACTGCGAACATGCAGCAGTTCAAGGGTGGATCATGGCGATCGTATCGCTGCTCTATCAGCCCGCTCCATATCCTGTGATGCAGCAGGCGGCAAGCGATCGTCATGGGAGTAGAATATGAAGGTCTAGTCTCCATCAACGGTTTGCAGCTCGTGGATTCTTCTGCCGCTTCTGACATGCCTGCATCGATCGACCTTCCGCCAGAGCGGGTGTTTCGCATTTCGCCCCTGATCCGACTGACGCTGCTGGGGCTTTATTTGTCGCTAATGCTGCCGCTGCCGTTCCTCGCTCAGGCAACGGCGGCTCCGGTTTCTCCAGCGCTGCTGTCTGTGGGAATTCTTTTGGGCGGCATTGCCCTGTATGCTGCTTTGACTGAACGAGTGATTGTGACTGAACAGGAAATTCAGGTGGCTTATCCTGCATGGGTGCCCCGGTTTTTTCGTCGCGGCTGGTCGTTGCCCTGGGCAGAGGTGCAGGCGCTGAAGCCGCGATCGACCGGACAAAACGGCTTGGTCTACTACTTTGTCAGCAAATCGGGCGCGGGCTATTTGCTGCCAATGCGCGTCGCGGGATTTGCTCAACTGGTGCGCCAGGTGCAGGCAAAAACTGGCATTGACACAACCGATATCAAGCCGCTGTCGCAGCCCTGGATGTATCTGATTTTGCTGCTGCTGACGCTGCTGCTGCTGGCGATCGACATCTCGACGATCTGGACTGCGCTGACGCTAAGCAGCGCTGCCTGACGCGACCATTATGCCAGACAGCCAGTTTCGCTTTGAGCAGGTCAGCCTCAAAACTGCGTTTCAAACGCTGCTGCAAGAAATTTCTTGCGAAATTTTTGTGGGCGATCGCATTGCTCTGGTTGGCGCGTCGGGTGCTGGTAAAACCTTTTTGCTGCGATTGCTGAATCGCTTGAGCGAAGTAAGCCAGGGACAGCTCTACTTTGAAGGGCAAGAGATTCGGCAAATTCCGGTGCTGGAGCTGCGGCAGCAGGTGATGCTTGTGCTTCAAGAATCGAAGCTGTTGGGCATGACGGTGCGCGAGGCGCTGGCATATCCGCTGCTGCTGCGAGGCATCAAGCGATCGATCGTTCAACAGCGAATCAGCTTTTGGATCGAGCAGCTTCACCTGCCCGAAGACTGGCTGGAGCGCACCGAAGTGCAGCTTTCGGTTGGGCAGCGGCAGCTCGTGGCGATTGGGCGGGCGCTGGTGGCACAGCCCAAAGTGCTGTTGCTCGATGAACCTACCTCGGCGCTTGATGTGGGGCGCAGCGCTCAGGTGCTGGCGGTTTTCAAGCGGCTGGCTGAAACACAACAAACGACGATCGTGATGGTCAACCACCAGCTCGATCTGGCACAGCAGTTTGGCAACCGAGTCTTCTATCTGAACCAGGGCAGGCTTGAGCAAGACCGCAGGGCGGCAGAGGTCAACTGGACGGAACTCAAAGCACAGTTGCTGCACACCCAAGCCCAACAGGCTGAGGAGTGGGAGTGAGAGGTGCTACTAGGGCGCGTCATTCATGAACGGTCAAACGCTTGCGGCATCAGCTTGACCGCGCCCGCCCAACACACAGGCTAGGGGCTGTCGTTCCAGCATCAGGATGCTGGCTGGAATGGATGACAGCCCCTAGCGGCTGCTGGGCAATAACGGACGCACCACCAAAAATCCGGCTCCAAAGGCAGTGATCACGATCGCCAGGATGATCAGAATCAGCCACAGTCCGCCGACCTCTTTAGGAGGGTTTGTTTTCAAGCGTGACGGAGTGCGGGAGCGAGTGTCCGCTTGCTCGGTAAACAGTGCCTCTGAGAGCAGGATTGGGTCAGCCGCAAGCGGCTGGTCATCGGCAGTCGTGCGAGGCGGGTTTCCCGATCGTGCCCGACGAGGCGCTGTCTGAGAAGCACGCGGGTCAGCCACCATTTCTGGATGCAGCGGTGTTTCCGGATGAAACGAATCTGCGACCTGACGCAGATAGAGCGCAGACTGCACCACGCGCTCTATCTCGTATCGCAACTGCTGGTTTTGGTGAGTGAGCTGCTGGTTTTGGGCATTCAGCGAGTCGAGCAGCGTTTTAGTTGCTTGCAGTTCTGCTGCCAGTTCTCGATACACTGAGATGGGAACTGACGGTGCATAGCCGCTGCTGGCGGGGGCTGGCTGCCCAGGAGTTGCCTTGGCAACCGGCTTGGAAACTGTAGAATGTCGCATTGCAGGATCAGAATTGAGTTTAGATTTCATGGGTGCTTCAGCAAATGTTAAGCGGTTGTCAGCCGTCAATCTGTAGGCATATAAAATGTAAGCCCCACAATAGCCGAAATTAGAGCAATCTATTGGTTAACCGTCAAGAATTTTGCTGCAAATTCGCAAATTAACTGAGATTAAATCGAATCTTCTGGAATTTGTTGCGGCTGCTTAACGTTACTTCATGCCAAAATGCCTTCCAGCCCTTCCCAACGACCGTGACGGTGACAGATTGTCGTCAGCGCTATTTCCTAAGCACAGTTCCAAAACACCCGTCACAATGGAACTCATCATCCTGCGCTAACCTCGATCGCCTCAAGTCTATGATGTCCACTTGTCTCCGCCGGATTTTGCTTACTCTGCTGCTCGTGGTGTCGATCGCCCTTAGCGCCTGTAGTCCCGCTCAGTTTCGCACTGAAGCCGCTCAAGTGCCCCGAATAGCCATTAGTGTCACCAGTGACCCTAAAACTTTTAACGAAATCTTGAGCGAGGAATACCCTAAAGTCTTTGACTACATCTACGAAGGATTGCTGAGCCAAAATGGAATAACAGCAGAGTTAGAGCCTGCTCTAGCAGAGTTTTGGGAAATCTCAGAAGACAATCTGCAAATCATCTTCACTTTGCGTGAAGGGTTAAAGTGGTCAGATGGTGAACCCTTGACAGTTGATGATGTAATATTTACCTTCAACGATCTCATCTTCAATGAAAAAATTCCTACAAGTAATCGAGACGTTTTACGCATTGGAGACACGGGTGCCTTGCCTGAAGTTCGGAAGCTAGACGATCGCCGAGTTGCCTTCATCAGCCCTGAACCTTTCGCACCATTGCTAAGCTTCGCTGGTGCAATGGCAATTATGCCTAAACACGTATTAGAGCAATATTTGACCCTTGACGCACAGGGCAATCTGCGCTTTCTAAGCGTTTGGAATGCAGGAACTGATCCAAAAGAGGTTGTGTGCAATGGTCCTTACAGAATGGTGAGCTACACTCCTAGCGAACGAGTGATCTTTGAGCGCAACCCCTATTACTGGCGTAAAGATGCACAAGGCAATCAGCAGCCCTATATAGAGCGATTTATCTGGCAGATTGTTGAATCTAGCGAATCAGCTTTGGTGCAGTTTCGCTCGGGAGGAATGGATGCTATTGCGGTGGCTCCACAGAACTATTCGTTGCTCAAGCAGGAAGAAGAACGAGGAGATTTCAAAATTCAGATCGCAGGGCCTGCCTTTGGCACAACATTCATCTCATTTAACTTGAACCAAGGCAAGCGCAACGGCAAGCCCCTAATTGATCCAGTTAAGTCGCGTTGGTTTAACACCGTGGCATTTCGGCAAGCAGTAGCCTATGCTCTCGATCGCAATACGATGATTAACAATATTTACCGAGGTATTGGAACGCCCCAACACTCACCGATCTCGGTGCAAAGTCCTTACTACCTTTCCCCAGAAGCTGGGCTTAAAACCTACGACTATAATCTGGAGAAAGCAAAAGCATTGCTGGAGGGAGCAGGCTTTCAGTACAACTCCACGGGAGAGTTACTTGATAAAGACAGCAACCAAGTCCGATTTACGCTATTGGGCGGGTCGGGGAGTCAAACTGCAGATGCGATCGGAACGCAAATTAAGCGAGATCTCGCGGCGATCGGAATTCAAGTTGATTTTCAGCCTATTAGCTTCAATACTCTTGTAGACAAGCTTAACGTTACTCTGGAATGGGAGTGCATTCTAATTAGCTTTTCAGGTGGCATAGAACCTAACGGCGGTGCAAACTTTTGGCAACCCAATGGTAGGTTACACATGTTTAACTTGGCATCTCAACCTGGACAAACCCCGATCGAAGGGCGAATTGTGGCAGATTGGGAAGCCGAGATTGGACGGCTCTACACGCAAGGAGCACGAGAGCTAGATGAGACTAAACGCAAAGAGATCTATGCCAAAACTCAACAAATTACTCAGGAGTACTTGCCTTGCATCTACCTCATTAACCCCCTATCAATGTCGGCAATCCGCAACCATCTTCAAGGAGCCAAGCATTCTGCACTAGGCGGTACACTGTGGAACATTTACGAACTTAAGCTAGAGGATAAGCCAGCGTAAGGGTCCAAACTTTCTGGATCAAACCGACCATTCGTTCTCATTTCTAGAAACAACTTCAAGCTATGCAATCATGAAGTGGCATCATTTATCTCAGATGTTGAAAAGCTTGCCATTGTGATTACATGTTTCGCCGTCGCGGGTTGCTGATATTGGTTTTGGTGGTGCTGGCGATCTCGCTCGGCTTCGGACGCTTGCGCTCCTTCACGCCGTCTCAAGCGGTAAAAGCAGCGGCAGCCGATTCACAAATTGTCCTGACGCTGCTGCAAGACCCCGGCACCTTTAATCCGGCGCTCAACGAAGAATTTCCCAATATTTTTCAGTTTACCTTTCGGGGGCTGACAACCGAGAATGGCATCACTGGCGAAGTCGAGCCAGCTCTGGCAGAATCGTGGTCGATCGCAGACGACAAACGACGCATTGTGTTTACGCTGCGCGAAGGCTTGCAGTGGTCTGACGGCGCACCGCTCACTGCCGACGATGTGGTGTTTACCTATCAAGATGTTGTGTTTAACGACAAAATTCCCACTGCCACGAGAGACGGCTTTCGCATTGGCGATCGTCGATCGTTTCCCACGGTGCGAAAGCTCGACGATCGCCGCATTGAGTTTGTGCTGCCCGAACCCTTCGCCCCAATTCTGCGAGCCACCTCAGCCCTGCACACCGGAGTCTACATTCTGCCCAGGCATATTTTGCAGAAATCGGTCGAAACGCGGGACGTAAACGGCAATCCGTTGTTTATCTCCACCTGGAATACGGGCACAAACCCTAATGAAATTGTCACAAATGGTCCTTATCTGGTCGAGCAATACCGTCCCGGCGAACGTATAATCTTTCGCCGCAACCCCTATTTCTGGAAGCGAGATGCTCAGGGTCAGCCGCTGCCCTATATCGATCGCATTGTCTGGCAGATTATGGCATCGACCGACGCTCAGCTTCTGCGATTTCGATCGGGCGAGTTAGACGTAATGGGAGACGTGCGTCCGCTGCGCCCTGAGTACTTTTCGCTGCTGAAGCGCGAAGAAGAGCGGGGCAAATTCAACGTGCAGGTGGGTGGACCCTGGTCGGGTACAACCTTTATCGCTTTCAACCTCAACCGGGGCAAAAACGCCAGCGGCAAACCGTTTGTTGACCCGATCAAGTCGCGCTGGTTTAACACCGTAGAGTTTCGGCAGGCAGTGGCACACGCGATCGATCGTCCCCGCATGATCAACAACATCTACCGGGGCATCAGCGAACCGCAAGACTCGCCGATTTCGGTGCAAAGTCCTTACTATCTCAGACCCGAAGACGGACTCAAAACCTACGACTACGACGGTAGTGGACTAGACCTGTGGATGGGGTTCAGACATCTACACCAAACTCATAACGGTTAATGAACAAACCAATGACCACATCGTGCAACCAGATTGACTTAGAAAAACAAATCGTTT